>ERZ1370068.7269-contig-6199_pt1 | contig 61620 bp, 99 predicted proteins | sample MGYA00561227_ERZ1370068 | MGnify/ENA primary metagenome ERZ1370068 (study PRJEB38410, sample SAMEA6850437) | metagenome | study: Metagenomic assessment of the ecological functions of the soil: analysis of the soil microbiota associated with the...
AGTTACGTATTGCTAGGAATCGGCCCGTCTTCTTCAAGCTGGGGAGCGTCGACCGACGCCCTCGAACATGTCCATTCAAACGTCGTCGAGCAGCGGGCCGGAGACGAAGCCATTCGGTGGCGTAGAGGTCGAGCGTGCCGTCGTTGTCGTAGTCCAGGAACTCCGCTGCCCAGCCCCACTGTGCGTCACGCACACCGGCTGCGTCGCTCACGTCGGTGAAGCGCCCGTCGCCGTCGTTGCGGAACAGCGTGCTGCCGCGCAGCAGCCGGTCCGGATGCCCTCGGCGCGGCGCTGCGCACCTCGCCCGGAAAGAGGATTCGCAGGAGCGCGCGTAGAGCGGCAGTGGCGATCGGGAAGTCGGGGTGGAAGAGTGCCCAGCGCCGAGTTCGCGTGCATGTTCGAGACGTAGAGATCGAGATCGCCGTCGCCGTCGTAGTCGCCCCAGGCCACGCTCATGCCCGGCGCCGCCGTCGGCGACGTCGGCGCTTGGCGGTGACGTCCTCGGAAGGTCCCGTTGCCGCGATTGTGGAAGAGCGCGTTGCCGCCGAACTCGTTGGCGACGTAGAGGTCGGGCCAGCCATCGGCGTCGTAGTCGCCCCAGGCGCCCGCCAGACCCCAGCCGTGGAACTGCACGCCGGCGCGCGCGCGGTGACGTCCTCGAACGTCCCGTCGCCGCCGATTGTGCAGCAGCGCGCTCGGCACGCCGTTGCGCGCCGGCGAAGGTGGCTCGGGAATCGTCCGCTCGTGCGTCGCCCATCCGACCAGGTAGACGTCGAGGAACCCGTCGCGATCATAGTCCGCCGCCAGCGGCATGCTCGTCCACGGTGTCTGCGGGATAGCCGCCGCCGTGCTGACGTCGGCGAACCGCCCGCCCGTCGTTGCGGAACAGCCGATCGCCGCCCGGCCACCGCGGCCACGTACAGGTCCGGATCGCCGTCGTTGTCGTAGTCGAAGAGGATCGACGCCGGTCGCCGCCGCGGGCCACGGGTGCGGCAGCCCTGATTCGGCGGTGGCGTCGCGGAACGTGCCGTCGCAGTTGCTGCGATAGAGCGCGGCCTCACCGCCCGACAGGAAGATGTCCTCGCAGCCGTCGCCATCGACGTCGGCGACGGCGCTGCCGGCGCTGGCCCGCACCGGACTCTGGTCCTGACCGCCGAAGAGCTGGAAGGCGGGGACTGACCGCTCGGAGTGCACGCTGGCGATGCCGGCAGCGTCCGTTGCGACGGTGAAGCGCGGATCGCGCGCGCGACACCAGCTCGCGCGCCGTCACGTCCTCGGCGGCGATGCGCCAGGCCGCACCTCCTGCCGCACGTGCACCAGCATGCGCTGGTCGAGCTGGCAGCGGATTCCTCGCTGCAGGTGCCCCGGACGAGAAGCCGGAGGTCTGCTGGGAACCCGCGCGGGTCGCCGGAGCGCCAGCCGACGCGGCCGATGCGGAGCTCGGCCTTCTCGATGGTGGGGAAGAGGTCGAGGAGATGCCGCCAGCGCTCGCGGATCGCTTCCGGGCCGGAGACCCCCTGCCAGCGGATGAGGCGTCCTCCTCGCGGCCGGGGTAGGCCTCCTGTCCCCCTGCCAGGTGAGGCTCGCCGCCGGTGTCGGTGACGTAGAGGCCGAGGACGGCGTCGAGGTCACGCTGACGGACGAACGTGGGGAGGTGCCGGTGCAGCTCCCGTTCAGCGGGTCGATGACGGTCTTCCGCGTCACCTCCCAGGGGCGGCCGCGCGCGCCGGCAGGCGCCGCGATCAACGCGAGAGCGCGCGCCGATGCAGGCGCCGCCGCCACGTTCTGCCGCGCCGGCTCGGCCGGCCGCGGCACGGCATTCGCGCGCATCACCCGCACGCTGCCACCTACTCGACCTCAGTCCGGACCCGAGACGTAGTCTCGGTCGGTCTTGAAGTCAATCTGGGCCGGCGCCTTGACTCGCGCGGCGCATCCGACGACCCTGCCCGCGCAGTGTCGCAGGGTCACGTCCGGCCGGAACCCGCTCCAGACGACGTCCTCGCCGCGCTCGATGAGACGATCGCCCGCGCGCGAGGCAGTGCGCTCTATGCCGAGCGGCTGTCTGGCGCTGCGCCTGCAGAGGCTCGACGACCTGCGTACCGTGCCCTCACCACGCGCGCCGACCTGCAGCGTGCCGGCGCTCACGGCACGCGGGCCGTTCCGCTCTCCCGGGTCGCGCACTATGGCGAATCGTCAGGGACGAGCGGCGTCACGAACTCCACCTGGCTCACCGTCGCCGACTTCTGCACGCGACGCCGGGATCCTGCGCGCGCGCCACCCGGACGTGTTCGCGCCCGGCCGGGTGGTCCTGAATCGCTTCCCCTTCATGGCGGCCCCGGCGCACCTCCTCCAGCTGATCGCCCAGCAGGGCGGCGGCGTGGCGATCCCCGCGGGCAACATCAACTGGGACGTGCCCCTTCCAGCGTGCACTCGCGCTGGCACAGCGAACCGGGGCGCAGGTGCTCGCCGGCATGCCGATCGAGCCGGTCGTCCTCGGCGAGATCGCCCGCGCGTCCGGCCTCGACACGCGCGCGTGACCTGGCGTTCGACACGTTCTTCCTGGGCGGCTCCCCTTGCCTCCGGCGCTCCAGCGCCGGCTGGCGCGGACGTGGAACGTCCGCGTGATCGAGCTCTACGGCTCGACCGAGACGATGCTGCTCGGGACGTCGTGCGCCGAGGGGACGCTGCACCTCGAGCCCACGCTCGTGCATGGCGAGATTCTCGATGCGACCACCCACGCGCCGGTGGCCGAGGGCGGCGAGGGCCTGCTCGTCGTCACGACGCTCGGGATCGAAGGCAGCCCCCTGGTCCGGCTCGACACCGGCGACGTCGTGCGCCGCCTTCCGGCATGCGCTGCGGCGACCCGCGTCCGGCCATCCTCGTGCTCGGCCGCGCCGCCGAGGTGGTGACGCTCGCGGGCCGTAAGTTCCATGCGCACGCGCTCCTCGATGCCGCGGCGACCGCCGCCGACGTGCTCGACAGCGCCGTGTTCTTCGTGGTGGTGCTCCGGGATCGCCTCCTGGTCCGGGTCGAGGTCAGGGGCCCGCCAGCCGGGAACCGCTGGCGGCGCTGCACGCGGCGCTGGGCGACGTTGCCGGTCGAGCTCGAGACGGTGGCCCCGGAGACCTGCTCGACGTCGAGGCTGCTCGGGCGCAGCCCGCACGTCTACAAGCCCGTCGTGCTGAGTGACTGGACCCGGCCAGGGCGGCGCATCCTCACCGTCGGGGCGAGGGGATGATCGAGTGGCCGCGTCCGTCGGCGGCCGAGGGCGGCGCTGGCTCGGGCGCACGTGGCGGACCGCACGCCGCCGGCGGCGCTCGCCCGCGAGCTCGCGGCGGTGGAGCGCCAGGGGACACGGTGATATGACCGCGCCCGCGATGGCCACGGTTCCGACTCGACCGGGATGCGGTCGACGCGTCGCGGGCGCGCGCGCGCGCGGGCCGCGGCCGGCGAGGCGCCCCGGCTGCTCCGGGCGGTGGCCGAGGGGTGCCGTGCGACGGCGAGACCCTCGGCGCGCTGTTTCTCGCGCGCGACGTTCCGACCGAGGAGCTGCTCGACCTGGCACGCCGCGTACGCCGCCCGGATGGTGGCTACCGCTTCGAGACCTTCTCCCCGCTCTATCTCACCAACGAGTGTGACGCCGAGTGCCGGATGTGCGGCATGCGGCGGACGAACGACGACCTGCACCGCGAGACCGCCGACGAGCCGACGGTCGAAGCCCAGCTCGACATCCTGCACCAGCGCGGATTGCGCGGCGTCGCCATCCTCACCGGCGAGTACCGTCGCGGGGCACGGCTGGCTTCGCGATCGACCGCGCGGCCGCCGCCCTGCGCGCCGCGCTGGCACGGGGGTTCCAGCACGTGCTGATCAACATCGGGGCGCTCTGAGGCCGACGAGCATCCGGTGCTCCTGGCGCGGGTGCCGCGCGCGGACCTGACGGGCGGATCGCGCCCCGGGTGACGATGTGCACCTTCCAGGAGACCTACGACCCGACCGTGTATGCCCGCTTCATGGGAGAGGACGGCGACAACCCGCGCAGCGACTACCGACGCCGGCTCGAGAACTTCGACCGGGCGCGCGAGGCCGGGATGTGGGTGGGCAACCCGGGGTGCTGCTCGGGCTGAATGCCGACGTCGCCTGGGAGCTGCTGGCGCTGCACGCGCACGTCCGGCACACTGCAGGCGCATGGCATGCTCGTCTACGTGAGCCTGCCCCGGCTGCGGCGGGCGAGCGGCGCGGCCTATCCGGCTGGAGTGGACGACGACACCCTCTGCCGCCTCGTCGCCGTGCTCGCGCTGGGGCACGCGATTCCAAGGTGGTGATCTCCACCCGCGAGCCGCCACCGATCCAGCGGCGCCTCGCCCCGGTGATCGGTGTGCTCACGCCGGGTCGCCCGGTGTCGCCCCCTACACCCCCACGGGCGCGCGCTTCGATCTCGAGGCGAGTCAGTTCGAGGTCCTCGACCACCGTCCCATCGAAGCAATCCTCGGCGAGCATCTCGCCGCCGGCGCGGTGATCGACTGCTTCGAGCCGTGCGGCCCGGGCTGAGTGCGCGCCGCCGTCGTCCTCGGCACCAACCTGGCTCGTCGCCGTTGCGGCGCTCGCCTGGTTGCTCTCGCGATACGGGAGGAGGCGCTCGCCCTGCTCGCGCGATCGCCATCGCCGCCGCTCCTGGCCGCGTTCGGGGTGCCGTGGTCGTGGGCCTCGCCGCCCTGGCGCTGCGCTGGGGCGTGCTCCTGGCCGGGCTCGGCTGCGAGTTCGACGCCGGCACCATGTCGGCCTCGCGCGCCGCGGGCTACAGCGGTGTCGGCGCTCGTACCCAGCGCGAAGCTCGGCGGTGAGCCGCTGCGCGCCTGGCTCGCGGTCCAGCATCGCGTCCTGGTCCCGCAATCGATCGCGAGCGTCGCCGCCGATCGGACGCTCGAGCTGGGTGCGAACTGGATGTTCGCGGGCCGTGGTTCGCCACGCTCACTCGCACAGCAGGGTGTGCCTGCGCCCGCGGGGCGATGGTCACCGTGTGCGCGGCGGTCGTCGGGTTGCTCGTGGGCATCGTGCTCACCGTGCGACGGCCGCGGCGCGGCCAGGGACTGCTCACCGCGGTGGCGCGCGGGACCACCTCGTCCGCTTCGCGGTGGTACGCCGGCGCATGCAGACGCTGGCCGACGCCGAGACCGCGCTCCGGGTGCTGGTCGGCGAGCCTGCGGTCGAATGGCGGCCGCCTTCGCCATCGGGCTCGCGGCCAACGTCGTGGTGCTGGCCGAGTACTGGCTGCTGCTGACGGCATTCGGCCTGCCCGCGACTCCGGTCGCCGTGGTGGCCGCCATCTTCGCCACCGGTGCCGCCCACTCGATGCCCGTACCGGGCGGCGTCGGCGTGCTCGAGGGCGGGCAGACCTGGCTGTTCTCGATGCTGGGATATCCGCCGGACGTCGGCCTCGCCGTCGGACTCGCGGTCCGGCTGCGGGGATCCTGTGGACGCTGCCCGGCCTGCTGTACCTGGCGGCATATACCCTGCGGCGATCGGCGGCGGCGCCGCGTGCCGCGTAGGGTGGCGATGTCTCGATCTCCTCCCGGCTGTCAGCTCACGGCAAGTCCGTGGATCGCTGGCACCGCCCGTGCCCGCAGTGGAGCGACCGGGGGCACTGGCGGCCCGGGCGGATTCGAGGTAGTAAGAACGCAGTCCCTTTGTCGGTGCGTGACTCCGCTGCGTCGCTGTCGGCGCCCGGCTTCTCGCCCTCACAACCGCGACGATGACCGGTGAGCCCCCTGGTTGGGAGAGGAGCGAGAAGATGGGTAAAGAAGCTGTTCGTAGGGAATCTGTCCTTCAACACGACGAGCGCGGACCTGAGGCGATGTTCGCCGAGCTCGGAACCTGTGAGTCCGCCTCGGTCGTGACCGACCGTGAGAGCGGGCGCTCGCGCGGATTCGGCTTCGTCGAGATGGCCTCGAACGACGAGGCGCAGAAGGCGATCGCAGCCTTGAACGGTCGCGACCTCCAGGGTCGGCAGCTCAACGTGAGCGAGGCCAAGGAGCGCACCGACCGCAGGGGCGGCCCCTCGGGTCGGCGCAGCTACTGCGACGGCGGCGTGAGCCTCGACACGATCACGGCATCGCAGCGACGCCTGCTCGCTGAGGTGACGGACGGATCTCGACCCGGCTCGCGGCCGAGCTCGAGCAGCGAACCCGCCCAGAAAACCCCAACGTCGGCGTCACACTCGAAGAGCGCGGCAAGAGTGGCCGGCTCGAGATCCCGTATGCCCTGCTCCAGGAGGCGGAGGCGAGCCTGACGGCGCGGACGCGCTGCGGGTGCGGATCAAGAGTGCACGCGACCGGATGCTCTTTCGTCCTCCCCCGTCACGGCCCCGTGCGGACATCGCTCCACTGGCCGATCCGGCGATGTGGAATCGCGGCGGCTTTGGCAGGGCGGCGGCCGGGCCGGCGTTGATCCGATGATTCACGTCATGCTCCCCGTGCAGTATCTCCGACGGGCCGGGGCGCGCCTGGCCGAGCCGGAGAAGCGGTTGGCCCTCGCCGTGCTTCAGACGGTGGTGTACGACTGCGGTGTCGCGCACGACCGAGCGGGCCGAGGGCGGCGCCCGGGTGCGGGATCGCCAGGAGTACAAGCGGGCTATGGCCTACGTCGCGAGCTGCGACCGGAGCTGGCCGTACAGCTTCGAGAACCTGTGCGACACGATCCGGTGTGGACGCGGGCTACCTGCGCCGGGGGCTCGAGCGGGCGATGGGTCCGTCGGCGTGATGGGCTCGGCGGCCGCTGAATCCGTGCGAGAACATGAACCACCGGCGGCGGGACGCGCCGGTGAGCCACTGCCCGCAGTGCGGCGGCGTGGTGAATGCGGGGTTGGCGCCCACGCAGTGCGACGGCTCCAAGCACGCCGTGGCGCGGCGGCAGGGGTCGCACCGTCTGCGTCGACTGCGGGACGCAGCTCATCATGGCCCGCTGACGAGACCGCGTCCGCGTCTGGTGCCGCGCGGGCGCCGGACAGCTCGATGACGGGTGATGCTCCCGGGCCGCAGACACGGTGGTGACCTGCTGCGGCGTTGCGCCACGGCGCGGGCAGGCTGCCCCGGGCCGCCGGCGTCAGGTGCGGCGAAACGCCCCGCGGGAACGCCGCGCCGGGCCCCGCGAGCGGGCACGGGGGATGCAGTGTAGCTGCTCCGATGGGTGCTGCAGCGGAACGGACGGGGACGAGTGAACGCGGACCCTGTACCCTGGATGAGCCCGCACCCCTCGGCGAGGCGCCGGTCGGTAGCGCTCACCCCCTGCCGCCCGGCCGGTGCCCGCCGCTTCTGCACGCGTCAAGCGCGCCGGGCGCAGAACGCCGCCGCCAGTAGGCCTGGGTAACACCCGTGCAGCCGCTGCACGGCGGGCACGGATCTCGACGCTCGCGAAGCCGGCGCGTCGTAGCGCACCATCCCAGGCCTCGGCAGTGAGGAACCCGGGACCCGGACGTGTCTCGGCATCGAGGGCGACGTCGTGAAACCCGCCGAGCAGCTGGAATGGCAGCTCGGCGCTGACCGGTTCGGTCGCGAGCGGACGAACCCCTTCGCCGACGACGAGCCAGCCGCCCGGCACGAGCGCCTCGCGCGCGGCGCCCGAGCACCTCGTCGAGCCGGCGCGCGAGGTGGAACACGTTCACGCCCCAGACGAGCGCGCATGACCCCGGTGCCACGCCCTGCGCGGCCCACGTCTGGTTCAGGTCGAGCGCCTCGAACGTGAGCGGAACCCCGGGCCACGCGCGCTCGAGGAGCGCTGGGCGCGGCGGCGAAAGAAGACGACCGGCTCCGTCATCCGGTACTCGCGCACGGCGGCCAGCGCCGCGTGCGCGCGGAGCCTCGAGGAGGGCTTCGGTGGCGCTGCCGAGCCCGGCGCCGACCTCGACGACAGTCCCACCGTCGTGTCGGAGCCGCTGCCGCCGCCGCGCGCGGCCACCCGGTTGTTGAGCGCGTAGTAGCCGTTGGTGTTGCTGAAGTACGACACCCAGAGCCCGACCCGCAGGAAGAGGGCACGCTCGGCCTGAACCTCGCCGCGCGCGACGCGCGGGTAGAGGTCTGCGGCGACGTCGAGCAGCTCGTAGGCCGGCGCGTATGACGGGTCGGCAGCAAGGCCCCGCGTCTCGCAGGGCAGCAGCGGCGCCGCCGCCGGACGCGCCACGAGCCGGTAGGCGTCCGGCGCGTCGCGGGCCAGGGCGCCGCAGTGGCGCGCATGCTCGAGGAGCCAGCGCAGCGCGCGATCGAACGCCGGGACGAAGCGGCAGGCGTCGCGGATCGCATCGACGGAGCGCGCGGCCTTCTCGACGGCATCGAACACGCCGAGACGGGCGCACAGGTCGAGTCCGAGGCCGCGCGCGTAGCGCTCCACCAGCACGGCGCTGCGGTGCTGCCGCGGATTGAACAGCTCGGGACCGAATCCCGCCTCGGCGAGCACGGTGTACACGCGGGGTCGGCCGGCGGGATGTCGGTGATCTCGGTCATTCGCGCCCTGCGCGCGGCGGCGGGGCCAGGGTGACGCGCAGCGAGCAGGACGCGGCCGCTCGGGCTGCGCGCCTCGCACCGGCAGCGCCAGAACTGCGCCAGCCGGCGCTCGAGGCGTGCATCGAAGCGGACCGGGCCGCGATGCAGCCCGACGTGCACGCCGACATCGCGATACTCGGCAATGACCGCATGGTGTCCCGGCCCGCCAGGCTGGAGGCCTGCCAGCAGGCCGGCCGCCTGCGCCGTGCCCTCGAGCAGCCTGGCCCAGGGCCAATCGCGCCCGTCGATCCCGTGGCAGACCAGCCGGTGCTGGCGTGCGCCTCGACTCCGCCGAGCAGCAGCGCCGGTGGCCGGTGGCGCAGGAGGGACGCGGGCGGCGGCAAGCTCACGGCGGGCCGTCGTAGCGCAACGTCGCCGACCGCCGCGCGCCCGTGGCCGGCGGTGACCGCAGCCCGGATGCGCGTTCCATCGATGCGCGCGGCGATCGTGATCCCTTCGTCCGGCGACACCCGTCGCCGGAACACGGCCTCCTCGACGGCGATGAGCCGGGCAGCCCGGCCCGGCGAGCTCTGCGCCCAGCTCTGCCATGAGCGCGACGAGCGACGCCCCGGGCAGCAAGGGCTCACCGGGGAAGTGCCCGGCGCAGAGCGCGCGCGCCCGCGCCGGTCTGAGACGTCCCGGAGACCCGCGCGGGCCGTCCGCGTCAGATCGATGAAGCTCGACCGGCCACGCCGGGCGGACGGCCGCGCCTTACGCGTCGGTGACCTCGTTGGCCCACACCTGCTCGAGCGCCTGCCGCCGCCGCACCAGGCGCAGCGTGCCGTCGAGCTCGCAGCATGCACCTCGGGCGCCTGCGGGTAGGAGTTGTAGTTGACCGTCGACATGGCGGCGCAGTAGGCGCCCGCGCCGCCGATCACGACCAGGTCGCCGATCGCCGGCTGCGGTACCAGCCGCGGCGCGAGCGCCTCGGGGTCGCCGGGCGCCGGCGTCAGGATGTCGCCCGACTCGCAGCACGGACCGACGAACACGACCGGCGCCGACTCGCCGCTCGGCCAGCACCGTCGATCGGGTGCTGCGCGCCGTAGAGCGACGGGCCGCGTGATCTCCGTCATCCCGGTATCGAGCTTGGCGAAGCGATAGCCGTCGGCGCCCGGTGTCGGCGACGTCGATGCAGGTCGCGACGACACAGCCGGCGTTGGCGACGAGATAGGTCCCGGGCTCGATCTCGAGATGCAGCATGCGGCCGGTGCGATCGCGAAACTCGCCGCAGCTCCCGGCGGACGTGCGCGCCGATCTCGCGCAGGTCGGTCGAGCGCTCGCTCCGGCACCCGCCGACCTTGAAGCCGCCGCCGAGATTGATCGTCGTGACGTCGCGGCAGGCGGGCGGCGATGTCGAGGCGTCATGCGCGCGACGCGCTTCAGACCGCCGGATCGGTCCCCGACCCGATGTGCGTGTGCAGCGCGCGGACGGTGACGCCGTGCCGGGCCGCCAGCTGCTGCGCCTCGTCGAGGCGTTCGTGCCAGATGCCGAAGCTCGAGCCCGGGCCGCCGGTGTTCGTGCGGTTCGTCGACCCGCTCCCGAGGCCCGGATTGACCCGGATGCGAGACGTCGCGGCCGGGCGAAGGCGGCGCCGAAGCGTCGCCAGCTGATGGAGCGAGCACGCGTTGTAGCGCACGCCGCGCTCGACGAACGTCTCGAGCCGCCGCGACGGCATCTGCGACGTGAGCTGGATGCGCTCCGCGGGAACGCCGACCTGCAGCGCACGCTCCACCTCGTGGTCGCTGGAGGCGTCGATGTGGAGTCCGAGGTCCAGGAAGACGCGCAGGATGGCGTGGCACGGAGTTGGCCTTCATGGCGTAGCGCAGCGTGAATCCGAACGGTGCCGGGAAGGCGAGCGCGGTGCGGGCGGCGGCCTCGAGCGTGGCGCGGTCGTAGACGTAGCACGGCGTGCCGAAGCGCTCGCGGACCTCGGCGGCCGCGGCCGGGGTGAGGAACATGGGCGAGGGTATCCCGTGAAGCCGTCCCGAATGCAAAAGCGCGCTGGCTCGTCGGCCGGCGCGCGACGCCAGGTGATCGGCTGCGACCGGCCCGGGCCGGCCGCGAGCGCCCGGCCGAGGCCGAGGCGGGCCACGTAGCGCCACAGATCGCCCCTTCAGCCCGCGGCCGCGGAGGGTGAGGAAGAGCTGCTCCTCGTCGTTCACCCGGTTGCCGGGCAGCAGCCAGTTGCCGCGCACCCGCGCGGCCGCAGCGACGACCTCGGCGAGCCCCTCGACGCACGGCCGGAGCGAAGTAGAACCAGGGCTCGTAGAGCGCCTCGACCGCGGGCACCTCGCCGCGCGCGATCAAGCGTCTCTGCCAGCGGCGTCTCGGGGTAGACACGGACGCCGCACATCGCGTTCACGGCCGTCGGGCGGCACGCGTCCATGACGTGCGATGGTCGCGGCGACCGTGTCCCAGGTCTCGCCCTCGCCGCCGAACACGAGGCTGTGGCAGAAGGGCAAGCCGCGCTCGCGGCACACGCGCCGATGCGGCGAGGACGTCACGACGGTGAAGCTCTTGCGGAAGCCCGCGCAGCGTGGCCGGTGCCGCCGCGTCGGTGCCGAAGTCGACCGACTGGCATCCCGCCTCCATCATGCGATCGGCGAGCTCGGCGCGTGAAGTTGCCGGGTCCGACGAAGCACGACCAGCGAATCCGGCGCCCGAGCGGACGGAGCGCGTCCGCCACGCGTTCGGCATAGCCGCGCGGGGCGTTGAAGATGCTGTCGACGACGAAGAACTGGTCGATCCCGTGGTCGTCGAGCAGCTCCGCACCTCGGCGGCGACCAGCGCCGGATCGCGCGTGCGCATGCCGCGCCCCTCGATGACCGGATAGGCGCAGAAGGTGCACTTGAAGTGACAGCCGCGCTTGGTCTGCAGGTTCGCCATGCCGCCGCGCTCGAAGTAGCGCGTCGACGTCGATCCAGCGCCGGTCGGCGCGCACGGCGTCGATGGCGGGGAGCCATGCCGGAGCGGGTGATGCGGACGCGCGCGCCGTCGAGGCCATGCGATGCCGCCGAGCCCGTCCGGCGACGCGCCGGCGGCCAGGCGTTCGAGGAGCGCGGGGAACGCCGCCTCGCCTTCACCGACGATCCCGTAGGGGACGCCGAGCGTGGGCAGGTAGTAGGCCGGCATGGTCGTGAAGGCCGAGCCGCCGAGCACGATCGGCGCCGTCGCTGACTGGCGCGGCAGGCGCCGACGACGCGCCGGTAGTGCGGGAGATACGAGATCGTGTCGGGCGACGCGCAGTTGTCCACGTTGCGCAGCGAGATGCCGATCACCTGGGGGCGAACCGCGGCGACGGCCTCGGCGACGGCTGCTTCGACATCGGGACGGAAGCACAGGTCGACGACCGCGACGTCGTGCCCGGCGCCGGCGGTGGCGGTCGCCACGTAGCACAGACCGAGCGGCGCAACAGGATCGGGGCTGCGTTCCTGATTCGCCGAGACGAGCAGGACACGCACGGACCGGTGGACTCCTAGCGCGATCAGGCGTTCGGTGGTGCGAACGCGCAGGACGTCGCCACCGGGCACGGTGCCGACGCGGCCGAGTCGAATGGCCTCCGCCCAGCGCGCGTGCTCGCGCTCGAGCGTTCCGGGCAGTGCGTCCCAGTCGCCGCCGCCCGGACATCAGGCGCACGAAGGCGGTGCGGGCGTCGAGCGCGGACGGCGAGTGCTCCAGCAAGCGGCGGGCAGTCCAGAAGTACGAGTCGGGGTCGGTGTTGTGGTCGTAGAAGAAGTACAGGAAGCGCAGGTAGCGCTCGAAGGCACCGCGGTAGCCGCGCTCGTAGGCGGCGAGCGCGTCGACTTCGGCGGGCGCCGTCGCAGAGCACGCTGCGGATCGCGCGCGCGGCCGAGGAGCCCGGCCAGGCAGGCGAGGTGTACGCCGGTCGAGAACACGGGGTCGATGAAGCAGGCGGCGTCGCCCGCGAGCAGCCAGCGGGGCCCGGTGAACGCGCTCGAGTCGTAGGAGTAGTCGCGGATGGTCCGGATCGGTGACACGAGCGTGGCCTGACGAAGCCGCTCGGCGGATCGGCGCGCAGCGCTGCACGAGGCCCAGGTACGTGGCCTCCGGGTCGGCGCCGGCAACGGCGTCCCACCGCCGCACGTCCACGACCGCGCCGACGCTCATCGTCCCGTCATGGAGCGGGATGTACCAGAACCACCCGTCGCCGAACGCCGCCGACAGGATGTGGTTGCGGAGCTCGCCCGGCAGGCGCTCGGCGCCCCGTCCAGTAGCCGAAGATCGCCAGGTTCTTGAAGAACTCGTTGAAGCGCCGCAGGTCGAGGCGGCGCCCGAGCAGTGCGCGCTGGCCGCTGGCATCCACCAGGAAGCGTGGCGTGATCTGGAACGCCTCGCCGCCGGCGGCCACGCCGCGCAGCACCGGCGCGGGCCCGCTGGTGTCGATCTCCTCGACGGCGTGCTCCTCGTGCACCTCGGCGCCGTGATCGCGCGCGTTCTCGAGCAGCAGCTGATCGAACTCGGCCCGGATCACCTGGAACGCGTACGGACGTCCGCCCGGGTCCTCGCGAAACCAGAAGCTCCACGGCTCGCGCTGCCGCCCCCACTGGAACGTGCCGCCGGGCTTCTCGCAGGAATCCGTGCGCCGCGATGCGCGGCAGCGCACCGGCCACCTCGAGGATCGGCATCGTCGCGGAGAGCAGCGACTCGCCGATGTGGTAGCGCGGGAAGCGCTCGCGCTCGAGGACGACGACGCGATAGCCCGGCGTCGGCCAGCAGGGTCGCCGCGATCGATCCCGCCGGACCGCCGCCGACGACCGCCACATCGGGCGCGTGCGTCACCCTCATGGCGTCGGCATTTAGGTGTCGGGCTCTCCCGCCTGTCAATTGGACTTCCTGCGTGTGCGGGCGGCGCTGCCGCGCTGGACCGACGACACGCTGTTGCCACTGAAGTAGACGACGAAGGCGGCACTCGAGTCGCCACCGTAGGTCCAGCTGGTGGCCTCGAGCGAGGGGTGCGATCGGCGGGGGATAGCCCACCGCCATCAGCACCTGGTCGCGGGTCATGCCCGAGCGCCAGCGAGCCCTTCTCCACCAGCTTCACCTGACGAGCCGGCACCTTCTTCAGCTTCAACCGGGGATCCTCCGTGACGAAGAGCCGGCCCGAGGTAGTGATCGAACGGCAGCGCCTTCGTGCCGTGGTCGTAGTCGAGGGTGATCGGCGGATGCCCTGCAGCCTGGAACAGCACCAGTGTCCGTGGTCACCTTCTGCACCTCGACGCGCGTCGCGAAGGGGATGAGGGTGCCCCGGGTCGGGATCGCGTCGGTGATCTCGGGCTTCTTCGGATCGTAGCGCAGGTTGCAGCACAGGTAGAAGACCTTCCCGACACGCGGATCGGCGACCGAACGGTTCGACTTGCCGCCGCACCCGGCGGAGCAGCACGACGATCGCAAGGACGGGAGCGCGAGCGAGGGCGACGTCGCATGCGAAGCGCCTACCAAAGCGATACCGGCGGTTCAAACAAACGGCCACTCTGGCAGGGTTCCGCTGCGCGCGTAGGTCGCGGTCCGGTGCCGCGTCCCGGTGCCTGGAGGCGATCGCGGGGCGCTGGCCGCCGGCCGCACGCTCGGGCTGGGGGCGAACTGGATGTCCGCCCAGCGCTCGTCGCGCTGCCGGCCACAGCAGGGCGTGCCGGCGGACTCCGCGGCGTGCTGTTCACCATCTGTGCGGCGGTCATGGGAGCCACATGGCGTCAAACGGCTGGGCGATGAGCCGCCGGCGCATCGCCGCGCGCAGTGACGGCAGTTCATCCGGTCGGCTCCATCGCCGCCTGGTTGGGCGGCCCTCATCGTTTGAGGAACTTCAGCTCGACGCGGAGCGCCCGCAAGCTCATTGGTGGTACCGACGTTGGTGACGCTTGCAGGCTCGGTGTCCGGCGCGCGCCAATCAACCTGGAAGGCTTTTCGCCGACCTGATGGGAGGGCGGATGCTCGCTACACGATGTCTCCGCGAGTTTCGGAAAACCAGGTGGGCTGATCGACGATGTCGCGGAGCACGGGGTGCACGAGCTCGCGCAGTTCGTCGCGGCCTCCCGCGGTGTCGGCGAGGATCAATCCGCCGAGCACGCCGAACAGCTCACGCACCTGGTCCACTGTGTTCGGGCCACTGCGCCATTGCAGACGTAGAGCTCACCTGCTCGGGGCCGAAGTAGTGCTCGCCGAGGGCGACGGCCGCGAGATCCGTCAGGCCGCCGCAGATTCGACGGTGGTCGTCGGTGCTGTAGACCAGACGCCAGTCCCGGTCGACGACGTCAGCCCAGTGGCCCGCATCGCGAAGCGCCACCGCCATCGCGGCGAGCGCCGGGTCCTCGGGCAGCGGGAGCGATCCCGGAGCTTCCATGCCGCGACTCTATCGCCCAACCGGTGTCATTGGCTACGCGAACCTCGGAACTCCGGACGATCGAGCGAGGCTCCTGCACCGGAGGTCCTCCTTACTCCGGTAGGACTCCGTCTAACGATACCGGCGTTCAGCGGCGACCAACCGAGGGAGCGAAGCGACCGAGGTAGTCGTCCGACGGCAAGGCCTGGTTGGGCAGCATCACAGCCGAGGTCCGATCGCCGAAGCGGCCTCGGCTGACGTAACAACTGGGATAGCCTCGGAAGTCGATCAGGTCGTTCCACTGCGTCCATCCACGCCTCCAGGAGGCGGCGGTCGTCGCACTCGATCACCTGGTAGCAGCTCTGCAGGTCGCTCGTGACCCAGCTGTTCACATACCGGAGGCCGTCCGGAGCCAAGCGGCCGCGGTCCCGAAAGCGACGGTACACCGGCACCGGGTCACCCTTGAAGTGTTCGAGGATCGTAGTAGAGCATCGGTCGTCCTCCGAGGTGCCGGGTTGCCGCGCGCTTCTGGACTGCCCAACGATCGATCAGCGGCTGAAGCGGCGGGCGGCCGCTGTCGCTCGGATCGAATGTGACGCCTGCCCGCCGGTTCAGCTCCAGCCGCTGGGTCAGGCTGCACCCTGTGGCTTCTGCATCGGGGAAGGACAACTCTAGCACGACGCAACCCACGTCCGTCTCGAAGGGGGTCCATGCAGCTCAGCCACAGGACGGCTCGCCTAGTGCCCAGCTTCGAGCCGGAGGTCGACTTCTGCGGCGAGGTCGAAGGGCCGTCCACTCACGCTGCAGACCTCCTCCAGGGTAGTTGCGACTCTTCCGCCGAATGGGGCCAGTGTCGGCCTCGTGGTGCGCCCGGACGCGCGCCAGGTGGGCGGCCAGAGGGTGGCACCGCCGCCGGATCCATCGTCCAAGCGTGCGCTCCTCAGCCATCGCCCTCAAGCCCTGTGACCGGCGTCCACCGCCCTTGGTCTCTGCCGCGGTCAACGGGTTCCAGTACGGCGTCGTGGACTTCGCCGTTCGCTAGGTGCCGCGTCTCGTGGATGGCGGCGGCCTCAGTCGGTCCAGGCGATCGGGCGTCGTTAGGCCGCGGCGTTCGACTGTCGGCCTGACCGTCGAGTGTCCCGGGCGCGATCGGCGGCACCACGGTTGGCCTGGCTTGCAGTTCCCCCATCCGAGGAGGCGGCAAGCCGGACCAGTTCCCAGCCCGTGTCCTCGAGCGGCCGCTCGGCAAGACCGCGCCCCGTACCGGCCGGTTGCGTTCGAACGTCGACCGCCTCGGCTCGACTCCGTCGCGGAACCCGGGTTGGATCTTTGCGCCGCCCTCGCGTCCTCTAGCGTGGGTGGACCGATGGCAGAAACCCCGTGGTGCCTCGTGGACAAGGTTACGAGCGGCTGTTGCACTCAGGACGAGTTCGGACCGCGGCTGGGCTTGCCATGCGCAGTATCATTGCGGCCCGCAGGACCTCTTCGTGGATCGGACGCTGCGGCGCGGCGCTCTCGCCGCCTCGAGGGCGCGCTTCATGCGCGCTATCTGCCGCTATCTGCGCACCCGTCGATCACATGCCACCCTGTGAGCGTCGGACGGACCGAGGATGCCCCGGGTCCCACGAACGTCCGCTGGCGCAGTGGCCTCAGCGCCCTCCGCGCGAGGAAGAGGCCGAACCCGGCAGAGTCCGGCGACGTATGCGAGATGCTTGAGGGCACGGCGCCACCCGGCGTGGGTGGTGACGATCCAGGCGTCGAGGCCGGCGATCAGCGCGGCGGCCAGGAAGACGGCACCGCGACGCCGAGGCGGACGTCCAGGACCGAGCAGGGTCAGCGCCAGCACGCTCAGTCCCACGTTGCGCGAGCGCCGAACACCTGCACGAAGGGGAAGGCCCTCCGCCGCCGGTACCGGCAGGCCGAAGAAGGCAGCGGCGCCGGCGGGCGCCAGCACGGCGCGCAGGCCGATGCCGAGGAAGGCCAGGGCGGCGAGCCGGCGATCCACGTCGACACGGCGTCGAGGGGTAGGGTGCGAGCAGCGGGGTCGTCATGGCGCCGACGATGCGCGCTCCACCGCTGGCCCTCAATCGTCAGCTGTGCAAAACAGACTCTCGCTCCCGAGACACGTTGAGGGTGCATGGACTGGGACGATCTGCGTGTGTTCCGTGCCGTGGCGCAGGCCCAGACGCTGACCGCGGCGGCGCGGCACCTGGGCGCGTCGGTCGCAACGGTGGCGCGGCGGGATCGACGCGCTGGAGGCCACCCTGGGGTTTCGCCTGCTCGACCGCTCGCGGGCCGGCGTCACGCTCACCACCCGGGGACGCGCCATCTTCGCGCGCGTCGTCGCCCGCCGGGACGCAATGGACGACGTCGCGCGCCTCGGCGCCTCACTGCAAGCCAGCGCCTGGCCCGACCCGATCCGCATCTCGGCAAGCGAGCCGATCATCAGCGAGATCTGGCGCCGGCGCTGCCGGCGCGCTCCTGCGCGCGGCACCGCGACATCCGGAGTCGATCTGTCGTCCACGACCGAGGTGGTGAGCCTCGCTGCGCGCGAGGCCGACGTTGCGCGTTGCGCTTCGCCAAGCCGGTCGGCGACAGCCTGATCGTGCGCAACCTGCCGCCCTTCGACCTCCGGGCTCTTCGCCGCGAAGTCGTACTCGCAGGCCGGCGGCCCGCCAGCCTGGATCTCCGTCGCGAACGGCTGCTGGGCTTCGACGCCAGCTACCGGCCGGATCGCCGAGGTCGCGTGGATGGAGGAGTCCGGACTTGCCGGTGCGGTCGTGGTGCGGAGCTCGAGCACGCGGGCGCTCATCGCACCGCCCGCGCCGGCGCGGGCGTCGCGCTCCTGCCGCGGCTTCTCGCGCGTCCGGTCGCGACCCTCGTCGAGATCCCGCGCCCACCCCGATCCCAGAAGCGACCGGCGTGGTTGGTCACGCACCGCGATCTCAGACACGCGCGGCCCCTGCAAGTCGTGCGCGAGTGGATCGTCGGCGCGCTTGCGGACCGCGACCGCGACGCTTGCCCATGAACCTTGAGCCGTGTAGCCCCGGGCGATTTGAACGCCTCGGGGGCATTGGCTAACGTCGCGCGCGCGCCGTGTCGGAAGCCGAGACCCTGGGCAACGCCTGCCTCGCCCTCGAAGCCGTGGGCCGTATCGCGGCCGGTGCCCGCGTGATGCTCGATGCCCCCGCGCCCGACCGGCTGGCGCGGTCGCACCGTCAGCTCGAGAGCCTCGCCAGGGCGGGCCGGGTGATCTACGGCCTCAATACCGGCTGCGGGCCGCTCTGCGATCCGGCCAGTTTCGCCGGCCGACGCGGCGCGCTTCCAGCTCAACCTCGTGCGCAGCCACGCCAGCGGCCTCGGCGCCGGCCACATCCGCGCGAGGTCGTCCGCGCCACGATGGCGGTGCGGGCGCACACGCCTCGCGCAGGGACGCTCGGCCGTGCGGCCGATCGTCGTCGAGACGCTGGTCGCGATGCTGAATGCCGGCATCCTCCCGGTCGTCCCGGAGACCGGCTCGGTCGGCGCGAGCGGCGACCTGGTCGAGCTCGCGCACGTGGCGCGTGCGCTGGCGGGCGAGGGCGCCGGTCGACTGCGAACGGCCGGCGCGTCGACGCCGCGGTCGCATTCGCGGAGGCCGGACTCGCACCGGTTCGCCTCGAGGGACGCGAGGCGCTGGCGCTCATGAACGGCACCTCGTGCGAGACCGCGCAGGCGGCGCTCGCCGTGCTCGGGCGCGCGAGCACCTCGTCGCTGGTCGCCGAGGCGGCGGCGGCGCTCGTCATCGAGGTGTTCGGCGGCAATCCGGAGGCCTTCGACACGCGCGTGCATCGCGGCGCGCCCGCATCGCGGGCCAGGCCGCGTCGGCGCGCCCACCTGCGCGGCGCTCCTGGCGGGCAGCCGGCGCCTGCGCGATATCGACCGCGCGCGGCCTGCCCGGCGACGGACGGCGCCCGCCCGGTGCAGGACGCCTACACGCTGCGCTGCGTTCCGCAGGTGCTGGGCGCGGTGCGCGCCACGATCGCCCACGTGCGCGACGTGGTCGCGATCGAGATCAACGCCGTCACCGACAACCCGACGTTCTTCCCGGAGGATGGCGTCGTCGCTGCACGCGCGGCAACTTCCACGGCCAGCCGGTCGCGCTGGCGGTCGGACCATCTCGAAGGTGGCGCTCGCGGAGGTCGCGCTCTTTCTCCGAGCGCCGCCTGGCGCGGCTCCTCGACCCGGCGACGCAGCGGGGCTGCCGCCGTTCCTGATCCGCGACCGGGTCGGGCTGCGCAGCGGCCTCATGGGGCTGCAGTACTGCGCCAGCTCCACGCGTGGCGGAGAACGCGGTGCTGGCGCATCCGGCGACGCTCGGCTCGGTGCCGACCGAACGCCAACAACCAGGACGTGGTCGGCATGGGCACGGTCGGCCGTACGCCAGGCGCGCCGGCTGCCTCGAGAACGCGCGCCGCGTGGTCGCGATCGAGCTGATCGCGGCGGCGGAGGCGGTCGATCTCGCCGACGCGCGGCGGATCTCGGCGCCGGCACACGCGCGGCATCACGACGCCGTGCGGCGCATCGTCCCGCCGCTCCTCGAAGACCGTTCGCTCGGCGACGACGTCGAGCGGCTCGTCGCCGCGCTCGCAGGCGTCCCGCGACGACGCGGTGCGGCGCCGAGTCCGCGCCGCGCTCGTCACGAGCGGGCGACGCGTCGCGCGGCGCGGTGATGACGCGCGACTTGCGCTATGACGCCTGCGTGCGGCCCCAGACAGTCGTCTTCGTCGAGCCGCCGTACGTGTGCTGGGACCGGCGTATGGACCGCGTGCGCGAGGGCGAGGAGGAGATCGCCGGGCATCGGCACGCTCGTCCTCGCGGCCGTGGCGCGCGCGCGCGGGCATCGCGTCCGCCATCGTCGACGGCAAGCGGACCGGGACGCCGATCGAGGCGGTCGCGCGGCGCCGTCGCGGCGCTCGCGACCCGACCACGTCGGGCATCAGCGCCACCACGATCTCGATCCACAACGCGGCGCGCATCGCCGCGCGCGTGAAGACGCTCGTGCCGCGCGCCGTCGTCACGGTCGGCGGCCCGCACGTGAGCGCGGTGCCCGAGCGGACGCTCGAGGCGTTCCCGGGCTTCGACTACGGCGTCGTCGGCGAGGGCGAGCGCTCGTACTTCGACCTGATCGACGCGCCTCGACGGCGGGCGCGACCCGCAGCGGCGTCGCCGGGCTCGTCTGTCGCGACGGCGCGACGGTGCGCGCGCAACCCGCGCGCGCCGTACCTCGACGGCGAGGAGCTCGACCGCCTCCGCCGAGCCGGCGTGGGACCTGGTGCCGGACTTCCCGCTGCGCTTCCAGCCGAACGTCTTCAACTACCGGCACACGCCGGTCGCGAGCCTCGTGACGCTCGCGCGGCTGTCCGTTCTCGTGCACGTTCTGCGACCGCTCGACCTCGGGCCGGCGCGGGCGCTTCCACGGCGTCGACTACGTGGTGCGCCTGTGCCGAGCGCCTCGACGCGCCTCGGGCGTGCGCCACATCCTCTTCTACGACGACCTCTTCACGGTGAAGCACGCCGCGCGTCGTGGAGCTGTGCGAGCGCTTCCTCGCCGCGGGCTTCCGCTTCACGTGGAGCTGCAACAGCCATCCGAACCTGCTCGACCTCGAGACGCTCGCGCTCATGAAGCGCGCCGGCTGCTGGCAGATCGCCTACGGCATCGAGTCCGGCTCGCAGCGCGTGCTCGACGTCGTGAAGCACGAGGTGCAGCATCCCGCGCATGCTGGAGACGCTCCGCCTGACGCGCGCCGCCGGCATCCGCGTGAAGGGCCTGCTCATGATGGCGCACCCGACCGAGGACGAGGCGAGCCTGCGCGGAGACCGTCGAGTTCCTGCGCACCGCGCCGCTCGACCTGGCGCAGATCACGAAGTTCACGCCGTATCCCGGGCACGCCGTCCTACGCGACGCATCCGCCAGCACGGGCGCTTCGACCGAGGACTGGGAGCGGATGAACGCCATGAACTGGGTGTTCGTGCCGAACGGCCTCACGCCCGGAGACGCTCGAGCGCTGCCTTCCGCCGCGCGCTACCGGACGTTCTACAGCCGCCGCGACGTGCTCTGGGGGCTCGCGCAGCACGCTCGTCGGCGAGCCGCGCTTCCTCCGTCGCGTCGCGACCTACGTCCGCGTCGGCGTGCGCGACTGGCTCCTGCGCGTCGCCCGCGACGCCGCGCGGCGGCGTGAGCGGCGCGCGCGGCGTCGCGGCGCTCGTCCCGGCCTACGACGCCGCGGCGACCGTCGGCGACGGTCGTCGCGGCACGCGCGGCGCGTGCTCGCCCGTGTCGTCGTCGTCGACGACGGCTCGCGCGACGACGACCGGCGCGCGCGCGCGGCGCGCGCCGGCGCCGAGGTGCTCCGGCAGGCAGCCGAACGCGGGCAAGGGCGCGGCGCTCGTGCGCGGCTTCGCGCACTCGTGCGAGCACGGCGTTCGCGCACGCGCGCTCACGCTCGACGCCGACGGGCAGCACCTGCCGGACGAGATCCCGGTGCTGCTCGGCGGCGTCGGACGCGGCGCCGCGACGCGATCGTGCGTCGGCGTGCGCCGCGAAGGAGGGCCACGAGATCAGCGCGCGCGCGCGCGCTTCGGCAACTGGGTCGCGGATCGCGCTCATGCGCTGGCTCGCCGGGCAGCGCGCTGCCGGACACGCAGTCGGGCTTCCGGGTCTATCCGGTGCGCGGCGACGCTCGCGCTCGGCGCGACGCGGCAGCGCGCTACGACTTCGAGACGGAGGTCCTGCTGCGCGCGCGCGCGCGCGGCATCCGCGTGCGTCGGCGTCCCGGTGCGCGTCTACTACCCGCCGGTCGCGCGAGCGGGTGAGCCACTATCGATCCGTGGGCCGACACGCTGCGCATCATCCGCACGGTGCTGCACGCGTGACGTCGGGCGCGACGGTCGCTCGACGGCCAGGGCCGGCACTGGGCCCTGTGCCGAGCGGCGTCGGCTAAGAGCCGCTGCCATGCGAACGACTCGCTCATCGTGATCGGCTCCATCCTGGCTGCCATCGCTTCTCCGGCTGCGGCGGGTGCGGCCGCACCGAGACGATCCGGCCCGGTCGAAGGAGATCGCGACCGAGAGCATCGTGAAGGACGGGCGACACCTGGGACGTGAGCTTCACGTCGCGAACATCGACGCGCCGGTCGACAAGGTGCTGCGAGGCGCGCGTCGCAGCCGGAGCGGATGCACGAGCTCGTCGCCGGACAGCGTCCTCAAGTCGGAGCTCGTGAGCGAGCGAAGGCAACGCGAAGACCGATGGACATCGTCGTTCACGCTCGACGTCCTGCCGCCGGGCTTCAAGGTGCAGAACGTCCGCAACGACTGCACGTACTACCCGCAGCGAGAAGCGGTTCACGACAGAAGTCGATCGACTTCAAGCTCGCCGACATCAGCGTCGGAGTACAAGTTCGACGCCGTCGCCGGACGGGAAGGGCACGCATCCTCAAGTTCACGCAGACGTCAGCAAGGACAAGGCGCCGATGCTCGTCGAGTCGCTGCAGAAGGGCGCGCTGCGCGAGACCGTTCTGCCATGCAGGTGCGCGTCGTGCGCCAGGCGCTCGGGCATCGAGCCGCAACGCCGCCAAGCCGGCGAGCTGAGCCGACCGCGTGCGTGGTCACGCGGCCCGCTTCGTCGGTGCCGCGGCGCGCGGTCCGGGCGGCGAGCCGCCGGCGCGGCTGCCCGAGGTCGCCGATCGCCGGGCCGCTCGAACGTCGGCAAGTCGTCGCTCCTGAACGCGCTGCGTCGGCCGGCGCGGCTGGCGCGCACGAGCGGCACGCCGGGCGCACGCGGCAGCTCAACTTCTTCCTGGTGAACGAGCGCTTCGTGCGTCGTCGACCTGCCCGGGCTACGGCTTCGCCGTGGTCGGCTCGGAGCGCGGAGCGGCGGAGCTGGGGGCCGCTCGTCGAGGACTACCTCCGCGAGCGCGCGACGCTGCGCGGCGTCGTCGCTGCTGGTCGACGCGCGGCGCGGTCTCGAGGCGGAGGAGGACGAGCTGCTCGCCTTCCTCGCGGAGCGTCGAGCTGCCGGCGCGTGCTCGTCGCGACCAAGCTCGACAAGCTCAGCCGCGGTAGCCGCAGGCGCCGGCCCTCGCTGCGCTGCGCCGCGCGCCTGGGCGCGGCGCGACGCCGGTGATCGGCGTTCTCGGCGCGCACGCGGCGAGGGCGCGGACGATCCCTGGCGCGTGCTGCGGGGATGGCTCGACGGGCCCGCACGCGCGGGACGAGCCGAGCGGCTTGTGAGCGGGTGCAGGCGTCCGGCATAGGGCAGGGCACCGCGATGGACCGCGACGCCGCCATCGGCATCTTCGACTCGGGGTCGGCGGGCCTCGCCTGCATCCGCCGTGCCTGGGGCGCGCTGCCGAACGAGCACCTGATCTCACCTGGGCGACACGGGTCGCTACCCCTACGGCAACCGGTCGGCGAGATCGTCACGCGCTACGCCAGTGGAGCGCGCGACTTTCCTCGTCGAGCGGCACCCTGAAGCTGCTCGTCATCGCGCTGCAACACCGCGACGCGCCACAGCGCTCGAGACGCTGCGCGCGCACGTGCCGGTGCCGGTGATCGGCGTGGTCGAACCCGGCGCTCGGGCGGCGGCGTGGGCGACCCGGAACGGACGCGTCGGCGTGATCGGGACGGAGGCGGTGATCGGCTCGGGGGCGTACACCGCGCGCTGCGCGCCCACGACCCCACGCTCGAGTTCTTCACCCGCGCCTGCCGCTCTTCGTCCCGCTGGCGGAGGAAGGCTGGACGGAGGGCTGCGGTCGCGCGCGACCGTCGCGGAGACCTACCCCCTGGCGAGCCTCGCGCGCAGCGCGCATCGACCGCGCTGATCCTCGGCTGCACGCACTACTCTCCTTGCTGAAGCCGCTTCATCGCGGAGGTGATGGGACCGTCCGGTCACGCTCGTGGACTCCGGCCGAGGAGACCGCGCGGGCAGGTCGCCGCCCGGCTCCGGAGGCCGACGGGGCTCATGCGGGCCGCTGGGCCTGGGCTCGACCAGCTTCTTCGTCACCGACGCGCCGGATCGCTTCGTGCGTGCGCATCGGCCAGCGCTTCCTCGGTTCGCGCGTCGAGTCGGCGGTGCGCATCGAGCGCTGACGGCTGCAGGCCGGCCTCTGCCCTTGAAGGGGCTGCGGCCATCCAGCATGAGCGCGCGGTGACCCGGTCCCCCGCGCCCGGGATCCGCCCGATGACCCGACCTGCCGCTCGCTGCTCGCTGATCATGTTCTCGCCGCTGGTCGCGGCGCTGATCGTGGCTGCTGCTGCCGGCGGAGCCGCGTCAGCCGTCCCGCGCGGTCGCCGCCGTTTCGTCCTGTCGCTGATCCCGTTCGCGTTCTCGCTGCTCATGCTGGCGGCGCTTCGATCCCACGATCGGCACGCTGCAGCTGCGGCGAGCAGGTGGCCTGGATCCCGCCGCTCGGCGTCGACTACGCGCGTGGCGCGTGGACGGCTTCTCGCTCTGGCTCGATCCTGCTCACCACCTTCCTGACGCCGGTCGATCATCCTCGCCGCGTGGACGCGACATCGACGCAGCGCGTGCAGGCAGTTCATGGTCGCTCATGCTGGTGCTCGAGGCGCTGCATGCTCGGCGCGCTGGTGCGCGGTCGACCTGTTCCTGTTCTTCCTCTTCTGGGAGCTCGATGCTGATTCCCGATGTTCTTCGTCATCTGGCGTCTGGGGCGCACGCGCCGGCGCTACGCGACGATGAAGTTCATCGCTCTTCACCATGACGCGGCAGCGCGCTGATGCTGGTCGGCGATGATCTACCTCGTCCTGCGCCACGCCGCAGACGCAACGCCGCTGACCTTCGACATCGTCACGCTGTACAGCGTCAAGCTCACCGACGCCGAGCAGGTGCTGGCTGTTCGCCGCCTTCACGCTGGCGTTCATGATCAAGGTGCCGATGGTGCCGCTGCACACCTGGCTGCCGGACGCGCACACCGAGGCGCCGACCGGCGGCTCGGTCGACCTCGCCGGCGTGCTGCTCAAGATGGGCGCCTACGCGCTTCCTGCGCTTCTCGCTGCCGATGTTCCCGCTCGCCGCCGGAGCAGGCGTTCCCGCTCATCATGGCGCTCGCGGTCGATCGGCATCGTCTACGGCGCGATGGTGGCGCTATCCTGCAGCCCGACATGAAGCGGCTGGTGGCGTACTCGTCGGTCGAGCCACATGGGCTTCGATCATGCTCGGGCCTCTACGCCTTCAACAACACCGGCGTCACCGGCGGCGTGCTGCAGATGGTGAACCACGGGCTGTCGACCGGCGCGCTGTTCATCCTGGTCGGCTACATCTACGACCGCACGCCACACGCGCCTGATCGCGCGAGTACGGCGGCATCTGGGCGCATCGTGCCGATCTGCGTCGGCGCTCTTCCTGGTCGTCGACGCTGTCGTCGATCGGCCTGCCCGGGACCGAACGGCTTCGTCGGCGAGTTCCTCATCCTGCTCGGCGCCTTCCGCGCCCACCCTGGGCCGGCGGCGTCGGCACGCTCGGCGTCGTGCTCGGCGCCGTCTACATGCTCACCATGTACCAGCGCGTCGCCTTCGGGCCGATCGACGCGCGAGGCGAACCGGACGCTGACGCGACCTGAACGGCCGCGCGAGATCCTGGTCGCGGCGTCGCATCATCGTCGTGTTCATCGTGTGGATCGGGCGTCTATCCCCGGCCGTTCCTCGCGCGCATCGAGCCGACGGTCGACGGTGCTGCTCGGGCGCCTCGAGCGCGCCGGCGCCACCCGGCACCTCGAGGCCCCGGGCCCACCACCATCCAGGCTCGCGCCGACTGAGCCGACCAGACGCCCGCTGCTTGACCTCGCGAGGCCGCGGAAACAATACCGCCCTTTCATGGCCAACATTCTCACCCGGGTCTTCGGGAGCGCGAACGAGCGCACGATCAAGCGATGCAGCCGCTGGTCGGAGATCGCGGCGCTCGAGGAGGAGTACCGCGCACCTGCCGGACTCGGCGTTTCCGGCCAAGACGCGCCGGAGTGGACGGCGCGGTCACCGGCCGACGAGGTGTCGCTCGACGAGCTCCTGCCGGAGGCGTTCGCCGTCGTGCGCGAGGCGGCGCGGCGCACGCATCGGCTGCGGCACTACGACGTGCAGCTCATGGGCGGCATCGTCCTCCACCAGGGCGGCATCGCCGAGATGAAGACCGGCGAGGGCAAGACGCTCGTCGCGACGCTGCCCGTCGTACCTGAACGCGCTCGCCGGGCAAGGGCGTGCACCTCGTCACCGTCAACGACTACCTGGCCCGCCGCGACGTCGAGTGGATGGGACGCATCTACCAGTTCCTCGGGCTCTCGTCGGTCGGCATCCATGGCGCGACGTCTCTGACCGACCAGCCGAACGCGCCGAGGGCGAGTCTACCGCGCCGACATCACCTACGGCACGAACAACGAGTTCGGCTTCGACTACCTGCGCGACAACATGAAGTTGCGGCTCGAGGACTACGTGCAGCGCGAGCTGCACTACGCGATCGTCGACGAGGTCGACTCCATCCTGATCGACGAGGCGCGCACGCCGCTCATCATCTCGGGACCGGCCGAGGACAGTCGGCCGACCTGTACTAGCAGGTCGAACCAGCATCATCCCGGGCCTGACGCGCGGACATCGACTACACTGATCGACGAGAAGGCGCCGCTCGGCCATCCTGACCGACGACGGCGTCGAGACGGTCAGAGCAGCGGCTCGGGCGTCGCCAACCTCTACGACCCCGCGAACATCGAGTGCGCTGCACCACGTCGACGCAGGGCGCTGCGCGCGCACACCGCTCTACAAGCGCGACGTCGACTACGTGGTCGAAGGACGGCAAGGTGATCATCGTCGACGAGTTCACCGGCCGGCATGATGCCGGGGCGGCGCTGGTCGGACGGCCTGCACCAGGCGGTCGAGGCCAAGGAAGGCGTCAAGATCGAGGACGAGAACCAGACGCTCGCCACCATCACGTTCCAGAACTACTTCCGCATGTACACGAAGCTGGCCGGCATGACCGGCACGGCCGACACCGAGGCGGACGGAGTTCACCAAGATCTACAAGCTCGACGTCGCGGTCGTCCCGACCAACAGGCCGATGCGTCCGCGACGGACACGCACGACGTCGTCTACAAGAGCGAGCGCGGAAGTTCGCGCGCGGTGGTCGAGGGAGATCGCCGACTGCCACGAGAAAAAGGCCATTGAAACAAGATTTGATGTAAAAACAAGAACCCTGACCTCATTTCTTTTTTTATTGAACCGGGGTTTTGTCAACTGGTATCCAGTGTGTTTGCTCCCTTCCATCATCGCTTTTTCTTCGCTGTTTGGCTGGGAATATTTACTGGACGAAGAGATCTTTTATGGGAGTGATTGCTGATCATTTATACTGTAACCGGAGGTTTTGCCAAGCGGTAGCCCTACACGCAGCTTAATTACAGCTCATCATCATATTCATAGGGATGTTTCTGTGCCGCTTACCTGGTCGTAAAGATGTTGCCGGGAGGGTATTGGTTTCTTCGATGCCCTGCATGTAAGAGGTGGTAAGCTGGGGAAATTGAATGTAATAGTCACAGGCATAAAGGATGGAAAATTCAACTGGAGTGACCGGTATAATCTTTTGAGCGGGCTCATTGGCGGATTTTTCCTCTCGCTGTCTTATTTTGGCGCTGATCAATCACGGGTAGGGAGATATTTAACCGGCAGCTCAATAAAAGAGAGCAGGCTGGGTTTATTGATGAATGGGATCGTAAAAGTTCCGATGCAATTTTTGATCCTCTTTGATAGGTGCTCTTGTCTTTACATTTTATCAGTTTCACAATGCTCCGATATTTTTTAATGAGACACAGATCACCAGGCTTGAAAACTCTCAGTACAAAGCATTCTTTAGTGTCTGCCTTCAGGCGCAATATCTCCTGGTCGCAGAAGAGAGAAGCGATCGCGAAGTTTTCCACTGCTTTGAAAACTACTGAAAAAACTGAAGCCGATAGTAAAACAAAGTGAACTACGAAGATTGCAGCAAAGCTCAGATAGCCTTCGGGGAAGGTAACAAAATGGATCAAGGCGGCAGGTGGTGATGATAATGATACCAATTATATTTTCCTTCGTTTTGTAGTGGATTATTTGCCGGCAGGATTAGTGGGACTGCTGATTGCGATAATTTTTCTCGCATCCTGGGGAAGCATTGCTGCTGCGCTTCATTCATTGTCTTCCTGTACCATGATCGATTTTCATAAACGTTTTTCAAAACGGTCCATGGAACCGGCAAAGAGTACCAATGGTCAAAATGGTACACATTGGGATGGGGAGTATTTTGCATTATAGTTGCCATGTTCACCTACAATATTGGTAACAGTCTTATTGAAGCTGTGAATGTTCTTGGCTCATTATTTTATGGTGTGATCCTTGGTGTTTTTTAGTAGCATTCTTTCTTAAAAAAATAAGAAATGGTTTTGCTGTTTTCCTGGGCGCATTGTTGGCCGAATGTCTTGTGCTGACGGTCTTTACTCTTGTTAAGTTTGGTTTTTTCAGTTGGGGTTCCTCTGGTTGAATCCTATCGGTGCATTTAGTGTGATCTTATTTAGCCTCATCTTTAACCTAATACTCCGGAACGGGAAAAATGAAATTTCTTTAAAAGAAAAATCCCCGGCCTGAAGACCGGGGAAAATTCTTCAATGGCAGTTTAACTGCCGGTTGATGCGAGTCTCATTTCAGTTGTTCCAACAGTTTTTCGTTGAGGCGAACGTAATCATCATTCTTTGCTTCTTTAGCCAGGTCCATTGATTTCTGTGCTGTGGCTTTTGCCTCATCCTTCTTTCCGAGTTTGGCCAATGCATTTGCCTTTTGATGATAGATCCAGTAGCCGTCAGGCTGCAGGGTAATAGCCTTATCGAACCATGCGATCGCCTGGTTAAGATCCTTGCCATTATTAAGATAATAAAGACCTGCCTGGAAATAAGGGCGATTGTCTTTATTCATAGCATCATCGATTTCCTTCATCACTACAGTTTCTACATCCGAGGATATAGGCAGGCACGACTGCTGTATTCTCCCACATGATCTGCAATTCGCAAGTGGACGTTTTAACATTAGCAAACTGCATTGTGAAAGTTTCCATTTTATCCTTCATGGTCATGGGCTTCACACTTGCTCTCACCACATCATTTTCCTGTTTGTAGTCAGCAGGATTAGTTACGGTCTGCTGTTTTGTAATGATAATTGTCCAATTATCCTTATCGGGGATGGTAAGCAAACCATATTTACCGGCGGGAACCTTTGTTCCACCAATTGTTACATCATCTGCAAAGTCAATTGTAGTAGCGCTATTGGCGCCCGTGCGCCAAACGTTTCCAAATGGAACAAGATCCCCAAAAACTTTACGTCCCTTGACACCGGGACGCGAATATGAAAGCTCGATGGAAGAAAGGCCAAAATCCTGCTTAATAGTTTGCGGAGGGCTTGGAGGTGGCGTTTTGATGGACTGGGAACTTACTGAAAATGTAGTTGCGAACGCGATGATACCTAAAATGATTTTTCTCATAGCAAACAAATTTTTTAAAAATGAATTGAATAAAATTAAGTGATAAATCGATTAGTTGAGCTATATCCAGCCACGTTGATGCCATTCTTTATAACCTATCGCCAATACTTCTTTTATCTGTGAAAAAATTTCTTTGTCAGATCTTTTTATATAGAAACAGGCCTTTCCCTTTAGGCATTTAAGCAATTCAGGTTTGATCAACTTCTTTATTGAGGGATCTCCGTACACCGGCATATAATAGAATCCAACATAGCCTTTTGCACTAACGCAGAAGCAAACCAAAGTTCATCTCTTTTACGGCCAAGAATTTCAACAGGTTTTTACTTACAAGTGCCACTTTCCCATCGGATCCGCCAAGCAGTTTCATTGTTCCTTTTTCATAGGGGGTCAGCATCTTTTTTATCTCTTCGAAAATGGGGATGAGTTGGAGGCTGACCCGGTGATTTGTCTGAATATTTGATATTGATCCCATCCTTCGATGGGCTTGATTTTCTTGATACGTTATTGGAAGAAGATTTTTGGTAGCTCCTTTTGAACTTGCCGGCATGATCCTCGCTTTTACCAAAAATAAGAAACTCACTGTTCTGTATCAAATGGAACTGATATGGTGATGCGTTTTGCTTTTTTGTTTTTCTTTTTCCATTTCGGCCCTTGTTTCACAACCCTGACAGCTTCTTCATCACACTTCGCACAAAGAGATTTTTCAACCCTGATATTAATGGGATCACCCTGCGGGTTAACCTCAAAGGAAAGCCGTACCTGCCCGTTTACATCCTCCCTTTCTCCTTAGGTCTTCAGGTATATTTATGTTATTGACCAAATAGGTATTGTAGTTGCTCCATCCATCAGCCGGTTCCAGTTCTTCAAATTTTATATTTGCCATCCGTGAACGGCTGGTATCAGGTTTTTGAAAACTGAGAACTTTATCGGGTGTGGCTTTATTCTCCTGGAGTACTACATCATTACCCGTAACACTATTTTTTAATTGTACAGTACTATTTTCAAAACCTACGGAACGGACCTGTACATTAAGGAACCGAATCGGGGGATACTAATGTAAATCTTCCCCTGTGCATCGGCATATGTTCCTACATTATCCCGGGTGTTTGTAATGTTAGCAAATGGAAGAGGGTTGTTATTTGCATCTTTTATTCGGCCATTAAAATAATTTGCCTGTTGCCGGTTATTCGACGCGTCTTCTTTTTAAAGATACGGAGACGCTTCGATTTTGCTTATCGTCAGCGACGACGGATCTTTTTTCCATAGCAGCCGGTGCGCTCACACCTGATGACCGGTCAACAGTCGTGCTGAGTCTGTTTGTTCTTTATCAGTTCAGCAGTCAGGTTGAGAAGGTTTTGTTATTTCAGCTAGCCAGATCCTCTTTATTTGCATCTGCATTCGAATTTGGAATAATTGTTTTCTTCTTTTCAGGATTTGGTTTTGCTGGGGTCTTTACCTGTTTATTCGCCAGCAACACTGGTACTTTCAACTGTTGTCGATCTATTTGAGTCCGCTGTAATTGTAGATACGGGTGCGTTTGATTTCTTTCTTCCAACTTTAACTGCCACTTCTGTTGTTCTTATTACCTGTCGAAACTCTGAAAGATGAAGTATCCAAGCCCACCCAGAATAACTACAGCCGCAGCCGCTTTCCACCATTTGAAGGAACTTCCGGATGGAGCAATGCTGACGACCTTCTTGTCAGAAACTCTTTCTTCTAATTTTTTTCCAACTCAGAAAGGTCCAGATGAAATATTTGCCGCAGTTGCCCTGTAGCCTTCCAGATGCGTCTGCCAAAAAGGATCATCAAGAGCTGCTTTCTCCAGTTCATTCATTTCCCCTGGAGATAATAAACCCCTGTGATATTTTTCAATATCAGCGGCCGTATAATTTTTATATTTTTTTTCTTCAGACAATTCTTTTGTTGCTTGTTTCCCGTTTATAGTTTCTGGTTAAAAGTCTTTGTTTCGATACCCTTCAATTTTTTACTTTTGACTTTTACTTCTGACTCTTTTTCTCCATACATATTTTCAAATTTCTTCTTCCGTTTTGTATAAAGCTGCGGACCTGGCCCCACTCCTGCCCCATCAGTTCCACTATCTCATTATAACATTTGCCCTCAATATAAAAAGTTGGACGGCCTTTCGCTGGTCCTCTGACAAAGTAGTAAGGCAATATTCAAGCCGTTGAAAATTCTCCTCTTTTTCCAATACACCATCCAGATGCACATTTTCATCGCTTTGCATAAGAGATCTCAGGGAGTTCTATTGTTTTTAAATTCCTGGGAGTCCTTAATTGCATCAGGCAATGGTTTTTTGCGACCTGGTACAACCAGCTTTTGAAATTCTCAACCTCATGTTTTTTCAGCTTTACGATCAACTCCTCGAAAAATATGCATCACAGCATCCTTCGCTCTTTCCGATTCTTTTAAGATATTTTAAGCATACTCCATATACAAGATCCATGTAGCGCTGGTACAATTGCCCCAGCACTTTCAGGTCACTTGTCTTCTTATACAAAGAAACCGAGTTCGGTGATCGGTCAATGAGTCGCTTGATATGTCCTTCAAAAAGTCACTGCGCTAAAATTAGCAAATAAATTTCCAGGGAAGACTTATGTAATTCTTAAAACAGTTGCATCTCCTTTCTAAAATTGTTTTATGAAAAGATAGATCTCATGCTCGTTTCGCTGCATGTAACAATGATCGTATTCAGCCGTCATATAGCTTGAATAGAACCAGTCACTTGCAAAGAAAAATACGATACGAATAAATTGATTTGATAAAAGAGATTAACAAGAGTTTCAGTCACGATACCATTGACAGCCGTTAATGGAAAACGGAGCTGGTTTTTACCGGCTCCCATATTATCACCTTTTTAAAAATGCATGATATGGCTAAAGACTACAACTGCAAGTTCCAACTCCCTGCCATGAGAATTGGGAGAACATGACACAGACAGAAAAAGGACGATTCTGTGCCTCGTGTCAAAAACAAGTCATTGATTTCAGCAACAAGAGTGACAGGGAAATTGCCATGTTCTTTAAAAAACCTTCTACCGGTTCCGTATGCGGAAGATTTATGGAGGACCAACTTGAACCGGGATATTGAAATACCTAAAAAAGAATTCCATGGTTGAAATACTTTTTTCAATTTTTAATTCCTGCCTTCTTTATTTCTTATAGAGCGACGGCACAAGGAAAGGTAAGGGTTGTTTCGAATGCGACAGCTCAACCTAATGTCAGGCAAAAACCGAATAAATTCAACATTAGAAAGCCGACACAAATACATACTGCCAGAATTAAAATTGCCCAACATCAGCGAACCTCTTTTACCGCTTCCGAAATAAGCTCAACGATGCACAATCCAACTTCTATTTCCCAGGCATTCGTTGGGTATGCTGGCGCGGTCGTTATTACAGTAGGTGGGGCCAGGGCCACGAGATGTTATTCAGAAAGAAAGCCAACCAAATCAATTCCTCTGTTTCGAAAAATCTTCAAAGACACCGCTTTCAATAAATTCAGGATCTATCCCGAATCCTATCAAATCAAATTCTACCCTAACGATTGAGTTAAACCAAGAACAAATATGGAGATCATCTCCTTCAACTATTCAACCAAACGGAACAATTGATACTTTCAAAAGATATATACATTGACAGCAAAAGCAAGACTGTTTACGATGACCATGCCATCGATCATTTCGGGAAATTAATTTTTGAAACTAACCAGTAAAGCAACCGGCAGATCATATACAGAAAAATTAATTGTTGAATAAAGAACGGCGAGTAGTAAGGGCAGTGCAGCAGGCAGGCACCCACTCACCACTCACCACTCACCATTCACTCTTACAAGAATGTTAAGAAAAATTCGACCCAATTATCCCTTGAAATTAAGTATCTTGAAACCCTATGAAAGCCTTTTCCACAGCCATTTCTGCGTCGCTTGTCGCTATTTGCTTTTTTTCATCGATCAACAATGTCGGCACAAAAGACAGATTCATTAAAGACATCTGTCTCAAAAATCCAACGGTTACCGCCACCAAAAAATATTTGTCTGCAAAGTCTTTAATTATCCCTGTTGTACTGATTGATTATGGTTTCGCTACATTAAAAAGTGAAGAATTACAGGAACTGAATAAAACGATCGCCGAGGAAGTAACAGAAGATGCGGGTAGTTTTAAAACAAAGGTGGACGACTACCTGAAATATGCACCGGCAACTACTGTTTACTTACTAAACGCCGTAGGGATCAAAGGCAGGCACAAGATCCTCGACCGAACCATTATTCTCGGTATGTCATCCATATTGGTTAACCAGGTTGTTACTTTTCTCAAGCACAGCACACACCAATTACGCCCGGATGGATCCACTTATAATTCTTTTCCATCCGGCCATACAGCAACGGCATTTGTCGGGAGCAGAAATGATGAACCAGGAATTTGGCTGGCGATCGCCATGGTATATGGCGTAGCCGGTTATTCTATGGCTCACAGCTACAGTGTGCTACGGGTGATGAATAACAGGCATTGGCTGAGTGAGTGTGATCACCGGCGCAGGCATTGGAATTCTTACAACCAAATTCAGCTATTGGCTTTACAGCAACTGGGAAAACAGGAAGCGCGGAAAGCAACCGGTGTTATATTGACCCTGTCGCAGGCATTTTACTTGCAACCCTCAATTAAACAGCGATTTAACACGGCAGCTGGTACTGTATTTGCCTTAAGGCTGTCGATTAGCTATTTTTACATCTATTTAAACGCCTGACCCTGAAGAAATCTCTGAAAATATTATGGCGATCCCTATTGGTGATCCTTCTCCTGATAGTGGCTGCTTTTATTTTTATAGAAACCCCGGCAGGACAAAACTGGCTTGCAAAAAGATAACCAAAAATTCTCTAAAGAATTAAATACCCAGATCAGTTTCAAACACATCAGTTTTCGCTTTTCAACAAACTAAATCTTGAAGATTTTTGTTGGAAGATCAGCATCGTGACACCTCTGCTTTTTGCAGGTAATTTACAGGTAAGAATAACTGACTGGTTCTTTTAAAAGATACGGTCGAGTTGAAGTATGCAGGCCTCGAAAATGCAGTGGTCAACTTAAAAAGAACTGATTCTGTCTGGAACTACCAGTTCCTTGCAGATTATTTTGCTCCTTCTTCTCCATCATCTAATACCCCTCCAAAAATCAGGCATTTCATTCAACCTGAAAAAACTGAGATTAAAGAATGTTGTATTTCTTCAAAAAGATGAATGGACAGGGCAGGACATTACTGCAGCGATAGGAGATATGCAAATGGAGACAAACGAGATCAGCCCGGACAAAAAAATGTCGATATTATTTCATTGGATCTTGTTCAACCTTTATTCAGCATCTACAATTACCCTGCTAAAAAAATCCGGGCCACAAGAAAGATACAGTTATATTGACTTCATCAGCAGCTGTCGATTCATTGCTAAAATGGAATCCGGACGGCTGGACAATGAATATCGCTTCTCTTCAAATCAATAACGGAAGTTTTAAAAATGGAAACCAGGGCGGCGCATCTGTACCTGGCTACTTCGACCCGCAAAACATTGATTTTGCAAACATCAATGCTCAATTTCACAACCTGAGACTGGACAAAAGATACTTTTCAGCAAAGCTGATTCTGAGTACTAAAGAAAGAAGCGGCCTTGTTGTAAAATCTCTGAAATCAGATTTAAAGATCGATCCGCAGGGAATGTTTTCAATGATCTTGATCTGCGCACGAATAATAGTATTGTGAGAAAAAATTTCTCAATGACCTACGATGATATGGATGATCTTGTCCGATTTTCTCTCACAAAGTGAGAATGGAAGCAGACCTTGATGATTCGCAAATTAACAGCGATGATATTGCCTATTTCGCACCCGAATTACGAGACTGGAAAAAATATCAGCGTTACGGGTAAAATATCGGGAACTGTTTCAGATATTTCCGGAAGAGGATTAATAATAAATGCCGGCAACAGCACTTATCTGAACGGGGATGTTGTCCTATCGGGGTTGCCCTGACATCAATCAAACTTTTATTGACTTTAAATCAAACGACACAAAAACGAATTATGCTGATGTGGTAAGATTTGTGCCAGCTGCAAAAATATCACGGAGCCTGATCTTGCAAGTCTCGGTAACATTCATTTCAAGGGAAGTTTTACAGGTTTTATTCATGACTTTGTAACCTTTGGTGTTATTAATACCAAACCTCGGAACTGTCAAAAGTGACCTGAATATGAAGTTGCCGCGCGGCAAGGAGCCGATCTATTCGGGTAACATTGCCACCAGTAGTTTTCAGTTGGGCAAATTCATTCACAGCTCCCAGGTTGGTCTTATTTCTTTTTCAGGTGTTGTCCATGGACATGGGTTTTCTGTAAATACTCTTTCTGCAGACCTGAAGGCAAACATTGGAGAATTGGAGTTCAATGGTTACAGGTATCGCAATATAGTTACCAACGGAAAGTTAGAAAAGCAATTGTTCAATGGATTCTTTTCAATAAACGACTCAAATCTGCAGGCTACATTAAATGGGTTGGTAAACATTAATGGTTCCCGATCACAATTCGACTTTGTAGCTGATGTTGAAAAAGCAAACCTGCAGTCATTAAACTTTACAAAAGACAAAGTAAGTTTTAATGGCAGATTCAATTTGAACTTTACGAGGAAATAATATCGATAACTTTTTAGGTACAGCCCGCATTACCCAGGCTAACCTTACCAGGAATGATCAACGTATGACTTTTGATTCATTGATCTTACACTCCGATTATACAAATGGTATACGGACATTGTCTGTTAATTCAAATGAATTTGATGGAAGCATCACCGGTGATTTTCACATGGGCGATCTTCCCAACGCCATTCAATTGTTTCTAAACAAATATTACCCGGCTTACTATACAACCACCTTCGCACGTCATATCTCATCAAAATTTTAAATTCAATTTAGTTACGCGACAGGTGGATGGACATGGTGCAGATGCTTGATAAAAATTTGAAAGGATTCAATGACAGCAAAATTGAAGGTTCTCTTGACCTGGCACAAAACCAATTAGAGCTCACTGCGTTGGTTCCTCAATTCAAATATGGCAATCTTGGTTTCAGCAATACTGATATTCGTGGTGAAGGCACTCTCACCCAGTTAAGTCTTAACGGCAGCATTCAAAACATATCGGTGAATGACAGCCTCAGTTTACCGAATACCAGTTTCAGTGTACTTGCTCAAGAATGATTCGTCTCAAATCAAAATATCAACGGCATCCACGCAGGCAGTAAGCAAGGCCAATCTGAATGCAAGTGTCATTACCTATAATGATGGTGTAAAAATCAACTTTGATACATCCTCTTTCGTTTTGAATACGAAAACATGGACCATTGACAAAGGCGGTGAATTAAGTTTTCGAAGCAATACAACGGCAAGCGGTGAAGTTGTACTTCATGAAAGTAACCAGCTCAGTAAAATTAAAAACCGTTCCTTCCAGATGAGGGCAGTTGGAACGACTTGTTGGTCGATCTTGCCAATGTAAATATCGGCGACATAATCTCCTTACCTTGTTCCCCGGGACAGGCTGGAGGGTTTATTATCAGGCAAAGGCAAAATTGAAAATCCAGGAGCAAAAATGACCGCAACAGGTGATTTTAAAACTGAGTTTTCCGTTATAATCGGTGATTCGATCGGAGAGCTAACTATAAACAAGATAAGTTACGACAATCAGAAAGATGGCAACCTGAAATTTGTTGTTACAAACCCGCGATACAGCCCACCGGGTAAATGTCTCAGCCAATATCTACCTGAGTGGTGATCATGACGACAACCTGATCGCCGTTGAAACAAAAGAATATCAACTCAATTTCCTCGAAAGCTTTTTGGGAAGTTTGTTCTCGATAGATATAAGAGGTTACGCTACTGCAAAACTTGATATTAAAGGCAATCTAAACGCTCTCGATTATGTTGGAAAAGCACATTTGCACAATGCCGGGTTGAAATTAAAATTCACACAGGTATTTTATAAGATAATAGATACAGATATTGAATTGAAAGAACATGAACTGAACCTGAGGCAATATTACATTGCTTGACACACTTACTAACGGCACAGCAACACTGTCAGGGAAGTTTATATCATGATTCATGGAAGAATATGAATTTTGACCTTGATGCAAGAATTGACAGTAAAACCCATCACACTGTTAAATACAACAGCAGCTGATAACTCAAGTTTCTATGGTCACGCCGTTGGCACTGGTTCCCTGATCCTTGTGGGATCTGACAACGATCTGTACATGACAGTTGACGCAAAATCGTCTGAAACAGATAGCTCTCACATTGTAATTCCGCCCACCCGGAGCAGGGCATCTGAACTGGCTGAGTTCTATGGTTGAACGTACCCATGGCTATACTATCAGCAATACACAAGCTGGCAGCTTCAGACAGTAAAATGACATTTGACATAGACCTGACCGCCGATCCTCATACAACTGTTGAGGTAATACTTGACGAAACCACAGGTGACGTGGTAAAGGCAGCGGCCGCGGTTCATTGAACATTCATAGTGCAACAGGCGAGCCCTTACTCTTAACTGGAAATTTTGACATGAAGACGGGAAGTTATCTTTTTACTTTCCTTCAGTCTTTTTTCAAACGTCCTTTTGTATTGAGAAAGGGCGTCAGACAACGATATCATAAGATGGAATGGCGATCCCAATGATGCTGACCTATCTCATTTCGATGCGCAGTACACGGCGGAAAATGTGAGCCTTGCTCCTCTTGCTTCCCTCGCCAGCTCAATTACTGGCCTGGCGTATGATAGCCGGGTGCAGACCACAAGAGAAAATGTGAATGTGATCGTAACGATGTCAGAGCAGACTCTTTACAACCCAAATTTGATTTCAAACTTGGACTTTCCATCCTCGAGCATCACCATCAGCGACCCGATATTGGCATCTAATCTAACACAAATAGAAAACAACCCATAATGAATTAAACAAACAGGTAACCTATCTTATCGTATTCAATAGTTTTGCTCCCATTAGGGAATGTAGGTACTTCAACTCCAACAGCTGCTACAACTTCAGGCGGGTTACCCGGCGCTATCAACGAACTTGCTTATAACACGATCAGCAGTTTACTATTTAATGCAAGCTGAACAGGCAGTTCAGCAATATACTTGCGCAGATATTTAAGGATGATAAATTGAAAGTAAAGTCTTTCTGGTTCGGTTTATAACCGAAATCTTGTGACATCAACCGGCGCATCAACTGGCGGTAGCGATAATTTCAATATCAACACGGGTAACGTGAACCTTCACGGTGAGCAGAGCACATGTTAAATAATCGCCTTATCATCACTGCGGGAAGCACATTAGATATACCTTTCAGTTCCTCTCAAACAACAGTTGAACAAAAGTTCCAGTTTTTACCCGACGTAACTCACAGAATGGCTGATCAATGAAAAAGGAACTATCCGTGCGACTTTCTTTTATCGTCGAAATCTTGATTTTCTCACCAGGAATACAAGCACCAGCACTTCAACAATCACTACAAGAATTGGAGGAGGTATCGCTTATCGCAAAGAAGTTGATCACATCGGTGACCTGTTTCGCGGAAAGAAAAAACAGAAAAAGCAAAATCAGAATACCACTCCTGCTGCCGAATCAACCCCGATCCAACAACCACAAGAATCCGAAAGGTTGTTACGAACGAATGAAAATCATTCGCTATTCGTCATCCAGGATTTCGTGACCTAACCTTATCTCTTTTGTTTGCAGATACCGTTCATTGTGAGGATTAGGATGAACCCTCGACCGGAATATTTTCAACTATTTCCAGACCATAGCCAAGTAAGACCGACACGTTTTTTGGGGTTGTTGTTTATCAGGCGAAGTTTTGTTATTCCTAGATGCCTCTGAGAATTTGCGCACCCACTCCATAGTCCCGCTGGTCCATTTGAAAACCAAGATGGAGATTTGCTTCGACTGTATCCATTCCCTGCTCCTGCAACCGATAAGCTTTTAATTTGTTCAGCAAGCCAATACCACGGCCTTCCTGGTTCATATAAAGATATAGCACCTTTCCCTTCGTTTTCCACCATCTTCATAGCCGTGTGCAACTGATCGCCACAATCACAACGAAGTGGATCCCAGGATGTCGCCTGTAAAGCAAGATGAATGTACGCGAACCAATACAGGTTCATCTTTTCCCAGTTACCTTTTACGAGGGCAAGGTGTTCATTGGCAGTAGTTCTTTTCCTGGAAAGCGATCAAATTTAAAATGACCATATTTCGTGGGCATATCAACGCTCACAATCTCTTCGATCAATGAATCCCTTTTAACACGATATTCAATGAGATCTTTGATAGAGATCAGCTTAAAATCAAATTTCTCTGCTACCTTTTTAATTGTGGCAACCTGGCCATGGAACCATCGTCATTCATAATTTCAACCAACACGCCGGCAGGTTCAAAACCCGCAAGTCTCGCGAGGTCAATAGCCGCTTCCGTATGCCCTGCCCTTCTAAGGACGCCGCCTTTTGCCCTGAGAGGAAAAATATGACCAGGTCTTCCCAGGTCATCCGGTTTTGTTGCAGGATCGATCAGCGCTCTTGCACGGTCTTTGCCCTGTCATGCGCGGAAATTCCAGTCGTGCAGCCGTGGCCTAACAAGTCAATCTGAAACAGGTAAATGCCGTTTCATGCAAGGCTGTATTATTATTCACCATTAGTTCCAGTCCTAACTCATTACAACGCTCATCAAGCTAATGGCACACAGATCAAACCTCGACCGTGTTTTTGTCATGAAGTTGATCACTTCAGGAGTTATATTGCGGGCCGCAGTAATAAAATCACCTTCATCCTCGCGGTCATCATCAACAACTATCACTAATTTTCCTCGCTTTAATATCTTCAATCGCAGACTCAATGGAATCAAGCATAGAAAATGTTTTTACAAAGTTAAACCAACATTCCTCAAGGCGCAAATCGCAGAGCCGGCCAAGGAGTTTATAAGGCTAATCGAAAAGAAAAAGCAAAGACGTTGCCTCAAAGTGGAAAGATTAAAATCAGAAAATGAAATAAATGGATGGTAACAAAAAGGCAACATTTAGAAGCAGCAAGTATTTTTTTGGTTGTCTTCAAATAGGTCTAAATTCCTAGTAACGAACTGTTAATATTTGGCATGGATTTTAATTTTGGAATATCTCCCTTTCTTTGCAACGAAACTAAAAATTATATATGCTTAAGAGATTAACTATTCTGCTTATTTTATTTTTAGCAAGCATTGTCGTCATTTTCGCAGGTCACTACCAGCGGGCATGACCGGTACGGTAAAAGACACCAGTGGCCGCGCGACTGGAAGGTGCCACCGTGGTGGCTGTACACACGCCATCCGGAACCACTTACTCTACCGGTTGCGGGAAAAATGGCGTGTCTCAACCTCCCTAATATGCGTGCTGGAGGACCGTACTCTTTAAAGATCACATTCACAGGACAAGAGCCTTTTGCTCTTGAGAATATAACCCTCGAATTAGGGCAGTCTTATAATGTCAATGCGACCCTGGATCAAGCTCACCAAATATTGGAATCAGTTGTTGTAACTGGACGCTCCCCGCAGAGCTGCTGCTGACAGGATGGGCATGAGCACAAACATTAGCAGCAGGCAACTTTCCAACGTTACCGACAATTACGCGCAGCATAACTGACTTTACGCGTATCACGCCGCAGGCCAACGGTACGAGCTTTGCCGGCAGAGAGTCAACAGGATGAATAACGTGACTGTTGATGGAGCTAACCTGAATAATAATTTCGGTCTATCATCTGATCTTTTGCCCGGCGGAGGAAATCCAATTGCTCTTGATGCGTTCCAGGAAATATCTGTAAATCTTTCACCATTTGATGTAAAACAATCAGGTTTTACAGGTGCAAGTGTCAACGCTATTACAAAAAGCGGTACCAATACTTTCACTGGAAGTGTGTATGGTTCGTATCGCAACCAAAGCTATAATGGAACCAATATTGCAGGTACCAAGTTGCCAAGTCCGCCTGCTACAAGCAATAAGATCTACGGTGCTACACTTGGCGGACCTATCATAAAAAATAGATTATTCTTTTTGTTAATGGCGAAATAGAGAAATCGCTTCCCGGGTGTCACTTATGTGCCGAAGGGCGGTTCAGGAAACGGAACGATTTCAAGTGTGCCCATTGATTCATTAAGTACGTTGTCCGAATATTTAAATAGCAAATACAGTTTTGATCCTGGCGCTTATGATAATTTTCCCAATCTTTACCAGTGATAATCATACGATCCTTGCAAAGGTCGATTGGAACATCAGTAGCTAAAACATAAACTAACCGCAAAGTTCAGCGATTTCCAAAAATACAGGTGACGCGATGATCAGCGCCAGTGGAGGTATCAACGGAGCAAGCGGGCAAAGCAACATTATCGTTTATACGCCGCCACCGGGTAGATTTGGTCCTAACTCGATGGGATTTGCGAATATAAACTACCAGGTGGTTGATAAAGTACAGTCGGGATCGCTGTGAGCTAAATAGCAATTTCAGTAAGAAATACAGTAATCAATTTCTAGCAACCATAACGAAGATAAGTTCGATCAAGGGCCATAACGGAGCAACATTTCCATTTGCAGACATCATCAATTCTAGTAAAAACAATTACCTGAGTTTTGGGAACGAACCCTTCAATGGAAACAACAACCAGGTAATAAACGATATTTATACTTTCACTGACAACTTTAGCTACTTCGCGGGTAAGCATACACTAACAGCCGGAATAAATTACGAATATCAAAAAGTGGGGAATATGTTCATGCCCGGCTCGCAAGGCTATTATGTATTCGGATCCCTTGATGATTTTGTAAACAACAGGCCCCCGAAATTATTTTCAATCAACTATTCTCTCGTTCCGGGCAAGACGCAGTATTTTCTGCTAATCTGAAAGTGGTCAACTGGGAGTTTATTTCCAGGATGAGATCCAATGTCAATCCAAATTTCAAATTAACCCTGGGCCTGCGTGTGTCGATCGTCCTGTATATCCTGAAGATCCATTAGAAAATCCTGCTATCACAGCAATTCCGTTATATGATGAGAATGGAAATACTACAAACTATAGTGATGGCAAATGGCCAAAAGCCTCCCTTGTATTTTGCTCCACGTGTTGGTTTCCGTTGGGATATGTACGGAGATAAAAGCATGATCATTCGCGGCGGGACGGGCGTCTTTACCGGACGTATACCATTTGTTTATTTAACGAATGCACCCAGCACCAGCGGCATGTATGCATTTGGCGCTTTGGTTACTGCGCCTGCCGATCTGCAAAATTTCACGTTCAACACTGATGCTCACGCATACAATCCTTTTATAATAAGAATCTGAATCCTGCCCAATTTCCAACGGTAGCAGGCACTGTAGCACCCAGCGGAGGTTTTGCAGTTATTGATCCGCATTTCAAATTCCCACAGGTATGGAGAACTGATATCGCAGTTGAAAAACAATTGGGCAAGGGTTGGGGTTTAACGGTTGAAGCATTGTACACAAAAGACATAAATGATCCCGTAATGCGCAATGCAAATCAAAATCCGACAGATACAGTTGTAGTGGTAAGCCCTACTGATATAAGAGGGCGCTTTCACCAGCAGTGGGGCGAGAAGACTAAATGCCGGTATTGCCAATGCTATTGTTCTGCAAAATACCAACCGGGAAGTTCTTTTGTATTTACAGCACAGATTGCAAAAAGTTTTTCAAAAGAATTTCTACGGATCTCTTGCATATACTTATACTTATGCTGCTGATGTAACCGCCAACCCGGGAAGCCAGGCTGCATCTGTCTGGTCGGTGAATCCAACTTCAAAAACACAAAATGACCAGGAACTTGCTTATTCCAATTTCGCGGTTCCTCATCGTTTCGTTGGAACTTTTTCCTACAGGTTTGAATATGTCAAACACCTCGCTTCAACCATTACTTTCTTTTATGAGGGAGAAAAACAAGGCTACATAGGCTCTACATTGTCGTCTTCTTACAGTTATATTTATAATGGAGACGTGAACAACGATGGTAATTCTGCTGACCTCATGTATGTTCCAAAAGATCCATCAGAAATTAAATTTGCGAATTTAGCTCCGAGCGGTTCTACTCCGGGATTTACAGCTCAGCAGCAATCAGATGCATTCTTTCAATACATTGCCCAGGATAAATACTTAAGCAAACATATGGGACAGACCGTGGAAAGAAATGGTGCCAGGTTTCCTTTCTTCCCATCGTGTAGATATGAATTTCCAACAGGAGCTCTTCAAAAACATTGGCCACTACAGGCATTCATTGATATTTGGAGCCTCTGTTCTTAATTTCCTTAACCTTTTAAGTCATGATTGGGGAATCAGAAAACAATATGTTGTAAACAATCCACTGAGAGTGGCAAACGTTACCAATGGTGTTCCTGCATATACCATGGCCACATTCAATGGCGATCTTGTAAGATCTTCGTTTATCAATGTGAATTCTACCAACACAACCTGGGGACTTCAACTCAGCCTGAGCTACAAATTCTAAACAATAAGTCTTGATAATAACAAAAAACCTCTCACTCTTTGGGAGGTTTTTTGTTTAGCAAAATGAATTATAGTATCCTCACTTTCCCCATCCCCATTTCAAAAATTCAGGCATTGCCCTTGCCCATGTGCCAATGTCATGTTTCCCATCTTCATAATTAATGTAGCGAATATCCTTTCCATCTTTATATCCCAATGATTCAAGATCATCGATCAGGGAAAGGGTGTCATCAATTGAATCAATAATACCATTACTATTCCTGTCATGAGTTTCATCAAGCGATCCCGTTGAGAAGAAAAATTTCAGGCCCCGATGATATTTCCCTTTCCTGATCTGCTGGTGCATGATGCGATGCAGGTCGTCATCATAATCTTCATGTTCATGATCAAGACTTCTCCACCACAATGAGCCGGAAAAACTCCGGCAGTGATAAACTCGCCAGGGTAATTCCAAACAATGTCCAATGCCATTAAACCACCCAGTGAAAACCCTGCAAAAGCCTTTGTACTAAAATGAAGATCAGGGAACTTTCTTTGGATCATTGGCAATAGCTCTTGTCTTATGAATTGAGTATACAAGCCGGCTTTTGCCCCGCGACCAAGATAGTCAGCCTGGATCGCTGTTCCATATTCTATTTTCCGGGAAACACTGGCATGGATAGCTGCGATCACAATTGGTCTTGTCCCGCCGTCAGTGTAAAGATTTTCGAGAATATTTTCCAGGCCAAGCTCATTCATGTTTTGGCCATCGTTGACCAGCAGCAAGCTTGCATTCGCCGGATCACCCATATCCCTCGGAATAAAAAATCGATTTGGGCATCCCTTTCAAGAAATTGTGAATGGACAATAACATTTTCAGTCAGAATAGAGGACAGATTGATAGGTGACATAAATCAAAAATAAAATCCCTGGTAAAAGTTCCAAATTACAAATAAGCAATAAAATCAAATAAACTCCAAACTCCCTGTTTTTTTATGAATTGGTTCTTGAAATTTTTAAAATACATTTGACTAAAGGAATATTTATGAAAAAGATCGGGATCCTCTTCGGCAAGGAACGAAGCTTTCCCATGGCCTTTGTGGAAAGAATAAACAGCAAAAATATTTCCGGCATCACCGCCGAGCCGGTGCATATTTCAAAAGCCGTGCAGGGCGAACCAAGCGGATACAGTGTAATAGTTGACCGCATTTCGCAGGACGTTCCTTTTTACCGCACCTGGCTAAAAAACGCCGCATTGACAGGAACGGCTGTTATCAACAATCCATTTTGGTGGAGCGCCGATGATAAATATTTTAATAATTGCCTGATGACGCAAATTGGTGTTCCGGTTCCAAAGACGGTTATTCTTCCATCAAACGAATTACCGGATGACACTGCTCATGAATCATTCAGCAATCTTGAATACCCGCTCGACTGGGAATCGATGTTTAAGTATGTTGGCTTTCCCGCATACATGAAGCCTTTTGCAGGCGGAGGATGGAAAAATGTATACAAAATCAGGAATACTGATGATTTTTTGAAACTCACAACGAGACAGAACAGCTCGTCATGTTGTTGCAGGAAGAAATAGTGTTTACGGAATACTACCGTTGTTATTGCATCGGCAGAAAATATATCCGCATCATGTCGTACGAGCCACGCAACCCTCATCATTTGCGTTACGTGGCCGATTTCAAACCCTCCGCGGAACGATCAGCTCAAATGCAGGAAATTGTTTTTAAAGATCAATCAATACTTAGGATACGATTTTAATACTGTGGAATTAGCAGTCCGGGATGGAGTGCCTTATGCTATTGATTTTTGCAATCCAGCCCCCGACTCCGAGCGCACCAGTGTAGGTGAAGAAAAACTTTGAATGGGTAGTAGAAACGATGGCAAACTATGCAATCGAACGGGCAATGGAATGCAAAGAAGGCCTGGATAATCTTACCTGGGGTGAGTATATTAAAAGAAGTGCACAGCGGGTAACCGGATAGGTCAAATACATCAAAAGATAATTCGAACACAGCACCCAATTCCAAATCTCAAAATCCTAATTACTAGCATGGCCGCTCTCAACTACAAAAGCTTTACTCTTGGTGTAGAAGAAGAATACATGGTTCTTGACCCGGTAACCTATGAATTAAAAAGTCATGAGCAAAAAATTGTGCATGAAGGACAGAAAGTGATCAAGGATAAAGTGAAGGCGGAAATGCACCAGGCGGTAGTTGAGGTGGGCACCGACATATGCACTGATGTTGATGAAGCTTATAAGGATGTAGCGCAATTACGAAAGACGATCGCTGAAATAGCAAATGGACTTGGTTTTGCTATGGGCGCGGCAGGCACGCATCCTTTTAGTCACTGGGAAAGCCAGTTGATCACTGATCATGCCCGCTATAATGAGATCGTAAACGAATTGCAGGAAGCAGCCCGCAGCAATTTGATCTTTGGATTGCACGTACATGTAGGTATGGAAAACCAGGAAATGGCAAATCATATTGCCAATTCAACGAGATACTTTCTGCCACATATTTATGCACTTGAGCACCAATTCCCCTTTTGGGAAGGAAGACAAACGGGTTATAAATCTTTCCGGACAAAAGTGTTTGATAAGTTTCCGCGTACAGGTATCCCTGAAGCGTTTGACAGCATTGAATCATATGAGAACTATGTAAAACTGCTTGTAAAGACCAATTGTATTGATAATGCAAAAAGATCTGGTGGGACCTTCGTGTGCATCCTTTTTTCAATACCGTTGAATTCAGAATTTGTGATGTGCCGATGACGGTTGATGAAACAATTGCCATTGACAGCCTTATTCCAGGCTGTGTGCGCGAAGATCTACAAATTGCGCTCGCAGAACCTGAACTTTATTCAATACTCCCGCGCATTGATCAATGAAAACAAGTGGAGAGCCGGTCGCTATGGTATTGATGGGCGACTTATTGATTTTGGAAAAGAAGAGGAAGTAAATACAAGGGTGCTCATTGACGAATTGCTAAATTTCGTGGATGATGTGGTTGACAACCTGGGAAGCAGGCATAGATTGGCATATGTAAACAAGATCCTGGAAAATGGCACCGGGGCAGACAGGCAGTTGGGAGTGTTTGAAAATTCAAAAAACCTCGTTGACAGTAGCAAAGTATATAAATGGTCAGTACTTGTCGGGAGTTTAAATATTAGCCGACCGTATCCCTGGCATTTGTTTCAAATAAATATTATCTGTCAGAATCTCGTAGCGAGATACTGAGGTAACATGGTCTTCCATGTATTCCAGTCATGAGGCCATTCGTGTCCCCATATATCCAGTTCATACCAAATATTTTTATCGTACAGGATCTTTGCAAAACGACCGCTGCTGGAAGGATCCTCATAAGCGCCGCTACCCGTTAAAATATGAATATGATTGCTCCTTCTTATCTGCTCGAGCACATGATGATCAGTAAGGTTAGGGATGTAATGCATCGGGCTATTGAAATACACATCATCATCAAAATGACCTTTTGTGTATTCTGTAAGGTCATACACTCCGCTCATAGCAACAACTCCATTAATGATGTCGGGACGCTTTAAAAATAAATTCATACTATGCAAGCGCACCAAATGAAGCACCACAGGTGATAATGAGTGTTTCCTGGCTCGTCTCACTTCGTATAAATGGAATAACCTCGTTAAAAACATAATCATTGAACTGCTGGTGACGTATGGATTTATGACGCGGATCCATGTGGTTGTTCATCCAGCTTTCATTATTGATACTATTGATGGAAAAGACCTTCACTTTTCCTCCGTCGATCATAAGGCTGCAAGCGAATCTATTAACTGAAACCGTTCATATTCCAGGTAATCCGCAGAAGCAGTAGGAACCAATAGCAAAGCAAATCCATAATGACCATAAATAGCAACGGGCATCTCTTTACTTAATGCCGGGCTATGCCACGCCGTTAATATTCTTTGCATGAAATGCTTTTTTTAAAACCAGATTGCAAGGTTACAATTAAGAAAGGACATTTAAAAATTTCAAATGAAAACTCTTAACTACAGCGCATGAATGGATCCTGAAAAATTTAACTACCCTGCCATTGTTATCTTATAATTACAAGTTATTTTAGCCGCTCATCCTTAACTTGCTTGAGTGCGATCAAGAAGAGAAAATATTTACACCTTACCGGCGATCTGCTATAAATACTTCACCAAAGAGCTATTAAAACACTCCAGAACAATTTTATCGTTTTCTTTTTTGAAAATAATCCATTCCCCGCATGGATCTATGATATTGAATCATTAAAATTTCTTGAACTAAACCCGGCTGCTATTGAATTTTACGGATATTCAAAAGAAGAATTCAATTCAATGACCCTTAAGGATATCAAGGTGAATGAAGAAATATCATCCTTAGAAGACAGAAACCGGGAATGAACATATATATAAACATCGTAAGAAAAATGGTGATGAGGTTTATGTGGAAGTAAGGGCCAATAATTTTACCTACAACGATCAAAAGGCCCTGCTGGTGATGATCACTGACGTAACTGCAATAATAAATGCGGAGGTTTCACTAAAGAAAACAAACGAAGAATATCGCCTTGCCAATGAACGATACGATATTGTTGCCAATGCCACTTCACGACCTTATTTGGGACTGGAATCTTGAGACCAACGAGATATACCGGGACCCAAAAGGATTATGGAAAGTTTACGGCATTAAGAAAAATGAGACCATTAAACATATCAATGACTGGCTTGAGCGTGTACACCACGAAGACTTACCAAGAGTTCAAAATGTTATCCTTAAGATCGTCAACGCAAAAGATGAAAAACATTTTTGAGGTAGAGTACCGGTTCAAAAGGGAAAATGGTGATTATGCTTATATCTATGACCGGGGCTATATTCTGAGAAATAAAGAAGGCAACGCTTACCGGATGATAGGCGCTGCACAGGATGTTACCGAAAAGAAAAGACTGGAAGAGGAGCTATTAAATCAGCAAAAAGCGATCACACAAGCAACGATCAGCACGCAGGAAAAAGAAAGAACTGAGATCAGTAAAGAACTACGCATGACAACGTAAACCAGGTTCTTACTACCACAAAACTTTATCTTGATCTCGCCGTTGCAAACCCTGAATTGAAAGATGAACTGATCGCTAAAAGTTCAAAAAACATTATCAGCGCAATCACCGAAATACGAAAACTGTCCCAATCACTGATGATACCAAGCCTTGAAGACCTTGGCCTCCTGGACTCCATTGAAGATCTTGTTGAAAGCATTAACGCAACAAAGAAAATTCATGCTGTCTTTATTCATGAGAAGATCGATGAAAGCTGTATTGAATGAAAATCAGAAGCTGACCCTGTTCCGCATTACGCAGGAAGCTTTGAATAATATCATCAGGCATGCGGACGCGACACGCACAACAATCGAACTTTCAAATAATAAAAACAGAGTTCAATTAATCATAAAAGATAATGGTAAAGGATTCGATTCGTTCTCCACAAAAAAGGAGCAGGGCTGAATAATATACGGAATCGGGTATATTTGCTGAGCGGACAACTGACAATCAACACTCGTCCCGGAAAGGCTGCACATTAGTAGTTGAATTACCTCACCATCTTGTAGAGTCAATTGAATTTTTAAATTACTATGGAAAAAATTACCATCCTCATTGCAGATGATCACACCCTTGTCAGAGAGACCTGGAGCTTTATTCTTAATTCGGACCCCCGTTTCTATGTGGTCGCCGAATGTGGCAGCGGTGAAGACGCAGTGGAATTGGCAAAAAATCTCAGGCCCGCTATCGTGATCATGGATATAAATCTGCCCGGAATTAATGGGATCGAAGCCACTCAACAGATCAGGAAATTGTCACCCGGCTCAAAAATTTTAGGTGTTTCTCTTCATACTCAACCAACTTATGCCCGCAAAATGATGCAAAAAGGGGCTATGGGCTATGTCACAAAAAACTCTTCAAGAGAGGAGATGTTCAAGGCCATCATAGAAGTGTACAACGGCAAGAAATATGTCTGCGAAGAAATAAAAAACATTCTTTCGGAACAGGTTATCTCTGGCGAAGACCAGCAATCGGGACTCAATGCATTATCTCAAAGGGAAATAGAGATCATTTCCTATATCAAAAAAGGGCTTCTCTTCAAAGAAATTGCCGACGCTTTAAACATATCGGTCAAAACTGTAGAGGTTCACCGCTATAATATTCTCAAGAAGCTAAACCTGAAAAATGCAGCAGCGTTGGTAAATTTTATAAATAATAGCCAGCTGGATCTTGGATGATTAACCTGGTAATACATTACTTTAGATTTTCAGTATTTTTATTGCTTGATGCCCTAAACGAGACTCCCTGCACCCCCTGATTTCATACGAAAATGTTTCTGCAAAGGTGTAATGCTGAAATTTTGATGAGGAGATAACCTTGATATCCCCTTTTAGATCCAGCAGCCTTCCCGGTGCTCAAAAAATGGTAGCAGGCCATGGATGTCCTGCAATGGATGCCAATTGCGGATTGGTATACCATTAAAACAGTCATTGCATGGATTCAGAAAAGATCAGCATTGTGATCGTTGATGATCACCAAATAATGCGGGAGACCTGGAGACTGATTCTCGAACAGGAAACCCGTTTTCTTTATTGTGGCTGAATGTTGCAGTGGAACAGAAGCTATAAAAGCAGCTAATGATCTCCATTTTGACATTATGCTAATGGATATCAATATGCACCCGGTAAATGGCTTTGAAACCACAAGAAAGATTTTAAAAAAGCACCCCTCGCTGAAGATCATTGGAATGTCGGTCAACAACCAACCCTCCTACGCACGCAATATGCTGAAGCTGGGAGCCAGGGGATTTGTGACAAAAGATTCTTCAAAGCACGAGATGATCTATGCGATTACCACCGTTTATAATGGTGACATCGTACATCTGTGAAGATGTCAGCAAAAAATGGACTACCCGGAATAGAATTATTTAATGCAATTTAAAACTCGGGTAAATAAATTGTTCTGCAACTCATCTTTGGTTTTTCTCCTTTCGGAACAATTACAATGATCTTGCTGGTAAGAGTTTCACCGCTCCTGATCGCATAGCCAACCATTGCATTTACAAACCTGTATTTTGATGATTGCGTTTCATCATACAGTTTTACCTGTGAATACCATGCCTTGGCATTTATCTTACCTGTTTTGGAGGTAAGTCGTTTGCCGGTTGCATTCTTTGCAATTGAATTCGCCCACTACAATTTCTTCTTCGGGTTTTGTTAGAAGAGTTTTTAAAAGGGATCAATTTGATACAACCGCTTTTATTCGTGATATATAAGTTCACCTCGTAACGTTCATAATCATCGCCCTTCACTTCTTTTGATCGCTCATTGCTGATATAAAAACCGTATTCGAAGCCGTTGTACGCATAAGGCGTGTCTTCTTCCAGGTCAACAATTTGCTGGGAAAAAGAAGAATAACTAATGAGCAAGAATAATGGTAATGGCAGAATAGTTTTCTCATAAGTAGATGTTTTGGTTATATTGATCGTTCAGCAATGGTCTCGCAAATTTTTCGTAGAGTGCTCTGTTTACTGTACTACATAGAAACGCATAAGTTTTATATGTTTTCGTTGTGATTACTTTAGTGGCTCGTGGTAGCCTATGTGACCGATATAGTGTCTAATGTGCACTATGTGGATTCACAATATTTCTAGTAACTTGAGTGCAACTCTAAATTAGTAATTATTCATCTCTGCTGATCATTCTCTGCAGTTTATCTTTTAGCTGTCCATGCACGGCTATCAAATTCTTCGGCTGAATTCAATTTTGCATTGACGCTAAAATAAAATTTGATCTTTGGTTCAGTACCCGGATGGACGGGCAGAAATTTTATCGCCATTTGCAAACACGAATTGCAACACATTCGACTTCGGCAATTTGATCTCCCATGTTTTACCAGTAGATAAATTCTTACCAATGCCTTTTTCATAATCAAGAAACTCGGCTATGGGTGCCCCATCGATCATCTTCGGAGGATTATTCCGGAATGTCTCCATCATGGCTGCTATTTGTTTTTGTCCATCCATTCCTTTCTTAGTAATTGAGATCAGGTCTTCAAGGTAAAAACCATGTTTCACATACAGATCAAGCAATTTTTCAAACAGGCTTCTCCCCTTCTCCTTTTCATAAGCAGCCATTTCGCAAAGCAAGGGCTACAGCGCTGACAGCATCTTTATCACGCACCTTATCTCCTATCATTAATCCAAAACTTTCTTCACCGCCAATAACATAATTCTCTTTGCCTTCTTTTTCACGTATCATTTCAGCGATCCATTTAAAGCCGGTCAGCACGTTGTAGCAATTCACTCCGCTATGCTGCGGCTATCTTATCGATCATTTCTGTAGTGACGATGGTTTTGATCACCATATCATTTGGTCGCTGCAATTCCTTTTGCCTTTCTTGCTTCAATAATATAATTAAACGCAAGAACTGCAGTTTGGTTTCCGTTCATCAGCACCCAGTCTCCGTGATTATCCTTTATGCCGATCCCTACCCTGTCGCTATCAGGATCGGTGCCTAATAAAATATCGGCATCCAATTCCTTTGCATTCTTCAAGCCAATGCTCATGGTTTCTTTTTCTTCGGGATTTGGATAATTAACGGTTGGAAAATTTCCATCGGGCTCCATTTGCTCTTTTACAATATTCACGTTGGTAAATCCAAAAGCTGGAGAACACCGGGAACCAGTTTTATACCACTGCCATGAATCGGAGTATACACGATCTTCAGGTCATGTTGCTTTTTGATGATCTCCGGATACACACTCAATCCTTTTACCATCTGCATATAGGCATCATCCATGTCCTTTCCAATAATTGTGATATTGCTCAGCATTCGCCACTCCATTTCACATTATCAACCGACGCGATCTTTTCTACTTCTTTAATTACATTTTTATCATGAGGTGGAACTAGTTGCCCCCCGTCATTCCAGTATGCTTTATAGCCATTATACTCTTTCGGATTATGTGAAGCAGTGCACACTACCCCACCCTGGCATTTTAAACTGCGAATAGCAAACGAAAGTTCCGGCGTAGGTCGCAAACTGTCAAACAAAAAAACTTTGATGCCATTAGCCGCAAAAACATTGGCTGCTGTTTCAGCAAAAAACCGGCTGTTGTTTCTGCTGTCGTGAGCAATTGCCACTCTTCACCTGTTCATTGGGAAAACTTTGTTTTAAATAATTGCCATAGCCCTGTGTTGCCATACCCACTGTGTATTTATTCATCCGGTTTGTACCCACACCCATTATTCCGCGCAAGCCCACCGGTACCAAATTCCAGGTCTTTATAAAAAGCATCCGCTAACTGGTCGGGATTTTCTTTTGCAGGCGATGTATCTCATCCTTTGTTTGCTGATCAAAATTTCCGTTATAGCCATACATTGACCTTGTCTTGAATTGCTGCATCCATAGTACATTCGGATTGTCTGAGATTTGAGCATTTCCAGGACGCCCAGTATCGCTGGAAAGTTACCAATTTTCATCTTTAGATATTAAACAGTAAATGAAGCGTATTTTTGTTTCTTTTATGAGGTCAGCAATTGTACAAAGCCGGACACCTGGTTGTGTCACTCACTGCATCGTTCGGTAAAAGGCTCAGCATTATTTGCATTATTTTGTCTTTCTCCCTTATTATCTGTTTGGCCCAATTGGATTCGACTGCTCCCACTCTCTTTCAAAGAAACACAAAAACAAACCGGCAAATATTTATAGGCGCTGTCAATGTTGTTGGCTACGGTGGTTCGCTTATTATTTTAAGCAATACCTGGTACAAAAATTATCCGCATACTTCGTTCCATACATTTAATGATGCGGGTGAATGGTTGCAGGTTGACAAATTTGGTCATGGATGGACAGCCTACAATACCGGCAGAGTTTCGGCAGCCATGTGGAGATGGGCCGGTTTATCGCAAAAACAATCAGCGATCATCGGGGGACTTAGCGGTGCTGTCTACTTAACTGTCATTGAATTCCTGGATGCGCATTCTGCACAATGGGGATGGAGCTGGGGTGATATGACAGCCAATATTGTCGGCTCAGGACTTTTTATTACGCAGGAACTATTGTGGAAGGAACAAAGGATCCAATACAAATTTTCTTTTCATCACAAAGATTATGGTGATTCAGCCTTGAACAAACGGGCCGATGATCTTTTTGGAGAAAGCTGGTATGAGCGGATGTTGAAAGATTACAATGCACAGACATATTGGTTCAGTGCCAACTTAAGATCATTTTCCCGCAAAGCAATTTACCAAAGTGGTTAAATGTTTCTGTTGGTTATGGCGCTGATGGAATGTTGGGTGGTTTTGAAAATAAATGGATAGATGATGATTCAGGAGTCTCCTGTTGATCGTACGGATATTCCAAGAATAAGACAATTTTATTTAGCTCCTGATATAGATTTCACAAAGATCAAGACAAACAAAAAATGGCTGCGCACCATTTTCTTTTGCTTAAATGCCTTTAAATGTCCGGCACCAACATTAATGATAGATTCAAAAGGAAAGTTCAAAGCATATGCATTGTACTTTCTGATCGATCATTTGCATCGTTCACTCCGGAAAGAATCGATCGACCCGCAGAGTGGATTGTGCACTATTCATCGACAACCCGCCTACCGGCGAGCAGGTACAAATTGTATAACACTTACCAGATGATTTTCAATCTTAAAAAATTTGCACTGACGCAATATACCAAAATTAGAGAGTTGTGCGTCATGCGATTGAACACTCCTAACAATAACTCAACTAACTCAAAAATAAATGGCAGACAATACAGACGAAGAACATTTAGGAGAATCCAAAAATAACTCAATCGGAAAATCCTCCGAGAGAAATTTCTCGTACCAATGACACGGAGACTATTAAACCAATTCAAGAAACAGAAAGTAATGGAAGTACACAAACATCCTCAGCATGTAACACATAAAAAGAAATGGGGAGAATACCTTTTGGAGTTTCTAATGTCATTTCTAGCAGTATTTCTCGGCTTTTTGGCTGAGAGTATCAGCTAGAGCATAAAATTGAAAGAGACCGGGAAAAGGGAATAAGTATGCAAAGTATGATGGAAGATTTGGAACAAAACGATACGACCTAAACTCTCAAAGGTTGGATAGTTCTTTACTTTATAATTAATACTTCAATAGACACCATTTTTGATGAGTTACGATGAGATGCCCAAAGCGCGCTAATCCAACGCTTTTAGAAACATCAATAAGGCCATCTATGCCTACCCTATTTTTATTTATTCCGATCGTACCATTCAACAATCAAAAAAGTTCAGGAGGGATGCGGCTGATTAAAATATAAAGGTGGCAGATGGTATTATGGACTATGATGCATTTGTGAGAAATTATGAGAATAACGGGACATGTACGTGCAGCGTTATTGGGAAAACTTAACGCCTCCAACGTCTTAATATTATTGACCAGCAAGCCCCTGGACAATGATTTAAAAGCAACAGGTACCGTAGATGTTAAAAAAATTATTTGTTGGTAAGTGGCCCTGTACAACCACATCGGCTTAAAAGTTTTGTTTATGAATTAGAAACTTACCACGGTAACACCCTTAAGGGCTAACATAAAATTGAGAGAAAAAGCCATCGGGCTTATTGAAATTTTGAAAAAGGAATATCATCTTGAATAAATTTCAATAAGCATGACGCACAACATTACGGTATTGCTGCAAGTGGGGTGGACGTTGGAAACATCGGCTATGTGCTACCATCAGCTTCGGTTTCGGCTGACGAATAAAGCCATGCAAAAGTTCTTACCTTCATCAACAATACAAGGCAAGCTGCAGTACTGGGCTGACAGTTATAAAATCCCCCACCTGCAGCAATACCTGGACGTTGTGCGTCATGCTATTGAACACTCTATTAAGGTGACCAACAAACAAAATAATTTAATGGCAGACAATACAGATGAAGAACATCTACTTATTGCGACAAATACTCAATCGGAAATTCCTCTTGACGAAACTAACTCTACTAAAGACACGGAAACTATCAGTCCAAATCAAGAATCCTGCGAATCATGGAAACACATGCACAGGAACTGCACAAAGCACCAGGACATGGTTTTGAAACATTATTTCTGGGAATTCTTAATGTTATTCCTTGCTGTGTTTTGTGGTTTTTTGGCAGAAAACTACAGGGAGACTCTTGTGAATAAAGAAAAAGCACACCATTATATACAAAATATGGTGGCCGATCTGAAAGCTGATACTGCCGATCTTAATTTTCTATTTACTATCAGCAGTTATGGTGCGATCACCTGGACAGTGCTTTGCAAGTGCCAATTGATCGTCTCAAAGGATATAAATACTCAGGACACTTTCTATTATCATTTCCTGCCCTTTTTATTGCTGGATGCAACCCTTTATCCAAAACGATAATACGATCACACAATTGAAGGCAGGAGGATTTAATCTTATCAGAAATGAGAAAGTAGTTGATTCAATAAACCTGGTTTATAACTTTTACAGAGGCGTAAAGTTTGCCACTGATTATAATATTACCTGTTATTGGGATATTGCACGCAAAGCACAAGAACTAATGGATTTGCCACCGCCAGCCAGCAACCATCGAAGAAAATATTCCAAAACATATTCTTCAGAACAAGGAGATCTTTTTCAATATGATAAACCGGCGATACATCAGCTTTACAGTATGATCACCAATGCAAAAGGAAGCCTGGTGGCCACAATAGTAAGTGAAAAGCAATACAGAGAAAAAGCTGAAAGATTGCTCAACTATCTTCAAAAGGAATATCACCTGGACTGAAAAGTTATTCAATAGTACGCATACTGAATTTTGAATTACTTCTGAAAAGCACGAACGCACAACAAAAGTATTTGCAAAGCAGGGCTGGACATTGAAACATCAACTATGTTGCTAACTATCAGCAGCGGTTCGGGCTCGACAGTTCAATTTTCAGCTTTAGTTCATAACTTCAACAACATATTTTCAATTGGGCATTTGTACCAGGCTGGACGTTCAATGAATTCCCTGCCTTCGCAAATACTCGAACGTTGTACGCAAGCTTTAAATAAAATCCTTCTATTTTTTATGCATTACTTTTGAGATGAACATACGCACAGATCATGAAAATCAATATCAATACGCATGCTCCTATAATTGACAAACAAAAGATTATAATAAATGCACCAGCGGTGAAAGTTTGGTCTATTTTAACTGAAATTAATAATTGGCCTAACTGGCAATCTGCTGTTAAAAAGCCAATTTAAAAACTTCACTTAACGAAGGAGCAGAATTTAGTTGGAATGCGCGAGGCGTAACACTAAAAATCTATCATACACACGTGTGAACCATTCCAATCTTTTGGTTGGACTGGCAAAACAATAGGCGCTTTTGCTAAGCTTCATAATTGGCGTTTTGAAAGTGTAAACGATGGCACAATAGTTTTCGTTGAAGAAAGTTTGCAGGGTTTTTTCCCTTCGATATTTAAGAAAAGTTTAGAAAAACCCTTAATGAAGGGATGTCAAAAAATCTACGAGAACTTAAAGAAGCCAGCGAAAAGTGATCGTTCAAGAAGCTCCCGTACAACAAAAATATTGCTGCAAGTGGGGCAGGACGTTGAAACATCTTGCGCAAAGCCCGGGAAACGTTAGCGACAATTATATCGCAGACACTTGAATTCAAGAATCCAAAGAAATTATTAATCAAAATATTTGACAGAGTGATTGTAGAAATACGTAAAGCAATTGAAACTGAAATCGATATATTGCTAAGTTTTGAAAAAGAGAATAATAGATGCTGAAAGACCTTTTGACAATACTTTAAAAGAGGGTGAAATTCACTATTACGATTTAATCGAGCTTATCAGAGCTAAGAAAGCTGAAGTATTAGTGGCTGTAGTTAATAATGAAATTGTAGGTTCAGGTTACGCAAAAACTTTACCCAGCTGAACCATATCAAAAGTATACAGAATACGCTTATTTGGGCTTTATGTATGTAAAACCTGCATTTCGTGGACAAGGCATAAATCAAAAAATTTTACATGGACTTATGGATTGGGCTAAAAGTCAAAATTTAACAGAAGTTCGATTAGAAGTTTATGATGAAAATACAATAGCTAAAAACTCATATTTGAAAGCAGGGTTTAAGCCAAATTTATTAGAAATGCGATTAGAAATTTAGATATAGTATTGAAAAATAAAAATATTCAAAACTGAGACTAAGAATAAACTGGTTATCAACTTTAAAACATAAATAATTATGGCAAAATCAAAAACTATCGTACTCATTCACGGAAATTTTGTGAACAACACCAGTTGGACAGAATGGAAACGCTACTATGAACAAAAAGGTTATAAAGTTTATACACCTGCAAACCCCGGACACGAAGGTAATCCTGCTGAGCTGAGAGCAAAAGTTCATCCTGACCTTGTTAAAACCGGGTTTATCGATATTGTAAACAACATCGATAAATTAATAAGTACCTTACCTGAAAAGCCATTGATTATTGGTCACTCTATGGCAGGAATGGCAACTATTGAAATTGGTAGAAATGGGAAAAGCAGCAGCCGGAGTAAGCATTGACGGAGCACCACCGAAAAATGTTTTCCACCGTTTCAAACACTTAAAACTGTGTTACCAGCCTTTGGATTTTTTCTTTTAATAAATATTTTATGGGTAGTCGTAAATGGTACGATTATGCATTTTTCAATACGATACCTGAAACAGAGAAAGAAAAAGCCTTTGAAAAATTTGCGGTACCTGAAAGTTATAAGGTCAGTCGTCAATTAGTTTTAAATTCTTTTTCAAATATAGATTTTAAGAAACCTCACGCCCCAATTCTGTTTGTTGGTGGCGGCAGCGACCATATTTTTCCGCCCAGTCTTACACAAACAATAGCCGGCAGGTATAAGGATGCAAATAGCCGGGTTGATGTAAAAATATTTGAAGGCAAAAGTCATTTCATTTGTGGGGAACCAGGTTGGGAAAAAGTAGCCGATTATATATTAAGTTGGTATGAATCTCTATAAACTGGCATACAATACGAGGTCGCTGTCAGGCTAAAACTATCTCAATATCAAAACATTTTATTGACCAATGGAATATTCAAATAAAATTATTGAAGAGATAATGCCGAAATTCAAGTCGGTTATGGGGGCAGATTATGATAAATATAAAAACCATGTATACCGTGTTTTTTTTGAATTGCCTTTTAATTGATTGCGAAAAAAATAACGAGGAAAAGTATGCCATTGCTTCAGTATTCCATGATGTGGGTATTTGGACCGATCATACTTTCGACTATTTGGATCCCTCGATTGAACAAGCCAAAATTTACTTAACTGAAATAAAAAAGACAAGGCTGGTTAGACGAAATTTCTTTGATGATATATTGGCACCACAAAATAAGTAGATATCAAGGGCGCTCACGAGGAAATTGTAGAAAACTTTAGGAAAGCAGATTGGATAGATGTCTCTTTAGCATTACTGACTTTTAAATTTGATAAGAAAAAATTAATGAAACCAGGAGAAGATTTCCAAACTTAGGCTTTCATATGTTTCTTATTAAAGAGACTATAAAAAATTTATTCAAACATCCTTTAAACCCTCTGCCCATATTTCAAAAATAAACCTGCACATAACAAATTGGTTTGGCACATATCAGACCGTAAAATGCCTGGCACCAACATTAATGATAGATTCAAAGGAAAGTTCAAAGCGTATGCTTTGTATTTCTGATCGATGATCTGCATCGCTCACTCAGAGAAAGAATCTGATCGGTTTGTAGGAGTGCGATTGACGCAATGACAATACAAAATGCAAGGTCGTCTGAATAACGCGAATTGATTTTGGGCATCGGTCGCTTCTGTCAGAAATTTGCGACAAATAGTTTTTCAAACGCTGTGGTACTCTTGTTCTGATTGCAACGGTACTGGTAAGCAGCATATTTGAGTCTTCTGACGCTGATGGCACTCATCCAAATGGCTTACTAACACAGCGAAATGTTTTTTAATTTGGCTCCGCATCCTGTTTGTAGTCTCCCCTTTCAGAAAGTTACCCAGTGCAATCATTCTTAGTTCAATAAAAGACGGCCTGCCTGCTTTGTCGCTGTAGGTACTCATCCCGACTGGTTCGTGATGCGACCCCGAATGTTGTGCCAAGGCCCGTTTTGTTCATGCTTGTTGATGAGCTTAATCATGATTTTTTGTACGTCATGTTGCAGACTTAGGTCATGCCCTGCTTATTAGTAAAATGATTCTTTATGAAACAAATAAGACACTAAAATGGAATGTTCATGTGTCTCCTTGCTTCCATGCATTGTGGCACTTGGTTTCACAAAACCATTTCAGTCAAAAGAATGACTGGATACAATTGTTCAATGGTAAAGATCTTAGCGGCTGGGATACTTATCTGGCGCCACCCCTTGATGATGCAGGAAAAAAGTTGAGTGATATACCTGTTGGACTGAATAATGATCCCAACCATGTTTTCAGTATAGTGAATGAAGGTGTAGAAAAGTTATCCGCATTTCAGGACAGGAATGGGGAGGAATCTCAACTATAAAAGAATACGACAATTTTCAATTGCAACTAATGTTTAAATGGGGGCACTTAACATGGGGACAGAAGAAGGGGAAAGAAAAAAAGACAGCGGGCTGCTATACTTTGCTGTCGGTAACCATGGAGCAGATTATGGAGCATGGATGCGCAGCCAGGAATTCCAAATACAGGAAGGAGACTGTGGCGACTATTGGGGGGTGGCAGGTGGCATGGGAAGATGTTACGGCAATAAAAAATCGAGACAGCGAATATGTGGTACAATCCTGCGGGACAATTATATACTTTCAGCGCAACCAGTAAAGTGGGAAGACGTTGCATAAAAGGATCGGATGCCAGAAGCCTTCCGGTGAGTGGAACACACTTGATCTCTATTGCCATGGCGATACAAGTATACATATGATAAATGGAAAAGTGGTGATGGTATTATATCATTCTCAGCAAATGGATAACGGGCAGGCACATCTGCTTGCAAAAGGTAAACTGCAGATCCAATCCGAAGGCGCAGAAGTTTATTACAAGGATATTATGAGTCAGGTCAATTAATGTAATTCCGGCAGCATTGCTAAAATGATTATAAATATTCTTTAATTGATATTGCGTAAATGAATTTGATGCGGTAGGTATTGATGAAGGAGGGTTACGTTAATCGAGAAGACCATGCCTCACCTTAAACCGACTCGTGGATACTGAACTAAAAAAAATAATTGCCATAGAAAAGACAACATTATGTTGACTACTTTAAAGGAAACCGTAAATTTTTACACTGTTATTAGTGTTCCCTTAAGTTCAATTTCAAAGTTAGGCCATCAGGCACCAACAGCGAAATACCCGAATAACTTCATTCATGACAAATATCGTCACTAAATACCCTCACTTTTTTACCGCTACCAACGCACCAACAACTGCGTAAATACATCCACCTGTGCCATTGTTTCTCCTTTCCCTGTTAATTAATTTTGCCCGCATCCATTAAATCCTAAACTTGCATTGAGTAATACTTGCTTTATGCGAGGGTGTTTTGGAAAACCGGGGGGGGAATTCTGGCGCTATCTCCATTTCACTGAAGTCGATCT
>ERZ1370068.8058-contig-6939_pt1 | contig 61607 bp, 67 predicted proteins | sample MGYA00561227_ERZ1370068 | MGnify/ENA primary metagenome ERZ1370068 (study PRJEB38410, sample SAMEA6850437) | metagenome | study: Metagenomic assessment of the ecological functions of the soil: analysis of the soil microbiota associated with the...
ACCTTGATCTCGTCGGTCGTCGCTGCTGCGGACCATAGGCCACGTTTGCCAGCGGCCCATTAAGCGGGTCCGCGATCGACGATCCGCCCCGCACTCCGAGCGTGGTCTGATTGAGGCCCGTCGGCGTCTTGCTGGTTGCGTTGGTCCCATCGCTTGTCCCGTCCAGCCATACGGCCCGGCTGCTCGAAGAGGTTTCAACCCCGCAATACACATGGTGCCAGGCATTGTTTCCGAGCGTCAGCGCCGGTCGCCTGCGCACCTGAAGTCGAAAAGGCGGTCCACCCGCCTTGTCCGTGGACGTAATGCGTAGGATGAACCTGGGATTCAAGACCGAGGATGATTCGCAGAGCTTGACGTAATAGGCCTGGCCTGCGCCGTTCGACGTGAACCGCAGCCACCCCGCCACCGTCAACGGAGCTGCCGTCACCGCCGCGGCGGCCTTGCTCGGGTAGTTCGACGTGCTGAACCCGGTCTGCCACGTCAGATCGTACGCCTCCGCGTTTTCGCACACGTAGGCGATCGCCAGGGCCTCTGGCTCGAAGCGTCGCCTTGGCCCGCACGCCTGCCGGGATCGCGTTGTTGATCGCTGTCGCGTTGGCCTCAATGAAGTCGTCCAGTCCGCCGATCATCGAGCAAGCACCTCGGCCACGTCGAGCCTGGGCCGTCTGGTTGGCCTCGATCATCTTGCGATGCACGCGCGATCGTCGCGTCCGCCCGCTGCGTCGCATCCAATGCCATCGCATCACTCCCAGCCAATCTGACGGAACCCAGGGGTGTTGATCTGGGCCAGCGTCCAGCCTCGCCGTCTCAAACACCAGGTCCATCACGATCACCTCGCCCGCCACCGGCGTGTGTCCGCATCGAGCGTGATCTTCAGTTCCTGAATTGACGTTCGTCGCCAGCCGCCCAGGCCAGCGTCTGCGTCGTCTCCCGCCTCGCAGCGTCGCCGCTGGGCTTCCTCGGCCGCCACGACTCCGGGTTGACCTTCGGCGTTGCCGTTGGTCGCATTCGCCAGGGCCAGCAGCCGCAGTTGCATGTGCCCGCCGGCAACGATCCCGGCGGCATCACGAACGCCAACCGCCACGTCGCGTCCGCCCCGACCGACGCCTGCACGCCCAGCCCCTCGACATGCTTGAAGCCTGAACCAGACACACGTGGATGTTCGCAAACACCCGGTCCGTGGTGATCGGAACCGCACTCGCCGGCATCAATGGTCCGCTGGCCATTTCACGCTCTCCCCGTCGTCAGGTATCGATTCACCGTGTTGCTCACGAACGCCCGCACCGCCGCCTCTTCATGCCGGCGCGTAATACTGCGTGCCCTTGATCGTCACGCCCGCACCAGCGGAACATCGTACTGCTGCGTCGCCTGCACGCCGCCGGCAATCAGCACGTCCGCCATCCGTCAGCCGAAAGCTGGTGCCCGCGGCGATCCTGCGGGCCAGCCCGCAACCCTGACCCGGCACGCGAGCCAGATATAGCTTGCCGTTGATCGTGATCGAATAGCGGGATCCAGCCATCCTTTGGGCAGCGACGTGCCCGCCCCCAGCCAGGCGCCGATGTATTTCTCCGCGAAGTCGCCGCACCGGGATCACCAGGTACTGCGAGCCCAGTCGCCCTGGCCCGCCGTGATCGTCCTGCCGCTGTTCTGCCCCCTGTAGGCAACGGCGCGATGCCAGCACCGTCTCGTTGTGGGCCGGCTCGACATGGTAGCGAATTCGCAGCGGTTCTCCCCGGCCCGCCGCATCACGCCCGTCCCCCGCGGGCAGCGGCGCGCGTTTCGCGCGTCACGTACTGCCCACCTTAGCGACGCCAGCCATAGGCCTGCAGCGCTGGCGGATCGCGTCGAACTTCCGGCCAGTTGACTCACGGGTTGTCAGGCGGAGCTACTGGGTTGCTCCTCTGGCCCTGGCCATTGGCGGGCGAGTGTCAAGGGGCAAAATTCCACCGGTGCGTTCCCAGCCGCCGCCCGGATTCCACGTTGTATTGCGTGCCGAAGCGCGTTGATGTCTGATGACCGTCGTCCCGCCGCTGGGGCAAGCGCGCTCTTCGACAATTTCTTGATCATCCCAGCCATCGATTCGACTTTGGTCCATTCTTGCGGCCAATCTGGGTTCCTTGCCCGAAGATGGCAGATTCTCGAACATGACCTCGTTGAACGGTTCGCCACGCGCGAGTCGTAAAGCGGCGGTTTGCATCTCAGGTGTGAAATCGGGCCGCCTCGCGAACAGCTTCGCTCGCTGTGGCCGCTACGTTCGCGCTGCGACGCCGCGTCGGCTTCCGTGAAAGAGACGGCCTCCCTATGAGCGACCTATCTCTTTGAATCGCGAGGCCGCCATCGCGCGCCCTTGCCGGATCGACTTGACCGCGATTGATCGCCCGCCGATTCTCCAGTCCCTGATCCCCCAGTGAAAATCCGGCGTCAACGCCACACCTGCCAGCAGCGCCTCTTTGTCGGCAGCTGCCGAGAGGCGATCCCGCGCCGCTCATGAACGCCTCGGCCTGCCGACCTTGATCCCGATCTGCCTCACACTCGCGATGATCCCAGTTCCTTGGCCCGATCAGCCACATTTCCTTCGCCGCCGCCGGATCGACGCCCATTTTGACCAGGTCCGCGACGATCTGCCTCGCGTAAGCGCCACACACCGCTGCTCCGCCCCGGCCCGCACCTGAACGCTTCATGCTCCTCGCGGGCTTCACCATCGCCGCTGGTTCTCAAACGCTTTCGCGAGCAGCGTAATCCCCACAATGGCCCCGCCGACGCCCGCGAGCAGCCTGCTGCCACTGGTGAAGTTGTTCCACGACTCCGCCCACCTGCCGAACAAATGGCCGAACTGTCCACCCAGCAGCAGCCGCGTCACGTCCGCCAGTTGCCGTTTGTGTTGGGTGAGCTTTTCGATCGCCGACTGGGCCTCTCGACCGTTTTCCCCTGGCGATGCTCCAGCAGCGACATTTCGTTGCTGGTTCGGCCGGTCAGCTCGTCAACGTTCTGCCCGCTGGCCCGTCCCGTGGCGATCTTGCCCAGCAAATCCTGGATGCGTTGGCTTTTGCCTCGACGTCGGTCACGTCCCGCTGTATAGGTCAAAATTTCCTGATTCTCTGGCATGGGCGCGTTCATCCAACCGTCGTGGTTTTCCGCCGCTGAGTGAGAGACTTTTCCACGCGGTTCAGGGTCCGTTCGAGCCCGCAACGCGATGCTCGGCCATTGCCCGGGCCCGCCGTTCCTCCGCAAAGCGTCGGGCGCATCCGGCCAATTCGTCGGCATCGTGATGAACCGTTCGCGATAGATGCGGTTCTGTTCGTGGACCTCAAGATCGTCCGGCACTGGCATGGGCAATGGAGCGTCTCCCCACCGCCGTTCGGGTGCCGCCCAGCTGGACGCCGTGAGAAGCGATCATCCGGCTGCAGGTCCAAGTATTCCTTCAGCGTGCAGCCATTGTCGATGTCACGGAGTACCGGTTTTCAGGTCCCGCCGAACGCCCCCAGCGCGAAGAATACGCGTCCAGCAGCCCATCGAGCCCGCCTTCAATGCCGCGGACATGCGAGCGCCACCAATCGTTATGCTCGAGTCGCAAACGCGGATTTCTGTGCCGCTTTTGGTACAGCCTCGTTCGAATTTTCCGCCGTAATCAGTAAGGCCCCCGCCTCTGCCGTCAGATCGCAGATTCGCTGGTAGATGCTGTTAGCTTCGTCTGCCTTTTTGTTTTCCATTGCCTCGTCTCCGTTTTTTCGTCACCCTTCCAATAGGTATCGGCACTGCGCGCGCTTTGAACACGGCCTACGCCAAATCTCTACCCGCAGGATCTGCATGGAACCATTCGCCCTCGCTGCCGCAACTTGTGATCGTCGCCGGAACGTCCGTTGACGCTTCAGATGGTCAGACATGCCCAGACCAGGGCCGGCTTCATCGCATATCGCATTCGACATAACGGCCTTCCGGCCCACTGCGGATGCTTTTGTCCCCTCTGTTGTGCATGCGTAATTGCCCTGGAAGGGCGTTGATCTCTCGACGACGAAGTGAGACCAGCCGCTCTCTTCCTCTGGCTATCACGGCTGAGCTCTCCCGCATGCCCGTAAAGGATCTTTCGCTTCCCAGCGCCGCGTGTTTCGCGTTTAATGGCTCATGCCTGTGGCGCGGGCAAGGCCCTCGCTTTTATCGATGTTCGCCGCTCTCCATGTACGCCTTCGAACGGCGTTCCACGTAGGGAGCCTCGCACGTATACTGATCATCTTCGCGTGGCTCGAACGCCAATCTCATTCCACCAGCTCCAAATTGCGATCCGCCCGCCGCCCGCCGCCGCAGCTGCCGCCTTGCAGCTCCGGCGGAGGTGGTTTTTGCTCGCATCCACCTTCAGCGCGGGCTTGCGCGAAGCTCGCCGGCCGAAACTGAAACTCCTGGATTCGGATCGACTTCAGCGTCTGGGTGGGGATCCGCTCATCGGCCGCCGGCAGCTCATCGAACACCGGTTCCCATCCGTACCGGCACCCGAAATCCAGCGGCGGCATCGGCCCATCGCCCAGCGGGTATCTTAGCCCACCTCGCGGTAACTGCCGCTTCGCTGGCCAGGTAAAATACCAGTGCCCGACGCCCGCGTCCTGGGCCTGTTTGTAACGCCCGGCCGTAATGCCATGCCCACGTTCTGCCAACACCAGCCTGCGTGCCATTGGTCTCCAATCCCTTCCCAGCCGCGGGCCTGCATCGTCTGGTCCAGCTGAATCGATGAAGTCGCGGAAGCTGGCCCCCGTCCCGCTGAAGTTCTCGGCCGCCTTGTGCAGATCGTTCAGCACGTCGAGATCGCTCACCCGCCACCGCCGAACGCCTGCCTGGGCGCTCTCCTGCACTTGCAGGAACTGTGGCTTGGTGACCACGTCCGAGCGTCCGCGTGCCCGGATCGCCTCGTCGAACACTGGTTGACGACCTCTCGGCCACGACTACCTCTCACCGCAGACGCAGAGAACCCGGCAGACCCGCAGAGCGCGTTGTAATTTCAGGCCGGGACAACTGGTGGTCACGCCAGCGTCCTCCCCTGCGTCCTCCGCGTCTCCGCGGTTCAATTCCGTTTCTGAACGCCTCGGATCACTGCCGGCAGTATGTCGCCTGCCTGGCGGATGAACTGATCGATCCGGGCGTCATCCACGATGCAGACCTCGACATGCCCATCGTCGCTTGCGAACGGGGCGGCCTTCACCACGGCCCGCACCGCCGCGCAGATCCTCGCCGCCGCCAGGGCTACGCCCTGTTTCCGCTTCCGCCCGCACTGGCGTTCGTGCTTCTTGGCCCTTCGCCTGCCAGGATCGTCATGCCGTTTCATGACAGTTTCTCCGCCGCGCTCTTCGCGCCCGAAACGTTCTTGGCCCGCACTCGGCACGCATGTCGAGCGTCCCGGCGTTCGATCAGCGTCGCGAGCCTGAGCCTTGCCAGCGTGCTGCCCGCTCCTTCGTATCGAAACCCGTCAGCAGCTCCGGCAGCCGCCGCTGGAACGTGGCCAGCTTTTCCGCGTCCGTGCCATCGCCCGCGGCCACCCTTCGGCCAGCGTTCGAATGGCCTGCGTATGCCCTTTGAAGATCGATCCCCAGACGTTCGCGGCCTTGGTGATCACCGTGTCCGTCGTCGGGTCGCGACCCATCTTGCTGCTCGCCGCGCGACCGGGTTCGGCGGTGCGCCGCTGAGCGGGATCGCCCTGGTCGGACTCCATTGTCGCCAGTGGCCGGTGACGGCACGCGGCAAGCGTGTCGTCGTCCTCGGCCGGCTCTTCGATGCCTAGGTCGCTATAAACCTGTGACTTCTTTGATCGGCAGCCCGATTTTGCCGCGATCTTGAACACCCGGCCGCGGGCTTGCGGATCGGGCGCAATCCTTGCGCGCGTTGATGCGGCGGTTTCACGTCCGGTCCGCGTTCCATGCGGCACCAGGGTGCGGAAGAGGGTTTCGTTCTGACTGGCGTCCAGCCGCGGGCGTCGATGTCGCATATCGTCGCGAACATTGCCCCGCAGCGCGCCCGTCTTCTGACCCTCCACCGCCATCTGCGAGCTGTCCTGGCCCAACAGGAGCCGCGAGACGGCCTCCCTGTAACGTTGGCTTCCCTCGATGCGGCGAGTGGTCCGGTTGATCGTTGAAGGAGACCGTCGTGCCAGATGGCACGGCGATCACCCGCTGCAGAGCCGGGCGTAGATCTGTTCCATCCAGCTTTTGCACTTCCGTGTCCGGATAGGCCGGCCTCGTCGTGCTGGTGGGTGTTGATGACGTACGCTGAGCGGCTTGTCGGTGACCGTCTTGATCTGCTCGAGGATGTCGTCGTGGTTGCGGTCGAACATGTCGTCCACGAGGATCACGCCCTCGGACGTGGTGTAGAGCGCGACGTTGCCGCCCTCGCCGGAGATCATGTAGAGGTCGCCCTTCACCCGCTCGGTCTTGAGCGGGCCCGGCGGCTTCGGCGGTCTGCGTGAGCACCCACGCCGTCTGCGCCACGAAGAGCGCCGCCAGCGAGCACCAGAGCTGTCTGCGCGTCATGCCGCGGACCTATAGCATCGCGCGGCCGCGTCCCAGTAGATTACTGCACCGCGATGAGCCGAACGCGCCCGCGCTCGCTCCCGCCCCGCTCGCGCCGCTCCGCGCGCGGCGGCCGTTCCGCCGCTCTACCACGTCGGCGTCCGGCTGTTCGCGACGTCTTCGCATGGCGATGATCGTGGCGTTCTGGCCGAGCTATTTCTCGCGCCTCGCCGACCAGCCGTCGCTGCACCATCACGCGCACGGCCTGGCGATGACGCTGTGGCTCGTGCCTGCTCGTCGCGCAGGCGGCGCTGATGCGCGCGGGCAAACCGGGCGCTGCACCGCCGCCTGGGGCTGCGTGTCGTATCTGCTCGTGCCGGTGATCGTCGTGGTCACGCTGCGCTTCGTGCACTTCACCCTGCAGGCGGGCCGCCGCAGCTTGGCGCCTACGGCCTGTTCTTCCTGGCGCTGGTTGTCGATGACGCTGGTGACGTTCGTCGATGCTGTTCGCGCTGGCGATGATCTATCGCAAGCGCAGCCGGCCGTGCACGCGCGGTTCATGGTGTCGACGCTCTTCCCGCTCTTCCCGCCGGTGACCGACCGGCTGATCGGACGCTTCATGCCGTCGATCATCGACCTCATGCCGCGCATCGGCGGTGGAGCCATCCTGCAGTGCGCGGGGTTCGCGCATCGCCGACGCCATCCTGGCCGGGCTGGCTGATCGTGGGCACTGGCAGAGGAACGGGCCGCCGCGTGTTCCTGGTTGCGCTCGCGATCGTGCGTCGCGCGGCCAGGCACGCCCATCGCTCAACGCTTCCACCGCGTTCGGCCTCGTGGTTCAGAGCCTTCGGCCTCGTAGGTTCGGCTGCCAGGCGGACCTCAGGCCGCCTGCGGCCACCTGCTACCAGAACCTGGCCCCTGACGACTACTCCGGCGTTCGGCGATCAGCTTCTTGATCAGGTCCGGCGGTCGCTGTGTGGATCGGCGGCGGGCCGCCGGCGCGGCCGCGGCCGCCGACGCCGAGCGCCACGTCCACCGGCGTGCGGTCCCTGCTTGTCCTTTGGCGTCGAGCGTTGGCGCCTGCCTTCGCCAGCTCGGCGACCACCGATGTCGAGCCCGCGCCTGCGCGGCGTAGTGCAGCGCGGTCATGCCGTTGGTGTTCGCGGCGTTGACGTTGACCTTCTGCGCCGAGCAGCGCGTCTTGCACACCGTCGAGCAGATCGGCCTCGGTGCCGTAGTCCTTGGCGAAGACGCCGAGGCCGCGGCCGACGCCGGAGGCCAGCATCAGCACCGGTGGTGCCGTTCGGCTGCGTCAAGCGACGCGTCGGCGCCGGCGGCGGCAGCACTCGCATCGCCTCGTAGTCGCCGTTCCTGGCCGCGCGCATCAGCGGCGTCGTGCCCGGCGCCCAGCAGCGGCTCGCCGGGCGTGTGGTTGCGCTGCAGCGCCGCCGACTTCAGCTTCGCGTCCACCTTGCCGCCCTTGGCGATCACCAGCTTGATGATGTCGAGCGCGGTTGCCGTGTCCTTCACTCTTGCGCGGCCGGCGATGCCGTAAACCTCGCCGAGCGAGCTCATGTCCACGGCCGCGTAGAGCGCCGCCATCTCGGCCGTGTCCGGCCAGGTTCGGGTCGGCGCCGCGATCGAGCAGCACCTTGCGCGGTGTCGTAGTGCGAGTTCCAGATCGCGCGCACCAGCGGCGTCGTGCCGTCGGGGTCGGCGGCGTTGATCTCGGCGCCGGCGTCGAGCAGCGCGCGCGCGTCGCATCCGGCGCCCCGTCGCGCGCGGCGTACATCAGCGGCGTCCAGTTGCCACGCGGCAGGATCGTGAGCACGCCTTCGAGGCCGAAGCGATCCTTGCGGGAACGTGATCGTGTTCGACCGCGCGTCCACCTCGGCACCGCGCGCGACGAGCAGCTTCACGCACGGCGGCGTGGTTCTCGGACGCCGCCCACATCAAGGCCGTTTCGCCGAGCTGCGTTTCCTGCGCGTTGACGATCGGCGCCGTGGTCGAGCAGGGCGCTGACGGCGTCGACGTTGCCGGTGCGCGCGGCCGTCATCAGCACGGTCTGGCCGCGCGAGACGACGCTGGCTCGCGTCGGCGCCGTTCGCTGAGCAGCAGCGTCGACCAGCGCGGCGTTGCCGTTGACCGCGGCCAGCGACAGCGGCGTCACGCCGTAGCGGTTGGCCGCGCCTGGCGTTGGCACCGGCCTGCACCGAGCCGCTGTCGCCAGCTCGAGGTCGTCGGCGCGAACCGCCCAGTGCAGCGGCGTCGTCCCATCCGGGTCCGCCGCGTTCACTTCGCGCCGGCTGCTTCAGCAGCGCGAGCACCGCCTGCGCGATCGCCCGCCTGAATCGCCTCGGAGAGCCGCGCGGCGCCGCCAGCGCCGCGACAGCGACACGAGGTAGGCGAGCGACCAGCAGCCGGCACAGCGCAGCGCAGAGCGGACCGCGAGTGCCAGCCCTTACGCAAAGAAGTCCTCGACGCGCCCGTTGCTGTCGCCAAACGCTCTCCATCGCGGCTGCCGTAACTGGTTGGCGACCGCCAGCCACAGGTTGCCCACCGGCGTCTGCTTCTTCACCTGGATGTGCCGGTGGCCCTTGCCGACGCCGCCGCCGACCGCCACGACCGGCAGCGGATCGCTGGCGTGGCCGTTGGGGTTGCCCATGCCGCCGCCGTAGAAGATGAGCGAGTGATCGAGCACCGACCCGTCGCCGTCGGGCAGTCGACCGCAGCTTCTCGAGGAAGCGTCGCGAACAGCGTCATGTGGTAGGTGTTCACCTTGACGTTCTGCGCGATCTTCTGCGCGTCGTTGCCGTGGTGCGACACGGTGTGGTGCTGCTCGGTGACGCCGATGTTCGGATAGGTGCGCTGGCTCAGCTCGCGCGACAGCATGAACGTGAACACGCGCGTGACGTCGGCCTGGTAGGCCACCGCCAGCAGGTCGTGCATCAGGTTCGACGTGATCCTCGAACGAGTCGGGCACGCCCACCGGCGTCGTCGAGCGTGACGTTCGGTCGACGTTGCGCGACTCGGCGCGCTGGATGCGCCGCTCGATCTCGCGCAGGTTGTCGAGATACTCGGCTGACGCGCTGACGGTCGCGGGCACCCAGGCCGCGCTGCAGCTGGCGCGCCTCGGCCGACACCGAGTCGAGCATGCTGCGCTCGTCGCGGATGCGCGCCGCGCGCTGCGCCGGGCTGCCGGCCTGGCCGAACATGCGCTCGAACACCACGCGCGGGTTGATGTCCATCGGCAGCGGCGTGGACGGCGAGCTCCACGAGACGGTGTTCAGGTACGCGCAGTTGAAGCCGGGCGAGCAGGCGCCGACGTAGCCGGTGAAGTCCTCGGTGGCGACCTCGAGTCGACGGGAACGGCGTGTCCTGACCGATCTGCTGCGCCACGACCTGATCGATGCGTCGTGTTGGCGAGCACGTCCTCGGCCTCGGTGCGCTTCGGCCACACGCCGGTGAGGAATCCGGCGGCGCTCACCGCGTGGTCGCCCACCTGGCTGCCCGGATGCGACCGCGTCAGGTTGGTGACGACGACCATCTGATCCTTGAACGTCTCGATCGGCTTGAGAATCGGCTTGAAGTCGAACCCGGCGCCCACGGTCTCGGGGATCCACTGCTCCATGATGGCGCCGTTGGGCACGTAGATGGCGCCGAAGCGCGTGCGCGGACGCGCCTGCGCGCCGCGCCAGCGCGGTGAACGCCGGCACCATCGCGTCGAGCAGCGGCAGCGAAACCGCCACACCCATGCCCTGAAGGAACGTGCGCCGCGGCAGGAACTTCTTGGTGACGAACATCGGGCTCCCTGTAGCTGGGCCGGCTAAAGTCGGCCTCTACTGGACGCTGCCGCCTGCGCGCCCCGGTTCGAATCCGTGCGGTCTCGAGTCGTGCCGGTCTCGACGCCTCGGCGTCATCCGCATCCGGAACGGCACGCTGCGCACGATGCCGAGCACGATCGACGAGAACCGGTAGTCGTTCGCCGCGGCGTCACGCAGGATCGCGCGCACCGCCGGCATGTCGCGCGCGTCGACGCCGCGGCCGAGCGCGTAGGTGAGCAGCTTCTCGGTCATCGTGCCGACGAACAGGTCCGGGCTTGTCGAGGATCGCGCTTGCGCAGCGTCACGACGCCGTCCACCGTGCGTGCCGTCGGCGAGCTGCCCCGACGCGTCGATCGGCCCGCCCGGCTCGCGCGTGCGCCAGGCGCCGATCGCGTCGAAATTCTCGAGCGCGAAGCCCACCGGATCCATCACCTTGTGGCAGCTCGCGCACACCGGGTCGGTGCGGTGCTGCGGCCATCTGCTCGCGCAGCGTCGTCGGCTTCTGCCCCTCCGTGTTGCCCTTGAGCGGCGGCATGTCGGGCGGCGGCGGCGGCACCGGCAGCCCGAGCAGGTTCTCGAGCACCCACTTGCCGCGCAGCACCGGCGAGGTGCGCTCGGCGTGCGACGTCACGGCCAGCATGCTGCCCTGCCCGAGGATGCCGCGGCGCGCGTCGTCGGTCACCGGCGACGCGGCGGAAGCGGCTGCCGTAGACGTTCGGGATGCCGTAGTGGCGCGCCAGCCGTTCGTTCACGAACGTGTAGTCGGCGCGCAGCAGGTCGAGCACGTTGCGGTCCTCGCTTCACGATGCTGCGCGAACAGCAGCTCCGGTCTCGCGCCGGAACGCCTGGCGCAGGTTGTCGTCGAAGTCGGGGAACTCGTCGGAGTTCGGCTGGCACGCTGCGCACGTTGCGCAGCTGCAGCCACTGCCCGGCGAAGTTGCTGACGAGCGCGCTCGGCGCGAGGATCGGCCAGCATGCGGCGCACCTGCTGCTCGAGCACCGCCGGCTGCGTGAGCGTGCCCTGCGCCGCCGCGCGAGCAGCGGCTCGTCGGGAATGCTGCTCCACAGGAAGAACGACAGCCGCGACGCCAGCTCGACGCCGCTCACCGGATGGATCGCTGCCTGGCGCGGCGCCCGCCGGATCGCGCTCGAGGCGGAAGGCGAAGCGCGGGCTGGCGAGGATGCGCTGCAGGCCGCGCTGGATGCCGCGCTTCGAACGCTGCCGCCGGCTGCGCGCCGCGTCGTAGAACTCGAGAATCGGCGCCAGCTCCGCGGCGCCGACCGGCTGCCGATAGCGCACGGCGCGCCAGCCGGCCGAGGATCTGCGTCGCGCACGCGCGCTCGGCGCTCTCGCGAGGCGGGCTGGCAGGTGAAGATGGCGCGACGGCTCGGCGTGTCGCCCGGGCCCGGTCGGGTCGAACGGCCCGGTGACCGCCAGCGTCTGAATGTGCGGCGCGCCCGGCCCACTCGAAGTTGTCGGCGGAGCTGCGCAGGAACGGCTGCACGCGCACCGTGTCCTTCACCGCGAGTTGCTCGACGAACGCCACCGTCACCTCGTGCGGCCCGGCCGGCACCTTCACCCTGCACCCGCATCCGCGCTTCCACCGCGTCGCCCGTATCGGTGCGGCGTCTCGAACAGTTGCACCGAGATCCTCGGTTGCCGCCAATCGTGACGTGGTGCACGGCCTTGCCGTCGATCGACACTTCGAACTCGCTCGCATACTGGAGGCCGCGGACCATGTCGAGGTTGGTGCGATAGAGCTTGGTCTGGAAGTCGTATTCGCCGTCGAGCGGAAAGAAGTGGCGCACCTGCAGGCCGCCGATGGTGCCGAGCGGCAGCCCCTCGACGTGCTGGTTCTGCGGACAGATCCTGCGCGCACGCGATAGGTCTCGCTGCCGGGGCGCAGCGGCGGGTCGCCGACGGCCAGCGCGCTGATGCGCGCGCGGCCGCCGCGAGATAGCGCTCCTGCAGCGAGGGCGACACGCCGAGCACGTCGGAGATGTTGTCGAAGCCGTAGGCCGAATCGTCGGGCGGCAGCAGCGACGCGACGTCCACGTCGAGCGCCAGCAGGTCGCGGATGGCGTTCTTGTATTCCGCGCGGTTCAAGCCGGTGCAGCATCGGGCGGCCCGCGTTCGGGACGCGCGCTGGCATCGCGATCGAGACCGTCTTCGACGCCAGGCGACGAACGCCTGCAAGCGCCTGCGGGCTCGGGACGGCGGACGCCCTGCGGCGGCATGACGCCCGCGCGCACCTTGCTGCACGACCTTCTCCCAGACGTCGGCGTGCTCGGGCAGCCTGCGCGAGGTCCAGCCCGTCGAGCTCCAGCCCGCCGGTCTTGAGCCGCGCGTTGTGGCAGGTGACGCAGCTGCTGAGCGACCGCTTCAGTGGCCTGCTGTCCTGCCAGCGGCAGGAGCGGCCACACGGGCCAGTCGCAGCCGCGGAGCAGCGGGAGCGGAGCGGACAGCGCTGTTCTGAGCGGCTGGACAGCACGGCGGCGGCGCCCCACAGGCAGTGCCAGCAGAGGCGGTGACGGCGAGGACGGGGTTTCGCATCGGGTGCGGCGCAAGGCGATCCCGCTAAATATGCCAGGATTTCAACGCCTTCCGGCACTCCCCTGTTCGGGATATACCGGCGCCGTATTACCCTCCGTTTCCGTGATTTCGCCCGTTGTGCTTCACGAGCGCGCGTACGCTCGCCGCCCTGGATCGCCCGGCGCGAGGTCTCCGCCCGCGAGGTCATGGCCGCTCACCTGGCCCAGATCGAACGGCTGAATCCCCAGATCAACGCCATCGTCGCCAAGCTGCCCGACGAGGCGTGCCTGGCGCCTGGCCGACGAGGCCGATGCACGCCAGGCGCCGGCGAGCCGCTCGGGCCGCTGCACGGCCTGCCGATCGCGTTCAAGGACCTGCAGGACGCCGCGCGGCTTCGTCACGCGCGCGCGGGTCGCGGATCTACCGCGACCACGTGTCGGCCGACCGACGCGGTGCTCGTCGAGCGGCTGCGGCGCGCCGGGGCGCTCGCCATCGGCAAGACCAACGTGCCCGAGTTCGGGCTCGGCTCGCACACCTACAACGAGGTCTACGGCACCACGCGCAACCCGTACGACCTGACGCAAGAGCGCCGGCGGATCGAGCGGCGGCGCCGGCGCGGCGCTGGCCGCGGGGCTGCTGCCCGATCGCCGACGGCAGCGACCTCGGCGGCTCGCTGCGCAATCCCGCCAACTTCAACAACGTCGTCGCGCTGCGGCCGTCGGTCGGGCTCGTGCCGACGGCGCCCGACCCGTTTCCGCGGCTCGGCTTCGGCGTCAACGGGCCGATGGCGCGCTCGGTCGCCGACGTCGGCCTTCCTGCTCGCGCGTGATGGCCGGCCCCGATCCGCGCGATCCGGGCTGCGAGCCGATCGGATCCCGCCGCGCTTCGCCGGCGACTCTCGCACGCGACCTGCGCGGCGTGCGCGTCGCCTGGGCGCCCGATCTCGGCGGGCTGCCGCTCGACGCCCGCGTGCGCGCCGTGCTCGACGCGCAGCGGGCGACGTTCGAGGCGCTCGGCTGCATCGTCGAGGACGCCTGTCCCGACCTCACCGCCGCCGACGACATCTTCCTCACCATTCGCCGGTGGCGCACCGCCGCCGTCTATGGGCCGCTGCTCGCGCAGCGCATCGCGCGCTGATGAAGCCCGGAGCTGATCGAGGAGATCGAGGCCGGGCCTGGCGCTGCGCGGCAGCGACGTCGCCGCGCGCGATGCTGCGCCACGGCGCAGCTGATGGAGCGGGTGCGGCGCTTCTTCGACGGCTCACGCGGTGCTGCGTGTGCGCGGTGAACCAGGTGCCGCCGTTCGACGCCGTCGCTCGACCTGGCCGACGGAGGTCGACGGGCGTGCGCGATGGAGCACTACGTGGCGTGGATGCGATCGGCCTACTGGATCAGCGCCACGTTCGGGCCCGCGCTCTCGGTGCCGGCGGGCTTCACGCCCGACGGGCTGCCGGTGGGCATGCAGATCGTCGGGCCGCTTCCGCGACGACTGGACCGTGCTGCAGGTCGGCCACGCCTTCGAGCAGGCGACGCGGGTTCGGCGAGCGCCGGCCACGTCGCCGCGATCGTAGAGGCGGACTTCGGCCTGTCGGGACCAGCTGGCGCGCCTGAAGACCGCCCTCTACATGCCGGCGCGCCGGCCTCGAGACGGCGCGCCGTGGACGGGTGCGAGTGGAAGATCGCCTCGACCCACGCGGGCGGCGTTCTCCTCGGCGAGGTCTCTGCGCCGACGAGGCGGCGGATGGCGCTCATGAACGCAGCCGCGTTGCCGGTGCAGGTCGATGGCGAAGCGATCGGCGCGGCGCTCGTGCGCGCGCGACAAGCGCGTGGCGAGCGGCGTGACAGGCACGAGCGCCACCGCGCCGCCGACGAGCGCCACGACCGGCAGCGCCTGACCACCGTCGGCCGAGCTCGCGCGAGGCCGAGCGGACCCGCGCAGGACCGCGAGCGCGCGGTGCGGCCGCATAGAGGCCGGCGGTCACGATCGGCCGCCTGCAGCGCGAGCCCCGACCACAGGTCGCCGTGCACCTGGTGCGCGAGCTCGTGCGCCAGGATCACCTCGATCTCGTCGTCAGAGTGCGTCTCGAGCAGCGTGTCCGACAGCAGGATGCGGCGGGTGCCGCCGATGCCGACGAGCGCGCGCGTTCGCCTTCCGCGTCCGGTCGCCGAGGCGCCACTCGAAGACGCCGCTCACCGGCGTGCCGCGCCTGCCGCGCCAGCGCGACGAGGCGCGCCGTGAGCGCCGGACGGTCGAGCGGCCGGAAGTCGTAGAAGATCGGAAACAGCCACACCGGCGCGGCCCACGCCAACGCGACGAGCAGCGCGGCAAAGAGCGCCGAGGCCAGCAGCCACCAGCGCTCGGGACTCCACGCGAGCAGCGCCGACACGACCGACGGCGGCCGCCACCGTCAGCGACGCCGCCGACCAGCAGCGCCTTGACGTGGGTCAGCCACCAGTGCGCGCCGCGTCTCGGACGACAGGCCGTAGCGGCGCTCCGAGCGTGACGCCGCGGTAGTAGCGCGAGCGGGCAGCGCGAGCAGTTCGTGAGCGCGAGCAGCGAGCACGCCGGCAAACGACCGCGGCCGCGGCAGCGCGCGACGACCCGAGCGCGGCATTCGAGCGATCGCGCCGAGCGACGCTGCCGCGCCGGTGACGCTAGACGAGGACGAGAAAGCAGCGACGCCGACGGAAGGTGGCGGCGAGGGCGGCGCGGCGCTGCAGCCGGTGGTAGAGGGTGGCCTTGTCCTCGTTCGCCACGACCGTCAGAAGCTGCCGGTGGCCGCGTCCGCGGCGGCCGCGCCGCGCCGCCGTGCCTCGTCGTCGCTCGCCGCTGCCGCGGCGCCGACACGCGGACGCCGCCGTTGGTCGTCTGCAGCGAGACGCGCGGACCGCCCTTGTTCAGCCGGCCGCTGATGCTCGTCGCCGGCCCGAAGCGCTCGCGGTTGCGCGACGACGTCGGCCAGGCCCAGCCGGTCGTCGACCGACACGCCGCCGTTGACCGTCGCGGCATCGAGATCGGCGTCCACGGTCGGCGGGCACTCGAGGCGGATCGCGCCGTTGACCGTCGTCAGGCGGACGTCGCCCGCTCACGCCGTCGAGATGCCGAGCTGCCACGCTGCCGTTGACCGTCGAGGCCTTGCACCTCGCCCGAGACCGCCGCGCCCGACACGTTGCCGTTGGTCGTCGCCGCGGTGATCCTGCCGTCGACGTCGTCGAGCCGAACGCTGCCGTTCATCGGTCTTGAACGCGACCGTCAGCCCGGCCGGCACCTCGACCTCGTAGCGGACGCCGAGACCCGCGGCTGAAGCTCGAATGGTCCCTGTCGCCGTCGGTCTGGGCTCTGGATGAACACGCGGTCCGGGCGTCACGTCTTCGCGCATCTCGAGCTTCTTGCAGCCGCTCGCTGCGGCGTCCTCGTCGCTGCTGCGTCGACACCTCGCGGAACGCCGTCACCTTCACCTCGGAGCCCTGGCGTGCCGCGCACCTCGATCTGCGCCGTTTTCGTTGGCGATCTCGAACCGCCCGCCTCTTGGCGAGCGTGTAGGAGCGGATCCACTCGTCGCTGGCGCGCCCGCGCGAGACGCCGAGCGACAGCCTTCCCGTCGTCCACCTTGATGTCGCAGCCCGGCGAGCAGCGGCGCAACGGCCAGGCGCGGCGAACAAAAGACGGAACGAGCTACGGGCCATATCAGAGTCCTCCTGCCACTGGACAGACGAAGGCGGCCCGCTCGGATGTTCAGGGCCGCCTCAGACCGCCGGTCAGTGCAGCTGGACGGAAATGAGCTTCGACACGCCCGGCTCCTCCATCGTCACGCCGTACAGCCGGTTGGCGATCTCCATCGTCCGGCGGTTGTGCGTGATGAGGATGAACTGCGTGCGGTCGAGCATGCCGCGCAGCATCTCGACGAAGCGGCCGACGTTGGCGTCGTCGAGCGGCGCGTCGATTTCGTCGAGCAGGCAGAACGGGCTCGGCTTGTAGCTGAAGATGGCGAACATCAGCGCGATCGCCGTGAGCGCCTTCTCGCCGCCCGAGAGCAGCTGCACGCTCTGCAGCCGCTTGCCGGGCGGCGAGGCGACGATGTCGATGCCGCTTTCGAGCGGATCGTTCTCGTCGAGCAGCGTCAGGCCGGCGCGGCCGCCGCCGAACAGCGTGCTGAACGTCACCTGGAAGTTCTGCTGGATGGCGGTGAACGCCTCGGTGAAGCGCGCCGACGTCGTCTCGTCGATGCGCTTGATCGCCTCGGTCGTCTGCGCGATCGACTCGACCAGATCCTTCCGCTGCGTGGTCAGGAACACGTGGCGCGGTCTCGAGCTCGTCGAACTGCTCGATGGCCATCATGTTCACCGGCCCGAGCCGATCGATCTTGTCGCGCAGGCGCGTGATGGCTTCCTCGGCCGATCATCGACGGCCGGCGGCGCGGCCGCCAGCGGCCACGGCTCGGCTGCAGCCGCCGGCGACGGTGCCAGGCTCGGCGTCGTCGGCCTCGGGGTCGGGCTCCTCGGCCGAGATGGCCGCCGCGTCGGGCACGGCCTGCTCCGGCCTGCTCCAGCGCCTCGACGTCCGACCAGCACCTCGTCGAGCGTGGCCTGCACCGTATCGACGCACACCTGCGCCAGGTGCGTCAGATCGCTCTCCGCCGTGGCGCGCGCCACGTCGAGCTCGCTCGCCTCGGCGCGGATCGGCCTCGAGCGCCTGGCGCGCGGCGCGGATGTCGCACGTCCTTCGCGTCGACGCTGTGCGCGGCGCGCGGTGGCGGCCTCGTCGGCGCGCACGCAGCTCGTCGCGCAGGGCGGTCAGCGTCTGAATGTCGGCGTCGAGCGCGCGGGTGCCCTCCTCGATCGGCCGACAGCAGCACCTCGCGGCGGTCGCGCGTGGCCGGTCGAGCTCGGCTCCGGCGGGCGTCCACGCGCTGCCTCGAGCTCGCGCGCGCTGTCCTCGAGGCGCGCCACCTCGGCGGCCAGCGCCGACGCCGCGCTCGACCAGCGCCGGCGTGCACGGCGCCGGCCTCGGCCAGCCGGCGGCCAGGCACCGCCACGGCGTCGCGCGCCTCGGCCAGCCGGCGCTGCGCGTCGGCCAGCCGCTCCTCGGCCTCGCGCTGCGTCTGCCGCAGGCGCACCGTCGCTGCTTCGGCCTCGGCTGCGCCGGCGCTCCGCCGCGCTCGCGCTCCTCTTCGGCGCGCCGCCGCTCGAGGCGCGATCATGTCGGCCTTGCGCGCCCTGGCCGGACGCCGCTCGTCGGCCGTGCGCGCCAGCTGGGCGTCGAAGCCGACGAGCGCCTTCTCGCGCTCGTGCTGCTCGGTCTGCAACGCGGCCAGCGATCCGGCCGCGGCCGCAATCGACGCCTCGAGCGCGTGGCATCTCGTCCGGCGGCGCGCAAGCAGCACCTCGCGCTCGGCCGCGGTGCGCTCGCTCAGCTCCTTGATCTCGCGCCGCGTGGCCGAGGATGCCGCGCGCCTCGACGCGCGCGCCGCCCGACACCAGATGCGCGCCGCGCAGCACGTCGCCCTCGAGCGTCGCCACCGGCGCGTCGCTGACGCGCGCAAACGCCACCGCCTGCTCGAACGTCTCGGCGATGTAGGCGACTCGGCCAGCACGCGCGCAGCGTCGGCGGCGTAGGGACCGGAGATCCGCACCGCGTCGGCTGACCGCGATCACGCCCGGCACGATGCGACCAGACCGGTGCGGCGGCGTTCGACCACCGCGCCGCCCGCCACCACGAAGCCGCAGCGGCCCGGCGCCGCCGGCGCGCACGCAGCGACAGAGCCCGGCGGCCGCCTGCTCGTGGCCGTCCACCAGGATGTACTCGCAGCAGGTCGCCGAGGCACGCTTCGACCGCGCGCTCGTAGCGGCGATCGACGTCGAGATAGTCGGCCACAGCGCCGCGCGGGCTCACCGACGCGTCGGCCTGCGCCAGCACGGCCCGCGCCGCGTCGCCGAAGTCGGCGTGGTTGGACGCCAGCTCCTGCAGCGACGCCAGCCGCGCCTCGGCGGCGGCGGCTTCCTGCTCGCGCGTGCGGATCGTCGCGCACGCGGCCCTCGTGCTCGGCGCGCGGCGTGGCCAGCTCGAGCTCGACGCGCGCCGCGGCGTCGGCGACGCGCGCCAGCGCCTCGCGCGTGTCGGGCGCGCCTGGCGGTCGGCCTGCGCGCGCTCGGCTTCCGAGCGCCTCGGTTCTCGCGCCGCAGGTCGTCGCGCTCGACGTCGAGCTTCGACAGCGTCGCGCCGACGCGATCGATCTGAGTCGGCGGCGTGCTGGATGGCGTGCCGCAGCGCGCGTGCCGGTGTTGGCGTGCGCGTAACACGTCGCTGCGCGCCGCGTCCACGTCGCCCTCGAGCGCCTCGATGCCGCGCTGCGCGTCGGCGTGCTCCTGCGTGGCCGCGGCCAGCCGCGCGGCGGCGTCGTCGCGGTCGCGCGCGGCCGCGCCCGCCGCGCGCGTCGCCGCGACTCGAGCGCGATGCGCGCCGGCTCGCGCCGGGCCTCGAGGTCGCCGGATCTCGTCCTCGATCTCGGTGGCGCGCGCGGCCAGCGCTCTCGGCCTGCTGCCGGCTGAACTCCTGCTGATGCTGCCGGGCGGTGACGTCGAGCTCGCGCGCGTGGCGTCTTCGCGCATGCTCGAGCGCGCGCTGGTCGGCCTCGGCCAGCTCGATCCGCAGCCGCGCCGAGGTCGGATTCGAGCTTCGGCCAGGCGGGCCGCCGAGCGGCCTCCCGCTCGCGCGCCTCGGCGAGCCGCGCGCGCGCGCCTCGATCGACGTCGCCAGCTCGCGGTAGCGGCCGCGCGAAGAGCACCTTCTCCCAGCGCCGCAGCTCGTCGCGCAGCCGCCTGTATCGGCGGGCCTTGGCGGCCTGGCGCTTCGAGCGTGCCGCGCTGCTTCTCGACCTCGAAGACGATGTCGTCGATGCGCGTGAGGTTCTGCTGCGCCGCGTCGAGCTTGAGCTCGGCGGCGCGGCGGCGCGACTTGTAGCTTGGTGATGCCCGCGGCTTCCTCGATCAGCTGCCGCCGATCGGCCGGCCGCGAGCTGAGGATCATGCCGATCTTGCCCTGCTCGATGATCGAGTAGGCCTTGGCGCCGAGGCCGGTGTCCATCAGCAGCTCGTGGACGTCGCGGAGCCGGCAGACCTCGCCGTCGATCAGGTATTCGCTGTCGCCGGAGCGATACGAGCCGGCGCGTCACCTCGACGTCGCGCGTGAAGATGCGGCGAAGTCCTCGAGCGCCTCGCGCCAGCATCGGGCCGACGAGCACCGGCGGCGCGCGACCGGCGTGACGGTCGCCCGGTGCGCCGTTGCCGTTGCGTGCCGTGGCCGTTGCCGTTGCCGTGACCGTTGGCGTAGCCGTTCCCCTCGTGGCCCGGCACCGAATCCGGCGCATCGATCCGGAACGGCTCGGTAGCCGCCGAATGGGCCGGCGTGTCGGGCTGCGGCGTGGGCGGAACCGGCAGTCCGCTCAGCCGCAGGCGCACTTCGGCCGCGCCACCGGGCTTGCGGGCGTCGCTGCCCGAGAAGATGACGTCCTCCATCTTGTCGCCGCGCAGGCTCTCGGCGCTCTGCTCGCCCAGCACCCAGGTGATCGGCGTCGGCGACATTGCTCTTGCCGCAGCCGTTTGGACCGACGATGGCGGTCACACCTTCGTCGAAGGCCAGCTCGGCGCGGTCGGAGAAGGACTTAAACCCTGAAATTTCAAGACGTTCGAGGCGCATGCGGGTTGATCCTGACGGTCGGTTGGAAACAGGCGCCAGTGTAACAATGCCTAGCCCTTGGGGCAAGGGCTAAGTGACACCACAACATTTTGGGGATACCGGCCCCAGACGCTGGCGGGGCCGGCTAGCCGACCGCTGGGCGCGCCTGAAGGCGGCCCTCTACGCTGCCATCGATCGCTAGCGGTGCCGCGGCGCCGCGGCTGGACTGGTTCCGCCGGCCGAGCTGGAGCAGCTGCTCGGCCTCGCTGAAGAGACCCAGCGCGAACTGCAGCTGCGGGTCGGCCTTGGCCAGGTTCTCGGACGCGACGGCGATGCCGAACAGGTCGCGTGTCGATCTCGAACCGCATCATCGCCTTGATGAAGGGCAGGTCCTGCTGCCAGGCCGCCTCGTCGATCTTGAGGCCGGTCTGTCGTCCACGTGGCTCGCTTGAACTCGGCCACCATCGCGTCGGTCACGACGAAGTCGGCGCGAGAGCTCGCGCGCCGGCGCGACGGCGGCGGCGATGCGCGTGTCGCCCTTGCGCGTGAAGCGCTGCGCGAACGAGTCGAAGATGTTGCGGGCATAGAGCGCTCCGGCCGAAGCTTGCGTCGGGTTGAAGCCCTCACCGGCCCGTCGAAGCGCCGATCGGGCTCGATGCCGCCGCCGCTATACACCTTGCGCCCGCCGTCGGTGCAGCTTCAGGTCCTCGGCGCTTGTGCGACCTTGTTGGGTCCTGCTCGCGCAGCGTGTAGGTGAGGTACTCGTCGAACGTGCCGTCCCACGGCCGCTGAATCAGCCGGCCGCTCGGCGTGTAGTAGCGCGCGGTCGTGATGCGCGAGCGCCGGCGCTCTGCCGCTCACCCGGTAGACCGACTGCACGAGCGCCTTGCCGAACGTCGTTTCGCCGACGATGAGCGAGCGATCGTGATCCTGCAGCGCGCCCGACACGATCTCCGAGGCGCTGGCGCTGCTGCGGTTGACCAGCGTCACCATCGGCATGTCGCAGATACTCGCTCTGCTCCGTCGGCGCGATAGTCCTGGTCCGAGTTCTGCACGCGGCCGCGCGTGTAGACGACCATCTCGCCCGTCGGCAGGAAGCGGTTCGACACCTTGATGGCCTGATCGAGCGGGCCGCCGGGGTTGTTGCGCAGGTCGAACACGAGCGCGCTTCATGCCCCGCTTGCGTCAGCGTCGCAGAGCGCCGCGCCAAGCTCCTGGTCGGTGTTCTCGCCGAGAAGTCGCGTGACGCGCGACGTAGCCGGTGCGTGGCGTCGATCATGAACGACGGCGGGCACGGTCGGGATGTGGATCTCGTCGCGCGTCACCTTCGAGGTCGATCAGCTTGTCGTAGCCGCCGCGGCGCACGCGCGATCGTTCACCGACGTGCCCTTGCGGCCCGCGCAGCTTGCTGCACGGCCTGGTCGCTCGTCCAGCCCTTGGTGCTCGTCGTCCTCGATCTTCGCGATGACGTCGCCGCGGCGCATGCCGCGCTGGTAGGCCGGCGAGCCTTCGAACACGTTGCACGACGGTGATGTCGCCGTCGACCGACGCTGGATGGAGATGCCGAGGCCGTAATAGCGGCCTTCCTGGCGCTCGCGCATCTGCGCGTAGCTCTTCGGGTCCATGAAGCTCGAATGCGGGTCGAGCGTCTGGAGCATCCCGGAAATGGCCCCGTAGACCAGCCGGTCAGACTGCACCTCGCCGACGTATTTCGACTCGACCGCGGTCAGCGCCGCGGTGAAGACCTGTGACCGTTCGGCCACCTGATCCTGCGCCACGACGGGCTGCGTCCCATGACGCCGCCCAGCACCGCGCACACGACCACTACACCCGCAAGCGTCGACAGAGACCGGTAACGGACCATATACACTCAATGACACGCTTACCTTGACCCGTCCAGACCGGATTTCTATAATCCGGTGAAGCACTTCGCAAGGAATTTCCCGGCCGTGCGTGCGAACCTTCCAGGTCAGGAAGGGCCCAGCCGAGGGTCAGGAGCTCGGTGGTTATGTGGAACATCGGAATGCCCGAACTGGTCATCATCCTGGTGATCGCGCTGATCATCTTCGGGCCGCGAAAGCTGCCTGAACTCGGACGGTCGCTCGGCAAGAGCATCGGCGAGTTCAAGAAGGCGCTCGAACGAACTGCGCCACACGCTCGACGAAGAGATCCGGATGGAAGAGCAGAAGGATCAGCGGGTCAAGACCGAAGCCGAGCAGACGGTCCGCGCTCGAAGCCGCCAACAGCATGCGCGACGCCATCACGGCCGAGCCCGCCCAGGCCACGCGCCGGCGACGCCGCAGACGGAGTCCGTCAGCCGCACGCCGACCGGCACCTCCGCGTAGCCGGGAGGCTCAGTCCATGGCGCTAGTGCCGTTCCCGAGCAAGGGGACGAAGTCGGCCTCCGAGCGCGATCCCGACGACTGGGACGACGACGATGCCGCCCGAGGAATCGGGCGGCAAGATGTCGTTCCTCGATCACCTCGACGAGCTGCGCCGCCGCATCATGTGGGCGCTCGGCGCGGTGGTGCTCAGGTTTCGGCATCGCCTGCGTCTTCTATCAGCAGCTGTTCAACTTCGTCATCGACCCGATGCGGGCGATGCTGCCCGCCGGGCCAGACGCTGATCTACACCGAGCCCACCGAAGCGCTGATGCTCTACGTGAAGATTGCCGTGATTGCCGGCATTCTCGATCGCGTCGCCGGGCGTCATGGCGCAGGTGTGGCTCTTCGTCGCGCCCAGGCCTCTACTCGAACGAGAAGAAGCTGGCGATCCCCTTCATCGCGCTGTCGTCGCTCTTCTTCATCGGCGGCGCCGCGTTCGCGCACTACGTCGTCTTTCCGCTCACGTTCAAGTTCTTCGGCAGCTTCTCGAGCGACACCATCACCTTCATGCCGCGCATCGAGCCGGCCTTCGCGCTCTACATGAAGCTGGTGCTGATCTTCGGGCTGCGTCTTCCAGATGCCGACGGTCGGTGGCTGCTGCTGGCGCGCCTCGGCCTCATCACCGCGGCTTCCTGCTGGCGCAACTTCAAAGTACGCGGTGCTCATCATCTTCATCATCGGCGCCGCGCTGTCGCCGGGCACCGGATCCGGTGGGCCAGATCGTGATGGCCGGGCCGATGGTGCGTGCTCTACCTGATCCAGCATCGTGCTTCGCGTGGATCGTTCGGCAAGAAGCGCCAGCCCGCCGAGAGAAGTGACGCTAGGCGACGCTGGCGACTCGATGCGCCTCGCTCGCGCTCTCGCGCGGCGCGATGACGGCACACGGCAGCGAAGCCGCGGTGGCGCGGCTGCGCGTCACGGGCGCCCGCGCGCTGCCTCCACCTCCGTCGCGCTCGTCGACTCCACCGCGCCCGCGCCGGCTCGCGCGGGCGCGGCGCTCGTCCGTGCTCGAGGGCTCGACGAGCAGCGCATCATCGCGCTGGCCCGCACGGCGCTGCAGCGACGCCGATGCCGACGTGGCGCTGGCGGCCGTCGCGCGTGCTGCGCGGGTGGCTGACACGCGAGAGCCGGCACGCAGGTGCTCGAGGCCGATCACCGCGACGGCGCTCGACAAGAGGCGTGACGCCGCCGTGCGTCTGGCGGCGCTCGACGCGCTGTCTGAGCTCCCGCCCGAGCTGGTGGCGCCGGTTCGCGAGCGCGCGCCCGATCGGACAGCGGCGGCGCAGCCGCGCCCTCGACGATCCGGCGGCGCTGCGCGTGGCTGTCGGACGCACGGCGCCACGGCGCCGCTCTCCGGCGCTCCACGCCGCGGTGACCGGCGCCCGCGAGCAGGAGCAGAGGCGAGCTGCGCTCGGCCGCCGCCGCGACGAATGGATGCGCGCACGCGGCGCGGCGCACGTGGCCCTGGCGCATCGGGGCAGCCGCGTGGCCGTGTACGACCTGCGGGAATCGTTCGACCGCGCGCGCGACGCCGCTGCCGGGCGACTTCCTCGCCGCCGCGGCCCGCGTGGGTGACGACTCGTGCCTCGAGCCGATGGCCCGCGCCTGGGCCGAGGCGCGCGAACGAGCCGTGGTGGCGCAGCCGGCTGATGGAGTCGGCGGCCGACATCGTGGCGCGGTTGAAGCTGACCGGCCGGCATGCCACCCTGAAGCGTCTCAGGAGCCAAGTGGCCAGGCTTTGTCTGATTCTTGCGGGCCCTAGGCCTTGGGCCTTAGGCCTTAGGTCTTTGGCGCTGGGCCTTGGCGCTGTGGGCTCTGGGCTTTGGCTGGCTCTCAGCTGAAGGCTCGGGACAGATCGAGACCACGTTCTTCGACGGGCGGCGCACCCGGCCATCGCCTACGACGTGCGGCCTGCCGACGACGCGGTGGCGCGCCTCGACCGGGCGCTCAGGCGGGCGACGGCGCGCGCTCGACTACGAACTCCGGCTCGGGCTACCTGCGCGCGCTGCCTGCGGGCGCTCGACATCGACGTGGACACGCAGCTGGCGGTGTTCTCGAAGACCAGCCTGCAGTCGCCGATCATCAGCCCGGCAGAATCCGCGGACGATCTTCTTCAACGATCGGTGGTCGTGGCGTGGCCGCGCGGCGGCTTCATCGAGATTCGCGGCGCAGGATCCGTGCGCAGGAGCGTGCGCCTTCTACATGCTCGATCAGCGCGCAGACGCCGGCGCCGCGCTTCCGTGCAGCCAGACCAGCTGCCTCGATCTGCCACGTGTCGTCACGCGCCACGCTCGAACGTGCCCGGGCCTGCTCGATGCGCAGCGTGCGCCACGGCGCGCGGACGGCGCCGCGCTGCCGTTACCTGGCCAACGCGACACCGTGGACCACCGCACGCCGTTCGAGGAACGCTGGGCCGGCTGGTTCGTGACCGGCAGCGCCGCGGGTTGCGCCATCTCGGCAACGCCACGGTGGCGAACGCCGACGCCTCCGACCGCGGCCGCCACGCCCGCGGCGATCGCGCTCGCTGGCGCTCGATGGCCGCGCTCGACACCGACGGCATACCTGTCGCCGCACAGCGACATGCGCCGCGCACCTGGTGTTCACGCACCAGATGCACATGATGAATCTGATCACGCGCATCGGCTGGCAGACGCGCGTGGCGCTGGCCGACCAGGCGCGCCCGACGCCGCACGCGCCGCCGCCGCGGCGCTGGCCGTGGACTTCGTGGACTACCTGCTGTTCGTGGACGAGCCGCGGCTTGCCGGCGCCGGTGAAGGGCGCGTCGGGGTTTGCCGAGCGGTTCAGCGCGCTGGGTCCGCGCGATCGTCAGGGCCGCTCGCTGCGCGAGCTGGATCTGCAGACGCGCGTGCTGAAGTATCCCTGCAGCTATCTGATCTACTCGCCAGCATTCGACGCCCTCCCAGCTGAGGCAAAGGCGGCCATCTACGCGCGATCTGTCCGACGGTGCTCGCGGGCACGCGCCACGGCGACGCCATCGGCGCCTTCGCCTGCCGACCGCCGCGATCGTCGAAATCCTTCGCGACACGAAGCCGGACCTGCCAGGCAGATCCTTCGCAAGTCGCGGCCGCCGAGCTTCGCTGTCGGCGACCACCCGATCAGCCCGGCCGACTGTCCCGCATTCGATTTGAGAAATAATCGCGCCGTCGGAACCCTTCAGGAGACTTCATGCGACGACTGACCCTCGCCCTCGTCATTGGTGCGCTGATGCTCGGCGCGGCGCTGTGGCAGGACCACCGCGGTGCGATTGCGCAATCGCGAACGCCGGCCGGCACCGGCGCATCAGGGCGACGCCTTCCGCTTCAACAAGGTGGCCGAGGGCGTGTATCACGCCGTGGGCACGGGCGCGCTCACCGTGGTCGGCAACGGCGCGGTCATCGTCAACGACGACGACGTGGTGATCGTGGACGACCACGTGTCGCCGGCCGCCGCGCTGGGTGCTGCTCGAGGAAGTGAAGCGCCTCACGCCCAAGCCGGTGCGCTACGTGATCAACACGCACTTCCACTTCGATCACGCGCACGGCAACCAGATCTTCGGCGCCGGCGTGGACATCATCGGCCACGAGTTCACGCGCGCAGATGCTGACCGGCAGCAAGTCCGCTGCAGATGCCGCTCTACAAGAGCTACGTCGACGGCCATGCCGGCGCCAGATCGACGGACGCTGCGCGGCGCGTGGCGGCCGAGAAGGATCCGGCGGCGCAGCGCCAAGCTCGCAGACGCAGCTTACCGTCGGCCGAGAACAACCTCGGCGTCGCAGAAGGAGCTGCCAGCCGGTGCCGCCGAACGTCACGCTGCAAGCACGGAGATGACGCTCTTCCGCGGCAGCCGCGAGATTCAGATCCAGTTCCTCGGCCGCGGCCACACCGGCGGCGACGTGGTGGTGTTCCTGCCGCGCGAGAAGGTCGTCATCACCGGCGACTTCCTGACCGCGGCGCTCTCGAACCTGAGCGACTCGTATCCCGACGAGTGGGTGGACGTCGCTCGACGAGCGCTGCAAGAAGCTCGACTTCGACGACGGTGCTGCCCGGGCACGGCGAGGCGTTCACCGACCGCGGCCAAGATCGACTACTGCCAGGCCTATCTGCGCGACGTCTGGACCGGACGTGGTCGCGACTGAAGCAGCAGGGCGTGTCCGCGGAGGAGGCCGTCGAAGCGCGCCGATCTCGCGCAAACACGGACCACTTCCCGACCACCAACAGCCCCGGCGTGCCGATCATCGGCGTGCAGCGAGGATCCTGCGAAGCTACATGCGACGCGCGCAGCCGCTGAGGCCTTCGGCGTCTTCGACCATGAGCAGCCGCGTACCCGGGGGCGATGGTGAGGTCCCGGTGCGCGGTCGCGGCTCAGGCGGGATGAACAGCCCGTCTCGCCCGCGGAGAAGGGAGACGACGCGCGCCGTTGAAATCGATCTCGTAAGCCGCCGGCCAGCGCCAGCCCGATGTGGCCGAGCTCGCACCAGCCCGGCCCGCCTTCGCTGGTGTCGGAGCTCGACCAGGCGGATCTGGCGGGCTCCCTCTCGATAGGTCTTGTGGCGGACGCCCTACGCGCCCTTTACTCCCCACTCCATCGCTTCGAAATCCACTCTGAAGATGCTCACCGGAATCGCCCTCCACAGGAATGTTAGGATGCGCGGCATGAATCTGGTTCCCATCCGAGGTTGCGCTCATCGTTTCAGCGTCGGCGGCGGTGGCCGGCCTCGGCAGCCCTGCGGGCGCAGCGCCGCAGGCGCCGAACGGCGTGCAGGTGGGGTGCCCCAGGGCAACGCGCAGGACCAGGCCGCCGCCGGCCCGGCAGCAGTCAACAGCAGGCACGCGCGCAACCCGCTGGCGAACCAGCCGGCGCCGCGCACGGCCGACGGACGCATCGTGCTCGGCAACACGACGACGCTGAAGGGCGTCTGGATCGGCGGCGGTCTCGGCTTCTGCAACTCCAACACCGTGGCCGGCGCCGGCGTCGCTGAATCCGGGCGCGGCGCCAGGCGCGGCGCGGCCGCAGGTGCGCCGCCGGGCTACGGCGCCGCGGCCGCATGCGGCGCCGGGGCGGGCGCGGCGGCGCCGGGCCGTGCACGCCGATCCCGTACATGGCCGTGGACCCGAGGCGTCTCGGACGATCGCCGGCGGAACGAGCTCGAGCCGCACACGCGCTGCAAGCCGTCAGGCGGACCGCGCCAGTGGCTGACGCCCTACGGCGCCGAGTTCCTCGAGCTGGCCGGAGCGAGAAGGTGCGCCTACATCTTCGACATCGGCGGCCCGCATACCTACCGCACCATCTATCATGGACGGCCGCAAGCATCCGGAGAACCTGACGCCGAGCTACTACGGCCACTCGATCGGCTGGTGGGAGGGCGACACGCTGGTCGTGGACACCGTCGGCTTCAACGAGGGCTTCTGGATCGATCGCGGCCAGCTCCCGCACACCGACGCAGCTCCACCTGATCGAGAAGCACACGCGCACGTCGCTCGACACGATGCAGATACGAGCTGACGATCGACGATCCCGGCGCCTACACCGCGCCGTTCACCGGCACGTCGAACCTGCGCTGGCAGAACGGCACCGAGCTCTTCGAATACGTCTGCCAGCAGAGCGAACCAGGCGCACACGCTGATGGTGGGCGACCGGCACGTCGGTCGACCGCAGCAGCCTGATCATCCCGTGAGCCGTCGGTGGCGTCATTTCGCTGCGTCGATGAAGCTCTCGCGCGAGTACATACGTGACCTACGTCGCCGACCTGGAACAGGCGAGCGCCCGTGCTCGCATAGAGTCGCGTCGCGGCGACGTTGGACGCGCCCGGTTGGGACCCACATTTTCATCACGTCGTGGGTTCGACAGACGGATTTGAGCTGCTCGACCAGCTTCTTGCCGATGCCGCGGCGTCGATGGGGCTCGGCGACGCCGATCTCGTAGAAGAACATCATCCGCTGGTCGCGATCGACGCGATCGAGCAGATACGCAACGATGTAGCCGACCGGCTGGTCGCTTTCGGAGCGCCACGATCAGAGACGTTTTCCGCGCGCGACAAGAAGGTCGACGAGGTAGGCAGCAGAAGGCGTTGGATATCCGTCCGGTGCCTTGAGCAGCCGGATGGCGTCTGCGCCCACCACGCCGTCATCCGGCCCAAGGCGTCTGACGTCCACGTTCAATCCCGACAGTACCCTCGCCAGGGCCGGATCGTCAGGCAGGCTCCGATTTGTCGCGGAGCCATTTCATTCCGGTCTCCACGCCATTGGTCGCGCGAATGGACTCCTTCTCACACGCGTTCCGGATCGAACTGAATCTGAGGGCCGGCAGCCGCTCCCGGGTAGGTGCGCGGGCCATCGAGATCCTGGATGGTGAGCTTGGCAGCTGCCCTGGCCACCTTCGAGACGAAGAAACGTCCCTCAGGACCAGTCCATTGGCCAGCCACTTTGTCCGTCACGGCACTGGCACTCGGCTTCGCTGGACGTCGCAGGTTTGACGGCGTCTGAACCCGCGTCGCGCGATCGGGTACGAAAGCCGCCCAGGAACAGCGTGACCGCGAAGGATGCGGCCAACGATCGGCATCACGCGCCTCACATGGACAAGGCATCTCCCGCAGCGGCAATGTGAGCGGTCGCGTTGTGACGAGTAGCACCAATATGCTACTCTGGTGCTGGAGCCACAGGTGACCAAAGAAGCGACGCTGCGGCAGGCTGGCGGCTCGGTCAGCGCGACCCTGCCAAAGGATATGGCCGATCGCCTTGCATCTCGAAGCCGGGAGACCGCGTCCTCGCGGTCGAAACCGACCGTGGAATCCTGCTGACTGCCGTGCGACCCTGAGGTGGAGCAGAGCGCTGAAGGTCGCGACAAAGGCATGGCAAAGAGATATCGGAACGCACTGCGCGAACTGGCGAAGTAGCCATGGCCCGACGGCGCCGGGAGCCGCGTTAGCTGGCTGAGCCGCGCCCGTTGTGGACGCAGGTCCACGCAGACCAAGTCCGGCAGCGCGGTGGTCTGTCAGGAATTCGCGACGAGAACGTGTTGGGAATCTGCCCTCGCACGTCCCCGGCAGAAGTGGGAGTACGACGGCGGCGCTGACTTGGCCCCGCTGGCGGCGGCCTATGCATTCGGCTTTCGTCCGGAACCACCCCTACCTAGATGGTAACAAGCGCATCGGGTTCCTGACTCTGGCGACGTTCCACTGGGGATTAACGACCACGAACTGGACACGACCGATGAGGACGTCGTTACGACGATGATGCTCGCCTCCGCGGACGGCAGCCCTGACCGAGTCTCAGTTGGCGGACTGGGTTCCGGAATCGTCTCCAGCACCAGAAATGGCTCGCACAGCCTAACGACCTGCCGGTCAGCCGCAGGCAGCGACCCGAATGCTCACTCTACTTCGATCTCTCCCGCCGCCCGTCGGCCCGCAGCGGCTTGTTAGGCCCGGGCCACCCATGCGGTAGGTCTCCGTCACTTCGAGGCGATTAAGCCACTGGCACATTATCGAGACCGGCTCGTGTCGCAGAGGAATCCGCGTAGTTCGACGAGACTCTCCCGATTCCACGAGCCGAAGCGTCATCTCGTACCACTGAGCACCAAACGGTGCGGACTCCGGTCTTGGGTAGCAGCCAGGATCAGCCGACCCGAACCCCTTCGCGGCCAGCGTGGCTCGTCGAATCTACGGCGACCGGGGATGCCCGAACCACTCTCGGTTGGCGTGCTGATTGGATCTTCGGCGATCTCTTGTTCTCGTCCCACGGCTCCTACAAATCTGAATCGGGCTAACTCACCGTTAAGCCGTGGGCGAGCGCCGCAGTCGCCCTGGCTGCATAGCCGTGGCGTAGCGTCAGCGACACAAAGCGTCGCCAACTTGCCCGCAAGAGTATAGAGCGCTCATCGTTTCCCGGCGGCGGTGCTATCGAGTCGCGACCGCGACGCCGTGGCGAATCTGCGGGCAAGGGCTGGTTCGGGGCGTGGAGCGAGGCCGTACAGGCTTGATGACGTTCTCGCCCTCCGAGGCACCTGGTAGATCAGGCCGCGGGCCTCGACTTCCGGGGCCGACACGCGACGGCAGCGCCTGGTAGGCGCCGGCGACGCATCGCCGAGATCGAACCGCTGCGAGCCCCAGAGGCGCGGCGGCGGCCGTGGCGCCGTCACGCGGCGGGCGCCTCCTCTTTCGTCACCGCGGGCCGCAGCTCTGGTCAGCGCCACACCTCGTCGTTGAGCGCCGGGCGAGGCAGCCGGCGACCTGCGGCGAGGGTGCCCGACGCGCCGCCGGGCGCACACGCCGCAGCACCGATGCTGATCGCCTCGAGCTTGCTGCTGTCGAGGGTGAGCTCCTCTTTCCCCGGCGCGGCCTCGTTCTGAAAGCACGGAAGGCGAGGATGTCGAGCTTGCCGGCGTCGGTGACGCTCTCGATGCCGCCAGGACGGCATGGTGTCGCGATCTTGGTGAACAGCCGGTCGGGCGTGTCGTTCTCCCAGTGCGCGCAGAACCCGTCGCCCTTGAGCGCGGGCGCGCGCTCGGATCCGGGCCAGTTCGTTGTTGTGGCAGCGGCCGCAGCTGGTCTCATACGGCGGGCTTGCCGCGCTCGGCCTGCGCCTCCGTGTAGATGCCGTCCCAGATCTTGCGCCGCTCTCCTGGGCCGTCACCGACCGCCGCGGACGCGCCGCCACCACGGCCAGCGCCCAGAGTGCCGCGCCGCCGACGAGCACTCGCCTCAGGATCGCGGATTGACCTGGCTCATGATGGTTCCCGGCGAGGGGCTGGCCCGCGCCCTATGACTAACCGGCTACGCCCGCCCACGATCAGGGCGACGGCGATCGAGCTGATGTCGAGTGAGCGACTGCCGCTAACGCGTCACGCTCCTGCGATCAGCGGCTCTCCCGCTTCGTGCGCCCGTTGCACGCAGCAGGTAGCGACCATGTCGGTGGTCGTCCGCGGCGTCATGCTGCCGCGAGCGGCATCGATCGCATCAGCGGATCAAACAACGCCTGAACACTGCGCCCGCGCCACCGCCGCATGAACGGATCGACGACGACGTGGAATCTCGCGTCCGCGCGTCGCCTTCGAGCGACAGCCCGTGGCAGTGCGCGCACGGTGCGGCCATGCTCGCGCTCGCCTCGAGTCGGCCTGGACGTCGGTGTACGCCGTCCCAGGCATACGGCGTGCCGGTGCCGCCGGCGCCGCCCCGGCGGGAGCCACCAGAGTGCTCCCACGCTCAGCGCCATCCCACCACCCGGCCCGGCCAGCATCCAAGCCGGCTCCTTTCGCCAACCAGCGGCACGGCGCGCCGCGAGACACCCCTGCGTCATGCCTGCTGCATTCTAGAGCGCCGCCTGCGGCCCTTGATCCCCATCAACTGCCGCAACAGCGCGGCCGTGCTCTCGGTGCGCCCCCGCGCCGCGCGTGGCGGCGCGCCGGCGCTCCACGCCAAGCGCCACGTCCAGGCGGCGTCCGCCCCTGCTGATCGGTGCGATTCAGCTTCGCGCCCTGCTCAGCCAGAACTTCACCACCCGTCGAGGCCGCGTCCCGCGGCGACGTGCAAGCGCGGTCTGCCCCGCGGTGTTGAACGCGTTGATGTCGACGCCGTTCGTCGAGGCAGAGCGTCAGGGCCTCGACGTCGCCGCGCTGCCGCGTCGCGTCGGACCTGCGCCGAGGTATCCGAGACCGTTACAGCCTGACCCGCGCCACGCAGCATCGCCGCATTCGTCCGATCCTTCTTCGTCAGCGTCGCATCGGCGCCCGAGCCGCGAGCAATGCACGCATGAACGGCACGTCAACGGCCTTGGCCGCACGGAGGAACGGCGTCGTCCCTCGCCGAGCGTGGCGTCGCCCGACGCCGTGATATCGCCCCAGCATCGGCCGCTGCAGGCGTGCGTTCGGGCTGCGCACCTTTCGCGATCAGCAGCTTGAGCAGCCGTTTCGGCGTCGATCTGTGTCCACCAGCTTCGGCGCGGGCGCGCCTGCATCGGCGCCGAGCGTGTGCATGTCCACGAGCGAGTAGAGCGCCGGCCGTGCCGGTGCTGTCGTGACGGTTCGGATTGGCGCCCTTGTCGAGCAGCATCGAGGCGAAGTCGTAGTGTGCGTTGATAATCGCGACAACGAGCGCGGTGGTGCCGTCCGGGATCGACGATGTTCAGATCGATTTGCGGAGACTCGGTGAGCGCTTTGCGCCGCGTCGAGCGCCCCCTGCCGTGCGGCGTGCATCAGCGGCGTCCAGCCCCACGCGCGGAGCGCCGTGCTGACCATCCCGGACGTCGACCACTTGAACTCCGGGAACGACAGCACGTTCGACTTCTTGTTGACGTCGGCGCCGAGCTCAATCAGCGCCCTGACCGCGTCAGCTGTGATTCTCCGCCGCCGCCCAACTGAGCGGCGCTCTCGCCCATCCAGTTTCATGCACGTTCACGTTGGCGCCGTGCGAGCCGAGCACCTTGATCGAGGCCGCGCTTCCCGGTGCGCGCTGCCGTCATCAGCGCGCGTCTCACCTTCCGGGCAGAGCAGCGTTGGCGTCGGCTCCGCTCTTGAGCAGCAGATCGAGCATCGGCGCGCTGCCGTTCTGCGCGCGCGAGCGTCAAGCGGCGTCACGCCATAGCGTGTCGTGGCCTTGGTGCTGGCGCCGGCGCGCAGCAGCAGTCTCGCCGACGCCAGGTCGTTGTTGCGTGCGGCCCAGTGCAGGGCCGTCATGCCGTCCGCCTCGGCGGGGTTGACGTCCGCGCGCTTCTGCAGCGCGACGCGAACGGCTTCGACGTTGCCGGACTTGACGGCGTCGATGACCGGCGCGCCGGCCGCAACGGCGAAGCCGACGGCCGACAGGACCATCACACGCCGCAGCAGCCAGGACTTTCCGCATGGCTCGTCCTCCCGGATCGTCCGCCATTACGCGACTTCGAACGCGCGCCGTGCTGATGCCGAACGACTTGGCGTCGGACCGTAACTTGTTCGCCAGGTCGAGCAGGAAGTTCGCCATCGGCGTTTCCTTCGCGAGCCACGATGTGGCTGATTGCCCTTCAGCCATGCCCGCGCCCTTGCCGACGAGCAGCGTCGGGATGTTCAATGCGGCTGTGCGTGTCGCTCTCGCTCATGCCGCTGCCGTAGAGGATCAGCGTGTGATCGAGCAGCGTGCCGTCGCCGTCCGGGCGTCGTCGCCAGCTTCTCGACGAAGCTCGCGGAACAGCGTCCACGTGATGCGTGTTCAGCTTCACCAGGTTGGCGAGCTTCTCGGGGTTGTTGCCGTGGTGCGACATCGCGTGGTGCGGCTCGGTGACGCCGATCTTCGGGTAGACGCGCTGGCTGGCGTCGCGCGACTTCATGTAGGTGACGACGCGCGTGAGTGTCGGCCTCGTAGGCGAGCGCCATCAGGTCGATACATCAGCGCGGCGTGATCCTCGAACTCCTCCGGGATGCCGACCGGCGCGTCCGGCACCTCGACGTTGGTCGCCGACTGCTTCTCGGCCTTCTGGATGCGCTGCTCGATCTCGCGGACGTTCTCGACGATAGTCGTTGAGGCGGTTGCGGTCCTTGCGCGCCGAGCCCGTGCTGCAGTCCGCCCAGCTCCTCGAGCAGCGAGTCGAGGACGCTGCGGTCGGTCGGCCATCCGCGCCGAGACGCTGCGCGCTCGTGCCGGGCCGCCCGAACATGCGCTCGAAGACGACTGCGCGGGTTGATCTCCATCGGCATCGGCGTGGTCGGCGTTCTTCCACGAGATGCGTGTTCATGTAGGCGCAGCTGTACGACGGGTCGCAGCCGCCGATCCAGCCGGTGAAGTCTTCGGTGGCGAGCTCGAGCGACTGCATCGGCGTGTCCTGCCCGATCTGATCGGCGATGACCTGATCGACCGTGACGCCGTTGTGCACGTTCTCGGCGAGCGTGCGCTTCGGAATCGCGCCGCTCAGCCAGGCCGCCACCGTCGTCGCGTGGCCGTCGAGCGGGTCGCACAGCTGCGACACCACCGTCATGTGGCTGCGGAACTCCTCGAGCGGCTTCATGATCGGCGTCGAGCTCGAAGTTCGGCGCCGATCGTCGTCGGCGTCCCAGAAGCCGGGCCGCTCGCCGAGCGGCACGAACATCGCGCCGAATCGGCGCGTCGGCGTTGCCGCTGACGCCGCCGGGCCGAACGCCGGCACCATCGCGTCGAGCAACGGCAGCGCCAGCGTTGCGCCCATGCCCCGAAGAATCGTCCGCCGCGACGAGTGCCCTATTCATGATGGTCGATGATACTCTATGAAGCTGCTCGCTGATCCAGCTGCCCGGCAGCTAGCTCTTCGACTGGATCTTCGCGCACTCGATGCACGCCGCATCTGGAAGCGGGGCTGCTCGACGATCGCCCTCGATGAGCGAGCGCGAACCGGTAGCTGCTGGCGCCGCCGTGTCGCGGCACGATCGCTGCGCACAGTCGGGCATGTCGGCCGCCGCCACGCCGCGGCCCAGCGCGTAGGTCATCATCTTCTCGACGACGGTGCCGACGAAGATCTCCGGATCGCGCAGCAGCGCCTGCCGCAGCGACGACGACGCCCGTCGACCTTGGTGCCGTCGAGCAACTACGCCCGACGCGTCGATCGCGGTGCCGTGCGTGCCGCCTTCGACGCGTGCGCCACGCGCCGACGGCGTCGAAGTTCTCGAGCGCCAGGCCGATCGGGTCCATGATCTTGTGGCAGTTGGCGCACACCGGATTGCGCGCGGTGCGCTTCCATCCGCTCGCGCATCGTCAGCACGCGCCCGGCCTGCTGCCCGTCTCGTCGAGCGGCGGCACGTTGGCGGGCATCGGCGGCGGCGGCGCGCCGAGCAGGTTGTCGAGCACCCACTTGCCGCGCACCACCGGCGACGTGCGATCGGCGTGCGACGTCACCATCAGGATCGCGCCCTTGCCGAGCATGCCGCGGCGCGCTTCGTCGGTCAGCGTGACGCGGCGGAAGTGGCTGCCGTAGACGCTCGGGAATGCCGTAGTGCTTCGCGAGCCGCTCGTTGACGAACGTGTAGTCGGCGGTCATCAGGTCGAGCACGCTGCGGTTCTCGCGCATGACGCTCGCGAAGAACAGCTCGGCCTCGCGCGCGAACGCGCGCCGCAGGTTGTCGTCGAAGTCCACGAACTCGGTGGACAGCGGCACCATGTTCTTGAGGTTGCGCAGGTAGAGCCACTGGCCGGCGAAGTTGTCGACGCAGCGCCTCCGGACTTCGGATCGGCGCAGCATGCGGCGCACCTGCTGCCGCAGCACAGCCGGTGTCGTGAGCCGGCCCTGCTCGGCCGCGCGCAGCAGCTCGTCGTCGGGAATGCTGCTCCACAGGAAGAACGAGAGCCGCGAGGCGAGGTCGAGATCGGTCAGCGCATACACGCGCGCCCGGCGCCGCGTCCGCCGGGTCGCGCTCGATCGCGCAGCGCGAACTTCGCGCTGGCGAGCAGGCGCTGCAGCGCCAGCTGGACGCCGCGCTCGAAGTCGCCGTCGCGCGCGCCCGTCGCGTAGAACGCCATCAGGCGGGTGATGTCGTCGGCGCTGACACCTGCCCGCGATACGCCTGCCGCGCCAGGCGCGTGCACGATGCTGCGCGCGCACGGCGGCTTCTTCCGCGGCCGTGCGCTCGGGCCGGCACGAAGATGCGGCGCCGGCTCGGCGTGTCGCCCGACCCCGTGGCGTTGTAGGGCCCGGTCACCGAGAAGACGTCGAGGTGCGGGTAGCCGGTCGGGTCGAACGTGTCGTGCGAGCTGCGCACGAACGGCTGCAGCCGCCAGCTGTTCTGCGCCGCCGGCTTCTCGATGAACGCCACGCCGATTGTGTGCGGCCGGCGGTGAGCTTCACCCGCACCCGCGCCCGGCGTGTCGACGTCGTCGCCGGCCAGCGTCGGGTTCCGGAGCGAGGCCCTGAAATCCTCGTCGCCGCCGAACGTCGCCAACTGCACCCGTGCACCGTCCACGGTGATCTCGAGCTGGTGCGGGGCATCGAGCCCCCGCATCGCGCCAAGGTTGGTGCGGAACAAGACGCGGCTGGATGACGTACTTCGCCGTCGAGCGGCAGCGTCGTGCGCGCGAGCCATGCCGCCCACGGTGCCGATCGGCAGCCCCTCGACGTGGCGGTCCTGCGAGGCGTCCTGACGCACGCGGAAGGTCTCGCTGGCTTCGCCGATCTCCGGATCGCCGACGGCCAGCGCGCTCACGCTGCCCCGCCGCCGAGATGTAGCGCTCGAGCAGCAACGGCGACACGCCGAGCACGTCGGCCACGTTGTCGAAGCCGTAGGCCGAGTCGTCGGCCGGCAGCAGCGACCGCCGCGTCGATGTCGAGCGCGAGCAGATCGCGAACGGCGTTGCCGTACTCCGGTGCGGTTCAGGCGATGCACCAGCGCGCGGCCCGGGTTGGGGTGGGCGGCCGCGTGGGCATCGAGCGCGGTCGTGAGCGAGGTGACGATCGACGCCCGCACTGCCGGGTCCGGGGCCAGCGCACCCTGCGGCGGCATCATCCCCACGCGCACTTTGCGCACGACCTTTCTCCCAGAGATCCGGGCGGCGCCGACGTTCGTGAGGTCTGCCGTTTCGAGCGACAGGCCGGCCGCCTTCGCCTTCTCGTTGTGGCACGGTGACGCGGTAGCGATCGATCGTCGCGCGATGCGTCGCCGGGGCTGGCCGCCGGGACCATGGCCGGCGCGAGCCGCCTGTGGCGCACGCGCCGGCGCCGCGGCACGTGCCGGCGCGGGGGCCGGCGAGGCGGACTGCTCGCGCGCGCCGACCGGTCCGGACAGGACAGTCCAGCAGGAGATCGCTGCCAACGCGGCAACCGTCAGGCGACTGTGGCCTGCCCGCTCGTCTCACGTGCGGTAACTCCTTCATAGGGCGGCAGTTTTCCCTGGCGAGAGGGATTTGCGCCGCCGCGAGAGTGAGGATGGAGGCGCGGTCGGCATTTGTCAATCACCGTTAAGGGGTGAGTCGCTCTGCGCATAGGTCCGAGCTCACGACGCGGCGCACCTCTGCGATCGGCGAGGTTCTGGCCGCCGATTGTGCGGGGTGATCTCGGGCTGACCCCTCGCGTGGCGCCTGGGCTCGCTTTCGACACCTGGCGGCGCGGCGCGGCTACAGATTGTCGCCATCGATCGATCGGGTCGTGCAAAAGAGCACGCGAGCGTTGGGGAGAAGGTGTGCGCAAAGGGCGGCGCGAATCGCCGGGAGGACAGATGAAGCGACCGGGGCTCACCCGGGTGCGGCAATCCTCGTCGCGGCAGGCGCATCTCGGTGACAGCCGGGGCACAGACACACACCACCGGCGACGTCGCCGCCCCTGGCGCGTGAGTGCGCACCGGCCCAGCCGTTCGTGCCGGTCACCGACGAGATGCTGTGGAAGCCGAGTCCGTCGAACTGGCTGTCGTGGCGCCGCACGCTCGACGGCTGGGGCTACAGCCCGCTCGATCAGATCGATCGCAACAACGTGTAGCCGCATGAAGATGGTGTGGGCGCGCGGCATGGGCACCGGCACGGTGGAGGCGACGCCGCTCGTCTACGACGGCGTGATGTACGCCCGGCCCCGGCGACGTCATCCAGGCGATCGACGCCAAGACCGGCGATCTCGTCTGGGAGCATCGCCGCGAAGCTGCCCGAGGGCGTCAACGGCGGCACCAACCGCAACATCGCCATCTGGGGCACGCACGCTGATCGACGGCAGCGCCGACAATCAGATCTACGCCGTGGACGTCCACACCGGCAACCTGGTGTGGGAGACCGCCGTGATGGACGCGAAGAAGCGCGCGCGCTCGAGCGCCGGACCGATCATCGCCAACGGCAAGGTGATCACCGGCCGGCAGTGCCAGCCCGACGCCGGCAACGACGCCTGCATCGTCACCGCGCACGACGCGCAGACCGGCAAGGAAGTGTGGCGCACGCGGACGATCCCGCTGCCCGGCGAGCTCGGCTACGAGACGTGGGGCGACGTGCCGATGGCCGAGCGCTGGCACGTCGGGCGTGGATGGTGCCGAGCTACGACCCCGAGACTGAATCTGATCTTCGTGGGAACGTCGGTGACGATTCCGGCGCCCAAGTTCACGCTCGCCGGCAACGACAAGACGTATCTCTACCACAACTCCACGCTGGCCATCGAACGCCGACACCGGCAAGATCGTGTGGCACTACCAGCACGTCGTCGATCACTGGGACCACGATCATCCGTTCGAGCGCCTGCTCGTCGGACACGGCGATCGCGCCCGATCCCAAGGAGGTCGCCGTGGATCAACCCGCAGGATCGAAGCCGGGCGAGCGCCGCAAGGTCGTCACCGGCATTCCCGGCAAGACCGGCCTCGTCTACACGCTCGATCGCGCGCACTGGCGAGTTCCTGTGGGCGCGGCCGACGATCATGCAGAACGTGATCAAGAGCATCGACGGCGCCACCGGCGCGGTGACCGTCAATCCCGACGCGCACGTTCACGAAGCTCGGCGAGACGAAGATGATCTGCCCGAGCGCGCGCAGGGCGGCAAGAACTGGCCGGCCGGCGCGTACAACCCGCGCACCAACGTCATGTTCATGCCGATGCAGAATCATGTGCGGCAACTACACGACCACCACCGACAAGCGCGATCCGTCGAAGGTGTACGGGCTCGACTTCCCGACGATCATCGCGCCCGGCACCGACAAGGTCGGCAGCGTGTCTGGGCCATCTCGGCGGAAACGGGAAGACGCTGTGGAAGTACGGCAGCGCGCGGGCGTGCTCTCGCTCGTCGCGACCGGTGGCGGCCTGGTGTTTGGCGGCGACGCCAACGGCCGGTTCCGCGCCTTCGACGCAGCGCAGCGGGCAAGGTGCTGTGGGAGAACGAACCTCGGGTCGCCGGTGAGCGGCTATCCGATCACGTTCGCCGTGGACGGGAAGCGGTAAGTCGTCGGTCGCGACCGGGCCGTCGGGTGAGGCGAACGTCCACGCTTCGCGTGCACGCCAGAGCTCAAGCCGAGCGCCACGGCGCAGGTCGTGGTCTTCGCGCTCCGTGAGGCGTCTCCGTCGTGGCGGCCGGCTTCAGCCACGGCTCTAGCCGGCGCTGGCCGCCTGAAGGCGGCCCCCACGTGCGTGAGCGGACCTTCGGATCGCCTTCGTTACTGCAACGGGCCGGGGACCAGCAACAGCAGCGGCGGGATCGGAATTGATCACCCCGCGCCGCAGCGAGCCGATGAGACCCGTGCGGCCCCGCAGTGGATCGACGCGTCGAGCACGAGGTAGAGTGTCAGGAGCCAGTGCAGGCTGCGGCTGTGTTCGCGCGCGGCGGGCCTGCCACAGGAACACGAACCCGACCGCAATCGCCAGCGTGCCGAACTCCTGTCTGGTGATTCAAGATACGAGTCGGGCGCCGCGGCTTAGCCGTAAGATCGAGCGCCACGGCCTCGTGGCCCAGCCCAGTCCGGCGACGCCCAGCCAAGCGGCAAGCACCATCGCGCGCCGGCGCCGGCGGGACGTAGAAGCGCTCGAGCAGCGCGTAGACCGCCTTGGTGAAGGCGCTGAGAACCACGGCGTGGGAAGACCGGTCTCCAGTGAGGGAGGGCAGATCGCTTTGGGGCGAGCGCCCTGAGGAGGGAGCTGAGCGCCGTCTAGCAGCCCGCGGACTCGGGCTCGCAGCGCGCGTCGCTGTTTCCTGCAGGGCGTCTCCGTGGAAACGCCAGGAGTTGAGGTCGGACGGCGGCACCGGCGGGTCCGGATGACCGGGCGGCGGCCACCGCCAAAGGCCGGCAACAATGACGATGAAGGTCGCGAACGCAGCACGCGCACAACTTCTGTATCGGCTGCTTGGCGTGCCGATTGCGCTGGACCCGGGACGTTCCCGGTAAAGGCTTTCGCTGGGCGGGTCTAGAGACCCGCGGCCATCGTACGACGTCGCTGAGCACACGCCCACTCTGCCCACTTCGCCCGCGTCAGCATGCGCTTTGGCGAACCAGGCGTGCACGGTGGCGGGATTGCCGCACCTGATGCACGACTTCCCCGTCGCCGGAGCGGCGGTGAACGGGATGTTGCGGATCGTCGCCTGCGTCTCGTTCTTGATCGCGGTCTCGCACTCGGCGGTACCCGCACCACGGCGAGCACGACGAAGCCGGGACGCCCGTCCATCGTCGCCTTGAACTCGTCGTACGAGTCGGTCTCGCTCGTGTGCTCGGCTGCGGAACGCCATCGCGCGGTCGAAGAGCGCCTGCTGGATCGTGGCCAGCAGCTGCTTCGACGTGGGCCGCCAGGCCGTCCATCGGCACGAACGACTTCTCGCGCGTGTCGCGCGCGCGCCAGCACGACCGTGCGACTTCTCGATGATCCTTCGGGCCGATCTCGCATGCCGCAGCGGCACGCCGCGCATCTCCCACTCGTTGAACTTCCAGCCGGGCGTCTGCGCCTCGCGGTCGTCGAGCGTGCACGCGGATGCCGCGCGCCGACGAGCTCGTCGCGGATCTCCTCGCGCCTTCGGCAGCACGGTCTCCTTCCAGTTGCCGCGCGGAATCGGCACGATCACCACCTGATACGGCGCGATCGCGCGGCGGCAGGATCAGCCCGCCGTCGTCGCCGTGCGTCATGATCACGGCGCCGATCATGCGCGTCGGACGCCCCCACGACGTCGTCCACGCATGCTGCACCGACTTGTCGCGCGCCTGGAACTTGATCTCGAACGCTCTTCGCGAAGTTCTGCCCGAGGTTGTGCGACGTGCCCGCCTGCAGCGCGCGGCCGTCGCGCATCAGCGCTTCGATCGAATAGGTGCGATCGGCGCCGGCGAACTTCTCGCTCTCGGTCTTCTGGCCGTCCATCACCGGCATCGCCAGCTCGCTCTCGGCGAAGTCCTTGTAGACGGCGAGCATCTTCCGCGTTTCCTCCTCGGCCTCTTCCGCCGTCTCGTGCGCGGTGTGCCCTTCCTGCCAGAGGAACTCGGTCGTGCGCAGGAACAGGCGCGTCACCTTCTCCCAGCGGACGACGTTGGCCCACTGGTTGATCAGGATGGGCAGATCGCGCCACGACTGCACCCACTTCGGCGTACATCGTGCCGATGATGGTTTCCGACGTCGGACGGATGACCAGCCGCTCCTCGAGCTCCTCGTTGCCGCCTTGCGTGACCCACGCCACCTGCGGCGCGAAGCCTTCGACGTGCTCCGCCTCCTTCATCAGCAGGCTCTCGGGGATGAGCAGCGGGAAGTAGGCGTTGACGTGCCCGGTCGCCTTGAAGCGGCGGTCGAGCCCCTGCTGCATCAGCTCCCAGATGGCGTAGCCATAGGGCCGGATGACCATGCAGCCCTTCACCGGCGAGTAGTCGGCGAGCTCGGCGCGGCGGACGACGTCGATATGCCAGCGCCCGAAGTCCTGCGACTGCGGCGTGATCTCGGTGGGCAGATCTGGAATGTCGGTCTCGTTGTCTTTGGCCATGATCATTCGGGCCGGCTAAAGACCGGCCTCTGCGGCAGGCCGCTTCAGGCGGTACGCTGTGAGGTTATGCCGGCGACCCGGGAACGGGGATCGCGTGCGCCGGATCTGTCGCGCGCGTCGGACACGCGGCGATTCCAGTGTAGATCGTCGCGGCGCGGGAAATCCTCCCGAAAGTGGCCGCCGCGGCTCTCCTCGCGGCGCAGCGCCGCCGACGCGCGATGAGCCAGCCCACGGTCGTCAGGCTGGCACAGCCGCCGGAGGCCGCGATCGCCGGCGGACGGTCCTCGCGGGCGCCGCGACGCCGCGCGCCCACGACGCCGAGCTGGCGCGACGGCGCGGTCGAGGCCGCCGCGCGAGCGCAGCAGGCCGGCGTCGTGCCACATCAGCTCGCGCACGTCGTCGGCCGTGCCGGACGGCTCGCGTCGGCGTCCGGCGAGCCGCGAGCGGCGTCGGCCGCGATCGGCCGGTGCAGCGAGGCGGCGCGCGTCGCGTTCCTGCATCGCCGCCGCCGGCGCGGGCGCCGAACACCAGCCCCTCGAGCAGCGAGTTGCTGGCCAGGCGGTTGGCGCCGTGCACGCCGGTGCAGGCCACCTCGCCTGCCGCGAACAGGTTGTCCACCGACGTCCGGCCGTCGCAGGTCGGTCTCGACGCCGCCCATCACGTAGTGGGCGGCCGGGCTGACCGGAATCGGATCGGTGGCCAGATCGAGCCCGACGCCGCGGCACGCCTGCGCGATCGTCGGAAACGCGCTTGCGCACGTAGTCGGGATCGGCGTGCGCCATCGACAGGTAGACCGGGCGCGCCGGTGGCGATCTGCTCGCGGACGATGGCGCGCGCGACGACGATCGCGCGGCGCCAGATCGCCGGCCGGGTCGTAGCGCTGCGACGAAGCGCTCGCCCGCCGGCGTTGAGCAGCCGGCCGCCTTCGCCGCGCAGCGCCTCCGACAACAGGAACGCGCGGCGCGCCGGCGACGCTCGAGCACCGTCGGATGGAACTGCACGAACTCGAGATCGGCGACGCGCGCGCCGGCCTCGAACGCCATCGCCATGCCGTCGCCGGTCGCCACCGCCGGGTTGGTGGTCTCGCGGAACACCTGACCGGCGCCGCCGGTCGCCAGCAGCGTGCGCCTGGCGACGACCTCGTGCACCTCGCCCGCGACCGATCGATGAACGTGGCGCCCGTGCAGACGCCGTCGCTCGACGCGCAGCTCGAGCACCATCGCCACGTCGAGCACGCGCACGCGCGGCGACTTCGACGCGCGGGTCCACAGCACGCGGCCGATCTCGCGGCCGGTGGCGTCGCGGGCGTGCAGCACACGGCGCACGCTGTGCGCGGCCTCGCGTCCGAGCGCCGGCGCGCCGGTCGTCGTCGCGATCGAAGGCCGCGCCCCAGTCGAGCAGCTCACGGCACGTAGCGCGGGCCGTCGCTGCACCAGCACGTCGACGGCCTCGCGGCGGCACAGGCCGTCGCCCGCCGCCATCGTGTCGCGGGCGTGGAGCTCCGGAGAGTCGTCGGGGCCGACCGCCGCGGCGACGCCGCCCTGCGCGTAGCCGGTGTTGCTCTCGCGCGGATCGGCCTTGGTGAGCACCAGCGACGTCGCCGACGTCGGCGAGCGCGATCGCGGCGCGCAGGCCGGCGACGCCGCTGCCGATGATGAGGAAATCGGTGGTCACGCTCACGGTGCTATCCTATCAATCAGTCACGGCCTTGCTCGCAGCCGTGACGCGGTGCTGCCACTGACGGTGCACCAGCACGCCGACAGTGCGACTGAGCGCTGCGACGACAGATCGACGTCGCGCACCGCGAATCAGCAGTCCACCATCCTGGTCGGTGAAGGCCTCGGCGACCAGCTCGCGCCGCTGCTCGACCGCCACGGCGTCGGCGCCGCAGCGCTTCGTCGTCTCGAGCCCGGTCGATCTGGCGCCATCCACGGGCGCAGCGCATTCAGGCGGCCGTCCGCGGCGAGCCGATCCTGCATCCCCGACGGCGAGCGCTACAAGAACGCTGCAGTCGGTCGTCGCGCATCTACGACGCGCTGATCAGGGCGGCGCCGACCGCGGCAGCGCCGATCGTGGCCGTCGGCGGCGGCGTCATCGGCGACACGGCCGGCTTCGCCGCGGCCAGCTTCCTGCGCGGCATCACGCTCGCGCACGTGCCGACGACGCTGCTGGCGCAGGTCGACAGCTCGATCGGCGGCAAGGTCGGCGTCAACCACGCGCTCGGCAAGAACCTGATCGGCGCGTTCCACCAGCCGGCGCTCGTGGTGGCCGATCCGCTGCTGCTGCGCGACGCTGCCGCGCCGCGAGTTCCGCTCCGGGCTCTACGAGGTCGTCAAATACGGGATGATCGCCAGCCGCGCGCTCTTCGATCTGCTCGACGCGCGACACCAAGGCCGATGCTTCGCGCGCGACGCCGGCGGTGCTGGTGCCGGCGATCGTCGAGTCGTGCCGCATCAAGGCCGACGTGGTCATCGAAGGACGAGCGCGAGGGCGGGCTGCGCCGCATCCTCAACTTCGGCCACACCATCGGCCACGCGCTCGAAGCCGATCACCAACTACCGGCGCTTCCGCCACGGCGAGGCCATCGCGCACGGCATGCTCGGCGCCGCCGATCTGCGCGGCGGCACGCGGCGCGCTGTCGCGCGACGATCGGCAGGCGCTGGCGGACCTCATCGCCAAGCTCGGGCCGCTGCCCGGCCGTGCAGCGACTCGGGGATCGACGAGGCGATGGCCGCGATCCGCCGCGACAAGAAGGTGGTGCACGGCACGCTGCACTACGTGCTCGCCACCGGCATCGGCACCGACCGAAGACGGTGAGCGACGTCACCGAAGACGAGCTGCGCGGCGCGCTGAGCCGTCTTCAGGCTGCGCGAGGCGCAGCGCGCGGCGCCAACGACGGCAACCCGCGGTCTGAGGCGAGCCAGGCTGTCCAGCGCCAATCGCGAGGCGGTTAGCGACGCTGCCAGCCCATCCGCGCTGGAAGTGCCGGCAGCAGAGCCTTATTGCACATGGCTGAGCATGCCCGGCGTCAGATCGGTTCTGTCGCCACCTCCCTGCTGTGCTTGTTGTTCCGAGCGCGTGCGCGGTGCCAGCGGACTCGACCAACTTTTATTCCAGGTAGCGCCGGCATCCGGGAACGACGCCGCTTCGGCCGCCGCCACGCGAGCGTGTGGACGCCGGTGCCGGTCGACACATGGCGGACATCAAAGGCGGGTCGGATCACACGCGCGCCGCTCTTCACAGCATCGCCTGTCAATACGAGAGGACAAGGGCGCTCGCGACCACTCGCTGGAAGAAGTTCGCCTGCCGCGCCGCTGCGTGTGTGGCGGCGGCGTGCGGCGGCGACAGCGTCAAAGGTGAAGGTCGGCGACGGCGGCGGCCGGGGTCTTCGCCAGTGGCGAGCGGCCGCCACCACTCTGAGCGCTCGGGTTCGGCGCCGATCACACGTATGCGCCATTCGCGTGGTCTGTCACGGCTTCTTTGCGCGCTTCCGGCGGGCGGCACACGCCATCGGCGGCAGCGAGTTCGACGCCGCGACCATCGAACTCCGCCGGAGGATGCCGTCTTCCCAGGGGACGGCGGCTGGGCGCAATGGGAACTGGATGGCGTGAATCCGCGGCAGGCGGCGCTTCGCAGGCCGGGCGGATGCTGACAACTCGCACGACGCCTTCCTGCTTACACCGACAACAAGGCCGAACAGCCTTTGACTTCGCTGCCTCCGGCCAGTCACCGGCGCATCCCGCCGACCAGTACGCGCGCGCCCGCTGCTGATGCTGAACGACGTCGTTTCACCACGCGCGTTCGGCGCGGCCAATTTCCTCAGCGACAACGGCATCAGGAGCGCCAGCTTTCCGCGCGCGCGTGGTCGGCCGACCGTCTGGAAGGACGCGGAACGATGCATTGCCAATCTGCGCGTCACTTCAGCGGCGCACCGCGACCAATCCGCATGGATCCTGGTGAGGCCGGCCCGGCGGTTCACTGGCCCGATCTGCTGATGCGGCTCTCGGATCGCCAGATTACCGACCTCTTCCAGTCTGATCGCATGGCGGGGCGGCGGCGCAGTGGCGCTGTCTGAGCAGCAGCAGGCCTCCCGCCGTCACTCGCTGCCGGCACGCCGACCGAAGAGTGGTGCGCGTGTTCAAACACAGAAACGTACGACGCTGGTCATACCGCCAGTGCCGCTATTTCGCTCGCACGAAGGGACGCCTGAATGCCGGTTTACGCCGAGCCGTACATCTACCTGCCCGCCGTCACGCCACAAGTCCGCGCTCATCGCCTGGGGCGCGTTCTATTTCCGCGTGACCAGCCGCGGCGCGGCCAAGCTCGTGGACGACCAGGACCTCGGAATACGTCCACCCGCCGCGCAAGGACTCGATCGGCGCGTGCTCGGCGCCCTATGGGCCGGCGCACGTCGAGGTGCGTGACGCCAGCGGCGCCGTGGTGGCCACGGCCAAGACCGAGGCGACCAACCACTGCTGGGTGGCGGGCTTGCGCGCCCGACACCGGAATACACCTACCGCGTGTTCGTCAAAGACGCGGAGTGGGCGGCCGGCGAGCGCTGGGACTGGTCCGCCACCGAGCAGGCGCTGGTCCAGACCGGCGCGCCGATATGACAACCGGTTCCGCACGCATCCCGATCCGCAGGCGCCGTCGCCGCTGACGTTCGCCGTCATCGGCGACTTCGGCGTCGGGGTGAAGACGACGTCGCCGATCGCGACGCCAGCAGCAGGTGGCCGACGCGCTGCGCCATGCGGTGGATCGCGAAGGCGTGCGCCTCGTGCTGACGACCGGCGACAACATCTACGCCACGCAAGAAGCTGTTCGGGATTCCGTGACGGCTCTCCGGCGACGAAGACGACGACTGGTTCTTCACCTACTTCCAGCCGTATCGCTACATCCTCAACCGGATCCCCGTGTATCCCTCGATCGGCAATCACGACGCCGACGAGAGCGAGGCGTGCGACGACCGCGCGCAGGTGGAAGACAACTTCTACCTGTGCGAGCGGCTCGCCGGGGAAGAGGCGGCGGGCCGCGCGTCGTTTCGTCCGGGACTGTTCTACCGCTTCCGCTACGGCTCGGACATCGAGTTCGTCTGCATCGACACCTCGAAGGAAGCGTTCTTCACGCCGCGACCGCCTGTTCGCGCTGCCGAAGCACTGGGAGTTTCTCGAGGCGTCGTCTCGGCCAGCGCCGACGGCGTCGCGGTGGCGGCTTCCCTTCGCGCACCATCCGCCGTTCAGCGCCGGCCCGCGGCATCGCAACACCGAGTCGATGGCGCAGGCTTCTGCCGCTCTTCCAGCGCTCGGGCGTGAAAGCGATGTTCAGCGGGCACGAGCACAACTTCCAGCACTCGCAGCACGAGGGCATCGACTACTTCGTGACCGGCGGCGCCGGCCGGACCGCCGGAGCCGCCCGATCGCTTCGACGCCGCGCACACCGCGTCGTGGAGTTCCGCCTGTCATTTCCTGCTGGTCGCCATCGAGGGCGACCTGATGACCGTTCGCGCGATTGGGGAAGGCGTCACCGAGCGGCGGCGCTCGCCGACATCGAGCGGTACGGCCGCGATGGGACCGAAGCTGACCGGAGCCGATGCTGATGCGGAAGGATCGGTCGTGAGCACCCGCTGTGCCGATCGCTGATCAGCGTAATCGCCGTCGCACCTCGCGGCACGACTGATGATGCCGGCCGTGTGGTGGGCCATCGGACGGCTCGCGCGTCTGGCGGGCGGGACCGCTGCCGCTGCACGCCTCGGCTCATCGGATCTGGCGCGACCCGGTGCCGGTGACGGCGCTTCGACGCCGATCTACGGGCCGGGACCGGCCGGCAGCGGGCCGCAGCCGCCGTTCCGGTTCCTCGAGGAACACACCACCGGTTCGCAACCCACCGTGTCGGTGCGCGACGGCCGCGGCGGCAGTGTGGCGCGTGAAATGGGGGCAGGAGGTGCGCTAGCGAGACGCTTCGCGGTCCGCGTCGCGCGTCGTCGTGCGGCTACTTCGCCGAGGAAACCCACTTCGTCGCCGCCGGCACCATTGCCGGCGCCACCACGCTGCAGCGCGCCCGCGACTGCATCGACGAACGCGACGGCACGTTCCACGACGCACGATTCGAGCTCGACGATCCCGCCGGTGACGAAGATGTTCGAGGAGCACAGCTGGGCCTGGAACGACAACCCGTTCGTCGGCACCAGGAGCTGAGCGGACTGAAGCTCGTGGTGATGCCCCTGTCGAACTGGGACACCAAGCGATCGCCGCGACGTGGCCCGCGGGTCCAACACCGCCATCTTCGAGCACCGGCTGGCCGACGGGCGTCGCGAGGCGCGCTATCTGCTGACCGACTGGGGCGGATCGATGGGCCGCTGGGGCAGCAGCGCCGCCACGCGCGGGCGGTGGGATGCCGAGGGCTTTTGCCGAGCAGACGCCCGGCTTCGTGACCGGCGTCGCGGACGGCTGCGTGACCTTCGGCTACGCCGGCCAGCGAACCGCCGACGTTGCGGCAAGGGATTCCGCTGGAGCACGTGCGCTGGTTCAGCCGGTATCTCGAATCGCTCACCGAGGACTATCTGTCGCGGGCCCTGCGCGTCAGCGGCGCGTTCAGCCGAGGACACGCCGCGGTTCGTGGCCGCCTTGCGGGATCGCATCGGTCAGCTCACCGCCGTCGCGCGCCGGAGAGCAGTGGCGCGCTCCCCCAGGATCGGATCGCCTGAGCGGCGCCGGTGCGGCTGTGCGGAGTGCCGTCTGTTTCAGACAAGACGGCACCTGTGATTGAATCTCGACGACGACGCTCAGTAGCGATTGCGTCGCCGATATCAGCCACGGCCTCGCCAACCTTGCGCTTGACGGTGCCAGATCCTTCCCGAATTGCACCCCAGCTTCGTCGGCGACGCCTCAGTCATTGCAGGTCAGGATTGCCAGTCACATGACCGACGGCCTGTTTGACCTTTGCCCGTCCTGCTCTGCCTTGCCGGCGACCTCATCCTTGTTGGGCATGTCTGTTCTCCTGCCCGATCGATCTGCAATGCAGGAGCATTCGTCACCCGGCGGCTGGCGCCGACGCTGTCGTCAATGCCGGAGGCCAGCCCGGGGCAAAGAGGTTGTCGGCTAGTCCGGCGTGGGGCTTCGATACGGTCGACGATTAGCGTCGGCCCGCGCACTGGCGTCGAGCTCAACCCAAGCTGTTCCTGCAGCGCGGTAAACAGCGCTGGATCGTCAGTCGACACGGCCGCGGCCACGTCGGGTGGCGCGAACGTCAACTTGAAGTCCCACGCTCCCGCCTGCCCGGACAGCAGAGCCCCGGCCGGCAAGAGCGCAGCGGCACGATGCCGCCAGCCGGGTTGCGGAGGCGCGCATGTGGACATTGCGCGTGACGCGTCAGGAGTTCCACAGGCAAGCTCGATCGGCGAGCGGCGGGGCTCGAGTATGTTTCGCCGGCCGACTGCGAGGCGCCGCGAGCGCCAGCGACAGGATGAAAAACGACGAGTCGTCCGAGGAGTTTTTCCGCGGCGTCGAGCCGGAGGCCCGGCGGAACATACCTCGTGGCCCGCCGCGACGGCGCTACGATCCTCGAGGCGGGTCTGAAGACCCGCGGCCACTGGCATGGCCGGTAGCACGCGGGCCTAAAGACCCGCTGCCACGGCCATACGACAGCGGAGCGGCGGGGCTCGAGTATGTTTCGCCGGCCGACTGCGAGCGCCGCGAGCGCCAGCGACGAGTGAAAAACGACGAGTCGTCGAGGAGTTTTTCCGCGGCGTCGAGCCGGAGGCCCGGCGGAACATACCTCAGGCCCCGCCGCGACGGCGCTGCGATTCCTGGGGCGGGTCTGAAGACCGCCCTCTACTTCGCGACCCGCTCTAGACGGGAACGACTTCGAGGAGATCGCCGGGGAGGGTTTCGCGCGTCGGCGAGCGTTCCTGACACGCATCTCGATCACGGCGAAGGCACGCAGCGCCGCGCTCATGCGCCACGGCTTCACGCCGGCGCGGGTCTTCACCACGCGGCCGTCGCGCCGGACGAACAGCAGGTCGAGATCGAACTTCATGAACCAGGTGTGGACCGCGTTCGACGGGCGCGATGATCATCGCTTCGCCGTCGCCGAGCGCGCGTGTGCTTCAGCAGCCCGGTCTTGCGCGATGCCGAATCGAGCGCCGGCAGCAGCCGGTCGGCCAGCGTCACGCCGGTGCGTTGATTGCGGAGACGGAAGCCCGCGGCGGGCGCGGCGAGCAGCGGGCGCAGGAAGTGGGCGCGCGCCATGCGGGGCTCGGCGGCCCGTGGCGGAAGTCCGCTGCATTCCGACGCGCGATGCATCCCGACTGGCTGCGTTGCTCCTCATTCAAATACTCCCGGTATTACTCGATCGTCGCGCCTGGCCAGCCGGGCGCCTCGCCCGTTCTCGATGCAACGCGGGACTTCCACCACGGGCTGCTAGCCTTCGGCGATGCCGAAGCTGGCGCATGCGGGTGCCGAGCGCCTTGAAGCCCACCTGCAGCGCGTCGCCGCGGCCATCCGGTTGCCGAGCGCGTCGCGCATCGCCTGTTCGATCTTGCGCCGTTCGACTTCCCGGCCGACACGCGCCGCAACACTTCGGCCATGCTGCCCGACAGATCGATCTGATCCCACGGGCTGGCGCGGCGCTGCGGCCGGCGCGCTGCCGGAGCCGGCACCGCGGGCGCGGCCGGCGCGGCGCGCGGCAGCGGCGGGCCCGGCTGCCGGAACGAGAGGCTCAGATGGCCGCGGCTGGATGGTGTCGCCTTCGGTGCAGGATGACCGCGCGCTCGATGCAGTTCTGCAGCTCGCGGACGTTGCCCGGCCAGCGCGTAGGCGCGCAGCTCCTCGACCGCCGCGTCGCGACAGCATGAGCGGACGCTTGTTGACGTCGCGGCAGAACCGCTCGACGAAGTGCCGCGCCAGCGTCATGATGTCGTCGCGGACGCTCGCGCAGCGGCGGAATCTGCATCGGGAAGACCGACAAGCGGAAGTAGAGGTCCTCGCGGAACTGCCGCGTCGGCCACGCGCGCCTTCAGATTGCGGTTGGTCGCGGCCACGACGCGCACGTCGACGTGCAGCGACTGCGTGCCGCCGACGCGCTCGAACTGCTTCTCCTCGAGCGCGCGCAGGATCTTCGCCTGCAGCGTCAGCGGCAGGTCGCCGATCTCGTCGAGGAAGAGCGTCCCGCGGTGCGCCATCTCGAAGCGTGCCGGGCTTGCGCGCCGCCGCGCCGGTGAAGGCGCCCTTCTCGTGGCCGAAGAGCTCCGGTCTCGAGCAGCGTCTCGGGAATGCGCGGCGCAGTTGATGGCGACGAACGGGCCGTCCTGCGCGCGGGCTGAACGCGTGCAGCGCCCGCGCGAACAGCTCCTTGCCGGTGCCGCTCTCGCCTTCGAGGAGCACCGTGGCGTCGGTGCCGGCGGCGCGGTGCAGCTGCTGCAGGACAGCTGCGCAGCCTCGGATCGTCGCCGATGATGCGCGGCGCGCCGCGCTGCTCGGCCAGCTCCTCGCGCAGGACCATGTTCTCGGTGAGCACGCGCCGCTGCGCCAGCGCGCGCTCGACCATCAGCGAGCAGGTGATCGGGGTCCACTGGCTTGGCCAGGAACTCCATCGCCCCTTCCTTCATCGCCGACACCGCGTCCTGGATGCTGCCGTAGGCGGTCATGACCACGACCTGCAGGTCGGGGTCGAGCTCCTTGGCCGCGCGCAGCACGCCGAAGCCGTCGCCGTTCGGGAGCTTGAGGTCGGTGAGCACCACGCGCGGGCCGCGCCTGGCGCATCTCCTGGATGGCTTCGGCCTCGTCGCGCGCCTCGACCACCGTGTGGCCCTGCGCTTCGAGCGCGTGGCGCAGCATCGCGCGCAGCGAGTCCTTGTCCTCGACGAGGAGCACGCGGGAGCGACGGGCATGGGCGCCGCGGGCGCGGTGGCTATCGGAGCCATCCGGGCGGGACGCCGGCCTTGCGGGCTTCTTCCTGGAGGTCGGCCAGCGCCTTGGTGTGCTGCTGGATTTCCTTCTTCACGCGATTCGAGCTCGGTGAGCGCCTTCTGCCGATCGGCGCCGCCATCGCGCTGCCGCTGTGCCGGATCGTCTCGCGCGGCGAAACTCCGCGGTGAGGCCGTTGATCCGGCTCTGAAGCGCACTCGGCGAACGCCTCGGCGCGAGCGAGCGCGCCCTGAATCGACTTGCGCCGCTTCCGCCACGACTCGCCATCGTCGTTCGTTCGCGCTGGGCGTCGGCCTTCGCATCCGTCCTGGCGCCCGCCTTGGCGTCACCGCCGGTCGCCGGCTTGGCCTCGCTCTTCGTCGTCCGGTCTTCGCGGCGTCGGCTGGAGTCGGCTCGCCTTCGCGTCGGCGTCGGCGCTGCGCGGCTGCGCCGGGCGTCGCTGCGGGCGCCGGTGCGGACGCAGGTCGTCGTTCGTGTAGACCTTGCCGTTGCGCGGTCGCCTTCGCGGCGCGCCTCTTCCTGGTCCGCGCGACGTCGCCAAGCGACTGCGCGGGCGCTCCGGACGTGAGGTCGCGGCGAGAGCCACGATCACGACCAGCGACCTGGGTGACGATGCGGCGAAGCAGCGGTAAAAGTCATGACTGGCTACCTGTGTTTTCGGCCGATCGGTGCCCATCCTCGGCGGGCCGTTCCGGTGCAGCCGGATTCACGTGGATTTCACGCCAGGCCCGCACGCGCAGCTGACGCTGACCGGCGCAGCGCGCGTCGCGTTCGACCACCGCCTCGATGGTGCGCCGGGCTCCCGACGGGGCCGTAGGCCCGCGCGTGAAGCCACAGCGCCCCCGGCCCGGGTTGGCCGAGTTGGCGGCGTCCACCACGGCCGGGGCCCGCCGTCGCGCAGCGCGCTGCGCGTCGTTCTCGGACGGATCATCAGCCAACCCAGACCACAAGATAACCTGGCGCGGCTGCTGGTGCTGCATCGCGCAGCAGGCTCAGCCAGCGGCCCTGACGCGAACACGGTCCACCGCGGGTTGTTGCGGCCCCAGGGCCGCGCGGCCGTCTGCTGGTCCATGTCGGCGTCGCCAGGCACGGCGGCGCGCCGCACCGCAGGAGGCCCGTCTCGACCGCCACGTCCAGCCTGCGTGCCATCCGGGCAGGCGCGACCGCGCCGGCCCCGTCATGGAACCACGACGTCACGCCGCCGCCGAGGACGGCGTCCCACATCGGCACGGTGCCCAGCTCGGCGATCGCGCATTCCAGCGCCGCATCCGCCGCGTGCAGCGTCTGGACGGCGTCGCGATGATTGGCGGCAATGCCGACCTCCACGGCGGTGGTCAGTGGCGAGGCTCAGACCCGAGCGCGAGCAGCAGCGGCCGAGGCCGCCATCACGGCGCACCAGCGCGACGCCGCCCGGCATCACTGCTCGGCCAGGCTGAACGCGTCCGACTCGCCGTCATGGCGCGCCGCCCCAGGTTGCGGGGGCGTGACGTCGAGCACGATCTGCTGATCGGGCGCGAACAGCTCGGCCGACGCCGCGGTGCCGCCCTTGGCGAAGAGCCGTCCCGCGGGGCCGCGCATCGCCGCCACCGCCACCTGCACGCGCAGCCGGACGCGGACGCGCGCGGATGCGCAGGAGATCGGCGTCCGAACCGCGCCGGGTGCAGCGCCATCAGGACATCGCAGGGCCGATCGCGCAAGCCAGCGCCGGGTCGAGCGGCACCGGCGACGACGCCCCGCGCGCAGCGCGCCGAGGCGAGGCACCGGCAGCTCCGGCACGTCGGCAAACGCGCAGTTCTCGCCCGCACGCCAGAGATCTCGCGGGTCGTCGGCGCCGGAGGCGGGCGGCGCCAGGGCCGTGCAAAGTGACCGGCCGCACCGGATCGCCGCGCCGCCGCGCAGGCAGCATGCGCGGCGGCCGCGGATCGCCGAAATGCTCCGCCTCCATGCCGACCACGTTGTCCACGACCGGTCGATCGGTTCGAAGCCGTCGTAGCGCACGAGCTGCTGACGCGCCGGTAGCGACCGTCGGGCCGCAGGTAGCAGGTGGACGGCGACGACCTCGGCCATCACGGCTCCGCCGCTGTCGCCAGACGACGAGCGCTCCGCCGTAGCTGCACCCGTCACGCTGGTTGCCGCGCCACGTGGGCTGACGGTGCCGGGATCGAGACGCGCCGCGCGCGTCGAAGAACGCCACGCGCATGCCGACGGTGAAGCCGCACACGCGTTCGTGCGCCGAGACGCCGCAGTTCGGGCGGCAGATCCACGAGCAGCTCGCGGCCGAGTATCGATACGTCGCGCATCGACGTCGGCCTCGGCGCGCGTGGTCTGGCACGTGCTGCGACGCTGACAGCGTCAGGCGCGGTAGAAGACGCCGGCCCGCGCGTCGTCGATCTGCCCGCGCCGGTACAGGGCGACCGCCGGAACAGCTGCTGCACGAACGCGACCGGCCTGCGCTCGTGGACGCAGGGCCGGCGCCCGCCATGCAGCAGGTCGTGGCCGAGCGCCGACGCGGCCACGCGCAGGCGCTGCTGCATGTCGGCCACTTCCGGGCTGCGACGCGGAACGCGAGCTGCGCGCGCACCGGCCACCGAGCCCGCGGCGGCGGTGAGCGCGAGCATGCATGCCCGACGCCACCAGCAGCTCGGCCAGGCTCACGGCAGCCTCCGGGCGCGCAGGATACGATGCGCTGCAGCCTCGACCTCGCCGCCGACGGGCGGAGCCGAGCGCAGCACGCAGCAGGATCAAGGTCCATCCGGTGCCTCGATCGCCCAGCGCCGCGGTAGCGCGCCCACCAGGCGGCTGGGCGCCACCGCGAGGACACGCCGCCGCGGTCGGGATAGTCCACGCAGCCGGGCGTGTCGCGCGTGAGCGCCGGGGCCGGCGACGCTGAGCTCGGTGCCGCCGAACGCGCGCTCGGGAGCTGCGGTGTCGGTAATCGTGTCCGTGATCGGCTGCCCCGCGTCGTCGATCGTGAAGGCGAGCGACCGCAGCTCGTCCAGCTTCTGCCACGCCAGCAGCACGGTCCCTCGCTCACGCCGTGCGCGCATCGACGGTCGCGGACCGTGGCCGCGCGCACAACGCTGCGCCGCCGACAGCACTGGCTCCGGCCAGCATGGCTGCCGCCACCATCACCTCGATGAGCGAGAACCCCGCGCGACGGCTCGTGGGATCGCATCGCGACTTCGTGCTGCGGTGAGCGCGGTGCAAGGGCAGGACCGACACGCTGGCGCGGTCCGAGCCGGCGTTCTTCGGGAGATGCGCCGCCGGGGCGGCGGGCGCGCGCCGGAATCAGCCGATCTCGACCGCCTCGGGCGTCAGCGTTTCCGCGTCGCTGGTGCGCAGCGGGAACGTGAGCTGGAACGAGGCGCCGCCGAGCGGCGACGTCGGCGACGGCGACGCGCCCGTTGTGCGTGACCACGAGCTTCAGCACGATCGCCAGGCCGAGGCCGGTGCCGCGCGACCGCGTGGTGAAGAACGGCTGGAAGATCTTCGACGCGCGCCGGCTCGGGCACGCCCGGGCCGTTGTCGTCCACGCACGATGCGGCAGGTGCGCTCGTCGACCTGCCGCGGATCGTCGATCGTGCGGCGCGACGCCCGCCGTCTGGCAGGCCTCGGCGGCATTGCGAATCAGGTTGCCGAACACCTGGCGCAGCAGCACCTCGTCGCCGTCGATGCCGCCGAACTCGCCCGTGACGTCGACGACGGTGTCCGCGGGCAGCTCGTGCGCGAGCTCTGTCGGCCGCCCGGCGGATCACGGGCTCGAGCTCCACGGCGGCGCACACGACCTGCTCGGGGCGCGCGAACTTGAGGAAGTTCGTGACGACGTGCCCGAGCGCCTCGGTCTCCTGACGGATGCCGTCGACGTAGGGCCGGTAGGCCGGCGGCAGATCGTCGGGGCGAATCAGGCGGCTGTAGCCATGAATCGTCGCCAGCCCGTTGCGGAACTCGTGGGCGATGCCGGCGGTGAGCTCGCCCACCGCGCCAGCGCTTCCTTCAGCCGCAGCTGCTCCTCGAGCTCGATCACCTGCGTGAGGTCGGAGAACAGGCAGATGGCGCCCTGGCTGGCCGTTGGCCGCCGCCGAGCGGCGACACCGTGACCGACCAGGTGCGTCACCGCGCCGCGATCGGCACGGATGCCTGCGGGCCCGCACCGGCGCGTGCGGTCGTCGAGACAGCGCGCGATGAGCGCCTGCAGCTCGGGCGCGCCGTCGAGCAACTCGCGGTAGTCGCGCGCCGACTGACGTCGCCGGGCGCCGCCGAGCAGCCGGTGGCCGGCCGGGATTGAGGATTTCCACGCGGCCCGTCGCGGTCCACGACCAGCAGGCCGGCGGCCAGGCTCTCGACGATCTGGCCGTTCAACTGCTCCGACGCGATGGCCGCGGATGCTCATCGCGTGCTCCTGCGCCTTGCAGCTTCGACACCGCGTCCTGCAGCGCCACCGACAAGCAGCGCCGTCTCCGATCCGGTGTCGCGCAGGCGCCGGCGCGCGCCCTTGGCTGCCGACGACAGGCGCAGCACGGCGAAGATCAGCCATCATCACCACCGTGACGATCGCGCCACGAAGCCCGAGCGTGATGACGCTGTGCTGGCGTCATCGGTAGAGCGACGACGTACCAGGTGAAGATCTGGTCGCCGGCCACGGCCGCCACCACGGCGCCGACGGCGAGGAAGGTGCCCGAACGGCAGCGCGCGCCTTCATGCCGCCGCGGCCGGACGACCAGCAGCGCCACGCCGACCAGCGCGCCGGCTGAACGACGCAAAGATCAGCGTCACCAGCGTCAGCCGCCAGCCGAGGAAGGCGCCGATCATCGCCAGCATCTTCACGTCGCCCATGCCGAGCCCGTCGATGCCGCGCAGCCGGTAGTAGGCTTCGCCGATCGCCCAGAGCACGCCGCCGCCCAGCAGCAGGCCGATGAGCGACTCGCGCCACCCGGCGGCAGGAAGAGGCTGCAGGCGCGAAGCCGATGGGGATGCCGGTCACCGTGATGACGTTCGGCAGGATGCGATGCTGGAGATCGATGACGAAGAGCACGATCATCGCGCAGCCGAACGCAATGCGGACGAACCCGAGCGGCGTCGCGCCATACAGCATGGTAACCGCCGGCGAAGAGCGCGCCGGTCGACGAGCTCGACGATCGGGGTACATCGCGCTGATGCGAGCCGCGCACGTGCGGCAGCGTCCGCCGAGCACCAGCCACGCCACCACCGGCACGTTCTCATCCACGACAGCTCGCGCTGGCAGGTCGCGCAGCGCGACGCCGGCCACACGATCGACTGCCTGAGCGGCAGCCGGTAGATGCACACGTTGAGGAAGCTGCCGACCACGAGGCCGAAGGCCGCGAAGACGACGCGACGACGAGCGGCGGCAGCTGCGTTCACTGCGGCTCCGCGCCGTCTTGGGCAACGGCAGCAGCGGCGACTTGGGGTCGAGCGACACCAGCGCCGCCCTCGAGCCGATACGGCGCGCCGGTCGGGTCGGCGACGGTGCCGCGGACGTAGCCCGCGCACGGATCACCTCGTCCCAGTCTGCCGGCGGCCGCCCTGACGCTGGCCGCGTAAGTGTCGCGACGACGCGCGTCAGGAGTGTCGATCTGATCCATGGCGTCGAGCTGCTTCGAGCCGCCGAGCGGCCTCGTTGCCGGAACCAGTCGTCGCGCGGCGCTGCTTCAGAATCTGCTGCCACAGCAGGCGCGACGACTTCGCGGTTCGCCGCCCTCGGCCAGCGTCACCGCGGCCAGCGGCTCCATCCAGGTCGGGCGCGCCGGGCAGACGCGAGCCGCGCTTGAACCACTCGGCCGCCGCGGCGTAGTCCTGGTCGACCAGTAGTGAACGAAGCCGATGGCCTGCATGCAGCTGCCAGTCGTCGGGCTGCGCGCTCGAGCCCTTTCTCGAGCAGCCGGATCGCCAGATCGGGCCGGCCCGGCCCGCCCGGCGGCGCCTCGGCGAGGAAGAGCGCGCCGAACTGGTAGGCCACGTCGAAGTAGCGGATCGAGCGACGTCGTCAGATCGAGCAGTCGGATAGCAGCAGCGCCATAGCTGCGATCGGCCGTGCGTCCGAGCTTGGTGTCGCCGTAATGCTGCACCGCGCGAATCCAGTAGACGTCGGCGACGCAGCGACGTGATACGACAGCGCCATGCGCTCGCAGCAGCCGCGGGCGAGCGCACGTAGAGCAGGCTCGTCGCACGTGCCGGCAGCTCGCCGCCGCGCTCGCGCAGCCCTGCAGCGCCTGCAGGCCGCCGACGCCAGCAGCAGCACGAGCAGCACGGGCGTACGACGTGCGCGTCGCCATGGCTACTTGAAGTCCCGGCGCGAGAAGATCGCCACCGACGCCACAGAGCAGGAGCGCGATGCAGACGCGCGCCGTAGAGCGCGATCGTCGCGAGATAGGCGCACGAGCACCGGCTGCGCGTAGACGACCTGCTGTCTTGATGTCGAAGCGCCGAGAAGTTCGGCAGCACGTAGTACAGCCCGCGCGCCAGCCAGCGCGGCCGGCGCGGGATCCACCACCGCCTCGAAGTTCTTGAGGTCGGCGTTGAAGTGGCCGATCACCCACAGCCCGAGCGTGAGCGCCGGCCGACAGGAACGGGCTCGAGAAGGTCGAGAAGAAGAGCGCGATCGCCGTCACGAGCATCAGCTCGACGAGGATGAGCGCCGATCGCCTCGCAGCATGCCGGGTCGGTGGCCGGCGCTGCCCACGCCGCACGCACGTTCGCGGCGTCACGCGTCGTGCCCATGTAGGCGAGCACGCGCGTAGCACGCCGCGACCATCACCGACGACGTTGACGAGCCAGCGTCAGCACCGAGGCCGCAGTACTTGCCGAGCGATGAACTCGGCCGCGGCTGATCGGCTTGCGACAGCAGCGCTGTAGATGCTGCGTCGCTCCACCTCCTTCCACACGAGGCCGATGCCGATGAAGACGGCGATCATCAGACCGAAGATCGGCGATGGCCGCCAGGCCGAGGTCCTTGATGATCTTGATGTCCTGCCCGGCGCGTGAGCTGGCCGATCAGATACGACGCCGCCGATCAGCAGCACCGCGAAGGCGACGAGGTTGTAGAGCACCTTGTCGCGCACCGACTCGCGTGAACACGTTGACCGCGACGTGCCGATGATCGCATGCGGTCTCATCCGCAGCGCCGAGCCGTCGGCGTCGGCGCTGCGGCCACCTGGCGCACGAAGAAGTCCTCGAGCGTTTCGCGCAGCGGGTTGAGCGACACGAGCTGCGGCGCCGTGCCGCGGTCAGCTCGGCCAGCAGCCGCTCCGGGCGGCGGTCGAGCGGCAGACTCGAGCGCGTAGCGGTCCTCGCCGAGCGGCATCGCGCGTCACGTGACGCGCGCGTCCTGCGCGCGCACTCGAGCGCGCCGTCGCGTCGAGCGCCGGCTGACGACCAGCTCCCAGCCGTGGACCTTGAAGGCGAGCATCTCGGACGAGCGCGCCCGACGCCACCAGCCGGCCCGCGCGCGACGATCGCCGACGCGGCTGCAGAGCGCCTCGGCGTCAGCCAGCACGTGCGAGCTGAAGAACACGGTGCAGCCGCGATCGCGCAGCCGCAGGATCAGCTGCGCGGATCTCGCGGCGGCCGAGCGGATCGAGGCCCGACATCGGCTCGTCGAAGAACACGAGCTCCGGCTCGTTGATGCAGCGCCTGCGCGATGCCGACGCGCTGCAGCATGCCCTTCGAGAACTTGCGGAGCTGCAGGCGCCGCTCGGCGCCGATGCCGACCTCGTCGAGCAGCGCGCGACGCGCGGCCGGCGTTCGGCGGCGGCGATAGCCGAAGAGGCCGCCGAAGTAGTCGAGCAGCTCCTCGGCGGTGAGGTGGTCGTAGAAGTAGGGTTCTCGGGCAGGTAGCCGATGCGGCGCTTGACGGCGACGTCGCCGACGGGCCGGCCGAGGATCTCCGCGCGCCCCGACGTCGGGTAACATCAGCTGCATCAGCAGCTTCAGCGTGGTGGTCTTGCCGGCGCCGTTCGGGCCCGAGGAAACCGAAGACCTCGCCCTGGCCCACCGACGGGGTGAGCCCCTCGAGGGCGAGGTACGGCCGCGGGCCGCCAGAACCCGACGGAGTAGTGCTTGGTGAGAGCCTCGGTTCGAATGGCGTCCATACACACGCGAGGCCAGGCCCGCCGCCTCGCGCTCGGCTGCGCGGCCCGCCCTGTCCCTAGGTCTTGTCGAGCAGATATGCGATCGCGGCGTCGAAGCCGCCGGCCGCAACGGACTGATCACCGGATCCCGTTCACGAAGAACGTGGGCGTGCCGTTCACGCCCCGAGCGTTTGTCCGAGGCTTCACGTCCGCACGTGGACCGCCTCAATGAGTTTTCGGATAGTCGGCGTCGAGACTGTTGACCTGTGCAATTTCGGCAAAGGCCCTGCTTGACGTATCGCGGCGAGCAGCGTCGTCCTGCCGCTCGAACAGCCAGTTCTCGAGCTGCTTGCCCTTGCGCCGGACGTCGCTTGGCCTTGGCGAGCCGCCACGGCCGCCTCGCGCGCTTCGCAGATGGCGTGGGCCATGCCGACGCCGCACTTGCGCGTTCGAGCGGGAAGTCGCGGCTCTCGTAGCGGAAGTCGCTGCGGGTTGGAGCGCCTCGTAGCTTCGCGAATGATGTCGCTTGTAGGCGCATGTAGGTCATGCGGCACGCCGGGCACTGGTAGTCGTTGAACTTGACGACGAGCACGCTTGACCCCGGCCGGCGCGAGCGCCACCTCAGGCACCGTCGGGCTGCGCGTCAGATCCACTTGCTGCCATTCGTCGAGCTGTCGCCTGATCCAGCAGTCTCGACCGGCACGGCCGCGGCGGCTGCGCCGCCGGCTCCTGGATGGCCTCGCGCGGGAAGAGCGCCACGAGCGCGATCGAGCCCGAGCAGCCATAGCGGCGCCGATGCCCGATCGCGGTCGGGATTCGACACCAGGCCGCTGATGTCGCTGCCGACGCCGAGACCAGGCGATCCCAGCATCGACGGCGCGATGGCGCTCGACACCATGAAGATGCCGAGCCACCGACACGTAGACGGCCATGCACAGCGGACACGCCTTCTGCAGCACGAAGAACGAGCGGCGTAGGCGAAGTAGAAGACGCTGGCCAGGGCCGACCACCGACAGCAGGAAGACGTAGCCGGCGGCGCGGCCGCGCCGTCGCTCGCGCGGCGTGCGCATGCCGTAGCCGACCAACGCCAGGACCAGCGCCGACCACACGGCCGCCGCGCACGCCACCGGGCACGCCGAACACGGTGCCATGCGCGCTCTTAGCAGAGCCGCCTCGCAGCTCACGGTCTCGCCTGACGTCGCCAGAAGCTGACGTAGGTGGGATCGGCGATGAGCTGGTAGTGGACGTAGAGCGAGGCGACCGAGGCGCCCAGCGCGACCAGGGCCAGCACCAGGAGCAGCGGGGCGACCGTGGCTCGACATCATAGGCGAAATTGGCGTAATGAGAAGCCCCAGCAATACGTAACTA
>ERZ1370068.10973-contig-9626_pt1 | contig 61594 bp, 100 predicted proteins | sample MGYA00561227_ERZ1370068 | MGnify/ENA primary metagenome ERZ1370068 (study PRJEB38410, sample SAMEA6850437) | metagenome | study: Metagenomic assessment of the ecological functions of the soil: analysis of the soil microbiota associated with the...
ATTACGTATTACTCACGCGCTGGCGAAGCCGGTCGCGGGTTCGCCGTTGTTGCATCCGAGGTGAAGAACCTGGCCGGCCAGACCGCGCGGCGACCGACGAAATATCGCAGCAGATCGCCTCGATGCAGGCGATCACCAGGCAGTCCGTCGAGGCGATCCAGGCGATCCAGACCACGATCAACGAGATCGACACGGTGTCAGCCGCGATCAACGCCGCCGTGGAGGAGCAGACCGCCACGACCCGTCCGCAACACCGCGCAGGCGGCCGCCGGGCACTCTGCAGCTCACCAGCACATCGGAGCGGGTGCAGCGCGGCGCTGGAAAACGGGCGTGACGCCGCTTGCAGGTGGTGAAGGCGTTCCTCGAACTGGGCCGTCATGGTGCTGCGCGGCAGTGAGCTGCCGCTCACGAATATCCGGGCGGCCTGACGCTTTTTCCGGACCTCGAAAATCGATTAAGCCCCCGGCCCGAAAAGGTCGGGGCGTTTTTTCAGGATGGATTTCGGCTTCTGAGGTACTGAAGGCCGGTAGGCCGAAAGCGCGGCGGCCAGCGCCAGCAGGACCGCCCATGCGCCAATGATGTCCGCGCCGAGATCCAGCCCGTAGCCCATGAAGGCGCCCGCCAGGACGGTGCGCCGACGGCGACAGTTCGAGCCGTTTTCCATTTTGCCAGGCCGCGAGACTGGGGCGCCTTCTGCCGTCTCGCCAGGTGAGACGCAGCAGCGTCATCGACACATCGCGAAAGACGATCACGGCTGACGACAACAATCACTGGGCCAGAAGGCCGGAAGTTCAGCCTCACCGCGAAAATCGACAGGGGCTACAAGCGGGAGGCCACCAGCAGCTTGTTTGGCGATGGGGTCGATCAGCCGGCCAAACTTCGAACGCGCGTTGAAGGCCTGGCCGCCATTGCCGTCGAACAGGTCAGTGAGGGCGGCGAGGACGAAGAGGCCGGCGGCGAAGATCGAGGCGGCTCCTGAATAGCGAGAAGGCCCATCCCAGGTGAGCCACACGGCCCACGCGCAATGAACGGCGTGAGGATCAGGCAGCAGCGTCAACGCGTTGGGCAGGTGTTTCAGCATCAGGTCCAGCTCTTCCGGCTACCGCTTCCGCAGCGGCGCACAGCGCGGCTCGACACCCAGCTCCGGAGATGAGGGGTGCGGCGAAGAGGGGCTGCGGCGGCGGGTAATTCGAGGGCGAATGTCCCATTCCTTATCGTGAATCGATCATTCAGGAGGGCGTTCAGCGCCCGATTGATTTCTTCCGGCCCATTGAACCGGGACTTGAACCCGGTATGTAATACCGTAACGCTATGATATAACACATGGAGACCGGGATGAAGTTGGCTGTGGCGGCGGGCTGTGCGGTCGCGCGGCGGGGATTGGCGCGTGAGCGCCGGCAGGCTTCAGGTCGTCGGAAACGCACATCGCCGAAACACAGGGCGCGCCGGTGTCGCGCCCCCGGCGCTGAGACAGGTGGGCCGGCGAGCGCGGCTGAGCAAGAGGGGGGCAGGAAAACACTTCTCTTCCGGTCCGGCCGGGCCAGTTCAGTCGCAGGAGGTCGTGGTGGTGACCGGCGTCGGTCCGGCGCGGACGAGCGATGAACTGCTGGCGTCGACGTCGGTTCTCAAGGACACGGACATTGTCGAGCGGCTGTCGGGCGGGCTGGGCGATGCCGCCAGCCGGGCTGCCGGGCGTGTCGTCGACGTCGTTCGGGCTGGAAGGAGCCGGCCGATCATCCGTGGTCTCGGCGCGGAACGCGTGCAGGTGCTGACCAACGGGATCGGCGTGGTGGACGCTTCGTCGGCGAGCCCGGACCATGCCAGACGACGATCCGGTTGGGCTACTGAAAGCCGCATCGAGATCCTGCGCGGGCCGGCGTCCCCGGCTTATGGCGGCGGGGCGACAGGCGGGGTCGTCAATGTCATCGATGGACGATCGTGGAGAAGCTGCCGGAGAAGTGGCGTTCTCTGGCGCCTCTATGCTGCAGGACGACCGTGGATGACGGCAGCAGGTTGCAGGCCACGTGGTCGGATCGACTGGGCCGGTCGTGGCGGTAAGTGAACGCGAGCTGGCTGGATACGGATGACGTCCCATTCCCGGCTATGCACTGAGCGCTGAACGTCGCGGAAGAGATCGCGGACGGGCGCCGGATCCCGATGACTTCGCGCACGGGACGCTGCCGAATTCCGCCGTCGAGACCAAGGCGGGCAGCCTTGGCCTGCGTCGTGGGTCGGCGACAGCGCGTTTCTCGGCGCGGCGCAAGCAGGAGAATGTCTACGGCATTGTCGGCGAGAGGAAGAGGCGTTCATCGACATGAACCAGACGCTGATACGACGTCCGCGGCGGTATAAATTTCGGGGAGGCTTCCTGAAGTCGCTGCGCGCGTCGGGGTCGAGCGTCGACTACGAGCATGGTCGAGTTCGAGGGCGCCATGTGCCGTGACGGTGTTCACCAACGAGGGCTGGGAAGCGCGCATCGAGGCAGGCCATCGCGCGGTGTTCGGCATTGAGGGGCGCGGGCGTGCAGGCCTCGGAGAAGGATTTCGCCGCGCTTGGCGAAGAGGGCCTGATCGGGCCACCACAACCAAGTCGATCGGCGTTTTGTCTACGAGACGTATGACGCTTTCTGACAATGGGCGTCGAGGGCGGCCTACGTGGCGACCAGGTGGACATCGACAATATCGGAGAACGCAAGACGTTCGAGCCGTTCAACGCCCGTTCGGCGCACGTCCACCTGAACGAGCGGTTGTTCCTCGGCGCGTCCATCGCGCGAACCGAGCGGGCGCTGACCGACATCGAGTTGTTCGCCGATGGTCCGCACGTGCGACGCAGCAGTTCGAAGTGGGCCGCGCGAACCTCGACACCGAGAAGGGCATCAACACCGAGCTGAGCGCGCGGTGGGAAGCGGCGCGGATGGCCTGGAACCTGTCGGGGAGCGTCTATCGCTTTGCCTTCGACGGTTCATCTACCTGCGCGACACCGGCCTTGTTGCGGCGGGGAGGAGGGCGATCTCGCCCGTGTTCGCCTATACGCAGGGTTACGCGACGTTCGGGGTCAGGCGGAGATTGCAGCCGACAAGTCGTTTTACGGCTGGCGGGATCGACTGGAAGATCGACGGGTCGGCCGACCGGGCGCGCGGAACCGGACGATGGCGGCGACCTGCCGCTGATCCTGCCCTGACGGTGAACGCCGGGGTTGAAGGGCGACGCGGGATCTTCATGGGCAGGCTGAGCGCGGAATATGGCGCGGAGCAGGACAAGGTCGCGCGTGTTCGAGACGGCGACGCCATCCTACACCACCATCGATGCGCATTGGTCGGGATCGACCTGGCGGAGAACCTGAAGCTGCTGGTCGAGGGCAGGAACCTGACGGACGAGGAGGTGCGCCTGCACGCCTCGCCGCTGAAGGATCGCGCGCCGCTGGCGGGCGCAGCTCGCGCGTGGCGCTGCGCTGGAAGTTCAGTCAGGAGCCGATATGCCGGCGCCTCCGGAAGCTGGTGCTTCGGAGCGCGTGGAAGTTGGCGATGGGTCGCGCGTCTAGCTGGCTGTGAGGCTCAGCTGAGGCGCGGTTGGTCGCTATGAAAGTTATCGCGAGGTAAGTTGCGACATCCAACGCCTGTCATCTCGGGCCGGAGCGCGAAGCGCGGAGAGTCGGATCCATGGGGCCCGCGAGTCCCGCTGTCGATGAATGGGTCCCGTGGAGAACGAGCTTACCCTGAGGAGCCGCCGCAGGCGGCGTCTCGAAGGGCGTTTCCGGGATGACAGCCCGTGGGAGGACGGCGGGGTTTGGGGCGTTGCAACGAGTGCGCATCGCCGATGCGATGCGGTGCGCCGAGAGATGGCGCGGTTGCGCGGTGCGCGGGCTGTGTGGTGCAGCCGGTTGGTTCTCCTGATGATCGCGTGATCTTTCCGACAGACGCGCGCGCTGGCGGCGCACGCGTGGCATTCGCGGGCGGGGCGCGCAGACGGGTCGGTCGGAGTGATCGAGGCGCAAAGTTGACGCAAGCACGAGGATCATTTGCGGTGCAGCGCCGCTGGGCAAAGGCTGGCGGGGGCTGGGGCCTGAATCCGTATGCGAATGATCGTGCGTGCGTCATGGAGCGGAGAATACGCCCGGCGCGAAAGTGCGTTGGATGCGAGGGTGATGGTGTAACGCGTGAGCGTGGCGCGCTGCGTTGGAAGTGCGGGATTTTCAGCCAGCGTGCAGTTTGGCGGTGTTGGACGAATTTATTTTTCGAACGACGAGAGGGCGGCTTTACAGGCGTTGGATCTCACCCATCTGGGCGGGGTCGTAGTAAAAGCGCTCCGCCTGATGCGGTCGTCGCGCCAGGTCTGGACGGTGATTTCGTCGAGGGTGCGGGTCGAGCCGTCTGGGCGCGGGCGATTTCGAACACCCAGTTGATGAAGACGGTATCGCCTCGATCGCGCAGCGTTCGACCTGCGTGCACGGGCAGCATGCCGCCGAAGCGGGCGAGGATGTCGATCTCGTGCGCGATCAGCGCGGTCGCGGCCCGCGCGCACAGGGCCCAGGTTTTCCCGCATGCTGGCGTCGGCAGCAGCTGTAGTAGTTTCGGTGATCGCGCCGACATAGTCCCGCGCCCCCGACCCGGGCGATGAAGGCGCGGACGCGGTCCTGGGTGGGCATGGGGCTTCCTTAATTTTGCGGCAATCCTACAGCCGCATCCCGGCATTGGCCATGAAAGAGAGGAGGCTGCTGGGGATCAGGTTTGTTGGGCTGGCGCTGCTGGCGGCGACGATGCTTAGCGTCGTGCTCGTTCGTGTCGCGCGTGTTGGTGATCAATGACGGGCGCATGTTCGCTGTTCTCTGGCGGCGAGCCGCGCGTGTCGAGCCCGTTCGATACGGTGGACGACCAGAAGACCATCGCTTTGCGGGCAATGCGAAAATGGACAGCGAAGCGCAATGGCTGCCTATATTCCTATCCCCGTCATTTCGGGGTCGGATGCGGCTTCGCGGGGAGGCGTTCACGGCGCTAAGATGCGCATGAACCAGACGACGCCGTTCGCCGTGGTTCGGTTCGATGCGGAGATGACCGTGCACCTGTTCGAGTACGACGAGGCGACGAAGGCTGCGACTGGCTGGAGCTGACGATCGCCGGTTTTCCGTTGAAGCCGAGACGAACGACTGCAGAGGGGCGGGCTGACGCTCACTTTTATCTTGGCGGAACCACCGGCAGGGACGAGTATGTAATCGCCGTCGACCACGATGGCCTGCCGTTGACGTAGCTGGCTTCGTCGGAGGCGAGGAAGAGCGCCGACTGCCGGCGATCTCGCTGGGCTTCGCGCGTCGCGGCGCAGCGGGTTGAGCTGGCCGGATCTAGCTCGTCGGCGTGCCGCGTTCGTCGCGCGGCGGTCGTAGAGCGGCCTGGTCATGCCGGTCTCGATGAGGCCGGGGCAGATGGCGCGCTGACGCGAACGCCGGTGCCGGCGAGGCACGTTGGCGGCGAGTCGAGCACCAGGGTGATCACGCCGGCCTTCGAGGCAGCGCTGTAGGCCGGGCTGCCGGCCGCCGCTGCGCAGGCCCGCGACGGAGGCGGTGGCAGACGATCGGCGCCTTGCCCTTGGCGCGCGATGATCTCGGGCTGCGCCCGTGCTCGGATGGCGAGGCACGGGGCCGATGAGGCTGACCTGCGCAGGACGTTGCGCCATTCCAGACCTCGGGCTGTTCAGGTCCGGGATGGGCGTGCGCCGCCGCCGGAGATGCCGGCGTTGGCGTAGATGACGTCGATGCCGCCATTCTTCTTGACCGCGAGGTCGATCAGGTCGCGCACGTCGGCGGGGGAGGCCGGCGTTCATTTCCATCGGTCAGTACCCTTGCCGGCCTGCGGATGGTTTTCGGCGGTGGCGTGGACGTTGGGGGATTTGTCGGCGGCGATGACGCTGAGCTTCTGGCGGCGAACAGGATGGCTGAAGTCTGGCCGATGCCGGAAGCGGCCCCTGTCACAATGACCGATTTTCCCGTGAAGCGATCTGACGTCCATCCCTATTTAGCCACTCAGGCTGCGTCGCCGTCTCTTTTTCTGCATTCCTCTATGCCGGGTTTCGGGTGAGGGAAAGAGGCGCTGGCGCGGATTGACGGCTTGACGGCGCAGATGCGGCCGCGAAAAGTATAAGGGGCCGCTTCATACACCCGGACGAGGACGGCATGCGGGCGATCCTGGCGGCGGGACTGGTGATTTCTTGCGGTCGGGTGCAGCTCCGGCCTGCCGGCGTCAGCCGTCACGGCGGAGACGATCCAGGCGGAGAGCGCCAGGCTTGTTTCATATCTGACGCCGAGCCTGGAGGAAGAGCTGGCGTGATGGTTCCCGAGCGCCACCGCGCTGGGCCGCAAGGACAGCTATGACAAGCTGAACGCTTACACCGAGGCGCAGCAGGACAAGCTGCTGAGTGGCGCCGCCAGAGCGTGGCCGACATGAAGGCGCAGTTCTGATCCGCCAAGCTGTCGGGCGATGCGCAGATGCAGATGGATATCTGGTCGCTGGAGCTGGAGCGGGCCAGAACGGACGGCGAAGTATCGCGCGCAGAACTATGTGCCGCGTTCACCGGTCGCCGCATACGGTGCCGAATTTCCTGATCAGCTTCCATCGCGTGGACGATGCCGGGGACATGGAGGCCTATGCTGCCCGGTGGGACAGATCGGCGGGTGCTGGACGAATCCATCGTGCGGGCGAAAGCGTCGCGGATGCCGGCGTGCGGATGCCGAAATTCCAGTATGAGCGCGTGATCGCCGGAGAGCACTTCGTAAGCCGATCACCGGCCAGCCGTTCGCGGCGGGCGGCGCGGATTCACCGCTGGGTGGTCGGACGCCAAAGAAGAAGACTGGGCAGCTGGTCGACGGCGGCAAGGCGACGCCGAGCAGGCCAAGGCGCTGACCGAGGCGACGCGCAAGGCGATGATCGAGGCATGAAGCTGGGCTTATGAGCACCTCATCGCCTGGGCCGCGCCGACATGGGGCAAGCGCCGTCGGGCAAGGTCGGCGCGGTGACGCTGCCGGACGGGCTGGCCTTCTACCAGGCGGCGGCTGAGCCAGCAGACGACGACCGAGATGACGGGCCGATTGCGATCCACAAGCTGGGCCTGTCGGAGGTGGCGCGCATCCATGCGGAGATGGACGCGCTGGCGAAAGCCGCCGGTTTTGCTGATCGTGCGGCGTTCTGGAAGGATCGCGACAGCAAGAAGGACCTGGTTCTGCCGGCGACCGATGCGGGCGGCGGAGTATCTGCAACGCCAACGAGGAAGTGATGGAAAATTGCCGGGCCGACTGGTTCACCCTGTTCTGAACATGCACCGAGGGTGTGCAGCGCGAGCGGCCTTCAGCGAGTGGTGCTGGCGGGCGGCGCACGCCTCGCGCGCGACGCCGGATCACGCCCAAGCCCGGCGGTCTATGTCCACCTTGCTGACGCTTAACGACCGGGCCGGAGATCACCGACTCCGACGCCATGATGCCAGTCACCTGATGAGGGCGACATCGCGGCGTCAGCAGGGCAGCCCGAAATTCCGGCACCGCCTATGCCTACGCCAGCCGCGTTCAACGAGGGTGGGCGCCATGCCGAGAGCTCGCAAAGTGAGATGGGCATGTATCCGGACGCCGCGAGCACTATGCGCGCTCGACGGGGAGTTGTGGCGCGCGGTGCGCTGGTGGTGGATACCAACACGCGCAGGGCTGGACCGGCACCAGCCGTCAAATACGCTGGCGGAGAACACCAGCGCAGGACGATCCAAGATCCGCGCCGAGGTGGAAGCGCTACCCTGCTATCCGGGCAGGCGACATCCCGCTGCGATCGGCCAGCGTTGACAATCAGCCGCTCGCGCAAGGAGGCCGAGACGGAGCTCGGCGCGAGGCGTTCGACATCAAGGTTTCAACGACACCGTCATCGCGGCTGGCAACGCCGCCGCGATCCCGGAGAAACGGGTGAAGAGCGGGCAGGCGGCGTGCCGCCTGAGGCCGTCCAAAGAGTCACGAATAACCTGGAACTCACAACTTCGTGACAGTTCGCTTGCCGGGCACCCGCGCCGCGCTGGATGGCGGGAATTGCGTATCGAACGGGAGACGAGCACATACGCGCGTGGCGGTTCGGAAAGTTGAATGGTCGCGCCAGCGCGCGTTGATCGGGCATGGCGGGCGGGCTGGCGGCGCGCCTCGCCGCAGGCGGCCAGCGCTGGCGCGGATCTCACGAGGCGGTCGCCAGCCAGTTGTGCAGTTGACCGCCTATCTCGACGCCGAATACGGAGTGGAAGTAGCTGCTCGACAGCCCCGGAGGAGCATGACCTGCGTGGCCGCAAGGAGCCGCTATGGCAATGCCCTGGACGACCGCAGCGAGGCGGCAGGCCGAGACGAAGCGGCCTGGCGGCGGCGTGAGAGCGGTCGCGGAGATGGCTGGCCAGTTCGATCCGGCCAAGCCTGAACGAGGACGCGCAAGCGCGTCGTTCGAGATCGTGGGATCGCTGGAGCTGGAGCGGGCGGGAGGGAGGTGGACAGTTGCGGCGCCACCGCTATCATCGTCGCGCGGCGGCCATGCCGGCCTGCGGCAACTTCCTGATCAGCCTGCACCGCGGTCGACGAAGAGTCGGACATGGAGGGCTATGTCGCCGCGCGTCGGGCCGGTGGACGATGCGCTGGGACCGGCGGCTGGAGCGCGCGCCAAGGTCAGCGGCACCGACGGACATCCGCCAGCCGCTGTTCGCCTATGGCCAGTCGCAGTCGCGAGAGCCAGGCGCGATGACGACGGGCGCGCCGTTCAGCGCGGGCAAGGATTCGGCGCTGCTCGCCGACGCCAAGGCGAAGATCCGGTAAGGCCGATGCTCGAAGAGTTCCGGCAGAGTCAGCCGGCCGAAGCCGATGCGGATGCAGGCGGCGACCTCGAGGCGATGACCGAGCAGATGAAGCCGGCCTATGACCGCGTGATCCGCCTGGCTCACCGAGCGACAAGCCGAACGCTGCGGCGGAGGCCGGCAAGCAGGGCGCGCTGCCCTGCCAGGTGGCGTGAGTTACTACAACGCTGCGCTCTTACCTGCATGACGACCACCGGACATGACGGCCGACCAGATCCACGAGCTGGGCTCGAGTCTGAAGTCGCGCGCATCCACGGCGAGATGGAAGACGGTGAAGGAAGCGACGGGCTTCACGGGCACGCTGGAAGAGTTCTTCGTCTTCATGCGCACCGACAAGCGTTTCTACCTGCCGAACACTGACGCGGGCGCGGCGGAGTACATCAAGCTGGCCGACGGCTATCTCGACGAGCATGAAGAAGAAGCTGCCGGAGTATTTCGGCATCCTGCCCAAGGCCGACCTGGTGGTGAAGCGCGTCGAGGCGTTCCGCGAGCAGCCGGGCGCGGCGCAGCACTATATCGCGGCGCACGCCGGACGGATCGCGGCCGGGCATCTTCTACGCCCACCTTTCCGACATGAACGGCGATGCCGACCTACCAGCTCGAGAACATCGCCTACCACGAAGGCCTGCCGGGCCATCACATGCAGATCTCGATCGCAGCAGGAGCTGACCGGCATTCCGAAGTTCCGCACGCAGTATGGCTATGGCGCGTATTCGCGAGGGCTGGGGCCTCTATTCGGAAGCGCTGGCCAAGGAGATGGGCTTCGACAGCGATCCCTATCAACGATTTCGGCCGGCTCTCGCGGCGAGATCTGGCGCGCCATCCGCCTGGTGGTCGACACCGGCATCCACGCCAAGGGCTGGACGAGCAGCAGGCGGTCGACTACTTCACGGCCAACTCGCCGCAGCCGGCGACGGCGATCCAGCTCCGAGGTCGAGCGCTACATCGCTCAGCCGGGCCAGGCGACTCAGCTACAAGATCGGCATGATCACGATCCAGAAGCTGCGCGACGAGGCTAAGGCGGCGCTGGGCGACAAGTTCGACCATCCGCAAGCTTCCACGACACGGTGCGATCGGGCGGCGGCGCGCTGCCGCTGCCGGTGCTGGAGGCGAAGGTGCGCCGGTGGATCGAGACGCAGAAGGCCGGCGTAAGTTGATCGTCGCCGTCCACCAGGGGGAACATGAGATGAGGCTGCTTGTTGCAACCGCTGCCAGATTGGTTCTTGCGACGGCCAGTCGCGGCGCTCGCCGCTCGCGTGCACGTCCGGCGCCGAAGACGGCGGCGATCACGCCGGAGAGCTGGTCGCTGGCGCAGCCAGCGCGGAGCTGACGGCCTATCTCGACGCGGAGTACGAGGAAGAGCCGGCAGACGAGCCCGGATGCAGCTCACGATGCAGGGCCGCAAGGAGCAGGCCACGCCGACAAGCTCGACGAGATGAGCGAGGCGGCGAGCGACAAGAGCTTCGCCTGGTCGGGCGCGCGAGAGCGTTGACGGAGATGAAGGCGAAGTTCGATCCGGGCGAGGCTGGACGAGGAAGCCCGCGCACGTCGTTCGGACACGCGGGCGCTGCAGCTCGACACGGACAAGGCCGACAAGTTCCGCCGCCAGCCCCATACCTTCATCCGGGACTTCGGTTCCGGTCTTCCTTCCGGCCTTCATGATCAACTTCCGCTGAGGTGAGCGAAAGGCGGACATGGACGCGTACATGCGCGGATCGCAGCGTTCCCGACCGCGTGATCGACCAGACGATCGACAGGCGAGGCTGTCGGCGCAGGCCGGGCGTGCGGCCGCCGCTGTTCTCGTTCGATCAGGTGATCCAGGAGTCGCGCAATATCATCACGGGCGCTCCATGCCCCGAGCTGGCAAGGATCTGCCCCTGCTGGCGGATGCGGAAAGCCAAGCGATTAGCGCGCCCCGCAGGAAGGCGGCAAGATCACCGCCGACGAGGCCAGGGCCTATGAGGCGAAGGCGCGCGAGACGTGCTGACCGCCATCGGTGAAGCCGGCCTATGAGCGGATCATTGCCTGGCTGGAGCGACAAGGCGAACCCGCCAGCGCGTAGCGACGGGCGCTGGCGTGCTGCCGGGACGGAGCGGCCTATTACAATGTGGCGGTGGCGCTGCACGCGTTTTTCCGGATTCCGATAACGCCTCGCGCGCCGCTTCCAGGTCACTGCGCGCAACGTTGTGCGCGGCTTCGGCGGCAACCGCCGCTGCTTCCGCCTCGGTCAGCGCGGCCTGCGCCCCTTCGACCGCAGCAGTGAGTGGAGCATTGTCGGCGACACTATGCAGCGTCGCCAAGTTCACGCTCGATTGCGATCGATCTCGCGAAGAGATCTTGGCGATCGCGCTCGCTCTGCTCGCGTGCGGCATTCTCGAAACGGTTGCGCTGGGCGGCGAGGTCGGCAAGCGCGGTCGTGACGTTCGGTGAAAATCTTCTCGGCGCCGCCGAGTTCGCCCTCGGCCTCCGCCACCTGGCATCGATGCCGCTGCGGCGCTGGCGCTTCGCGCGCCTCCAGGCCGGATGCGTTTCTTCTTCGGCGGCGAGGCGTAGCGATCGCTTGTTCCGCGTCGCACGCAAGCCGCTGCTCGCGCTCGGTATCGGCGGCGAGCTGCACGAGCCGTAGATCGAGCTCGGCGATGCGGTCCTTGGCGCGGGCCTCTTCGCGGTCGAGATCCTGCAGCGCGATATTGAGGCGGTGCAGGCTGCGCCGTGCGCGCGCCTCCGCCTCGCGCACGCGGGTAATGCCGCGGCGGCCAATGCCTGGCGCTTGGAGGCCTCCGCCTCGGCCCCGACACGATCGGCAACCGTGCGCACGCTGACGTCCTTGGCGTGCTCGGCCTCGGCCACCTCGTTGTTCGCGCCGCGGTCCAGCGCAGATGATAGAGCGTCGCTCCGGCCTTGCGGCACCTGCGACGACACGGTGCGGTAACGGATCGCCTGTCGCGCCTGCTTCTTCAGGCCGTCGACCTGCGCGGCGAGCTGGCCGATGACGTCCTCGACCCGCAGCAAGATTGGTTTCAGCCGCCTTGAGCCGCAGCTCCGCTCTCATGCCGGCGGTGCATGCAGGCCTAGCAACACCAGCAGCATCTTCCAGCACGCGGCGGCGCTGTTCGGGCTTGGCCTGGATGATCTCGCCGATGCGGCCCTGATGCACCAGGCGCCGGCGAGCGCGCGCCGGTGGAGGCGTCGCGCAAACAGGATCTGGACGTCGCGGGCGCGCACCTCGCGGCCGTTGATGCGATAGTTCGAACCCGAGTCACGCTCGATCCGGCGGGCAATTTCCAGCGAGTCCTGGTCATTGAAGGCGGCAGGTGCCGAGCGTGTCGAATTGTCGATTGCGATCGCCACCTCGGCGTTGTTGCGCGCGGGCCGGCGTGTTGGAGCCGGAAAAGATCACGTCATCCATGGATGAGCGCGCGCATGGATTTGTACGATGATCTCGCCCATCACCCAGCGCAGCGCCTTCGACGAGGTTCGATTTTCCGCAGCCGTTCGGACCGACGACGCCGGTGAGGCCCGGCTCGATCAGCGAAATCAGTCGGCTCAACGAACGACTTGAAGCCGAGCAGGCGCAGCCGCGTGAGCTTCATATGCGTTAAGGCCTCATGCATTCTTTTGTTGGCGCAGCTGCGATCTCTTTGCGCAAATCGGTTTCCACTTTTCGGGATCATGCGCAAAGCGAGGAACCCGTCGCTCCGTCAAGATTTGCATTGAACGATTCTGTAGGCCGTCCCGGGACTTGCCCCGGACTCGGTTCGCGATAGGCCGCGTCGGACCGGAGAATGAATCGCCGCGCCCGCGAGGGCAACTGCCGTGCGACAGCCGTCTGCGGTTTTCCAGACCTTTCAGGGATCGTCGGCAAAATTCGCCGTGGAACCGCGACCTGCCGCGGGACACTCCGAGGCCAAAAAACCCTTATCAGCCCTTGAGATAGGGGTCGATCACCTTGGCCATATCATCGATCGACAGGGCACCTGGGTAAGACGTCCCATTGATGAAGAAAGTGGGCGTTGACTGCACCTTGAACTTGTCGACGGCCCGCTGACGGATGCTTTCGATGCCGTCGAGCACCTGCTGATTCGCGAGGCAGGCGTTGAATGATCTGCTCTGGTGAACCCGGCCTGTTTGGCAATGGCAAGCAGTGGCGGTATCGGCTTTTCGACCGCCCATTGCCGCTGCTGGCGGAACAACGTGTCGATCAGGGCAAAATATTTGTCCTTGTCGTCCTTGCCGGCGCATCGCGCGAGCATGAAGCCGGCCGCCGGCGAGATTGTCGAGCGGGAATTCGCGGAAAATGTAGCGAACCTTGCCGGTGTCGATGTAGCGCTTCTTGAGTTCCGGAAACGTCGTCTCCTGAAAATGCGCGCAATGCGAACAGGTCATCGAGGCGTATTCGATGACGGTCACCGGCGCTTTGTCATCGCCCATGCTCATTTCGGGCAAGGCATCCGGCTTCATCAATTCACCAGCCGGCACTGTTTCCGGCCAACGCCACGTCGGAAACGGTGGCAGCGACGAGAATGCCAAGCACGGCGGTGGCAAGCGTCAGGGCGGCCGTGCTCTGGCAAAATTCGCGGCGGGTGATCTGCAAAGTGGGACTCCTGGGCTTGAAATGCCGGACTGGTACCGTGACTGGCTAGCTGGATCAGCACAATTGTGGCAATGGCGCGGCCGGCCGTGCCAAGGCGCTCGCAAGAGGTCAATTTCGCTTGATCGCTGCACCCAGCCGGCCCAGCGCCTGGCGCAGGTCTTCGTCCTTGATGTCTGGCAGAGCGTCGGCGATGCGCGGCGGCGGCGTGCATCGGGCTGGTGCGGGCGACGGCTGCCCGCGGCGCCGCAGCGGGGCCTGTCGAAGTGGCAATGCGGCCGATGGCCTGCCAGCCGAAGAAGCGATTGACCCGCTCGAGAATGACCGCCGACAGATGCTGGATTTCGAGTGCCGCCGGACCTTCGACCCGCAAGCACCAGCGTGGCAGGCTCCGGCGCTTCATCGCCGATCGGGGCGCGGCCAGTTGATCTTGAGCGGTCTCGCTGTGGGCCGCGATCTCGGGCCCGACGATGTCGGTCCAGCGGGAAATGATCTCGGTCGAGGCAAAGCCCTGCGCCTTGAGCGCGTCGCTCAGGGTCGCGCTGAGCAGTTCCGAAAGCGGCCGGGGAAAACTACGCGAGGGCTTGCTCATACGGATGTGCCTTATGCCATCGTCGGCGCCATGACCGTAGCCAGTCCGATTGCCGTCAGCGGAAGAAAGCCCGACGCCGGAGCCCGCCGATCTGCTCGCTTGGTACGACCGGCACGCCCGAGTGTTGCCCTGGCGCGCGGGCGCAGGCGACCGCACGGATGCCGTACCGAGTCTGGCTGTCCGAAATCATGTTGCAGCAGACCACCGTCAAAGCCGTCGCGCCGTACTACGCACGGTTCCTGTCGCAGATGGCCGACGGTTGGTGACGCTGGCCGCGGCCAGCCTGGACGATGTGCTGCGCGCCTGGGCCGGGCCTCGGCTACTACGCCCGCGCTCGCAATCTGCACGCTTGCGCGAAGGTCATTGTCGAGCGGCACAACGGACACTTCCCGGAAGATCTCGATGCGCTGCGCGCGCTGCCTGGCATTGGCGACTATACCGCCGCGGCGCATAGCTGCGATCGCTTTCGATCGTTCCGGCGGTGCCGGTGGACGGCAATGTCGAGCGCGTCGTCTCGCGACTGTTTGCCGTCGAAGACGAGTTGCCCGGCGGCAAAGCCCAGCGATCAAGCAGCTTGCCGCGTCGTTGCTGCCTGCCGCGTCGCGCCGGCGACTTCGCACAGGCATTGATGGATCTCGGCGCGACGATCTGCTCGCCCAAGCGGCCGGCCTGCGTGCTGTGCCCGTGGAATGATCGTGCGTCTGGCCAACGAACGCGGCGATCAGGAGGCATTTCCACGCAAGGCGCCCAAGCGCGAGGGCCGCTTGCGACGCGGGCGCGAGCCTTTGTCGCGTTGCGCGCGACGACGGCCGCGTGTCTTGCTGCGCCGGCGTCCGGAGAAAGGGTTGCTCGGCGGCATGATGGAAGTGCCCGGCAGCGAATGGACGCTCGATTTTGATTTCGAGACCGTGCGCCGCAGTTCGCGCCGCGCTGTCGGCGCGCCGACGCGATCGGCGCCGTGTTCCGGGCGTTGTGCGTCACGTGTTCACGCATTTTCCGCTCGAGCTCGCGGTGTTTCGTCGCGCAGGTTCCGCGGGCGGCAACGGCGCCGAAAGGTGCGCGCTGGGTCAGGCTCGGCGGATGCGCCCCGCGAAGCGCTTGCCGAACGTCATGCGCAAAGTGTTGGCGCACGCACCGACGGCCGTTAGACCGCCCGGATCCCCGCAGCCGCCACAAGCATCGAGTTTTCAGCGCGCTCGATCGAATCGGGCCGCTTGCGCTGCCGAGCTGCGGCCTTGCGGTTGATCTTGCGCTTGGCGATCCCGTTGAGCTTCTTGTCGGTCGCCTCTTCTTCCTTGAGGTTCATGTTCAGCACTTTGGCGACGTCGTTGCGGCCCAGCAACTTCTGGCCCAGGCCACCAGCGTTCCATAGCGCGTGATCTCGTAGTGCTCGACCGCCTGCGCGGCCGCGATCAGCGCGGCGTTGAGCACCATCTTGTCTTCAATCTCGCCGGCGATTTCGCGGGCCTCATCGATGATGCCGTCGATCGCCGGGCATTTAGTGCCCTTGCGGCGTCACTCTTCAGTTTCTTGAACGCCTGATCGAGCCGCTTGATCTGGCCTCTTGGTCTGCTTGAGGTGCGTCCGGAACCCTTTCTTGAGCTCCGGTGTCAGACGCCTTCTCGACCATCTGCGGCAAAGCCTTCTCGATCTGATGCTCCGCGTAATAGATGTCCTGCATTGAGTGCAGGAAGAGATCCTTCATCGTCTGCATGTCGGGTGAAAACCATCCCATGACGCGCCTCCTTTGAATGCTGTTCCAGGCGTTAAGTCGCGTCGGTCGCCGAGTTCCCACGGCCGCCAAAGATCGGTAGGAAATGGTTTTGAATTTTCAAAAGGGGAGTGGCATGGCCATCGAACGTCACGAAGTAGGGCCGCGCATGAGCAAGGCGGTGGTCCACGGCAACACCGTCTATCTCGCTGGCATCGTCGCCGACAACCCGAAGGGCAAGAGCGTCAACGGAGCAGACGCAAGACATTCTCAGGCAGATCGACGGCTTCCTGGCCAAGGTCGGCACCGACAAGACGCAAGCTGCTGTCGGCCAACATCTGGATCACCGACATGGCCAATTTCGCCGAGATGAATGCGGTGTGGGATGCCTGGGTGTCGCCCGGCAATACGCCGGCGCGCGCCACCGTCGAGGCGCAAGCTCGCGACGCCCGACTACAAGGTCGAGATCATGGTGGTGGCGGCGAAATAGCGATGTCGACGCAGCAACCCGGCATCCTGGCGATCTGGAACGACTGCCGCGCCGGCCGCGAGGACGAATTCGACGCCTGGTTCCAGGGTGAGCATCTGCATGGAGCGGCTTGCCGTCCCGGGCTTCCTGTTCGGCCGGCGGCATCAGGCGATTTCCGGGAGCGCCGGCTATTTCAACTTCTACCTGGTCGAGTCGCCCGAGGTGCTGACCTCGAAGCCCTATCTCGAGCGGCTCGACAATCCGACGCCGATGACCAAGCAGATCATGTCCGAGGTGTTCCTCAACATGAACCGCACGGTATGCCGCCGGACGATCCGGCGCGGCGCGCTTTCGCGGCGCCTTCGCAGTGACGGCGCGTTTCAACGAAACGCCCGGATGTAGGCGCGCTGACCGCAGCTGCTCGACGCGCTGGTGCAGGATCACGGCGATCGCCGGCGGCGAAATCTGGATTGCGCTCGACCCTGCCGGCATGCCGGTGTCGCATGGAGGAGAAGCTGCGCGGCGGCGACAGCAAGATCAAAGCCTGCTCTGATGGTCGACACGCTGCGTCAAGCTGACGCCGAGAAGACTGGGCAAACGGCTGCTGAAGCAATTTCCGGAGCCGAGGTCGGCGTGTTTCGCGCGTGCTCAGCTCAGCCGTGAACGGAGGCCTGATCTGTGCAATCGCTGTTGCCGCTCGCGGAAAAAATCGCCGCGAGTCTGATCGAACGCGCAGCGAGACGATCGCCATTGCCGAATCCTCGACCGGCGGGCTCGTCGCCGCGGCGTTGCTTGCGGTGCCCGGCGCCTCGGCCTACTTTCGTTGGCGGCGCGGTGGTCTCATACGAAGTCGTCGCGCGTCGGCGCTGCTCGGCATCGGTGATGCCGAGATGCAAGGCCTGCGGCCGGCGACCGAGCCATATTCGCTGTTGATCGCACGGCGCGTGCGCGAACGCCACGGCGCGACCTGGGGCTTTGGCGAAACCGGCGCCGGCCGGGCCGAGCCGGCAATCGCTACGGCGATCCGGCCGGGCACACCTGCATGGCCATCGCCGGCCCGATCGAGCGCGCGATCACGCTGCAAACCGGCAGCGCTGATCAGGTTGGCGAATATGGAATGCTTTCCGAGGCGCTGCGCTCGAATTTCTTGTCGAGGCAATATCCGCCAGAGCTGATGCAGTCAGGTGTGGCTGTCGGCTGCTCGGCCATCTCGGAGCGGAATTGCGGCGCGAAATTCGTCGATTGGCGTGGAGGCCTTTCGGCGTTTCCTGACGTGCCAGAAGGTCCAGCCGTTGCAGGCTTCGAGGCCCTGCGCCAGCGCGCCGATGCGGTGGATCGAGCCGACCGTCTCGCCGAGCGCGACCGCGCCGTCGGCGCGCACCAGCGCCTTGTGGCGTTTCTTGGCGTCGACCAGCCGCGCGCCGGGCGTCACCAGTCCGCGCTCGATCAGCGCCGCGAACGGCACGCGCGGCGCCTCGCGCGCGGTCATGAACGGCGCGAGCGTCGGCGCCTCCAGCGGCTCGACCGCGGCGATGCGCTGCTCGCGCCGCCTGGCGCATAGCCTGGCATCGCGCTCGACAGCCGATGAAGCGGCGGCCGAGGCGCTTGGCGACCGCGCCGGTCGTGCCGGTGCCGCAGAACGGGTCGAGCACGAGGTCGTCGGGGCGCGAGCTCGACGAGGATCACGCGCGCGAGCAGCGCCTCAGGCTTCTGCGTCGGATGCAGCTTCTTGCCGTCGCGGCCCTTGAGCCGCTCCTCGCCGGTGCACAGCGGCAGCGTCCAGTCGGAGCGCACCTGGACGTCTTCGTTGCCGGCCTTGAGCGCCTCGTAGTTGAACGTGTAGCCGCTTGCGCGCCGGCGTCGCGCGCCGCCCAGATCAGCGTCTCGTGCGCGTTGGTGAAGCGCCGGCCGCGGAAATTCGGCATCGGATTGGATTTGCGCCACACCACGTCGTTGAGGATCCAGAAGCCCGAGATCCTGCAGGATCGTGCCGACGCGGAAGATGTTGTGATACGAGCCGATCACCCAGAGCGTGGCCGCCGGCTTCATCACGCGCCGGCAGGCGATCAGCCAGGCGCGGGTGAAGTCGTCATAGGCGGCAAAGCTCGCGAACTTGTCCCAGTCGTCATCGACGGCATCGACGCGCGAATCGTCGGGCCGCTTGAGGTCGCCTTGCGAGCTGAAGATTGTAAGGCGGATCGGCGAAGACGAGATCGACGGATGCCGGCCGGCAGCTTCGCCATCTCGGCGACGCAGTCGCCGACAAGGATGCGGTGCGGTTGCGGACTCTCTGAAACTGCCGCGGGGCGCCCTGAGGGCGCCCCGCGACGCGACACAACCATGACTCAGGACTCTGACTCAGGCGACGCGGTCGGCGACGCGGGACCTACAACCGACAGGCCTGCATCTTGAGCGCCCAAAGTAAAAGCGGTTTATGATCGACGGCTCGCAACTGGGCAAATTCTGCCTATTTAATGCTGGGCTTACGCGGATACGTCGAGCGATGATTGGATTGGACGCGTGCGCGCAGTTCGGCGATGATTACGTCAAAGTCTTCTGGAGGAATTCACGATGCGTTGGGACGATTTCCGCCGCAGCGACAACGTCGAGGACAGCCGTGGTGAACGACGGCGGCTACGGCGGCGGTGGCATCGGTATTCCGGTCGGGGGCGGCGGCCTCGGCATCGGAACCGTCGTCGTGCTCGGCCTGATCGGCTGGGCGCTCGGCATCGATCCGAGCATCCTGATCGGCGGCGCCGAGACTGGTGAACAGCACCAGGCACCACCAGCAGCCCTACGAGCCGAGCCGGCCGCGGCACAGCCGGCGCGCCGAACGACCAGATGGGCGATTTCGTCGCCGCCGTGCTCGGCAATACCGAGGATACCTGGACTGAAATTTTCCAGAAGTGGCGGGCAGCAATATCAGCGTGCCGCGACTGCGGCTGTACTCAGGTGCGGTCCAGGGCGGTTGCGGATCCGCGCAAGCGGCGATGGGCCCGTTCTATTGCCCGAACGACCGGCGGATCTATCTCGATACCTCTTTCTTCCGCGACATGCAGGCTCGCTTCCGCGGCTGCAGCGGCAAGGCATGCGAATTCGCCGAGGCCTATGTGATCGCGCATGAGGTCGGTCATCACGTGCAGAACCTGCTCGGCATCCTGCCGAAGGCGCAATCAGCACAGCGCGCAGCGGTCAGCAACGGCGGAAGCGAACCGCATCCAGGTGCGGGTTGAGCTGCAGGCCGACTGCCTCGCCGGCGTCTGGGCGCAATCATTCCAATCAGCGTTGGAACTCGCTCGAGCCGGGCGACGTGGAAGCGGCGATGCAGACCGCAGCGGCGATCGGTGACGACCGACTGCAGCAGCAGTCGCAAGCGGTTACGTCGTGCCCGACGCCTTCACGCACGGCTCATCGGCGCAGCGGCAGCGCTGGTTCATGATCGGGTCTCAAAGAGGGCAAGGTCTCGGCCTGCAATACCTTCTCGGCGACGTCGCTCTAGGAACGAGCCATGCCCGGCATCGATCAAAGCCGACAGTTCGTGCCGCTGAAGATCGCGGTGCTGACGGTATCCGACACGCGCGAGGCAGCCGACGACAAGTCCGGGGCGACGCTTGATCGAGCGCATCCGCGCCGCCGGGCATGCCGTGGCCGAGCGCGCGATCGTCAAAGACGAGGTCGAAGGCGATCCGCCAGCACGTCAAGGCCTGGATCGCCGACAAATTCATCGACGTGATCATCACCACCGGAGGCACCGGGCTTCACCGGCCGCGATGTGACGCCGGAAGCGGTCGAGCCGCTGTTCGAAAGACGCATGGATGGCTTCGCGACGATGTTCCTGCTGGTGAGCGAGAGGAAGATCGGCACATCGGCGATCCAGACGCGGGCGACCGCCGGCGTCGCCAATGCGACTTACATCTTCTGCCTGCCGGGTTCGCCCGGCGCGCTGCAAGGATGCATGGGACGAAATTCTGGTGCACCAGCTCGACTACCGCTACCGGCCCTGCAATTTCGTGGAGATTTTGCCGCGGCTCGACGAGCATCTGCGACGCCCCAAAGCAAAAGGCGCGACGGCGTAACCAACTGCCTGAAGTTTAGAGCGCGAGATCCCAGAACTCCGCGACGACGTCTTTGCCCCAGCTGTTGCCGCGGCTCGCTCGATGTCAGCTTGAACCCTGCGTTCTCATAGACGTGGCGTGCGGCGGTGAGCACGCTGTGCGTCCACAAGTGTGACCTTTACGTAGCCGCATTGGCTCGCGCAAAGCGCACGCACTCGTCGACAGCCTGGCGCCCAGGCCGAGCCCACGCGCCTTCGGGTCGACCAGCAGCAGGCGCAGGCGCGCGACGCCGGGCTGGTCGTCCTTCACCAGCATGACGCAGCCGACATTCTCGCCGTTCAGCTCGGCGATCCAGCAGCGCTCGCAGCTTCGGGATCGAAGTTGTTGACGAAGTCGGCAACGATCTGCGCGCACAGGCCTTCGAACGGATCGGCTCCAGCCGTATTCCTGCGCAAGTAAAGCTCGGCGTGGCGCGAGACGATCCAGCCAAAATCGCCAGCGCAGGGCTCGCGCAACGTAGTAGGTACGTCCAGTGTCGGCTTTCGCTGCCGGCGCGTCGCGCCAGTAGTGTCTCGATCGCGTTCATGGCTCGAAACGATCTGTGCTTCTGCTGCGTGTCATCGAGCTCGGCCAGCATCGAGCGCCGCATGATTGTTGCGAGCGTTGCTCCATCGGCGCGAACATCTTACGTCCGCGCGCGGTCAGGGCGAGATGGCTTCTGGCGTGCGTCCTTCGCGGAGGTCTTGCGGTTGATGAGCCCGCGTTTCTCGAAGTTGCGCAGCAGGCGGCTGAGATAGCCCGCATCGAGGTCGAGCGCGCGTGCGATATCACTTCGCCGTCAGCTATCTCGATTTGAGCCAGCTCGTAAGGACGCGCATTTCGCCGAGCGAGTAGGGGCTGTCGAGATAGTTCTTGCGCAGCACGCCGATCTGCCGCGTGTAGAAGCGGTTGAAGCGGCGGACGGCCGCGATCGTCCGCTGGCTGGCCATGGCGTAGCAGCGTCGGCCAGTTAGTTGATAAAGTCAAGTATCTGCGCTATCGTAATCGAAGCGGGCAGCACCACGCAGTCCTGTGCGGCCGAGGCGGCGCAAGATAGCGGCCTCGGCGTCATCTCCTGCGGAATGCCCACCAACCGCGTCGTATAGGCGCCGGGCGATGAGCAGGCCCTGTTCGGGCCTTGGACCGCGGACAATCGCAGCGCGCACGACTGCCAGAAGCTCGCAAACCCCGGGCGCTCGGCAGTTGGTCGAGGCCGGGGAGGCGAAATACGGCTGCGCGTGCGGCGTCTTCCATACATGTCGGTTGTCTGGATGAAATGGTCGGCTGCCTCGATCCACCCTGGCTGCGGCACGGCCGCCTGCGCGCAGAAACATGAGCCAAGGGCTGCGCAGTGGTTGCCGCGGCGGCCTTGAGACGTATTCCGAGCGCCTCGGTCGAACCAGTGAAACGGCAGCCGGCGATGTCGGCAACGTCGGCCGTCGCATCGCGCGAGCCTGCGTCTGCAATGACAACCTCTGGCCAACAGACCGGCTGCGGCCGCGGGTACTAGCGCCGCAAGGGTCGGCACCAAGCGCCGCTCTGAATTGTGCGTGGCAATGATCGCGCTCAACATGGAACTGTCGCCAGTCAATACCGTTGGCACCATATCATGTGGCGTATGGCGTTCGCCGCCACGACATAGGCCCGATAAACGGCCAAACTATAAACGGCGGCGACTGCCAAAATACGTTCTTGTTATGTTCACATTCATGCAGTTAGGGTTGGACCTCATGGCTCGATCAAACGCAGCCCAGAGACGCCCGCCGGTGAGGAGCTGCCCTCCACGCCGGCGGGCGCCTATGATGACGACGCCGCGCGAGTTGCTGGGCGTCGTGGTTGAACACGAACGCCGCCGCGGACGCGGCGCCGCAGAGCAATGCGTCGGGGCGCTACGAGTCGCTGGCGCGGGTCGCATTCGACGATGGCTGGCGGACACTGGACGAGCTGCCGCCGTTCAAGACCACCGTCACCGTGCGACGCCACACGGAAGATCATTACCCGCAACGACTCGCCCGATATTGGCTTCGACCGCTCGATCAATCCCTATCGCGGCTGTGAGCACGGCTGCGTCTATTGTTTTGCACAGGCCGACGCACGCCTATCTCGGCGCTGTCGCCCGGTCTTGATTTCTGAATCCAAGCTGTTCGTGAAGCCGGAAGCGGCCGAACTTGCTGGAAAAGGAATTGTCGGCGCCCGGCTATGAGCCGAAAGTGATCGCCATCGGCACCAATACGCGATCCGTACCAGCCGATTGATCGGCGCTACAAGGTGATGCGCCGCATCCTTGAAGTGCTCGACCGCGCGGGCCACCCGGTCGGCATCGTCACGAAGTCGGCGCTGGTGCTGCGCGATCTCGACATTCTTGCGCGCATGGCCGAGCGCAATCTGGCAAAGGTCGCCCTGTCGGTGACCACGCTTGATGCGAAGCTCGCGCGCAAGATGGAGCCGCGGGCCGCGACGCCGATGCGGCGGCCTGAGACGTTGCGGCGGCTCGCACAGGCCGGCGTGCCGACGACCGTCATGGTTGCGCCGATCATTCCGGCGCTCAACGACATGGAGATCGAGCGCATCCTCGAGGCTGCGCGCACGGCTGGCGTCGAAGGAAGCCGGTTACGTCTTGCTGCGTCTCCCGCTCGAAGTGCGCGACCTATTCCGCGAATGGCTGATCGCGAATTATCCCGATCGCGTACCGCCACGTGTTCAAGCTGATCCGCGATATGCGCGGCGGCAAGGACTATGACTCGACGTGGGGCACGCGCATGAAGGGCACCGGCCCTTATGCCTGGATGATCGGCCGTCGCTTCGAGATGGCCTGCGAGAAACTCGGGCCTCAATCTTCGCGCAAGCACAAGCTCACGACCGAGCATTTCGCAAGCCGAAACCGGGCACGGAACAACTGAGCCTGTTCGGATCATGAACGAGCCTTCAGCGATCCTGTCGCTGGTGACGCTCGGCGTCGCCAATCTCAAGCGCAGCATCGCTTTCTACGAAACGCTGGGCTTTCGCCGTAAGGCGCTCGCGGCCGAAGGCGTCGGATTTTTCCAGGCCGGGGCCTGTGCGATCGCGGTCTTTCCGTCCGACGAACTTGCGAAGCGACGCCAACATTGCGTCCGAAGGCATGGCCGAAAATTTTCGCGGTGTCGCGCTGGCCTGAATTGCCGATCTGAGAACGACGTCGATGTCGTGGTCAGACGCGCCGGCCGTGCCGGGGCGGTGATCCGCAAGCCGCGCGCAGGATGCGTTCTGGGGCGGTTACAGCGGCTACTTCTCCGATCTCGACGGCCATCTCTGGGAGGTCGCGTACAATCCGCACTTTCCCTGACCGAGGACGGGCGCCTGCAGTTGCCGGACTAGCAGGTTCCTGGTCCCGGACTGTTCACGGGCTCGAACGTTCAGGTTGACTTGAGGCGGCACGCAGCGCACTCATCGCGGCGATGGCAGAAAGTCCAAGCCAGCGTCCGCGCCTGCCGCTCGACGAGCCGATCCTGCGCCCGACGTTTCCGGCGCGAACGGCGGGCACTCAACAAATGGCATTTGGCCGGTGGCCGGTTGCGACGAGGCGGGCGTGGCCCGCTCGCCGGACCGGTGGTCGCCGCCGCCGTCGTTCTCGATCCCGAGCGCATTCCGCGCGGGCTCAACGACTCCAAGAAGCTCGACGCTGCAGCGCGCGAGAAGCTGTACGAGAAAGATCTGCGCCACCGCGCAGGTTGCGGTCGCGTTTGGCGCGGTCGAGCGCATCGACCGCGACAACATACTGCGCGCTTCGCTTTGGGCGCTGGCGCGCGCCGTCAAGGCGCTGCCGGTGCCGCCGAAACTGGTGTTCGTCGACGGCAATCAGAAGATCGCTTGCGGTTGCGACTGCGCAGACGGTGGTTTCGGGCGATGCACTTGTGCTGTCGGTCGCCGGCGGCATCGATCGTCGCCAAGGTGACGCGCGACCGGCTGATGACGCGGCTCGGCGCTTGCGCATCCGGGCTACGGCTTCGAGCGCCACATGGGCTACAGCGTGCCGGAGCATTTCGCCGCGCTGGCACGGCTCGGGCCGACCATCCACCACCGCAGGTCGTTCGCGCCGGTTGCGGCCAAGCTCGCGGCCGCTTGGCGGCGCCTCGGACGAGGTGATCGTCAGAGTTGTTGCCTCTTTAGCCCGGCTTCATTCCTCCGCGGCGATCCCTGAAACCGAAGGCGTTTTCGGACAAGATCGAAAATAAGCTACCCGTCCGTTTTCACCCCGCCCGGGCCAATGCATTACGTCTCCCTGCTCATTGAATTTCTGCGCGGGCGACCCGCGGTGGTGTTCTGGACCGTGGCGCTCGACGCAGGCGGCGCTCTGGACGCTCGATCCCGGCGCTTGTTCTACAGCGCGCGCCGCCCGGCGAAGTGCCGATGCTGCTGGCCATCGGTCACGAATTCGTGCTCGGCAGCTATCTTGGACCGCCGCTGGCATTCTGGCTTGGCGAGATCGCATTCCGGATCGCCGGCTCGCTTCGGACTCTATGCGTTGGCGCAAGCCTGCATCGTCCTCGCCTATTGGGCGGTGTTCGCGCTCGGCCGTGCGCATCGTCGGCATACGCCACGCGGTTCTCGCCGTGCTGCTGATGGTCGGCATCGCCGCCTTCACGGTGCCGAGCCCGGATTTCGGTCCAGCGATTCTGGCGGCGCCGTTGTGGGCCCTGGCGCTGCTGTATTATTGGCGCGCCATCGGCGAGAGGCAGACGCGGTGTACTGGTTCCTGCTTGCGCTCGATCTCGGCTTGCTCGTTGCTCGCGAGTTACGTCAGGGTTGATCCTGTTGCGCTGTTCGTCGCTGTCTTACGCTCGCATTGACGACGCGCGGGCGCAGCAGCCCTTCACATCCTGAGCCGTGGATCGCGCTGGTCCTTCTTTGTCATCGTCGTGTTTCCGCATGCGCTCTGGCTGCAGCGGAGATCGTTCGCTCGTCATCGAAGGCTTCGACGAGAGCGTTGCGGCGTTGCCGGCAGGCTGTCGCCGGGCGTTTGGCTTCTGCCGTGCTGCTGGTCTGACGCATCTTGGCCTCGCGCTTGCTGGTCACGTTGGCGAGCGGCTGGCCGCGTCATCCGCGCGAGCGCGCGCCGGAGATCGACCGCAATCCGGTCGAGCCGCTCGCGCGCGCCTTCGTTTATCTCTTTGCTGCTGGCACCCGCGTTTGGTCGCGATCGCGATTGTCTTTGCCAGCGGTCAGACTCGGGCCGCTCGATCGCGTTGCACCGCTCGTCGTGCTTTCAGGGCTCGCAGTTGATCGTCGCCGCCGGCGACAAGGTTCTGCTCTATCGCGAGCGATTGGTGTCGTCGGCCTGGCTCGGCCTGCTGGTCGCGCCGCCAGCTGCTGGTCGTGCTCGGCCTGCGATACTCGCCGTGGACGTTCGGCATCGACCTAAGGATCACGCAGCCGGCCAATGCCGAAGGGCAATTCTACGCGAGACATCTTCTCAGCGCCGCACCGGCAAGCCGCTGTCTATCTGAGCGGCGATCCGCGGCTCGCGCCGCTTGATTGCGCTCGGCGCGCCGAGCCGGCCCGCACGTCTATTTCGCCTGGGCGCCGCACCGCAGCCCGCTGGGCCAGCCCGGCCGATATCCGCACGCAGGGCGGCATCCTGGTCTGGCCGGCCGCCGACAACACCGGCACGCCGCCCGCGACGCTGAAGGCGCAATTTCCCGACATGGTGGCGGAAGTGCCGCGCTCATTTCCGCGCGCGGTGCAGGGCATGTTGCCGCTCATCCGCATCGGTGTGTGCCGGCTGCGACGCTGCAGCGCTCGTCGCGATCGCGCGTCAGTGATAGACTCGCCCTCGCGCACCTTGCCGCGGAACAGCCAGTAGATGAAAGCGATATAGCCGAGAATGATCGGCAGCAGCAGCAGCGTGCCGAGCAGCATGAAGATCTGGCTCGCCGGCGCGGCGGCAGTATCCCAGATCGTGAGCGACGGCGGCACCAGATAAGGAAAATTGGAAATCACCAGCCCGAGATAGCCGAGCAGGAATAACGCGATCGTCGCCAGGAATGGCGGCACGTCGCGTCCGGCTTCGATCCAGCGCCACGCCATGATAGGCCATCAGGCGCGGTCACGACCGGTACCGGCCACAGGAAATAGAAATTCGGCAACGAGAACCAGCGCGCCGCGATGCGCGGCTCGCGTCAGCGGCGTCCACAGGCTCACGACGGCCATGAGATGCGAGCACCGCCAGCAGCAGGAGTCTTGATTGTGCGCGGCGCGCGTTCGGCGACCGGCCCTTCGGTTTTCATCGCGAGCCAGGTTGCGCCGAGCAATCCGTAGCCGGCGATCAGCGACAGCCCGCACAGCGAGCGCGAACGGCGTTGCCCAGTCGAACGCGCCGCCGGCTAAAGCGCCGTCGCGCACCGCGAATGCCCTGGATCAGACCGCCGAGGATGACGCCCTGCGCAAAGGCCGCGAGCGTCGAGCCGACTGGCGAAGGCGAAGTTCCAGCCAGGTCTTGCTGCGCGAGACGGTGCGGAATTCGAACGCGACGCCGCGAAACACCAGCGCCAGCAGCATCACGATCACCGGCAGATAGAGCGCCGGCATCACGACCGCGTAGGCTTTCGGGAACGCCACCCACAATCCGCCGCCGCCGAGCACCAGCCAGGTCTCGTTGCCGTCCCAGAACGGCGCGATCGAGCGCATCATCTGATCGCGTTCGCTTTCGTTGCGCGCGAACGGAAACAGGATGCCGATGCCGAGATCGAAGCCGTCGAGGATCACGTACATGACGACCGCGGTGCCAATCAGCGCAGCCCAGATCACCGGGAGATACCATTCCATGGCGTTCGCTCCTCATCAGCGTTGCAGTGCTTCGCCGGCCGGCGTCGCTCGCGCGGCGGAGATCGGACTCGCCGAGAAATGCCCGGCTCTTCGGCTGCCGACCTGACGTCGGGCCCTGCGCGATCAGCCGGTTGATGTAGTAGATGCCGAACGAGAACACGACGCCGTATGCGATGACGAACAGCGCCAGCGTGCCGGCAATGCGTCGCGCCCGGCACCGGAGACGTCGCGTCGGCGGTGCGCATCATGCCATGCACGATCCAGGGCTGCCGTCCGCACTCGGTCACGATCCAGCCGGCGATCACCGCCACGAATCCGATCCACCAGCATTGCGCCATCACGCGCAGATACCAGCGGGTCTCGAACAGCGTGCCGCGCCACCACAGGAACGCGCCGAACAGCGCGGCGGCGATCATGAAGAAGCCGATCGCCAGCATGATGCGGAAGGCGAAGAATACGGTCTTGACAGGCGGCCGGTCCGAAGCCGGCACGCTGTTCAGATCCGGGAACAGTCCGTTCATGTGATGGGTGAGAATGAGCGAGGCAGCCTGCGGGATCGAAATTGCGAAATGGTTCACGCCGGCCTTTTCGTCCGGCCAGGCGAAGATGTGGAAGTCGCCGGGCTTGCTGCCGTCCCAGTGCGCCTCCATCGCCGCGACTTTGATCGGCTGATGTTCGAGCGTGTTGAGCCCGTGCTGGTCGCCGATCAACAGCTGCAACGGCGCCAGGATCGCGGTGAGGCCGATCGCCATGCGCAGCATGGTGCGGCCTTCCTCGACGTGACGTCCGGCGACCAGATAGCGCGCGCCGACCGCGAGCACCACGAAGCCGGTGGTGAGATACGCGGCGTTGAGCATATGCGCGAAGCGATAGGGGAAGCTCGGATTGAAGACGATCGCGAGCCAGTCGGCCGGATAGGCGATGCCGTCGCGCATCTCATGGCCGGTCGGCGTCTGCATCCAGCTGTTGGCCGACAAAATCCAGAATGCGGAGATGGCAGTGCCGATCGCGACGACCGCGGCTGACAATAACGTAGAGCCAGGGCGGCACGCGGTTGAAGCCGAACAGCAGCACGCCGAGGAACGTCGCTTCCAGGAAAAATGCGGTCAGCACCTCGTAGCCGATCAGCGGGCCGATCACGTTGCCGGTCGCGACCGAGAAGCGGCTCCAGTTGGTGCCGAACTGGTAAGACAGCACAATCCCCGACACGACGCCCATGGCGAACGAGACCGCGAAAATCTTGGTCCAGAACCGCATCAGCAGCGTGGTAGCGGTCGTTGCCGCGTGCGCAACCACATCGCGCCGAGCGTGGCGAGAGTAGGCCGACAAGCCCGATCGTGAAGCTCGGGAATATGATGTGAAATATAATCGTGAAGGCGAACTGCAAGCGGGCCAGCAGGACAGGATCAAAATCCATTGCGAGCTCCGGCTTGATGTCCTCTGGACAGAATATAGCCCTGGGCTACTAAAGCATGGGAAGCCAATTGTGTTCCGGCGCTGCGATAAATCGAAGCGGTGATGCGCGCTATCCACAGCGTCCACAAATGGCGTCTGACCGGCGGGACGTCCGTCGGCGGTAGGCTTGGAGGTCAACCGGGAGGGGGTCGAAATGGTCAAGCAGGCAAAACGCAGCATTGCGCGGCGACCGAGTCGCAAATCGTAGGGTCTGGATCGCTATTTCGGGCTTTCCGGGACAAGGCACCGACGTCCGCACCGAATTCATCGCCGGCGTAACGACGTTTCTGACGATGGTGTACATCGTATTCGTCAACCCCATCATTCTCGGCAAGACCGGAATGGATCAGGGCGCGGTGTTCGTCGCGACCTGTGTCGCCGCCGCGGTGAGCACCCTGGTGATGGCGCTGTATGCCAACTATCCGATCGCGCTTGCGCCCGGCATGGGCATCAATGCGTTCTTCGCCTTCACCGTCGTATTGACCTACAAATATACCTGGCAACAGGCGCTCGCGGCGGTGTTCTGCTCCGGCGTGCTGTTCTTTCTCATTTCGGTATTCCGCGATACGGCAATACGTCATCGATGCAATTCCGCAGAACCTGAAGCTTGCCGTGTCGGCGGGTGTTGGACTTTTTCTGGGGATCATCGCGCTGGAAGAAGCCAAGGTGGTGGTCGACCATCCAGCCACACTGGTCACGCTCGGCGACCTCACCAATCCGCAGCCGGTCCTGATGCTGCTGGGCTTCGTGCTGATCGCCGGCCTTAACTACCGGCAGCATCCTCGGCGGCACATTGATCGGCATTCTCGTCGTCACTGCAGATCGGACTGCCGTTTGGGCTCGCAAAGTTTACCGGCGTTATTTCGGTGCCGCCGTCGATCGCGCCCACATTTCTGCAGCTCGATTTCTCGCGCGTCACTGAGCTGACATTTATCACTGTCGTGTTCTCGATCCTGTTCGTGGACGTGTTTGACAATGCCGGCACATTGATTGGTGTCACTCATCGCACTGGTTTGATGCAGAATGGCAAGCTTGCACGCATGAAGGAGGCACTGATCTCCGACAGTTTCGCTGCCATGTTCGGCGCGTTGATCGGGACGTCTCGACCACCACGAGTTATATCGAGAGCGCTGCCGGCGTTTCAGCCGGCGGCCGCACCGGACTGACCGCGGCCTTTGTCGGCCTGTTCTTCCTGCTGGCTCTGTTTTTTGCACCGCTTGCGGGAATGATCCCGGCTTACGCTTCCGCGGCAGCCTTGCTCTACGTTGCTTGCGTGATGGCGCGCGGCCTCGCCGAGATCGACTGGGAGGACGTCACGGAATATGCGCCCGCCAGTGGTGACGGCGATCACGATGCCGCTGACCTATTCGATCGCGACCGGCATCGGGCTTGGCTTTATCACTTACGCCGCCGGGATCATCGCCGGCAAGGCGCGCGCAGTGCGTCGCCGGCGGTCATGGTGCTCGCGCGCTGTTGTTCGCGATCAGCCTTCAGTAGTGGCCAAGGCTAGCCGAGCGCCTTCTTGATCGGCCAGAAGATCGCGCCAGGCGAAACGCTTCTGCAACGGGCTGCGCAACAGGAAACGCCGGATGAAACGTCGGCATGGCGCGGATTTCGCGCGTGCCGGTGTTGAAGGTGAACCAGCGGCCACGCGTCTTGGTGATGCCTTCCTGATGCCGAGCAGCGTCTGCGCCGACGGGCCGCCGAGGCAGACCAGAATATCGGGATCGACGAGCTCGATCTGACGCAGGATGAACGGCAGGCAGATTTGCGATTCCCTGCGGTGTCGGCGTGCGGTTGCCGGGCGGTCGCCAGGGCACGATGTTGGCGATGTAGACATTGGTGCGATCGAGACCGATCGCTGCGAGCATCGCGGTCGAGCAATTTGCCGGAACCGGCCGACGAACGGCAGCCCTTCGATGTCTTCGTCGCGTCCGGGCGCTTCGCCGACGAACATCAGCTTTTGCCTGCAGGATTGCCGTCGGCGAAAACCAACCTGTGTCGCGGTCGCCTTGAGTGCGCAGCCCTCGAACTTGTCGAGGCATAGTGCGCAGTTCGTCGAGGGTCTGAGCGCTTTTTGCAGCTTCCCGCGCCGCCATTGCCGCCGCATCCGGTGCTTGCGGAGGCGGCAGGCGAGGACTCGCCCCTTGATCTCGAGATCGGGCGGTAGCGTGACCTGCGGGGTTACCGCGCGCCGGCGCCAGGGCTGCGGCTCGGATGCCGCCGGCGAATCGATCGCACCGGTTTCTCGTCGACCAGCGCATCGGCACCGGCCTCCATGATAGAAATCAAGCAGTTCGCGCACCGGTTTGTCGCTGGCTGGCACCATAAATAGATATAGCATGCACGTCGCGCGCATGATTGCCGCCACTGTGCAAAAGTGGACAATAGGGGATTGGGAGGAATTCGATGGCCGACCTGTCTGCCCGTGAGGCGATGGAATTCGATCGTGGTGATTGTCGGCGCCGGTCCTGCCGGGCTTGGCGGCCGCGATCCGTCTCAAGCAGATCAATCCGGACATCTCCGTCGTGGTGGTGGAGAAGGGGTCCGAGGTCGGCGCGCATATTCTGTCCGGCGCGGTGATCGATCCGGTCGGGCTCGACCGTCTGCTGCCTGACTGGCGCGCCGAAGATACGCCGATCAAGACCGCGGTCACCGACGATCGCTTCTACTATCTCTCGGCCGGCGGTGCGCTGCGGCTGCCGAATTTCATGATGCCGCCGCTGATGAGCAATCACGGCAACTTTATCGTCTCGCTCGGCAACGTCTGCCGCTGGCTGGCGACCAAGGCCGAAGCGCTCGGCGTCGAGATCTATCCGGGCTTTGCCGCCGCCGAAGTTCTTGTTCGACGGCGAATGGCGCGGTCGCCGGCGTTGCCACCGGCGACATGGGCGTCGGCAAGAACGGCGAACCACAAGGACAATTTCACGCGCGGCATGGAATTGCGCGCGAAATACACGCTGTTCGCCGAAGGCGCGCGCGGCAATCTCGGCAAGCAATTGATTGCAAAATTCGGTCTGGCGAGCGAGCGCGAGCCGCAGAAATTCGGGCTTGGCGCTGAAGGAGCTCTGGCAGGTCGCGCCGGAAAAGCACCGCAAGGGCCTTGTGCAGCACACGTTCGGCTGGCCGCTCGACGACTCGACCGGCGGCGGCTCGTTCCTCTATCACCTCGACGACAATCTGGTGTCGGTCGGCTTCGTCCTCGCACCTCAATTATTCCAATCCCTATCTGTCGCCGTTTGAGGAATTCCAGCGCTTCAAGACGCATCCGCTGGTGCGTGACACTTTCGACGGCGGCAAGCGGCTCGCCTACGGCGCGCGCGCTTTGACCGAAGGCGGCTATCAGTCGGTGCCGAAGCTGTCGTTTCCCGGCGGCGCGCTGGTTGGCTGCGATGCCGGATTCATGAACGTGCCGCGCATCAAGGGCAGCCACAACGCGATGCTGTCGGGGATGATGGCGGCGGAGGCTGCCGCCGCGGCGCTCGCAGCCGGCCGCAGCCATGACGAACTGACGGACTACGAAACCGGCTGGCGTGCCTCGGCGATCGGCAAAGATTTATGGAAAGTTCGTAACGCCAAGCCGCTTGTGGTCGAAATTCGGCACGCTGGCCGGTATCGCGCTTGGCGGACTCGATATGTGGACAAACACGTTCGGCTTCTCGCTGTTCGGCACGCTCAAGCACGGCAAGCCGGACTATGTCACGCTCAAGTCCGCGGCCGAATGCACGCCCGATTGCCTATCCCGAAGCCGGACGGCAAACTGACCTTCGACCGGCTGTCATCGGTATTCCTGTCCAATACCAATCACGAAGAAGATCAGCCGGTCCATCTGCGTCGTCAGAGATCATGGCACTGCAAAAGTCTCGAGCACGACGTCTTTGCCGGGCCCGTCGGCGCGGTATTGCCCGGCCGGCGTCTATGAGTGGGTAGAGGAAGCGGTGCGACCCGAAATTCGTGATCAACGCCGCAGAACTGCGTCCACTGCAAAACCTGCGACATCAAGGACCCCAACCAGAACATCACCTGGGTTCCGCCCGAAGGCGGCGGCGGGCCGAATTACCCGAATATGTAGCTTGCGCGGGCGGTCCCGTCACGATACCGCCACATCAGGGCTATTCATGCTGGTTTTCGTCGGACTGCCGCACGGCCGTTCTTGCAGGAGCGGCGCAAAAGGCCATTCTCGGCGCAACATCGGCGGTCCGCGCGGAGTTCGCGGCCGGCCGCCTCATTGGAGCATTAGCCCGTGACGTCTTCGAGCCTCGCCCGCTGCATTGCCGGCAGCGCGCTTGCCGCCATTCTCGCGGCGGCACCCGTCGAGCTTGCCGCGCAGCGTACGAGTCGCACCGCAACTCGGCAGCATCACTGCTTCAGGCAGTTATCTCGCAGCCCGTCACGCTGGCCAGCAGCGCGACGCCGCCGCGGCTGCCGCCTATTACCGGGCGGCGCTCAAGCGTGACCCGAACAACGGCGAACTGCTGGACCGCGCGTTTCTGTCTTTTCTGGTCGACGGCGACGTTGACGAGGCTGTGAAATTCGCCGATCGCGTCGTGCAGACCGACAAGAACGATCGTGTTGCGCGGCTAGTGCTCGGCGTGCACGCTACTCAAGCGCAAGCAATACCCGGCTGCGCGCCGCGACCTGGCCCAATCCGTCCGCGGACCGATTACCGATCTGACCGCGACCCTGCTGTCGGCCTGGAGCATGAGTGGCGGCGAATGACAGCAAGGGCGCAGTCGCGGCGATCGACCGTCTCGCCGGCCCTGAATGGTACGCGATCTTCAAGGATCTGCACGCGGGCATGATCTACGACGTCGCCGGCAATCAGAAGGAAGCCGGCAAACGGCTCGAGCACGCCTACAAGCTCGACTCCACTGCGCTGCGCGTCGTTGAGGCCTATGGCAGCTGGATTTCGCGCAACCGCTCGCCAAAGGAGGCGTTGACGATTTTCGAGACCTTCGACAAAGTCGCTGCCGCGCCACCCCCTTGTGGTCGAGGCGATGGATAAGCTCAAGGCCGGAGAGAAGCTGCCGCCGCTTGTGTCGAACGCGCAAGCCGGGCGCCGCCGAGGCGCTTGTACGGGCTCGGCGCCTCGCTTGGCCGCCGCGGCGGTGAAGACCTCGGTCTCGTTTATCTGCAGCTGTCGCTCTTCCTTGCGCCCAGTCATCCGCTGGCGCTGCTGTCGCTTGCCGATCTTTATGAATCACTCAAGAAGCCGGAGCTGGCGATCAAGGTCTATGAGCGCGTTCGGCCAATTCGCCGCTGCATCGTAATGCGGCAATCCAGATGGCCGCCAATCTCGATAGCCTCGACCGGGCCGACGAGGCACAGAAGCATCTCGAAGGGCTTGATCAAACAGCACCCGGATGATCTCGAAGCGATCATGGCGCTCGGGAATGTCCTGCGCGGCCACAAGAAGTTTGCGGAATGCGCCGAATGTCTATTCCAAGGGCGTCGCCGGCGTTGCCAAGCCCGAAAAGGCGAACTGGGTGCTCTTCTATTTCCGCGGCATTTGCTACGAGCGCTCAAAGCAGTGGCCGAAGGCGGAGGCCGATCTCAAGAAGGCGCTTGAGCTGTTCCCCGATCAGCCGCATGTGCTCAACTATCTCGGCTATTCCTGGATCGACCAGGGCGTGAACCTCGACGAAGGGATGGAGATGATCAAGAAGGCCGTGCAGCAGCGGCCCGGACGACGGCTACATCGTCGATTCCCTCGGCTGGGCTTATTACCGGATTGGCAACTACGAGGAGGCGACCAAGCAGCTCGAGCGCGCCATCGAGCTCAAGCCGGAAGATCCGACCATCAACGACCACCTGGGCGACGCCTACTGGCGGGTCGGCCGCGTGCTCGGAAGCCAAATTCCAGTGGGCGCATGCACGCGATCTCAAGCCTGACCCTGAAGAGCTTCCGAAGATCGAGGAAAAGCTCGAAGGACGGCTTGCCGGAAGAAACCTCGTCGCAGGCAAAGGCCGGCAAGAAGAGTGGCGACGGCGGCTACGGTTGATGCGCAGCGACAGGCTTTTTCGCGTGAGCGCGACGCTGTTCGAAAAGGCATCCTGCCAAAATCAACCTTGACATCTGCGCGTGCTCGGCCGCCGCGCCGACGGCTATCACGAACTCGAAAGCCTGGTGGTCTTTCGCTGATATGGCTGACACGCTGACGCTTGAGCCGAGGTTCGATGCGACGGCCTGGAGGTGTCCGGGGCCGTTCGCTGGCAAGAGCGGGCCGGTTGACGACAATCTGGTGCTCAAGGCCGCTCGCTGAACTGCGCCGGCGCGATCGCCGGCCTGAAGGCTGGACGGTTTCTGCTTGAAAAAAATGTTCCGGTGGCGGCTGGCATCGGCGGCGGCTCGGCTGACGCCGCGGCAGCGCTGCAGGCTTGCTCGCGCGCGCCAACGGAATCTGGCACTCGACGATCCGCGCCTCATGGCTGCGGCGCGAGCTGTCGGCGCCGATGTGCCGGTCTGCCTGGATCTGCAGCCGCGCATCATGCGCGGCATCGGCGAGGTGCTGTCGCGCGCCGCTCGACTTGCCGGCGCATCCCGGCGTGCTGGTCAATCCCGGCGTTGCTCTGGCGACGCGCGATGTGTTTGCGAAAATTCACAGGTGCACGACGCAGGGTACCAGCCTTGCGCGACGTGCCGCACGAGAATCCGACGCATTGATCGAAGTTTCAGACAGCAGGAGCAACGATCTGACCGTCGGCGGCGACCGCCTGCGCGCCGGTCGTCGCGGAGGTTTTGGCGGCCCTTCGCACGCGTGCCGGGCATCGCGCTGGCGCGAATGTCGGGATCGGGGGCGACCTGCTTTGCACTCTTCGGTACTCCCGCCGAAGAGGCCGCTGCGGCGGCGCACTGTCTCAAGAGAGACGCAAGATCCTGGTGGGTGCAGGCGACAACGATTGGAGCGGTCGCGCTAGAACTTACGCTTGCCGTTTGGCAGAAACGGTTGACTATCCGCCAGCTTCGATGTCACCGGCGGAATGCGGGGTGCACAATGCAGACATTGTTGCGCGGTTGTCTTGAGTGCGGCGCTTGGTGATCTGTCGCCGCCGATCCGGCGTTGGCACGCGACAAACATCAAAATCCCGGCCGCGATGCGTCCGACACGTCCGCAACGAATTTTCGTGGAATTTTCTGGTTCCAGGACAGCCCTGCGCCGCAGCCCAACGGCTGCGCGCCGCCGGTCTACAACTACGGCAGATACATCGGCCAGGATCCGGATCCCAATATTCGGCTGCAGCTGATGCGTGATCCGCGGAACGGATATTCGCCGCTATAGATAAGGGCGGTACGTCAGTGCGCGCGACCAATGCAGAACGCGACCGCTTCTTCCAGCGCCGACTTGATATCTGACGGCGGCACAAGTGCGAGCGCGTCGGTGGCGATCGCGCCATAGTGCCGGGCGCGTCCGACGGTATCCTCGATCGCGTGATGTTTCGCCATCAATGCGATAGCCTGCGTCGAGATCGCCGTCGCGGATGTCGCCCTCACGCAAGCGTCCGATTCCAGAAGTGCGCGCTCAGCTTTCGCTGCCGCGGCGGAACGACAGCACCACCGGCAGCGTAATCTTGCCCTCGCGGAAATCGTCGCCGACATTCTTGCCGAGCTTGGCCGACTTGCCGCCGTAGTCGAACGCGTCGTCGATGAGCTGGAACGCGATGCCGAGATTCATCCCGAACGACCGGCAAGCCGCCAGTTCGGCCTTTTCCTTTGCGGCCAGCGAGCCGGCCCGACTTCGCAGGCGGCTGCGAACAGCTCGGCGGTCTTGGCGCGGATGACCGACGAGATACTCGTCTTCGTTGGTGGCAGTGTTCTTGGCCGTCGCCGAGCTGCATCACTTCGCCTTCCGCGATCACGGCGGCCGCCGACGAGAGAATATCGAGCGCGTGCAGATCGGCCGACTTCGACCATCATCTTGAATGCCTGGCCAAGCAGAAAATCGCCGACCAGCACGCTCGCCTCGTTGCCCCACAGCATGCGCGGCGGCGACTTTGCCGCGGCGCATGTCGCTTTCGTCGACAACGTCGTCGTGCAGCAGCGTCGCGGTGTGCATGAATTCAACCGCCGCTGCGAGCTTGATGTGACCGTCACCGGAATAGCCCGCGAAGCCTTGCCATCGCCAGAGTCAGCATGGGTCGCAGCCGCTTGCCTCCGAAGCAATCAGGTGGTTGGCCACCTCCGGGATCATCGCGACTTCGGAGCCGGTGCGCGCCAGGATCGTCGCGTTGACGCGCTCCATGTCAGCGGCGTCACCAGTTCGACAAGACGATTGAGCGAGGCCGCGTTCGGCTCTCAAATGGAAGGACGACGGCCAAAATACATCTCCCGGCAGTGAGAAAAAGTGAGCATAGAAACGCTATGCTCATGCGGCAAGTGCGGTAGATTGGCTCTACCGCAGATTTGATGCGAGGTGCAGTGGGTAAAACGCGCCGTGACTGCGACACAAACAACCCCCGCAGTTGCCGGATATTCCGTTCGCTTGAAGGCACAGAAATGCATGCGTGAATTGATACGTACGAATGACGCAGTCCTGGTGTCGGCTGTGGTCGCGTTGCTGGAAAGCGCCGGGATCCGTTCCATGGTCTTTGACCAGAACATGAGCGTGCTTGAGGGTTCGCTCGGCGTACTGCCACGTCGCGTGCTTGTCGCTGACGGAGCATGAGCTTCCGCGCGCGGAAGCTATTGGAAGACGCCGGTCTGGGCCACGAGGTTACGTCCCGATGACGACTGATAGCGAAACCAGCGAAGATGCCATTCTCGGTGGCAGGCTTCGCGTGCGCCAGCCGCTGCGCGAGTCATCGGGTAGGCCATGACGCCATCCTGCTCGCTGCCGCCACATGCGCGCGTGCGACCGAGCGCACGGTCGACGCTTGGTGCAGGCGTAGGGCGCTGCCGCCTTTGCGATTGCGCGCGTGCTCCGGGGACGAAGGTGATGACTGGTCGAGATCGATCCGGCACTTTGTGCATTGGCGAGACACAACGCGCGGCTCAACAGGCTGGAAGAGCGTGTCACCGTGCTTGATGCTCGATGCAGAGAGCATCGATAGCCTGAAATCGGTCGGCCTGTCATCGGGAAGCTTCGACCGCGTGCTTGATGAACCCGCCGTTTCACGACGCACGCCGTCACAACGTTTCGCCCGATCCCGGCCGGCGGCTGGCGCACCTTCCGGCGAGGCCGGCTTGCTCAAGCGTTGGGTCGACAGCTGCAGCCTGGCTTCTGAAGGCAAATGGCGTGCTGGTGCTGATCTGGCGCGCGGACGCCTTGCGATGAGGTCATCGAGACGTTGCAGCCGGTTTTCGGCGCAATCGCGATGCTGCCTGTGCATCCCCGGGAGGACGCCGCCCCGATCCGCGTGCTGGTCCGTGCCGCAAAAGGAGGCGGAATTTCGCGGAAGAGCTATCCCGCCATTCGTTCTCAACGATGAAGGAGGGCCGGCCGACGGCCCGTTGCGGAGGCGATCTTGCGCGACGGAAAAACGCTGCAGATTGCGGAAGCCTGAGGTCTGCCTAAACTCTGCGCCGCCGCGGCAGAATTTCGCGCCAGCGCCCCTCGCCGAGCTGGCGCCGCATACGGCCCACAACATCATCGTTCAGGTGCGAAAGCCCAATAACGCTGGCAATCAGAAGAAAGAATAGTGCGATCTTGGGCTCCATCGGGCCGTCCTGTTCAATGCGTCCACAACGCGTGGCACGCCAAGCCACGATGCAAAAAGGCATTCCCAAAGGTTAAAAAATAGGCAACGTCCGGCGCTTTCAGATGCAGGTCGCCGGTATTTGATGCGCCGCGACCGTCGGCAAACGGTGGAGTCGTGCGCGCCTGCATCGGCGCGCGACAGCCTTTGACTAAATGGGTGGCAGCTACCTATCTGAGTGGTATGGCGGGTTCCACTCGCGCGTTCCCCCGCAATCCAGGTAAACGCATGATTCAATTTCTGCGCCCGGCTGGTGCCTCGCCGCTTCCGCAGCTGACATCCCCGTTGTACCGGTCGTGCGGTTCAGCGGCGTCATCGGCGTGGTTACGCCGTTGCGGCCGGGGCTCCTTCTGTCGACGGTTGCCCGGACACTGGAGCGCGCCTTTGAAACGCGCGCGTGCGCGACGCCGTGGCTTTCGTCATAAATTCCCCAGGCGGCTCGCCGCTCGCAATCGCACCTGATCTTACCGCCGCATCAGGCAATTGGCCGATGAAAAGCACATTCCAGTATTGGCTTTCGTTGAAGATGTCGGCGCTTCCGGCGGTTACATGCTGGCGTGCGCGGCCGACGAGATCATCTGCGACCAGATATCTCGATTGTCGGGTCTATCGGGGTCGTTGAGCGGAACGTTCGGCTTCACGAACATTGATGGATAAGCTTGGCATCGAGCGCAGGCTCTACCACGGCCGGGCGACCTGCAAGGTCATGCTCGACCCGTTCCTCCCCGAGAAGCCCGACGATGTAAAGCGGATCAAGGCGATCCAGAAGGACATCCATGAGACACTTCATAGCGCTTGTGAAGGCGCGCCGCGGTAGCAAGCTCAACGCCTCCGGACAAGGCGCTGTTTTCAGGAGAATTTCTGGACGGCGGACAAAGCGATTGAACTCGGACTGGCCGATCGCATGGGCGATCTGCGCTCGACCTTGCGCGAGCGCTTTGGCGAGAAAGGTCTACACGCCTCTCATCTCCGCCGAACGTTCGCTGCTCGGTCGGCGGCTGCCTGGCGTCGGTTTCTGCGGACGCGATCGTGCGCTATCCCGGCCTTGCCGACGACCTGATATCGGCGCTGGAAGTGCGCGCAATGTGGAGCCGTTACGGCCTGTAGTTCTCCTTCACTGAACCGGCTTTGTTGCCCGAACAATTTCGCGACGGCGGCGACCTGTTCCCGTCGCTGCTGTCGTGCAATCGAGGCCGCGAATTCTGTGGCGTTGCCCGGGGCCACGATTTGTCCGGTAGCCGTCAGATCGCCTGACGATTTCAGGATCGGCAGCGCCACCTCTTTGACGTCCGTCAGCGACCTTGGTGCGCACACTCGTCCGCAATTCCCGGCGGACCAAACAGTCCCGACCAACCCGTCGAGTTGCCAGCGACGGGTAGGCCCGCTTCGACCGCGGTCGGGATATCCGGAATGAGCGGGCGCGCGTTCGCGATTGTGTAACCGCGAGCACCTTCACTGTTGCCGGCTTCCACCTGCGTGCCGCACGATCGCGTAGGCCGGCATGTAGACCTGAATCACGCCGGCTGCGAGATCGGTCGACGGCCCCGACCGGATTCTTGTACGGCACCTTGGCCATCTTCAACCCAACCGAGTGCAGGTAACCGGCGAACACGAAATCAGTGAAGCCGGTCGCGGTCGTCCAGTTCAACTGGCCAGGCTTCGTCGCGCCAGCGCTTCGAGCTCTTTCAGTGAGTTGACGTTGAGCGACGTTGCGACGCTCACCGCGACCACGGTCTTCGTGATACGGGCGATCGGAATGAGATCTCGTCGGATCGTAGGGAAGCTTGTCGTGGAAATAAGGGTGGGCGGTGAACGAGCTCACCGGCGACACCAGCAGCACATGATCGTCGTTTGCGCTGGAGGAAGCTGGTGATGGCGACCATGCCGTCGCCGCCCGGGACGATTCTCGACGACGACCGGTTGGCCCCAACGTTGCGGACAGCTTGTCGGCGAACAGCCGCGCACCGATGTCGACGCGCTCACGGACCGAGAGCGTGATGATGAGTCTCACCGAGCCGAGTTGGGCGAGCGTCCGCCGCCGCGCTCGGTGATGACAACAACGGCGACACCAGCAAAGGAGTGCCGCAACCAGAAGCGAGAATGCCCAGGCGGGCTTTGCTGGGTTGCTCATGGATCCTCCGGGGCCCAGGGCGGCCATTCGTCGCGATCGACGTTGCGGCGCGTTCTGAAATAACCGGCAAAGCCTAGCGCATCCGCCGGCTATTCTGCCAGCTTGACGTCCCGCAGGCGCTATTGTCTCGTGGTCGCAGGGCACTTGCCCCGAAAATGCCGCCTTCAAGCCCGATGTTTGCGCCGTCGGTAGTTGACCGGAGCTCGCTATGCCGTTTCTGTTGTCGCCTTTCTGTGAAATGGTCGCTCGCCGCTTTGGGCGGCGCGATGATCGTGCATTGGGCCGTTAAGGAAGCGCGCCGCATCAATGAAGAGCTCGAGCAGGCGAGGCGCGTGAAGGCGAAAATTACGGATGCGGAAGAATCGTCCGACCTTGCGCCGCGATCCGACCACCGGCGAATATCGGCTCTGACGGTCGGCGGTCGCTGCCGGCCTAATCGAGATGGCGGTTGGTGATGCTACGATGGCCGCCGACCATGGCCGTGAAGAACAGCACGATCAGCACCCACCCGATAACCTGAAACTCGATCACGGCGGTCTCCCCTACGATCCCCATTCGGATCCGCGTGGGTAGCAGTGGCCCCTTCAACGGCACGTAAATTCGCCGCGACTTGACCCCTTTGGGGCCGCCGCAAGGGTCAGAATCTCTTCCTGTGCTTAGATCAGTTTCCATCCGATGGCTGAAGCCAAACTTCGTGCCAGCGAGCGCACTATGGCATGAACAACCTGGACCCGTCCCGGTCTTTCCAGGGCTCATTCTTGCGCTGCAGCAGTACTGGCAAACTGGGCTGCGTTATCCTGCAGCCCTACGACATGGAAGTCGGCGCCGGCACGTTCCATCCGGCGACCACGTTGCGCGCGCTCGGGCCGAAACCGCTGGAACGCCGCCTACGTGCAGCCCTCGCGCCGGCCGAAGGACGGCCGCTATGGCGAGAACCCGAACCGGCTGCAGCACTACTACCAGTTCCAGGTGATCCTCAAGCCGTCGCCGCCCGACCTGCAGGACCTCTATCTCAAATCGCTCTACGCGATCGGCATCGACCCGAAGCTCCACGACATCCGCTTTGTCGAGGACGACTGGGAAAGCCCGACGCTCGGCGCCTGGGGGCTCGGCTGGGAGTGCTGGTGCGACGGCATGGAGGTGTCGCAGTTCACCTACTTCCAGCAGGTCGCGGGGTTCGAATGCGCGCCGGTGGCGCGGCGAGCTGACCTACGGGCTCGAGCGGCTCGCGATGTACGTGCAGGGCGTCGACAGCGTCTTCGACCTCAACTTCAACGGCCGCGACGGCGCCGACAAGGTCACCTACGGCGACGTGCTTCCTGCAGGCCGAGCAGGAATATTCGCGGCACAATTTCGAATATTGCCGACACCGACATGCTGTTCGAGCAGTTCAAGATGGCGGAGGCGGCCTGCCAGAAATATCTCGACGGCCGGCTGGGCCAGCGGCACAACCAGGCGCAGCCACCTGATGGCGCTGCCGGCCTACGACCAGTGCATCAAGGCGAGCCACGTGTTCAATCTGCTCGACGCGCGCGGCGTCATCTCGGTGACCGAGCGGCAGAGCTACATCTTGCGTGTGCGTGACCTTGCCAAGGCGTGCGGTGAGGCGTGGCTGGCGACCGCGGGCGGCGGGGCATCGTAAGATTTTCGGTGCACATCGCGGCGAGCACGCGTCGGCGCCCACAATTGACAGCTATAATTATTTGAACCGGCACGGGGGTGCCGAGCGATCATGCTGTTTTGGGCAATCGTTTTCATCGCGACGGCAGTCGTGCTGTACGCGATCATCATTTTCAACAGCCTGGTGCGCACGCGCCATATGGCAAACGAGGCCTGGAGCGGCATCGACGTCCAGCTCAAGCGGCGCTCGAACTCGTTCCCAATCTGGTCGAGTCCGTCAGAGGGTATGCCACGCACGAACGGTCTGTCCTCGAAGAGGTGACGCGGTTGCCGCAAGCCGCCCGCGAGGTGTGCGGCCGACGACGTTGCGCAGCCGCGCGCAGGCAGACGCCTTGACGGCCGCGATCGGCCGAGCTCGTCGCGCTGGCCGAGAACTATCCCGCCCTCAAGGCCAGTGCGAATTTCCTCGAATTGCAACACGAGCTGAGCAATCTCGAAGACGAGCTGCAGATGGCGCGCCGTTACTAGCAACGGGACGGTGCGAAATCAGAATGTTCTGGTGCAATCGTTCCCCGGCAACCTGGTCGCCGGGGCCCTTCGGTTTCGGGCCGCGCGACTATTTCGAAGTGTCGGACGCAGCCGAGCGCGATGTGCCGCAGGTCGCGTTGCCCGGACGGCCTGGCTGACGGACTTCGTTCATGATGTAGAGCCTCTGCGGCCGGTTGTATCGAAACTCCTTCGGAGCCGGCCGGTACCTATTTTCTTTTGCTGCTGTGCGGTGCGACGACCGCTTTTGCGGCGGAGGTCGTTCACTCGTTCGATTCAACCGTCCGCGTTGCCAAGGATGGCGAACTGACCGTCACCGAGGCCATACGAGTCGAGGCGGAAGGGCGCGAGATCGGGGCATAGGCAGCTCTACCGTGATTTTCGCTGACCTTCAAAGATGCGGGCGGAAAGGTTCGTGAGGTGGATTTCAAGTTGCTGGGCGTTAAGCGGGACGGCGAGGCCGGCGAGATTATCCGCCGTCGAATATTTCGCCGGCACTTGCGAACTATATTCAGGATTGGGGTCTCGGCCGCGACAAGTGGCGCTCCACGGCGGCCGCCCTGTCGCTCGCGGTGCGCGGGCTTTTGCGCTTCGATGACTCAGGCGGCACGCTGACCTTGGGGGCGATCGGCAAGGGAAGCGCCCGGCAGGTTGCCGGTTGGCGAACGTGTAGTCTTCTATTGGGTGAATGGACAGGGTGGCCTGGCCATCATCAGCGACGCTCATGGCGACCGATTGCCACTCACTGTTGAAGGAGTTGTCGCCACAGGCGCTTATCGATGCGCTTCCCGCAGTCTGGGCATACGTCGAGAACTATCCATTCCCCTTCGTGTTGGTCGGCGCGTTTGCGATGGTGAATGGCCTTTTCTTCTATCTGCTGCGCGCGCCGACCGCGCTCGGCCGCCCGATCGTGGATCCAGCTCGTACGGCTGCGGCTCTATCTCCAGACCGCTGAATCCGATCGCCTCAAGAATGCGCCTGAGATCACCGCGGAGCGGTTTCGAGTCTGCTCCCCTATGCCGTCGCGCTCGACGTTGAGTAGCCTTGGTCCGATGCCTTTGCGGCAGCGTTGCGGCGCGCGCATCCTGACGATGCGGACCCGATGAGCCACTACCATTCCGGCTGGAGCTCGGGCAGCTGGTCGAGCAGCAACTTCAGCAGCTCCGGTTCATCGTCGATTTCAGGTGTGAGCAGCGCGCTCGCCAGCGCGGTGCCGGTTTCGTCCTGGCTCGTTTGGCTTCTCCGGGGGTGGCGGTGGGTCCGGTGGCGGCGGAGGAGGCGGTGGTGGAGGAAGGCTGGTGACTCGCGGGTACGCGTGACAGCCGCGGGCCGCTTGCTAGGCAAGCCCGCGAACACCAAATTCCATCCAATATGCCTGACCTGTTGCTCGAATTTTTGTCTGAAGAGATCCCGGCACGCATGCAGGCGCGTGCGGCCGAGGACCTGCGCAAGCTGGTGACCGACCGGCTGGTGGCGGCTGGCCTTGCCTATGAGGGCGCCCAGGGCTTTCGTCGACGCCGCAGCGTCTTGACGCTGTCAGTGCACGGCGTCCCCGCACGCCAGCCCGACATCAAGGAAGTAAAAAGGCCCCCGCGTCGGCGCACCGGAAAACGCGATTGCGGGATTTCTGAAGGCGGCTGGGCTTCAAATCGATCAAAGATGCCAAGGTGCAGCCGGATAAGAAAGGCGATTTCTACATCGCGGTGATCGAGCAACAGGGCAGGACGCAGCGATCGATGTCATTGCCGAGATGATCTCCCGATGCTACGGTCGCGAACATTTCCGTGGCCGAAGTCGATGCGTTGGGGCGCTCAATCTGCGACCGCGGCTTGATATCGTGGGTGCGTCCGCTTCATTCGATCATCGCGACCTTCGGGCCCGAGACGGACGAAAGAGCCGCGACGATCGTGCGCTTCAGCGTGGACGGTCTGGCGGCCAGTGCGACGAAACCCGCAGGTCACCGTTTCATGGCGCCGGCGCCGTTCAAGGTGCGCCATTTCGACGACTATGTGGGCAAGCTCGAAAAGCCAGGTCGTGCTCGATCCGGCGCAGGCGCGCCGACACTTATCCGCAGCCGACGCGAAAAATCTTGCCTTCGCGCAGGGCTTCGAGCTCGTGGAAGACGAGGACCTCGTGGCCGAAGTCGCCGGCCTTGTCAGAGTGGCCGGTGACGCTGATGGGCAGTTTCGAAAACGGCTTTCCTGGCGATCCCCGACGAGGTGATCCGCGCCACCATCCGCAACAACCAGAAATGCTTCGTGCTGCGACCCGGCAGACGGCGAAGCTCGTCAAACAGAGTTTATTCTTGTCGCCAATGAAGAGGCCACGGATGGTGGCAGGGCGATTGTCGCCGGCAACGAGCGGGTGATCCGCGCGCGGCTGTCCGACGCGAAGTTTTTCTACGAGACCGACCTCAAGACGCGCCTGGAAGACCGACTGCCAAAGTTCCAGCAGATTGTCTTCCATGAAAAGCTCGGCACGCAGGCCGAGCGCATCGCGCGCATCTTCGCACTCGCCGGGCAAGCTCGCGCCGCTGGTCGGCGCCGACGTCGCGAAGACCGAGCGCGCCGCGCAACTCTGCAAGGCCGACCTGCTGACCGATGTCGTCGGTGAATTCCCGGAATTGCAGGGCCTGATGGGCCGCTATTACGCGGAAGCGCAAGATGAGGATGAGGCGGTCGCGCACGCCTGCGAGGACCACTACAAACCGAAAGGGCCGGACGATCTTGTGCCATCCGGATCCGGTGTCAATCGCGGTCGCGATCGCCGACAAGATCGACATGCTTACGGGCTTTGGAAGGTCGACGAGAAGCCGACGGGCAGCAAAGACCCTTATGCGCTTCGCCGCGCGGCATTGGGTGTCATTCGCATTGTCCTCGACAATTCGTTGCGGCTCCGTCTGGCAAAAATCTCTAGTGTACCCGCCGACCTTCTCTCGTTCTTCGCAGACCGCTTGAAGGTACAATTGCGCGAGGCAGGGCGCACGGCACGATCTTGTGGACGCGGTATTCGCGCTCGAGGCCAGGACGACCTGCTGATGAGTCGTGCAGCCGGGTCGAGGCGCTCGGCAAATTCTTGACACCGACGATGGCGAGAATTTGCTTGCCGGTTACAAGCGGGCGACCAACATCATTCGCATCGAGGAGAAGAAGGACAAGCGCGAATATACCGGACGCCACAGACGCCAAGCGCTACCAGCTGCCGGAAGAGAAGGCGCTCGCCGAGGCTATCGATGTCGCCAGGAAGGAAGCCGCTGCCGCCGTCGGTAGGAGGATTTCGCTGCGGCCATGCGGGCCATCGCGCAAACTTCGCCCGCGCGTCGATGCCTTCTTCGACAAGGTGACGGTCAACGTCGATGACAAGGCCTTGCGCGAGAATCGCCTCAAGCTGCTCAACGAAATCCGCGAGGCGACTGCGCGCGGTCGCGGATTTCTCGAAGATCGAAGGTTAAGCGCTTACTCACGGGCGCGCTCCGAACTACCGCGTTGTGACTATCAAGGGAACTAGTGCTCGCCGTTTCTTTCGATTGCCAGCCAATTGAGGAGTCTCACCATGGTCATCGGTATTGCGCATTTGCAGCCAATTATCGCGCTTATTGCCGGCATTCTCATTCTTGTCATTCCGCGGCTGCTCAACATCATCGTTGCCGTCTATCTCATCGCTGCCGGGCTGCTCGGTCTCGGACTTTTCAGATGTAGCCCAAATTCCGGCTTGCGCCCCGCCTGTTCGGAAGTGTTCTTAAGGGCTGTCGTCCCTACCGATAGCTATTGACCCAGCGGCCAAAACGAAAACGTCCGCGCGTCAGCGCAAAGATCAAAGAAAAAGACGGTACGGACGTCCGCCCGGCGCAAGGCAAAACCGGCCGCTGCACCAGCCAAGGGCAAGTGGGTCTATAGCTTCGGCGACGGCCGCGCCGAAGGCAAAGCCTCGATGCGCAACCTGCTCGGCGGCAAGGGCGCCGGACTTGCCGAAATGGCAAACCTCGGCCTTCCGGTCCCGCCGGCTTCACGATCACCACCGACGTCTGCACTTATTATTACGCGAACAACAAGCAGTACCCGGCAGAGCTGCGCGGCCAGGTAGAAGACGGCGCTGGCCCAGGTCGGCCGCATCACGGGCAGGCCTTCGGCGACAAGTCCAATCCGCTGCTGGTGTCGGTGCGCTCGGGCGCGCGTGCTTCGATGCCGGGCATGATGGATACCGTGCTCAATCTGGGGCTCAACGATGAGACCGTCGAGGCACTCGCGAAAAGTCGGGCGACCGGCGCTTCGCCTATGATAGCTACCGCCGCTTCATCACGATGTATTCAGACGTCGTGCTGGGCGTCGGCCACGAGCATTTCGAGGAGCTGCTCGATCACCACAAGGAGCGCCAGGGCTATAGCCTCGACACCGATCTCGCCGCCGACGATTGGGCCGAGCTGGTCGTGCGTTACAAGACAACGCGTCGAGGACGAGCTAGGCCACGACTTTCCGCAGAGATCCGCACGAGCAGCTCTGGGGCGCAATCGGCGCCGTGTTCGGCTCCTGGATGAACCAGCGCGCCATCACCTACCGCAAGCTTCACAATATCCCGGAAAGCTGGGGCACGGCCGTCAACGTGCAGGCCATGGTTTTCGGCAACATGGGCGACGACCGTCCGGCAACCGGCGTTGCCTTCACGCGCAATCCCTCGACCGGCGAACGAGTTCTACGGCGAGTTCCTCATCAACGCGCAGGGCGAGGACGTCGTCGCCGGCATCCGCACGCCGCAGGAAATCAGCGAAGTGGCGCGCAAGGAAGCGGGCTCCGACAAGCCGTCGATGGAATACACGTTGCCCAGGCCTATCGCCGAGCTCGAAGCGCATCTACAACGTTCTCGAGCGCCACTACCGCGACATGCAGGACCTCGAGTTCACCGTCGAGCAGGGTAAGCTCTGGATGCTGCAGACGCGCTCCGGCAAGCGTACCGCGAAGGCGGCGCTGCGCATCGCGGTCGAGCTTGGCCAATGAAGGGCTGATCTCAAAAGCGATGCGGTGTTCGCGCATCGATCCGCTCACGCTCGACCAGCTGCTGCATCCGACCATCGATCCCAAGCGCGCATCGGCAGGTTGATCGCGACCGGCCTGCCGGCCTCGCCCGGAGCCGCCAGCGGCGAGATCGTGTTTTCGCCGGATGAAGCAGCGCAGCTCAAACCGACGGCAAGAAGGTCGTTCTGGTGCGCGTCGAGACGTCGCCGGAAGACATCCACGGCATGCACGCAGCCGAAGGCATCCTCACCACGCGCGGCGGCATGACCTCGCACGCTGCCGTCGTCGCGCGCGGCATGGGCAAACCCTGCGTTTCGGGCGCAGGCTCGCTGCGCGTCGACTATGCCGGAGGCTCGATGACGGCCGGCCGGGCAGACGTTCAAAAAAGGCGACTACATCACGGTCGACGGATCGACCGGCCACGTGCTGGCCGGCAAGGTCGAGATGATCGAGCCACAGCTGTCCGGCGAATTTGCCACCCTGATCGGCTGGGCCGACAAGGTTCGCAAGCTGGGCGTGCGCGCCAACGCCGATACGCCAACGGATGCGAAAGCGCGCGATCCAGTTTCGGCGCCGAGGGCATCGGGCTCTGCCGCACCGAGCACATGTTCTTCGATGAGGACCGCATCCAGTGCGGTGCGCGAGATGATCCTCGCCGACGACGAGAAAAGCGCGTCGCGCGGCGCTCGCCAAATTGCTGCCGATGCAGCGCGCCGACTTCGTCGAATTGTTCGAGATCATGAGCCGGACGACCGGTGACGATCCGGCTGCTCGATCCGCCGCTGCACGAGTTTCTGCCGCATGGCGAGGAGGAGATCGCGGAAGTCGCGGCGGCAATGGGCGCCGATCCGGCGAACTTGCGGCGCGCGCCAGCGAGCTCTCGAATTCAATCCGATGCTCGGCTTCCGCGGTTGCCGCATCGCGCATCGCCTATCCGGAAATCGCCGAGATGCAGGCGCGCGCAATCTTCGAGGCGGCTGTCGATGCCGCCAAGCGCACCGGCAGGCCGGTCGTGCCGGAGGTGATGGTTCCGCTGATCGCCACCAGGGCGGAGTTCGACCTGGTCAAAGCGCACATCGACGCGATGGCGCAGGCGGTCGCGAAGGAGAAGGCACCAAGGTCAATTATCAGGTCGGCACGATGATCGAGCTGCCGCGCGCCTCGCCTGATGGCGGGCGAGATCGCCGAAGCCGCCGAATTCTTCTCGTTCGGCACCAACGATCTCACGCAGACGCACCTTCGGCATTTCGCGCGACGACGCGGCGAGCTTCCTCGGCATCTATACCGCGCGCGGAATTTTGCCGGTCGATCCGTTCGTGTCGACTCGACTCGGAGGGTGTCGGCGAACTGATGAAGATCGGCGTCGAGCGCGGCCGCAAGGTCGCGCCCGAAGCTCAAGGTCGGCATCTGCGGCGAGCATGGCGGCGACCCTGCCTCGGTCGCCTTCTGCCACGAGGCCAGGCTCGACTATGTGTCTTGCTCGCCGTTCCGGGTGCCGATCGCACGCCTTGCCGCGGCCCAGGCCGCGCTCGGCAAAGCCGTCGCCAGTCAGGCTTAGCGCGGGTCCGCAATGGCGATCTTCGACCTGAAAAATCGAGTCGCCTTGGTAACCGGTGGCAATGGAGGCATCGGGCTCGGCATGGCCAAAGGTCTCGCTAGGGCCGGGGCTTCAATCGTCATCGCGGGTCGAAACAAGACCAAGGCACAATCGGCTCTGTCGGACCTTCGGTCACTCGGGGCGCCAGGCCGAAATTTGTCCGATCTGGATGTGCTGGACGAAATGTCATGCCGCCAGGCAATCCAGAATGCCGTCGAGCGATTTGGCCGTCTCGACATCCCTCGTCAACAATGCGGGAACCACGGTCCGCAAACAGCCGGAAGATCTGACGGCGCAGGACTGGCATCTGGTGATGAACACCAATCTCACCGGCGCCTTCTTCTGCTCGCAGGCCGCTTATCCTCACATGGTGCGCGCCGGAGGAGGCAAGATCATCAATATCGGATCGATGATGTCCGTGTTCGCTTCGTCCTATGCCGCGCCTTACGCCGCGAGCAAGGCCGGCATCGTTCAGCTGGCGAAATCAATGGCGGTCGCCTGGGCTAAGGACAATATCCAGGTCAACGCGATAGTTGCCCGGATGGATCGATACCGGAGCTTACCCAGGGGGCGCGGAAGCAGGTCCAGGGTCTGCATGAAAAGTCTTGCCCGCACTGCCGGCGCAGCGTTAGGGATCTCCCGGCGATTTTGCGGGGATCGCCGTATTCCTGGCGTCGCCTGCTTCGGATTTCGTCACCGGTGTGGCGATCGCCGTCGACGGGGATATTCAGCCCAGGTTTGACCCGAGATAGCGGCTGCAAGAGCTGTAGACGGCGACCTTGCCGAGGAAGTCTCCGACTTCTAGCCGCAGGTCGGCGACTGCACCGCTCCACCGCTTCGGGAGGCATCACGTACGACCTCAGCGAGCATTGAGCGGGGTAATGCGACCCTGCGCGTCGAACATGTTCAAGCCCTGGGACATGTTGCTCAGGGCAGTTGAGATCCTGCGGTTCTGGTCGCGCAGGCGCCGATAGCCAAGGCAGGCCAGGACAGAAGCGCGACGAGGCACACGCCGGCGATAAGCTGTTGACCTACGGCAGTCGACGGCAGGAGGGACACGAACATGCTGGTCCTAAAATTACCTCTAGCGATATTGGGATGCAGCGATTGCAATATAGTTAATTGTTCTTCCCATGCGTTGACGGCCGGTCGGGGGTACCATTTGGTGTGATTTTCCGGGGCACACCGGTAGGACGCAGATTGGCGGTATGGACGGGGGCGGAAGGCTTTGGGCTACTGGCATGGCGCGGTCTGCATCGCAGGGCTCGGCTTCGGCCTGCTGGGGGAGCGGCGGCCACTGGGCAGGAGCATCCTCGCGCATCCGTTCAACGTCTATGCCTGTGTCGTGGCAGCCGGTCTGCGCATCGTTATTCGCGTCGATTCGGCAGCGGCCGGTGCCGGACCTCATCCCGGAGCGCGCGCTTGGTCTGGGATGTGCCGCAGGCGTCGCCCTTTTCTCGCCGGGAACTTCATCGCCGCACATCTGGTCGGGCGTTGACCAGTCGTTTACGACGGTGCCGCGTGCACGCCGCGGTTAACACCTTCGCCAAGGTTAATCGGTTCATAAAAAACATGTCGCGTTGTCGCCACCCGGCGGCGGGCGGTAGGCAGGGCGTTGCGGTGGCGTTGAGCGGACGGGGTGTAGTTTCGCCTTTGCGTCGGCGGCCGAGTGCTGCGTCGTTCGGCACTGAGCCGCATTGCTCGCGATATTCCCGGATGCGATCGCCTTTCAGGACTCTCGGCGCCTTGCTTGCGCGGCAGCCGGCCGTTGCCAAGCGCTGGCAGCAGCATCTCATCGCGTCGCCCTTCGGCACGATCCATGCGGCCACGTTCAGCCTGCCGCGGCCGACCGGAACCAGCATTCCGCATCGCGCCGATCTATGCCCTGGCGAATTTCGACCCGGCCGACATCACCGGCTCGATCGGCAGGCAGTTGCTCGGCGATCCGATGGCGCCAACTCAGTTTCCAAAGCCAATCGCAAGGCCAAGCGCGACTTCGCTGGTCGCGCGCCCGCGCGATCCGATGCCGCCAGCTTGCCGCCAGGCGCCCGCTATAGGGTCCGTGCTGCAGGCCGAGATCGATGCCACATTCAAGAAAGATGAAACCGCGCGCTTCGATCCATACGCGAGTATGAATTTGTCCCGGCTCCTGATCAGAGGACTGCAACGCCGGACGTCGACATTCCATATGCGGACATTCCACCGGCAAACCTGACGCCGACGGCGCTGAGAAACGCATCGCGCAAGGTTGCGGCCCAAACTGTTTTTCGGCGTCGACTCGATGGCAGCCGGGGCGGGAAAGATCGCGCCAAAAATCGCACGATTGGGCACCGGGTGAAGCACCGGTCGTGCCTCGCGTCACGCGGTGATCCGGATATCAAGCAAAGTCGGCTCTGTCACCGTCGCTGCTCAGCGCGACGAAATCAAGGGCGGCGAAAGCGTCGCGAGCAAAGGCGAGGTGACTGGTATCGACCAGCGGCCGCGATCTCCGGCCGAGCGGCTCAGCGCTCACGGGGACCGCGCGTGTTCGAGGCCGAGAAGTGTCTCGCTAATGCAGTCTACTTCGAGGCGCACGTGGCGAGTCCGTTCGTGGCCAGATCGCGGTGGCGCAGGTGCCGTCGCGAACCGCGTCTTCTCCCCGTTTTATCCGAACGATGTCTGCGGCGTGGTCTATCAGAACTCCGGTCGGCACTCTGGCCTGCCAGTTCACGCTTCGCCTCCGCGACGGCATCCCCGACATCGTCACGGAACCTGACGCCTGGGGCGCGCACAAACGAATTGCGCACGATATGCTCAGACGGCAGGCTCTGGATGCCGGAGGTGTCGAAATCGACCCACTACCACGCCTACTGGGTCCGCCCGGATTGGGTCAACGAGATGAAGAAAGTTTATAAGCTCGGCGTGCGTACCTTCTATCGCCCGCGCGCATGGGGCGACGGCGAAGATGAACCGACCTGGGGCGATCCACGGAAATCGAGAAAGCGGCCACAAAGGAAGAAGCGCAAGGCCCTGTAAGTCACAGCAAAGAATGGCTTAAATCAGAAGAAGGGCAGGCGTCGCCTCGCCAGAGCGCCCGTGACATAGCGCGTCATCCAAACGGTATGATGCCGTGCAAATGCGGACGATCACGGATTTTCGTTTTGGCGGCGACCCGAACTGAGCCTCTACATGCATTCCCGCGCAATCATTTCGGCCGGAGCAATTCATGCCAGTGCAATCAACAGCGTGGGAGACACGATCGCGGTGAGCGCGTGGAGCACGCCGCTGGGTCATCATCACCTGCGGTTGCCTGATCGGCGCGATCGGCTTTCGGCCCGCGCGCCGCGCTTGGCCTGTTCTCTACGCCGATGTCGTCAGCCTACGGCTGGGGCCGCGACGTCTTCTGCGCTCGCTCTTGCCATCCAGGTCCTGATCTGGGGACGCAGCGACCCCTTCGCTGGTGCCATCGCCGATCGCTTCGGCCGCTGCGCGTGCTGTCGGTCGGCGCGGTGCTCTATTGCTCCGGACTCATGCTGATGGCGCAACCGACAACGCCCGGCATGCTCAATTTATCCGCCGGCATACTCACCGGTCTCGGCATTGCCGGCACGTCGTTCACCCTCGTGCTGGCCGCTTTCGGCAAGCTGATGCCTGCCGAATGGCGTGGCTTTGCTTTCGGCGTTGGGACGGCCGCCGGCTCATTCGGACAATTCCTGTTCTCGCCGCTGGCGGTCGGGCTAATCAGCATTCTCGGCTGGCAGCGTGCGACTGATTGCGCTCGGCATCTTCACGCTTTCTCACGATTCCAGTGCGCGTGCTGGCGCTGCGTACGCCGCCGATGGATGTTGGCGTGACTCGGGCGGCGCGCAGAAGCAATCGCTGGTGCAAGCGCCGTCAGAGGCTTTCGGCCATCGCAGCTACGTCCTGCTTGTGATCGGCTTCTTCACATGCGGCTTCCAGCTTCTGTTCATCACCGTGCATCTGCCGTCATATCTCGTAGACCGCGGACTTTCGGTCGACGCCGGCGCCTGGACCATCGCGTGTCATCGGACTGTTCAACATCTTCGGCTCGATTGGCGCCGGCTGGCTCGGCGACAAGATGCCGAAGCGTTACCTCGCTCTCGATCATTTATCTGCTGCGCTCTGCTGGTAGTTGCAGTCTTTATTTCGCTTCCTGTCACGTCAGTTTCGGCGGTCGTCTTCGGCGCATCGATGGGCTCTGCTGTGGCTTTCAACCGTGCCGCCGACATCCGGGCTTGTCGCGCTGATGTTTCGGCACGCGATGGATGGCGACTTTGTTCGGCTTCGCGTTTTTAGTCACCAGGTTGGCGGGTTCCTCGGCGTATGGCTCGGCGGCGTGTTGTTCGAACGCACCGGCTCCTACGAGGTGATCTGGTGGCTGTCGATGCGCTCGGCATCATCTCGGCTGTCATCAATCTTCCGATCATCGGAAAGCCGGTCGTCCGCGCTGGAGCCGGTTCCCGCCTGAGCGCTTGCGCCCGGGCGCGTGCCGCGCCATGCGAATGCCGGGGATGAACCGGCGAGGCGCATGTGACGGCATTCAAAGCGATTGTGATTGAGAAAGCTGAGAGCGGTACGAAGACCGCTCTCACCGACTTCGACGACGCCAACCTGATGGACGGCGACGTAACCGTCCGCGTCGAATACTCGACGATCAACTACAAGGATGGCCTCGCGATCACCGGCAAGGCGCCGGTGGTGCGCCGCTTTCCCATGATCGCCGGTATCGACTTCGCGGGCACGGTGGAATCGTCCACGCATACGCGGCATGGAAACCGGGCGACAAGGTCGTCCTCAACGGCTGGGGCTGCGGCGAGACGCATCTCGGCGCCTACGCCGAAAAGGCGCGCGTGAAGGGCGACTGGCTCGTGCCGCTGCCGCAAGACGATGAGCGCGCGCGAGGCGATGGCGATTGGCACCGCCGGCTACACGGCGATGCTGGCGGTAATGGCGCTTGAGCGCCACGGTATCACTCCCGCGAGCGGCCCGATCGCAGTGACCGGTGCGGCCGGTGGCGTCGGATCGGTCGCGACTCGCAATTCTGTCGAAACGCGGGTTTGCGCGTCCACGCGGTGACCGGTCGGCCCCAGGAGGCTGACTACCTCGAGGGCTGGGCGCCACCGAGATCATCGAGCGCAAGGAGCTCGACCGGTCCGCCAAGCCGCTGGCGAAGGAGCGCTGGGCGGGCGCGATCGATGCTGTCGGTTCGACCACGCTGGCGAATCTGCTGTCGATGACCCGCTACGGCGGAGCGGTAGCGTGCATGTGGGCTTGCCGGCGGTATGGATCTGCCCGGCGTCGGTTGCCCCGTTCATTCTGCGCGGGGTGTGTCTTTACGGCATCGATCCTGTGATGTGTCCTCTCGATCGGCGTCGGGAAGCCTGGAAACGGCTGGAAACCGACCTGGATCGCCAAAAACTGGCCTTGATGACACGGGAAATAGGCCTTTCGGAGGTATTCGGGATGGCAGCGTCCGAGATTCGTTTCCGGGGCCAGGTCCGAGGCAGGATCGTAGTCAAGAATCGGGTAAATACGTTCAGGGATTTGTCGACGAAAGCCGTGCATAATTTGTTAGGGCTAAAATTCGGCCCGAAGGGTGCAGTAGACTGTTGCGTGAGTGGGGAGTACGGGGATGGTGCGTAGTTTTGCATTGTCGGTCGGCCTGTTGGCCGCGGTGCCGGCCGCCGCCGGGTGAGATGTCCGCCGAGTGAAGCCCTGCCGCTTCGTCATAGGAAAGATATTCAGCTACACCTGTTTTGAGGGCACGCGCGGGCAGGGCCGTGTGAATTCCGACGGCTCGGTCGACCGGCTCCAGTCCAGTTCCAGGGTTCAGGTCGAGGTACGCCACGCGCACCTGCCGGCCAATACGCTGCGCAGGTCAAAGGCGAGGTCGGTCTGCGCCTCGCTGCGGGGGCCTGCTGATGCAACCCTGTTTCAACCTCGAGCGCACAAGCGCAAGCAGCTTCCGCGGATCGATTTCGGGGCCTGGGCTTCGCCTATTGCGATTTCACGCGCCCCGGCGGCCGAACGACCGTCGCGCACAGCGTGCAGCGTACGCAGACCGCCCAGCCGCTTGGCTTGCGTCCCTCGCTCGCCGCCGACAACAACAACATGCAGCTTCAGCCTTTCGCCGGGAAGATCAAGCACGTCGTGGTGGCGTGCGCGTAAAGCTTGCCCGCGCGATCCTTGAGGTCGCCTTCCGAGGTTGCGACCGTGCGCCCGCGATGCACGATGCGGCCTTCCGCGCGAACAGGGCCCGTGTCCTTGTTCGAGCGGGCCGCACAAGATTGAATTTCAGCTCGAGCGTGGTCCAGGTGTCGCCCTTGGCGACCGTCGAAAAGATCGCGCAGCCGAGCGCGGAGTCGAGAAGCGTTGCCGCAAATCCGCCGTGCACGGTCCCGAGTGGGTTGTAATGGCGGAAGTCCGGCACGCCCTCGAAGACGGCGCACGGCCGTCTTCCACCTCGGCCAGGTGAAAGCCCATCGAGCTCGCTGATCGGCGGATTGGGTAGCTCACCGGCGATGATCTGCCTTGAGAAACGAAAGGCCGTCGTACGATTTTCAGGACGTCAGGCGAAACGACGCCGTAGGTCTTCGCGCTCTTGTTCATGCCACTCCCGCGTCGGTTATCCCGACGTTATAGCGTTCCTGCGCGCGGGGAACAGCATGCGCTGATAAATCCAGCCGATGCCAACCAGAACCGCACCGAGGTCGATGAAGGAGAGCGCGGAAAATACCGGTCAGGTCCGACATATCAACCAGAAAAACCTTGCCGATGGTCAGCGCGACAACCGCGGCGGAGGCAAGCGCGCAGGGGCTGCGATTGCAGCCGGAAAACCCACGATCAACAGCAACACACCGAAGACGAGCCAGACTGGCGGAATAAGTGTATTGCTCGGCAGCGTTGTCGGCGCTCGGCGTCGACACGGCCGGCGTGCGCGGCCGGCTGGAATTTCGGGAGCGGCCACGGGTTCGACAACGACCGGCGGCGGCTCAGCGGCTTGTACCGGGGCCGCGGAGCAGGCTCTGCAGTTTGAGCAACACTTGGCGGACCGGCGTGCGTTGCCTCCAGCACCCGCGACGCGATGCTCAAGTCGCCTCACCCCATCGCGGGCATTCAACGTCATCACCAGAGCGACGATGGAGATGACCGGTATTGCCAGGATCAGAAGCCCAACCACGACGACTTCCGCCATCGCTCGTCCCCGGATGGATGAAAGTCGCGGCAATGTTACTTTTGCCGAGAAGGAGTTCTGGATAGCGGCCGCACGGGCCCTGTGGGTTAAAGCAAATCGAGCTGGAACGGGTGGCCTTCGGTTGCTGCATCGCCGAGGCCGATAGCGTCGATTGCACGGATCATGCGGGCCGTCGCGTTTGAGCACGCGGTCCGCGATCGAGACGATGCGTGAATTGGGCTGCGCGGTCCGCGAAGAGCGCCTGACATCCCAGGCAATCCGCATTTCTGTCGCGCCGTGGATTGAGCGCACAGGGCCGCCACAGGCCGCTGCCGCGGCGGGTCGACCGGCTGATCTCCGGCGAAGCAGTGCATCACCATCGGCGTTTTGCGATCCCAGGCGGTGACGAACCGATCAGCCGCCGCACATGCTCGTGGGCCGGCATCGTGTAGCCGTCGAGTGGCATGGTGATGTCGTCGACGGAGAGCACCAGGTGGTTTTTGAGGGCGCGATATGGATTGGCCGCCGAATCCCGTCAACAAGCCGCAGCAAGGTCACGATGCGGGCTGCGCGCCGGTCTCGTCGACCGTGGCATGAAGGCGCGAAAAGCGGAGCAGACGTGGATCATGGATCGCTTAGGGCTTCTTGGCCCTTATGTAGGCCTTGAGCCGCATTTATGGAAAGGCCTCGGCTGCCGAGCAGTTTGTCAGCGCTCCCGGTAGCGGGCCTGCGCGGTTCCGGCGGACCAGGGCTTGAGATAGTCGCGCTCGAGAACGGCCGGCGTACTCGGTGGCGGTGCGAAAATTTCCGGGCCTCGGCTTCCAGCGAAACCCGCCAGCCAGTGTCGCCCTCGAGATACGCAGCGCTTCAGTCCGCCGATTTGATGAGCGTTTGCAGCGGGTCCGGCAGCTTCGCGGGCAGCCCGAAGCGCAGATGGATCGCGGCGAGCAGCCGCGTCTCGACCGTCTTGTAGGCGTCGCCGATCACCGCCTTGAACGGCGAGATCATGTCGCCGATCACGTATTCGGGCGCGTCGTGCAGGAGGACCGCGAGCCGGCCCGCGGTCGAGACCGCGCGCGTCGCGCGCGCGATGCGCCTCGACCAGCAGCGAGTGCTGCGCGACCGAAAAGATGTGCGCGCCCTGCGGTCTGCCCGTTCCAGCGCGCGACGCGTGCGAGCCCATGCGCGATGTCGTCGATCTCGACGTCGAGCGGCGAGGGGTCGAGCAGATCGAGCCGCCGTCCCGACAGCATGCGCTGCCAGGCGCGGCGGCGAGCGTCGCGCGGCTTGCGGAGCTTCGGCGCGGCTCGCGCAGCTCGACTCATCGGTTCCGCCGAGCTTGCGCACGGCTGCGTGGCGGTGGCACGTCACCAGATGGTCGTTGACCATGCCGACCGCCTGCATGAAGGCGTAGACGATGGTCGGCCCGCACGAACTTGAAGCCGCGCGCCGGCAAGCTCCTTCGACATCTGCTGCGACAGCGCGGTCTCGGCCGGCACCTGCTTGGTGCTCGCGGAACTTGTTGCATCTTCGGCTTGCCGTCGACGAAGTCCCACAGGAAGCCGCGAGAAGCCCGGCCCCTTCTCCATCACCTCGAGCCAGGCGCGCGCGGAGAGCACCGCGCCCTCGATCTTCAGCGCGGTTGCGCACGATGCCGGCGTCCTTCATCAGCGCTCGACTCTTGCGCGCGTCGTAGCGCGCGATCTTTTCCGGCTCGAAGCCGTCGAAGGCGCGGCGGAAATTGTCGCGCTTGCGCAGGATCGTGATCCACGACAGCCCGGCCTGGAAGCCGTCGAGCACGAGCTTCTCGTAGAGCGCGCGGTCGTCGTATTCCGGCACGCCCCATTCGTCGTCGTGATAGGCGACGTAGAGCGGATCGCCGCTCGGGCCAGGGGCAGCGCATGAGGCCGTCGGCGTGAGAGGAGGGCGTGCTCATTCAGCCGTCTTGCCTCGCCCGGCCAGGCGAACGTCGCCCAGTCGGGCTTGCCGCGGGCTGATGGCGACGCCGCCGGCGGTGAGCGGCGTGCCGGCCGCGAGCGCGTCGGCGACGCGGTCGAGACGCAGCATGCGCGAGCCCGCGGCCGTCCGCGCGCCGAGCCCGGAGCGTGCCGACCTGCTTCTCGCCGGCCATCACCGGCGACGCCGGCGTCGGGCGCGAAGTCCGTCGTAGGCGACCGGCACGACGCGGTGCGCGCGGTGCCGCGATGCTCGATGCGCGACACCACCTCCTGGCCGACGTAGCAGCCCTTGTCGAAATCGACGCCGGTGAGCTGGTCCATGTCGGTTTCGTGCGGGAAAGCGTCGCCGTAGATGAAGTCGAGCCCGCCGCGCGGCACGCCGAGCGCGATGCGGTGCGCCTCGTAGGCGTCGGCATCGACCAGCTCGGCGCCGAGATCGGCGGCGGCCTCCGCCGGCGAGATGCGGCGGCAGCATGCACGCGCGAGCCGAGCGCCGGCAGCCGCGGGTCGGCGTAGCAGCAGGCCGTATTCGCGTCTGCGCCGCTGCCGTCCCAGACCGCCAGCACGCCGAGCACCTCGGACAGGTCCTCGCACGATCACCTTGGCGCGCAGCTTGTAGAAATTGAGCTGTTCCGACCAGCGTCGGCGGCGAGCGCGCGCGGGCAATCGAGGAAGAAGCCGCCGCCGTCCGCGGCCGGCGCCTCGGCGACGATGCAATCGACGATGATCTTGCCCTGCGGCGTGAGCAGCGCGGCAAAGCACGGCTTGCCCGGCGTCGACCTTGCCGATGTCGGCGGTCAGCAGCCCGTTGAGAAACTTCGCGCGCGTCGTCGCCGGCGACCTTGACCACGCCGCGATCGGGAAGAAGTGCTGCCTGCATGCCGATTCTTGTCTACTTGCATAGCTTGCCAGAACGCGGCGGAACGTAAGTCGCTGTCGGCACAGGCCTCAAGTCAGTCGGCAGCGCATTGGCGCATGACGCAAAGCCACGACCTGATCCTCAAGGGCGGCACGGTCGTCAACCATGACGGCGCAGGCGTGCGCGATCGTCGCCGTCGCGCGGCGGCCGCATCGCCGCGATCGGCGACCTGGCGCGCGCGTCGGCCGGCCGAGGTGATCGACTGCCGGGGCCTGCACGTGCTGCCGGGCGTGATCGACACCCAGGTGCATTTCCGCGAGCCCGGCCTGACCCACAAGGAGGACCTGGAGATCGGCTCGCGCGCGCGGTGATGGGCGGCGTCACCGCGGTGTTCGAGATGCCGAACACCGACCCGACTGACCACGAGCGCCGCGGCGCTCGCCGACAAGGTCGCAGCGCGCGCATCACCGCATGCATTGCGACTTCGCGTTCTTCATCGGCGGCACGCGCGAGAACACCCACGAGCTCGCCGAGCTGGAGCGGCTGCCGGGCTGCGCCGGCGTCAAGGTGTTCATGGGCTCGTCCACCGGCTCGCTGCTGGTCGAGGACGACGACGGGCGTGCGCGACATCCTCAAGGTCATCCGGCGGCGCGCCTCGTTCCATTCCGAGGACGAGTACCGCCTGCAGCGAGCGCAAGAACCTGCGGGTCGAGGGCGATCCGCGCTCGCATCCGGTCTGGCGCGACGAGATCGCGGCGCTGCAGCTGCACGCAGCGCCTGATCGCGGCTTGCGCGCGAGACCGGCAAGCGCGTGCACGTGCTGCACATCACGACCGCGCAGGAGATGGCGTTCCTCGCGCGACCACAAGGACGTGGCCTCGGTCGAGGCGACGCCGCACCATCTCACGCTCGAGGCGCCCGACTGCTACGAGCGGCTCGGCACGCTGCGCGCAGATGAATCCGCCGGTGCGCGACGCAGCGCACCGCGGCGATCTGGCGCGGCGCTCGAGCAGGGCGTCGTCGACGTGCTCGGCTCCGATCACGCGCCGCATACCGCGCGAGGAAAAGGCCAAAGCCTATCCGGCAAGCCCTTCGGGCATGACCGGCGTGCAGACGCTGGTGCCCGATCATGCTCGATCACGTCAACGCCGGGCGGCTGTCGCTGGCGCGCTTCGTCGATCTGACCAGCGCCGGGCCGGCGCGGCTGTTCGGCATCGCCTGCAAAGGGCCGCATCGCGGCCGGCTATGATGCCGACCTCACCGTCGTCGATCTCAAGCGCGCGCGAGACCATCACCAACCAGCTGGATCGCCTCGCGCGCGGGCTGGACGCCCTATGACGGCGTGACCGTCACCGGCTGGCCGGTCGGCACCTTCGTGCGCGGCGCGCAAGGTGATGTGGCAGGGCGCGCTTGCGACCCCGGCCCAGGGCGAGCGCGTCAGATCTGTGGAAACGCTGGCGGGTTGAAAGTTCAGTCGAGCCGTTATTGCCGCGGCTGCTCGCGAGCGTGAATTCTGCGGTTGCGGATGCGGGCAGCTCAGGCCAGTCCGGCGGGCGTCGCGGCGGCCTGGCTATACCGCCCATGGTGGTCACGAGGCTCGGCGAGCGCGGCGAACAGGCACGCGCCTGCGCAAGGCAGTCGCCGTCGATGCCGTCGCGGCGCGCTTCCGCCCGGGCTTCGTGGAGGTAGCCCAGTGCCATCATTTTCTGTTCGCGTGGTCGGAAATAGGCTGCGCGCAAGGATTCTCGGTAACGCCATAAAGTCCCGGCGCCAAGGCGGACGCCGTCCTCAAAACAGCGAGCACGAGGATCAGACGGCACAGCCCACAATTAAGAGAAGGTTAATTTGATTGGCGTTTAGCGTCGTAAAGCGTCGTTAAATGCGCTCGTAATTGTTGGACTTCTGCGCTGGACCACCTGACAAACGTTCAAACCAAAACGGCAGATCGTTAGTTGGGGTTGCTTTCTAAATGTCGCGTCCGTGCGTCATGACGGAAACACACCAGCTGCACCACGCAAGCAGAAGTTCACTGACAGTTTGCTAGCAAACTAAAGCCGCATGCGCGTTCTATGCGGTTTGGGATGTGCGTCAGCCAGGGCTTGCGGTTCTGGTGCAGCCCAGCGGCCACAAGGCTTTCAAGTTCGTCTACCATTCAAAAGTCGTCCGCGCTGGTATCACATCGGCAACGCAGCAATTCCGTTGCCGACGCACGGCGACTGGCTGCTGGCGTCATGTTGAAAGTGGTTGAGGGCAAAGACCCGCAGCGGAAAAAGAAAGCCGAGCGTGGTGGCAGCACGTTTGCCGCAATTGGCCCAGGCCTACGTTGAACGCTACGCTAAGAAGAAAACAAAAGCTGGACGCAGCCGACAAGCTTCGTGCGGAAAATGTCATTCGAAGTAAGCTAGTCAACAGCATTAAGCAATACGTAACCGGAACGAAGTACAT
>ERZ1370068.8018-contig-6901_pt1 | contig 61586 bp, 83 predicted proteins | sample MGYA00561227_ERZ1370068 | MGnify/ENA primary metagenome ERZ1370068 (study PRJEB38410, sample SAMEA6850437) | metagenome | study: Metagenomic assessment of the ecological functions of the soil: analysis of the soil microbiota associated with the...
GGTGTACTTCGTTCAGTTACGTATTGCTCGGCGAGGACCACCTCGCAAGCGACCGTGGCTACCGGTGCGCGGGGAGGCGCGCTAAGCGCCCCCTGCCTCAAAGGGGCAGCCACGAGTTCCACCGAACGCAGGCGCTGGGACGGTCGGTGATGGGTGGACGGTGATCAGTTCGCCCGCGCCGGCGTGCTGGGCGAATTTGGTCAGGTAATCGCGCACCTCGGCGGCGGTGCCGTCTGGCCGAGTAGCGGCCCATGCGTTCCAGGTGTCGCCCCTCTGGCGGGTCGTGGGAGCAGTGCGTCCGCGTCCGCATCGGTGAGGGTTCGGCCGCGGCCGCAGCAGCCCGGATCGCGCCAGCGTCGCACGGCCGCGAACTGCGCCGCCGCGTCGCTGGCGCTGTCGGCCGCGACGACGTTGACGCCGGCGATGACGTACGGGCGCTCCAGTTGGGCGAGGGGCGGAACTCACTGTGCGGTAGATCTCGACCGGCTTGTCCCGCAGCGCGGCCGGCGCGAAATGGGAGGCGAAGGCGTACGGCAGGCCGAGCGCGGCGGCGAGCTGCGCGCCGAACAGCGACGAGCCGAGGATGTAGAGCGGCACGTTCGTCCCCTTGCCCGGCGTCGGCCTCGACGCCGGGAATGCGCGATCTGATCGCCGAGGAATCCCTGCAGCTCGAGCGACGTCCTGCGGGAACGTATCGGCGCGCACTCGGGTCGCGACGCAACGCCCGCATCGTGGTCTGGTCGGAGCCGGGGGCGCGCCCGAGGCCGAGGTCGATGCGCCCCGGGATGCGGACGTCGAGCGTCCCGAACTGCTTCGGCGATCGGCAGCGGGGCGTGATTCGGCAGCATGATCCTCGCCGGCGCTCCGAGCCGGATGCGCGTCGGTGTTGCGCGGCGACGTGCGCGATGAGCACGCTGGTCGCCGACGACGCGATCGCCGGGATGTTGTGGTGCTCGGCGTACCAGACGCGCGTGTAGCCCAGGCGCTTCGCGCGCAGCTGGGCGACGGCAACGCTGGCGCTGGAAAGCTGTCGCGCGCGGTTTGCCCGGGCGCGACGAAGGCGAGATCGAGATCGACAGCGGGACGGCATGGCCGGCGGTCAGGCAGCAGTGCGCCTGCATCGCAACCGAGATACAGACCACGTCCGGATCAGCGTCCTCGGCAGCGACAGCGTAACCACCGGGGCATTAGCTCGGGATGGACCGGAAGGTCCGTGACCGAGACATCTGACAATTGCTGCTCGCGACGCGTCCGCCGTCAGGGGCCAGGGAATTTTCGAAACAGAGAGACACGGAGAATCTCTGTGCCCTCTGTGGTAGGGGACGTCTGGATCGTGCCGCTCCAACGCCTCGCTCGCCGCCCTCGGCCTGCGTCCCGACGACGGAGCGCCGGGACGCGACAGACCGCTGCTCCGCCGTCTGCCTGGACGAGCTGTCGCAGCGCGGCACCGATCGGTCTGGAATATCGCTCGCCGCCTTCGCCGGTGCATGCTGGCGCGCGTGGCCGGCGTGGAGGGCGGCATCTCAGCGGAGGAAACCGCGGCGATGGCGGCGTGCGCCTGCGCACCGCCGGCAATCTGAACGAAACGGATCGCGACGCTGATCGCCGCGAGATGCGCTGCGCCACAGAGCGCGACGGGTTGGCGGCGATCCAGGCCCAGGAGCTCACGCGCGCCATCAACGCCGGCGCGACCCCGGAGGAGAAGCAGGGGCTGCTCGACTGCCTCTACGCCGTCGCCGCGGCCCGATCATCCTCGTCTCCGACGTCGAAGAACAGGAGATCCGCCGCCGCGTGCCGAGGCCATCCCCTGGTCCCCGCACCGCGTGGCTGATGGAGATCCGGGCCCGCTACCGGGACCGGCATCGGAGTGCTGCAGAACCTGCCGCGCGGCCGTTGACTCGCGCCGGCCGGTCCGGGAGACTGGGCGTTCACTGGTGGGCGTCGCTCCGGCGGCGCCACGGCCCATCCGGCAAAGGAGGGGGACATGCGGTACGGATTCGCGTGCGCGCTGATCGCCACCGTCGTCTGCGGGCATGCGCCGGCGCGGCCCGAGCCGCCGAGGTGGGACGACCCACCGCCCGCTGCCCGACGACCGGCGCGGCGCCATCGTCGGCCTCCACTGGGTCTACGCGCTCAGCGTGACTACCGCTTCAACGAGTCGGGACGTCTCCGCCGACGGACGCGCTCGGCTTTCGAGGTGCTGGGCGGCTATCGCTTCAATCCCGCTGGGTCGACGTGACCGGCGTCCTCCAGTACCAGAGCAACTTCGCCATCAACGGCACCGACGCTGATCATCGGGGGCGTCGCCGATCCGCGGCCCGGCGCGCGCCTCAGAACGTCAGCTTCATGCCGACGGGGCGCGTCTCACCCGTTCGCGACCCTGCTGCCAGCCGTTGCGGGTCGAGCCCGCGGCAGGCTCCTTCGGCATGGGGGACGTGTTCTACTTTGAGGAGATGAGTGACGGCGTGTCGAGAGCGACTCCGATGCGACCTTCATGTTCTCTGCTTCGAGACCGGCGTCGACTTCCACGTCATCCCAGAGCTGGTCATCCACAGCTCGGCGCCGGCTACGTCGTCGCGGCGGAGGATCTCCATCTACTGAACCGACGTGACGCCCAACTACGCCCCGTTCGTCGCCGGCGTGGAGCACCATGCTCTAGGCGGCGCCGGGCGAGTCGCTGCATCGCCGCCGCCGTCGCGCGAAAAAGCCCGCGACGGTTTCGGCGATGATCTGCGCCACCGGCTTCACCTCGTCGATGCGGCCGACCACCTGGCCGCCGAGGCGCGATCGCGGCTTCCATGTCGCCGCCGAAGTAGAGGTCCATGGCCCGTGCGCGAAGACGTCGAAGCCGACGTGCTCCTGGCGTTCGAGCGCGTTCGTCGTTCTGCGGTGCGGAGCGCCCGCAGGCCGGGGCGGCTGAAGCGGTTGAGGAAGACGGTGTCGGTCTCGGCGGCGGCGAGGATCGCGCTGCTTCCAGTTCTCGTGCACCGGCGACTCGGCCGCCGACACCATGCGCGAGCCCATCTGCACGCCCTCGGCGCCGAGCGCGAACGCGGCCGCCATGCTCGGCCCGTCGCAGATGCCGCCGGCGCGCGATCACCGGCACGTCGACCTTCGAGCAGCACCAGCGGCAGCAGCACCATGGTCGCGACGTCGCGCGGGTTCTTGAAGCCGCCGCCCTCGCCGCCCTCGACCACCAGCCCGTCGACGCCGGCCGTCGATCGCCTTCAACGCCGCGTCGAGCGACGGCACGACGTGGAAGACCGTGAGACCGGCCGCCTTGAGCTGCTCGGTGTACTTGCGCGGATCGCCGGCCGAGGTGGTGACGAAGCGGCACGCCCTGCGCGACGACGAAGTCGACGATGCCGGGATCGCGCACGAAGAGCTGCGCGATGTTGACGCCGAACGGCTTGTCGGTGAGATCGCGCATCTTGCGGATCTCGCTCGCGCACGTTGTCGAGCTCGCCCGACGAGGTCTCGATGATGCCGAGCCCGCCGGCGTTGCGACACCGCCGAGGCGAGCTGAGCTGCGCGCGATCCACCCCATCGGCGCCTGCACGATCGGGATAGCGGACGCCGAGCAGCTCGCTGACGCGGGTGCGGATGCGGTCCATGGGATCCGCCACAGAGAGGCACGGAGGCCTCCATTATCTTCCCTCTGCGGTCTCTGTGGTTTAGTTGATCGCTTCGAACAGCCCGGCGGCGCCCATGCCGCCGCCGATGCACATCGTGACGATGCCCCAGCGCTTCTTCTGGCGGCGCAGCTCGAGCAGCAGCGTGCCGGTCATGCGCGAGCCGGTCATGCCGTACGGATGGCCGATCGAGATCGCGCCGCCGTTCGGGTTGAGCTTGGCGGGATCGATGCCGAGGCGATCGCGGCAGTAGACCGCCTGCGACGCGAACGCCTCGTTGAGCTCGACGATGTCGATGTCGTCGATCTTGAGGCCGTTGCGCTTGAGCAGCTTCGGCACGGCGAACACCGGGCCGATGCCCATCTCGTCGGGCTCGCAGCCGGCGACCACGAAGCCGCGGAAGAAGCCGAGCGGCTTGATGCCGAGCGCCTTGGCGCGATCGGCCGACATGATCAGGCACGCCGAGGCGCCGTCGGAGAACTGCGAGGAGTTGCCGGCGGTGACGCTGCCGACTTCGGCTTGAACGCGCCGGGCAGCTTGGCGAGGCCCTCGAGCGTGGTCGTCGGGACGGTTGCACTCGTCGCGGTCGACCGTCGACCTGCTTCTGCGACTTCGCGCCGGTCGCCTTGTCGGTGACCTCCATGCGTCACCGTCATCGGCGAAGATCTCGTCCTTGAACTTGCCTCGACTGCTGCGCCGCGGCGGTGCGCTGCTGCGAGGCCAGCGCCAGCTCGTCCTGCGCCTCGCGGCTCACCTTGTAGCGCTCGGCGACGACCTCGGCGGTGAGGCCCATCGGCATGTAGATCGCCTTCTTGTGATCCGAGCAGCCAGGGGTTGAAGAGATTGTGCTTGTTGAAGTCGTTCTGCATCATCGTGATCGACTCGAGGCCGCCGCCGATGACCGCCTCGGCGCCCTCGTTCTCGACCATGTGCGCGGCGGTCGCGACCGCCTGCAGCCCCGACGAGCAGAAGCGGCTCACCGTCTGGCCCGCGCACGGTCACCGGCAGGCCCGGCCATCACCGCCGACGTTGCGGCCGGCGTTGAAGCCCTGCGGGCCCTTCCGGGAAGCCGGTGCCCATGACGACGTCGTCGATCTCGGCCGGATCGAGCTTCGGCGTCTTCTTCAGCACCTGCCTTGATGCACTGCGGCGGCCATGTCGTCCGGCCGCGTGAGGTTGAAGGAGCCGCGGAACGACTTGGCGAGCCCGGTGCGGGCGGTCGCGACGATGACGGCTTCTCGCCTCGTAGCCATGGTGGTGCCTCCTAATGTGTAGGGTGAATGACCGACCAGACATCGCAAATCGGGTTGACGGCGGCAAGCCGGGTCGCGGCGCATCAACCACAGAGGCCACAGAGGGTCACGGAGGCCTGCCGTTCAGGCGGCGGGAACATCTTGCGCTGGCTCTGATACAGCCGCGGGAACTCGGCGTAGAGGCGGTCGTACACCGCCGCGAGTTCGCCGGGTCCAGCGCGAACGTCGCGCTGCCGCCGGCACCAGGTCGCGCACCTCGTCCTCGCGCACCGGCGCCGAGCGCCATGGCGAGCGATCAGCGCGGCGCCGCGCAGGATTGGTGTGCAGCGGATCGGCGGTGCGCTCGATCGTGCGGTTCATGCACGTCGGCGTGGATCTGGCACCAGAGGTGGCGACGAGCGCGCCGCCGCCGATGCATGCGGATGGGATCGAGCCGGCGGCCGGCGAAGCGCCTCGACCGCCTCGTGCAGCCAGCGGTTGTTGTAGGCGACGCCTTCGCAGCACCGCGCGCACCAGGTCGGCGCGCGTAGTCGCCAGCGAGACGTTGTGGAAGCCGCCGCGCGCGCTTCCGGTCGGTGACCGGCGACCGCTCGCCGGCGAGCCAGGGCGTGAAGAGCACGCCGCCGCTGCCCGGCGCGCTGCCGGCGGCCAGCGCCGTCCAGCTCGTCGTAGCCGACGCCGTCGCCGAGGATGTTCTCGCGCAGCCAGCGCAGGCACATGCCGCCGGTGTCGTGGTTGTTGGCGACGAGATAGCGATCGGCGCGCAGGCCGGGGACGCTCGACGATCGCGCGCCGGAGATCGCTCTTCTTGAACGGCACCGGCAGCGACCGATCAGGCGGTGCGTGCTGACTGGCCATGTGCGTCTCGAAGTCGCGCACCGCTCCGGCGCCCGACGGCGGCGGAATGCAGGTCGGGCGTGCCGGCGACGACGGGCACGCCGCGCGGCAGACCGAGCGCGCGCGGCGACGTCGTCGCGCACGACGCCGACCACCGATCCGGTCGCGCGCAGCGGCGGCAGCTTGTCGGCGGCGACGCCGCGCCATACGCACCAGGGTCGGATCGTAGGCGAGCACGTCGAGCCGCCGGTTGTCGGTGAGCCACGAGGCGATCATCGTCGCGTGCGAAGCCGTCGCCTCGCCGGTGAAGCGCATCGTCAGATAGTCGGCCGGCTCGAGATACCAGCGCGCCGCGCGCCGCGACGTCCGGCCGATCGTTGGCGAGGTGGAGCATGTGGCTGATCGGATCGTTGCCGATCGGCGACGGCGCGCCGCCGGTGCGCCGGATCCAGACGCGCCAGCGGCAGCGGCGCGTAGCCGCTCACCGGCCCGCCGAACGCTCGCCGCGCGTAGCGGCTCCGCCGCGCGTGTCCTGCCACATCACGCAGTCCGCCGACCGGCCGCCCAGCCGCGTCCACCGGCACGATGCTCGCCCACTGTGCCGTGCAGCTCACCGCCGCGACCGACTCCGGGCGCGACGGCGCCGCTCGCGAGCGCACGCCGGCTCGCGTCGGCGACGAGCCGCCACCACTCCTCCGCGTCCTGCACCGCGCCCCCGCCCGGCAGATGGCGCGTCGCAACCGCCAGGTGGTCCTGCCACGCGATGCGCCCGGTGAGCGACACCAGCCCGACCTTCGGCCCGCCGGTGCCGAGATCGACGGCGAGAACGAGATCTTTCACCGCGGAGACGCGGAGGCGCGGAGACGTCGGAATCGAGCTCAGCCATCTCTGCGTCTCAGCGTACTCTGCGGTGAAAGTCGTCTTCAGGGCTCCGGTGGCAGGCTCTGATACGTATCGAGAATCTGCGCCATCATCATCTTGATGAAAGCGTCGGCTTCGTCGGTCATGCCGCCGGCGACGCCGCCGTAGACGGCGCCCGAGGCGCGGCGCTTCGTCCTGTGCGCGCGTGCGCGTAGGCAACCGGCATCGGCGAGGTCGGTTGCGAAGGTGCTCGGCGACGCCGGGCTGGGTCTGCGGGCGCGTCACCGCCATGTGGATCGCGTTCGGGTACTGCTGGCCGTTGAAGCGCCAGCCGCGCGTCCGCATGAAGTCGTTGACGTGGTAGATGTCGAAGTCGTCCGACGTGAAGCTGAAGCAGGAACGTCGGATCGCCGAGCGATGCGCAGCTCGCGGATGCGAGCGCACCGCGTCCTGCATCGCGCACGCGGTCTCGAAGATCTGCCTCGGCATAGCGGCGGTAGCCCGTCGCGGCCGAGGCTGCACCATCGCCGCCCACGTCGCGGCCAGCAGACCGCCCGAGCGCGATCCCTCGATGCCCGGCGAGCAGGTACTTCCCGCCCGCTCCAGTCGGTGCATGAAGAAGTACTGCGCGTTGCGCAGCGCCGTTGTCGCGGAAGCGCGAGCACCGACGTGCCCTTGAAGCGCGTAGCCGTACTTGTGGGTGTCGGCCGAGATGCGCGGTCACGCCCGGCAGCGCGGAAGTCGAAGCGCGGGATGTCGTAGCCGAGCTCCTCGCCGAACGGCAGGATGAAGCCGCCGAGGCAGCCGTCGACGTGCAGGCCGATGCCGCGCTCGCAGCGCGATCGTCGCAGAGCTCGGCGATCGGATCGATCGGTGCCGTAGCCGTAGTTGCAGGCGGAGCCGACGAGGCGACGGTCGTGGTCGTCGATGTAGCGCGGCGATCCAGTCCGACGTCGACGCTGCGTCGTCTCGGGATCGACCGGCGCCCGCCGCAGCTCGATGCCGAAGAGGTGGCAGGCCTTGTCGAAGGCCGGGTGCGCGGTCTCGGGCTTGATGACGTTGGGCGCGGTCGATGCCGCGCGTCTCGCGCCGCTGCTCGCGGTAGGCGAGCATCGCGTGCAGGATGCTGCCGGTCCCGCCCGATGGTGCACGAGACCGACCGGCTCGCCGTCGGTCACGGCGTCCGGCGTGGAAGAGGTCGAGCGTCATCGCGATGATCTCGCCCTCGAACCTGGTCTGCGCTCGGGCACATGTCGCGCTGCAGCGCGTTCACGTGCGCGAAGAGCCCGAACGCCTCGTTCATGAACGCGTAGTGCTCGTGGTCGCCGCAGTACATCGTGCCGCGAGCAGCTGCCCGGTCTCCCAGAACGCGTCCTCCTCGTGCGCCATCGCGCGCAGCTCGGCGAGCACGTCCTCGCGCGACCGCCCCTGCTGCGGCAGCGCACGATTCACGCTGAAGCGATTGCGATACGGATAGTCGTCCATGTCGTCTGCCGCCTCTATGCGCTCTGTGGTGAATCAGCCTTCGAGTATCGCCACTGCCTCGTCATGCAGCCGCTCGTTCGCCGACGCGACCACGATCCCGCCGGTGAGCGGCGCGTTCCCTGCCGAGGTCCGTGACGATGCCGCCGGCCGCCTCGATGATCGGGATCAGCGGGCACGATGTCGTACGGCCTGCAGGCTCGACTCGACGACGAGGTCCACGAGGCCGAGCGCGAGCAGACAGTACGAGTAGCAGTCGCCGCCGTAGCGCTGCGCAGGCGCACCGCGCCGGCGAGCCGCTTGAACGCGACGCGTTCCTCGGCGTTGAACACGGCGGGATGCGTGCAGCGCAGGATCGCGTCGGCGACCGTCGCGTCCGGCCGCGCGCAGCGGCCGCCGCTGTCCCCTGGCGGGTGAACCAGCCGTCGCCGCCGACGGCGGCGAAGCGCTCGCCGAGGTACGGGATCTCCGCCCAGCCGGCGGCGGGCACGCCGTCGACGCGCAGGCCCACCAGCGTGCCCCACTCCGGCGAGCCGCTGATGAAGGCGCGCGTGCCGTCGATCGGATCGATGATCCACGACGCGCGCGCGTCGGCCGGCCCGCTGGTGCCGTGCTCCTCGCCGACGATCGCGTGCGACGGAAAGCGCGCCGACAGCCCTTCGCGCAGCAGCGTCTCGATGCCGCGGTCGACCTCGGTCACCGGGTCGTAGCCGCTTGGCGCCGCCCCTTGTCGTGCACGCCGAGATCGCTGCGGAAGTACCGCAGCGCCATCGCCGCCGCCGCGTCGAGCAACGGCTCGATGACGGCAGCCGCGGCGGCGAGATCGACCGGCGCAGCCATGCGCCGGTTGTGGCATGACTGAGTAACGGATGGATGAAAGACGAAGGATGAACAGACGAATGCCGGAACCGAGTTGGGCTCGCGTTCCGTCTTTGATCTCTTCGTCCTTGATCTATTCGCCTACGTCCATGCCCGGCGCCGGTGCACCGATCGCCGCGGCCTGCGCCAGCGTCATGTCGGGGATCAGGCGCGCGAGGATCGGGACGCGCGTCGCCGTAGGCGCGTGCCGCGCACTGGAGGCGCGGTCGCCGCGCAGGGTGACGCAGTAGACGGTGCCCCATTCCATCGGTTCGCCGCCGGGGTGCCACTGTTCTTCGCCTCGACGAAGACGGTGCCGTCGCGCTCGGCCCACTGGACGATCTCGAAGCGGAACCCGGGGCACGCCGGCGAGGTAGGTCGTCATGTACGCGCGCACCTGCTTGCGGTGCAGCGGCGCGACCATCCCAGGGTGGCAGCACGGTGCCGTCGGTCGGATCGCAAGAGGTTCTCGTACTTGTCCGGATCCGGGGCGCTGCCGAAATCGCGAAAGCGAGTGAGGAAGCGTTCGGTGTCGTCATGGCGGGAGAATTGAAGATGATGCGCGGCGAGATCAGGAAAACCGACCACGGATGTCGCGGATCCGTGAATCCGTGGTTGTCTTCCGCTTGCGTCGCCCGCCCGATTCCGCGCCACGCTGCGCGATCATGCGTAGATTCCGTTCCCTGCTCGCGCTCGCCGCGCTGTTGGTCGCGACCGCTTCGTTCGCCGCCGACGCCGCTCCATCCTGGCCGCAGACGATCACCCAGGACGGCAACACGTTGCGCATCTATCCGCCGCAGCTCGACAGCCTGGGCGAACCGGCTCGACTTCACCGGCCGCGTCGCGGCGGTGGTGACGCCGGTCGGCGGCACCGCCGCGACCGGCGTCCTGCGCATCACGGCGCGGACGAGCACCGACGCACGGCGCACCGCGTCGTCGCGCTGTCCGACATCCAGGTCACCGACGCGCAGTTCCCCACCGCCGCACCGGCCGACGCGACGAAAGCGAGCGCGCTCGCGAAAGCGCTCATGCCGAAGGGCGGGGATCTCCCCTCTCGCTCGACTATCCTGCTGGCGGCGCTGGTCCAGGCGGGTCAGACCGCCACCTCCGCGCCGCTCGGCACCACGCCGCCGACGATCTTCCTCGCCGAGCAGCCCGCGCCGGCTCGTGCAGTTCGAAGGCACGCCGTACGTTCGTGACGGTCGCAGGGAACCACCGTGCAGTACGCGATCAACACCAACTGGCCGGTGCTCCGCACCGTCAACGCGCCGACCCTCTACCTGCTCGACTCGACCGGCTGGCTCACCTCCGAGACGCTCACGACTGGCGTGTGGGGTACGCGGACGCGCAACCCCTCCCGACTTCGCGCAGTTGCCGGATACGAAGGACTGGCAGGACGTCAGGCAGAATCTCTCCCCGGCGCCCGAGGGGCAGGCGCCGCTGCTGATCGACGTCTCGACGACGCCGGCCGAGCTCATCGTCATGGTCGGCGCGCCGCAGTACCAGCAGGTGCCCGGCACCGGCATCCACGCCGTCACCAACACCGACAGCCTGGTGTTCTGGGACGCGCTACGCGAAGGCGTACTACTACCTGGTGGCCGGCCGCTGGTTCCGCGCCGACGGGCTCGGCGGTCCGTGGACGTACGCCAGCCGACGCTCTGCCGGCGGACCTCGCCAACATTCCGGCCGACGGGCCGCTCGCCGCCGTGCTGGCACTCGGTGCCGAACACGCCGGAAGCGCGCGAGGCCGCGTTGCAGGCGCAGATTCCGCACCTCGCCACCGTCAGCCGCACGAGCACCAGCGCCAGCGTCGCGTACGACGGCGATCCGCAGTTCGCGCCCGATCGAGGGTACGTCGCTGGCGTACGCCGTCAGCACGGCGAGCGACGTGATCCGCGTCGGCGACGCCTACTACCTCTGCCAGAACGGCGTCTGGTTCACCGCCGCCGGCGCCTGCCGGACCGTGGAGCGTCGCCGCCGCCGTGCCGGATCCGATCCTATAGCGATCCCGCCCAGCTCGCCGCTCCACAACGTGACCTACGTGCCGGCTGTATCAGAGCCAGCCCCGACCAGGTCGTGTACGGCTACACCGACGGCTACCTCGGCGAGTACGTCGCCGACGGCGTCGTCACGTGGGGAACCGGCTACTACTATCCGCCCTACCTCGGCACCGCGGCGTTGCTGCAGCATCACCCGCGCCCGTACAGACCTACGGCTGCGACGCCTTCCTACAATCCCGCCAACGGCATCGCTTCATCGCGCCGGCTATGGGTACGGACCATACGGCGGCGTCGCCGGCGGCGACGTACAATGCGGCGACCGGCACCTACGCCCGCGGCGCGCCGCGTGTACGGGCCGTATCAGTCGGGCGAGACCGTGCAGGGCGTACAACCCGCGCACCGGCACCGCCGCGGTCGGCGAGAGCCGCGCGAATCCCTACGCGTCGTGGGAGCAGGGCGTCGTCTACGGATCCGTCGGGCGCGCGGCGCGCGGAGAAGCGGTACTCGAACGATCGCGGCACGGTCGCCCGCGTGCAGACACGCCGACGGCGCCGACGTCGTCGCCGCCGGCAACGGCGAGCGCTCGGCGGCGGTGGTCCGCGCACCCGGCGGCGATTGGTACGCGGGGGGCGGCGGCGGCGACTGGTACGCCGGCGGCGACGACAACCTTCTACCGGCGCACCGAACAGGGGTGGGAGCGCGCCGACGCCGCTCGCGCCGACGGCAGCATCCCCGGTCTCGGCCGCGCCGTCGGCGCCGACGGCTACGTGCCGTCCCACTACTGTTCCGAGCCGCGAGGTCGGCGACGGCCTCAACGCGGAGTACGCCGCCCGCCAGCGGCAGATGATGAGCTACCAGCGCTACCAGCGGCGACTGGGGCCAACGCGGCTTCAACAGCTTCGGCGGCGGCCGCTACGCAGGGCGTGAGCGGCGGCGGCTTCCACGGCGGCGGCGGCCGGCGCGGTAGCGGCGCCTTCCGCCCGCCAAACAGGATCAACGCGAAGACGCGAGGCGCGGAGCGTGTAGGAGAAATCGAACGCTCCTCTCTCCGCTCTGCGGTCTCCGCGTCTTCGCGTTGAAATTCTTTCGCGTCTAGAGCTGTCGGGTGCGGATTATCGCGGCTATCCCAGCAGCACCAGCGCGATGCCGATCAGCACCAGCACGACGCCGGGGATCTGCCGCAACACTTCCCGCTCGTGCCACACCGTCAGTGACAGCACGACGGCGATCACCACTCCACCTGGCCGACGGCCTTCACGTAGGCGACCAGGGTGAGCGAGTACGCCCAGTACCAGCAGAGGCTGCCGCCGAAGCTCGTGGCGCCGAGCCGGGACATGCGGCGCAGGTGGCGCGACCAGCTTCGCAGCGCGCCCGGGCTCGGCGAGCCGCAGCCAGACGGTCAGGATCGCGACCTCGAGCCAGGTCGTGTGGAAGAGCGTGTAGGCGGCGGCCTCGAAGCGGTCGTGTGCCGACGCGCGGGTTGACGAGCACGAAGCGCGGCGTTGGCGTTCTTGAGAAGAAGCTGGCGAACACCACAAGCAGGCCCGAGGCGATCGCCAGCGCGGCGCCGGCGTCGGGTGGAAGGCGCGGCGCCAGCCGGCCGGACCGTCGGCCGCGGCCGAGGTTGATGGCACAGGCGCGCCGACGGTGCAGGCGGCGACCGCCGATCCAGCCGACGAGGGCGGGATACTCGCTGAAGAAGAGCGCGCCGATCAGCGCCGCGAACGCGACCTCGAGTTTGTGCAGCACGATCGACTGGGCGAACGTCGCGCGGCGAAGAGCGCGGCGATCAGCGCCACGTTGCCGAGCAGTTGCGCCACCGCGGTGGCAGGTTGTAGGCGAAGCAGCGAACCGAGTACTCGACCGGTCCGACCGCAGGCGCGCAGCACCAGAGATCGAGCAGCGCCGAGAACGGCAGGTTGAAGCGCGAAACGCGCCCAGGTGTTGAGCGCCAGGGCGAGATCTGGAACGCGAGGCTCCGCGCCAGCGCGTTGCGCGCCGTCTGCAGCGTGCCGGTCGCCGAGCGCGAGGACGCGCCCAGAGCGGCATCGGCGTCGGACCGACGCGCTCAGCCTCCAGGCCGAGGCGCCGGGCGATGATCACCTTCATGATCTCGTTGGTGCCGGCGTAGATCGACTGCACCGCGGCGTCGGCGTAGTCCATCGCGATCGGGTACTCGAGCATGAAGCCGTAGCCGCCGTGGAGCTGCACGCACTCGCTGGTGAGCCGCTTCTGCAGATCCGTCGTCCACCACTTCGCCATGCTGACCTCGGTGACGATGTCCTCGCCGCGCACGTGCGCGGCCAGCAGCTTGTCGATGAACGCCTGGCCGATCTCGACCTCGGTGGCGAGCTCGGCGAGCGTGAACTGGGTGTTCTGGAACGCGGCGATCGGCTGGCCGAACGCCTGCGCGCTGCTTGACGTACGTCGATCGTGTCGTCGAGCGCGCGGCCGGCACGACGCGATCGAGCGCGACGGCGATCGTCAGGCGCTCCTGCTGGAGCTGCTCCATCAGCATCTTGAAGCCCTGCCCTTCGGCGCCGAGCAGGTTCGACACCGGCACGCGGCAGTCCTCGAAGGCGAGCTCGCTGGTGTCCTGGCCGCGCAGGCCGAGCTTGTCGAGCTTGCGGCCGCTGCACGAAGCCGGGCGCGTCGGCCTCGACGAGGATCGAGGCTGATGCCCGTGTGCGGCGGGTCGGCGTCGGGATCGGTGCTTGGCAGACGACGATGAACAGGTCGCCGATCTGGCCGTTCGAGATGAACGTCTTGGCGCCGTTGATGACGTAGTGGTCGCCGTCGCGGCGGGCGCGGGTCTGCACGTTGGCGAGGTCGGAGCCGGTGCCCGGCTCGGTCATGGCGATGCCGAGCAGGATCTCGCCGCGGATGGCGCCCGGGCACGTAGCGGCGCTTCTGCTCTTCGCTGCCGTAGGTGGTGCAGGTAGGGCAGGATGATGTCGCGAGTGCAGCGAGATCATCATGCGCGTGCGCGCGCAGGTCGGCCATCTCCTCCATGATGATCGCGTCGTAGAGGAAATCGCCGCCGGCGCCGCCGTACTCGACCGGCTGGTTGGCGCCGAGAAAGCCCGGCCGCGCCGGCAGCGCTGCCAGGTCTCGCGGTCGCTCATGCCGCGCTCGTTCCACTGCGGCGACCTTGGGCGCGATCTCCTTCTCGGCGAAGCTTGCGGAACTGCTCGCGGAAGAGATCGTGACTCGGGCGAGAAGATGTCTCGGCTTCATGATTCGACCACGAGGGCGCTGAAACTGCGAAGACCTCTGCGGCCCTCGCGTGGTGAAATCAACTAGCGGCGCGCGCTTGCGGCGGCGCGTCGGCGCCTATCTTCGCGTGTCTTCTTGCGCGCGGCGCCGCCTTGCGCTTGCGCGGCGCGGCCTCCGCTGCGCGCGGCGGGCCTTCGCCGTGCCCGTCGCAGCTCTCGAGGCTCCGCACCGAGCTCGCGCACGTACTTCTCGACCTGCGCCGCGATGTCGACGCCGTACCTTGCGCACGCATCGTCGGCGAGCTTGCGCAGGCGGTCGGCGCCTGCTGCAGATTCCGCGGCGCCGACTTGGCGCGTTCTCGAAATCGGCGCGCAGCTGGCGCGCGGCCTTCTCGACGTCCCTGATCAGCTGTAGCTGATCCGCTCTCGTCGGTCCTGCCGCCATGTCGGTCCTCCTGCGTTGGTAGACGAACCTGCGTCGGTGTAGACCACAGATCGCGAATCATGCAGCCAGCAGCGGCGCGAGCGGCCGCGTTGACCAGTGTAGCCGTGTGAGCCGGTGCATCGTCGCGCGAGCGCCCCTTCGCAGCTGGCGCTGGCGTCCGACTGCGCGCGGCGTCACGCCTTTCGCTTCAGTGCAGCGTCGCCACCGTCACGCCGGCGCCGCCCTCGTTCGATTCGCCGCCGCGGAAGCCGGCGCAGTACGGGCGAGGTGGCGAGGTGATCCTGGATGGCGCGGCGCAGCAGCGCCGCTGCCGATGCCGTGGACGATGCGCACGGTTTCCTGGCCGGCGCTGGGCGGCGCGGTCGAGGAAGGGCTCCAGGCGGCTCGAGCGCCTCGCGCGCGCGCAGGCCGATGACGCTGAGCTCGCCGCGCTGCCACCTTCGCGCGATCGCCGGCATCGCACGGCGATGCTGGTGCGCGGCGCCGCGCGGCGCGACGCGGCGGAGCTGCGCCGCCGGCACCTCGAAGCGCATCGTGCCGCGCTGGATCCAGGCGCGGGCGCCGTCGACAGCGCCAGCAGCTCGCCTCGATGCCGCGGTCGGCCACCGCGACCGTATCGCCGACCTCGACGCGCCCGGCGCGGCAGGCCAGCGCCGCCGACGCGCCGGCGCCACCTCCTCGAGCTGTCTCGCGCGCGGCGATCGCCGCCTCCTGCTCGCGGGTGAAGCGGTCGAAGCTCGGCGCGCGCCTCGTCACGCCGGCGCAGCCCGCTCGAGCTGCGCGCGCCCGTCCGCTTTCAGCTGGCCGCAGGAAGGCGCGCGCCTCGCGCACCTCCTCCTGCCAGGCGCGTGCGCCGCCGTTCGCGCAGCTCGCCGAGCAGGCGTGTCGATTCGGCGGCGTTGTCGGTGAGCGCTGCGCGCGCTGCGCTGTCGGCTTCCGCCAGGTCGCGCCTCGACGCGCGCGCGTGCGCTCGAGCGTCGGTGCGGCGTTGAGCAGCGCGCGTGCTCCAGGCTGCGACGCCGGCGGCGGTGTCGAGGATGGCGGCCGGCAGCCCGAGACGCCGCGCGATCGGCAGCGGCAGGCTGCGGCCGATCGAGTCGTAGATCAGGCGGTAGCGCGGCGTCAGGCGACTCGACGTCGACATCGACCGCCGCCACCGTGCAGCGCGGGTCGTCGAGCGCCAGCAGCTTGAGCGGCGTGTAGTGCGTCGTGAGCGCGAGATGCGCGCCGCGCGCGTCGAAGAACGCAGCAGTCCGATCGCCAGCGCCGCGCCTTCCTCCGGGTCCGTGCCGACGCCGGGCTCGTCGAGCAGCACCAACGGCGCCCTGCACGCCGGCGCGCGGCGATCTCGCACAGATTGGCGACGTGCGCCGAGAAGGTCGACAGGTTGCGCTCGATGCTCTGCTCGTCGCCGACGTCGGCGAAGATCGGCCGCGAAGCACGGCAGGCGCGCGCCCTCGGCGGCGGGGATCGAGCAGGCCGCTCTGCGCCATCAGCGCGCAGAGGCCGAGCGTCTTGAGCGCGACGGTCTTGCCGCCGGTGTTCGGGACCGGTGACGACGAGGGCGCGGCGGTCGGCGGGCAGGTGCACGTCGATCGGCGTCACCGGCCGGCCGGTGAAGAGCAGGCCGGGGTGGCGGGCGTGCGCGCAGATCGACCGCGTAGTCGCAGAAGCCGGGGCGCGTGCAGCGGTAGGTGCGGGCGAAGCGCGCGCCGGCGACCAGGCAGTCGACCTCGACCAGCGCGTCGATGCTCGCCGTGATCGCCTCGTGCTCGGCGCCGGCGAGGCCGGTCAGGTCGGTGAGGATGCGCTGGACGATGATCTCCTCCTCGCGCACGGCGAGCAGGAACTCGTTGTTCAGCTCGACGGCGAACAGCGGCTCGACGAAGAACGTCTCGCCCGACACCGAGCGGTCCTGGACGACGCCCGGGAGCTGCGCGACGGCGGCGACGCGCACCGGCACGACGAAGCGGTTGTTGCGCAGCGTGACGTAGGTCGTCGGCGATGACGTCGACCAGGCCGCGGCGCGCCACCAGCTCCTCGAGCTTCCGCTGTCAGGGCGTCGCGCAGGCGGCGGATGCTCGCGCGGACGCGCGCCAGCGCCGGCGCTGGCCGCGTCGAGCACGTTGCCGCTCGCTCGTCGAGCGCGCGCCGCAGCTCGGCTTCGAGGCTGCGGGAACGCGACCAGCCGCTCGCGCAGGCTCGCGCAAGGTCGGCGCCGCGTGCCGCGTGGCGGCGGAAGAAAGGCGCCGACGCTGCGAGATCGCCGCCAGCGTGTCTGGCGCACCGCGACGAGCGTCTTGCCGTCGAGCGCGAAGCCCTCGTGCGCGGCGCTGCGCAGATGCGGTCGCACGTCGGCGAACCCGGCAGCGGCGGATCGCCGTGCCGCTCGAGCAGCAGATGCAGCTCCCAGGCGCGATCGAGCGCCGCGTCGGCGGCGGCGCGATCAGCCGTCGGCACCAGCGCGCGGCAGCGCTCCTGTCCGGCGCTCGACGCCGCGAAGTCCGCCACGCGCGCGATCACGCGCGGAAAGTCGAGCGCCGAGAGGTCGCGCGAGCGCATGACGCAGAATTACACTGCTGAGGCTTGTCTGTGTACCTCCGTGCCCCTCTGTGGTTTAGAACTCGCGCATGATCGTCGTCACGAATCGGATTCCAGTGGCCAAGGGGTATGAGATCGATTTCGAAGACCGCTTCAAGCGGCGCGGCGCATCTGGTCGACCAGGCGCACGGGTTCGTGCGCAACGAGGTGCACCGGCCGCGGGCGATGAAGTTCGACCACGAGAGCGGCGGCTGGAAGGATGATCCGGAGGGACAGGGCTACTACGAGATCAAGACGTGGTGGCGCACCTTCGACGACTTCGCCGCCTGGACGAAGAGCCCGGAGTTCGCCGAGGCCCACAACAACCGCCCGCCGAAGGAGATGTTCGCCGGCCCCAACGTGCTGGAAGTGCACGAGGTGCTGACGAGCACAGACGACAAGGCGTGAGCGATTCGGCGCGGCCCTCCGTGCTGTCCGGCCCGACAGGGCTGGTGCTGAGCCGTGCGCTGACGATCCTCCTCGCCACGCTGGCGTTGATGAGCGTGGCGATCCTGAACGGGTTCCCGCTCGTCGAGTCCGACAGCGGGCGCTACATCGAGGCTCATTCACGTACGCGGTCCCCCTGACCGGCCGGTCTTCTACTCGCTGTTCATGCACCTCTCGCGCTGGATCGCACCGTCGCTGTGGGCGACGGTGCTGGCGCAGTCGCTGCTCACCGCCGTGGTCATCGACGCGTTCCTGCGTGCGCGCGCCGCGACCCGGCCGACCGCCGTGTGGACGCTGGCCGCGGTGTTGGCGCTGACGCTGGCATCGAGCGTCGCGTGGTTTACCGGCCTCCTGATGAGCGACGTCTTCTTCGGTCTGATGTTCCTGGCCGTGGTCACGCTGGTCGTCGATCCGCATCCGGGATGGCGAGCCGCACTGCTGCTGGCGGTGATCGCCTTCGCGCGCCACGGTGCACAACGCCGCTCTGGTCAGCCTGCCGCTGTTCCTGGCCGCGGTCGGCGGGCTCGCGTGAGGCCTGCCGGACGCGTGGCGCGCGTATGGCGCCGCCGTGGGCGGCGCTGGCCGTCGGGGTGATCGCGGTGCCGCTCGTGAACGCCGGCCTCGGCGCCGAGTCGCGCCTGCCGCCCAGCGGCCCTGTCTTCCTCCTCGCACGCTGGATCGGCGACGGCGAAGTGCCGCGCATGCTGGACGACCGCTGTGCGATCGCCGACTACGCCTTGTGTCCGTATCGCGATCAGTTGCACCGCCTCACCAGTAGCCGCTTCCTCTGGTCGTCCGAGTCGCCGCCTGGACGCCATCGGCGGCTTTCAGCACGGCGCCGGCGCCGCCTGGCCGATGCTCCGCGACACCGTCCGCTATCGGCCGCTCGACGTCTTCGGCCACACGCTGGTCAACACGGGCAAGCAGCTCCTGGTGTTCCGCACCGGTTGGAACGCCGCTGCCTGTGACGAGCCGAAGGCGGTCGTAGCCGTCATCCGCGCCCGCTTTCCCGCGGCCTACGGCGACTGGCGGCAATCGCTGCAGCAGCAGTCGCGGCTGCGGGGGATCGCCTGGGCGCTCAACTGGGTGCACGTGCCCGTCGCTGCCGCCGGCATCGTCCTGCTGCTGGCGGTGGCGCTGCCGGGAGTGCGCCGGGGTCCCCCGCGGTGGCGCCGACCTCGCGCTTCCTGGCGCGCGCGACGCTGGTCCTTCGTGCATCGTTGAACGCCGCGATCTCAGGCGGCCTGTGCGGTGATCGACGACCGCTACGGCGGGCGCGTGATGTGGCTGGTTCCGCTGGTGGCCCTCCGAGATCCTGCGCTTCGAGTGGACCCACGCGCAGCCCGCCGCCCGATTCCCCCAGACTCCTCCCCGTTGGGAGGCTCTGCACAAGTCAGCTCACGCGACCTTTCTCGGGATCGGGGTCGGTATCGGTATCGCTATCGACAATTGCGCCAGCGACATAGCCAGATACTGCGTGAAAATGTCGATAGCGATACCGATACCGACCCGATCTCGATCGGGCCGCAAAGCTACATTGTGCAGAGCTCCCAGCGACAGGTGCTGACCGAGCACCGACGACAGGCGTGACCCGCGCGGCGCCTGACTGTGCTAGGCTCCATGAAGGGAGCACACATGGCGCCAAGAAGATCTCGTCGAGAGAGACGGTGCGGATCATCAGCGACGTAGCGGACCAGCTCGAGTCGGGCGATCGCAGCCTCAACATTCAGGCGGGCTGCTAGGCGGCCGAGGGCCTCGCGCCGCTCAAGCACAGCGCCGGGCTGATCGCTGCTGAATCCGCATCGGCACCCAGGTGCTCAACATCAACGTCGCCGGATCACCGCTACGCCGTGGTCGCCGAGACGATGAAGGAGATGGGCCCGTTCGACCCGGCGCGGCGGTCATCTCGCTGCGCCAACTGGCGGACGGAGATCCTGCATAACTCCGTGCACCCCGATAGCGTTCGGATCTCAGCCGATCGGTCAGTCGAGGAATCGCGCTCGTGAAACCGTCGATCCTCGCTGGCCGCAACGACCACGCCGGACGGCGCGTCGACGCTCACCGCTGCACCGACGCGACGAAGCGAGTACCAACTGCAGCGTCGGCGGCCTCGGGCTTGATGAGCACGACCGCCACGGGATCGGAGATGCAACTGGCGGAGGTGGCCTGCGAGCGGCTCGGCGCGAGCGCGAAGAGTCCTGATCGGCGGCCTCGGGCTTAGGGCTTCCACGCTGCGGCGCGTGCTCGACGTGGCGCCCGGCGACGTCCCGGGTGCAGGTCGCGGAGCTGATGCCCGAGGTGGTGAGCTGGAACCGGGAATATCTGCGCGACGTCAACGGCGGCCTGCTCGAGCGATCCCGGGTCGAGGTGCTGGTCGCCGACGTCTGCCGCGGCCTGACGCGACGCCGCGCCGGCGAGCTGGGATCGCGGTGCATCATCGACGTCGACAACGGCCCGTTCGCGCTGGTCGGCCCCGGCAGCGGCCGCCTCTACGCCGCGCCGGCGCTGCGGCGCCGTGGCCCGCTGCCTGCGCCGGCGGCCGCGCGGTCGTTCTGGTCGGCAGCGCCGGACCCCGCGTTCATGACGCCGCCTCGCCGCCGGCCGGCTTCCGTGCCACAACGCGGTCGGCCGCCAAGGCCTATCCGACCGCGAAAGCGCCGCAGTCACATGCTGTTCATCGCCGATCGGCCGCGCTGAGCCGCGCGGGACCGACGCGCGGCGCCGCCGTCGCCTTGACTCCCCTGACCCCCGTTAGCGACGAGGGACATGTCGACGTGGCTGGCGGTGCGGGTGATCGGCACCTTTCTCCTGCTCATCACCGTCTTCTTCTTCGTCCTCACCTACGACCCGATCCTCGAAGGTCATCGACATCGGCGCCGGCCTCGCGCACTTGTCGGCGCTGCTCAGCTACGGCGTGCTGAAAGGTGGAATCAGCCGCCATCGGCGGCTTCCCGTGCACCGCATCCACACCATCATGGGCTCGGGCAGCTTCGAGGTGGACGTCGTCGCCCGGCCTGCTCGGGCGCCGTGCCGACCAAGCATCTACATGGCGGCGGTGTTCGCCTACCCGTCCACCGTGGCGCTCGCGCGCCATCGGCGCCGTGCTCGGCATCGTCACCATCCAGATCGTCGACATCTTCCGCGTCAGGCGCGCTGTTCCTGATCGGGCTGTTCTTCCACGAGATCTTCCACGACACGCACGTCTACGTCGCGCAGGCGCTGGTGGTCTGCGTGGCCGTGGCGCTAGTGGCTGTTCTGGGCGACGCGGTACGCCGATGCGCCTGCGCATTAATCCGCTACGCTTTCTCGTCCTGCTGGTCGTCTACCTGCTCTGCACGTACTACGCCTGGAAACCGGTGGCGCCGACGTACGCGAAGCGGGCGCTGTTGCCAGCGACCCAGGTCGGCATGTGGTTGTCCGAGTTCTCCACCGACCTCGGCGTGGAGCCACGCGACGTCGCTGTTCATCGATCGTCGAGCGCAGCCCGACGGCGATCTTCTGCGTTCAGCGCAATCTCTTTCCTGAGCGCGCCGCCGCCCGCCGGCGTGTCGATGCTCGACTTCCTGCGCGCCAACCCGGCGTCGTGCGGATCGAGCCGCAGGGCATCCCGCCGAATGGGTGATGGCGAACCTCGTGCTGCTCATCCGCTGATGCTGGCCACGCCGGCGCCGACGTGGCGGGCGCGGTTCAGCCGCCTCGCCTGTCGCGCTCGCCATCGCGCTCGTGCTGCAGGTGTTCGACGTGGTCGTCTCGATCAAGTCGTTCTACGCGAGCACGTTCCTCGGCGTGTTCAGCTCGCTCGCCGGGCGCATCCACCAAGTTCTTCGACGCCTTCGTGCAGAGCTGGGACGCCAGCTCTTCCCGTTCGCCATCTGGGCGCGGCATCCATCTGCGCCTGCTGCTCCCTGACGGGCATGGTGCGCTGAGCCCGCGCCGGCGGCCCCGTCATCCGCGAGTCGCGCAGAGCGGCGGCGGTCAGCGCAGAAACACAGATGAACACCGATGGTCACAGATGGACACCGATGCCTCGGTGTCCATCTGGTGGCCATCGGTATGTCCATCTGTGGAAAAACGCGCCCATGGTCCGGGCGCTGATCGCGATCATCCTTCTCGCCTCAACCGCCGCCGTCGCCGTCGACATCGATCCGGCGAGAGGTCGTCGACCTCACCTACCCGTTCGGCGCCGACACGATCTACTGGCCGACGGCGAAGCACTTCGCGCTCGACGCAGGTGCACCGCGGCGACACGCCGGCGAGGCTACTGGTACGAGGCGAACAACTATTGCGCCGCCGAGCACGGCGGCACGCACATGGACGCTGCCGGTGCATTTCGCGCGCGGCGGCGCGACCGCCGATCAGGTTCCGGTGACGGCCGGCATCGGCCCGCTGGTCGCGCGTCGACGTGAGCGCGCAGGCGGCGCACGATGCCGACTACCGTCTGACCCGCGCCGACCTGGAGGCGTGGGAGAAGGCGAACGGCCGCATTCCGAAGGGCGCGATCGTCGTGATGTACAGCGGCTGGGGCATCAGCGGTGGCCGGATGCCAAGCGCTACCTCGGCACCGATGTCGCGCGGCGACGTCGCCAACCTGCACTAGCTTCTCGCAGGAGGCGGCGGAGTTCCTCGTCCGCGAAGCGCGACATCAACGGCATCGCGGCGTCGACACCGCGAGCATCGACGCTACGGCCCGTCCACCGACTTCATCGTCCATCGCGCCATCAACGGCGCCGGCAAGCCCGGCTTCGAGAACCTCGCCCACCTGACCGCGTCCCGGCGAAGGGCGCGACGCTGATCGCGCTGCCGATGCCGATCGCGGGTGGTCGGGTGGGCCGCTGCGCGCGGCGGCGTGCTGCCGTGAGACCCACCTCAGAGGAACACAGATGAACACAAATCCCCGCCTCTCCCCCACCAATGAACACAGATCCCTGAAGAGGAGCTTGGGTTCGGACTTCGTGTTCTTCGCAGTGATTGGGTGTGGCGGGGTTGGGTTGGTGGATCTGTCCACTCTGGCCATCGGTGTCCATCCGTGGAAGAAGCGCGTGTCCGCCGTCCGCCGCGCGCCGCTGGCGCTGCTGGTCGTCGCGCTCGCCAGGTGTGAGCCCGCGCCGGAAGCCAGTCCGCTGCCGCGGCTCGTCGTCGACGCGCCGGCGTTCGACTTCCGGGCAACTGCCGCAGGGCGCGCCGATCGAGCACGGCTTCGACGTCGCAACGACGGCGGCGCGCCGCTGACGATCATCGATCTGCGCACCGCGTCCGACTGCACGGCGACGCTCGACGGGCCGCGCGACCTGCCGGCGGGCGCGCGCCACGCTCTCGGCTGCGCTGCGCGACCGACACGACGCCCGGTCCGCAGCGCCGCACGGTGACGGTGTACAGCAACGATCCCGAGCATCGCGCCATGGTGCTCGTCGTCACCGGCACCGTGCGCGCTCGAAGCGGCCGCCGACCCGCCGCGGTCTATCTCGGCCCGGTGCCGGCGGGCAGCGAGGGCGCGCGCACCGTGGCACTGCGCGCCGGCAATGACGGCGTCCCGCTTCGTCAGCACCGAGGGCGGGTCGCCGCACTCCGGCGCGCGCATCGCCGACGCGTCGAGAATGGACCCGCGATGATCATCGACGTCGTTCCGGAGGCCCCGCTCGGGCCATTCCAAACCGTCGTGCGCGTCCACACCACCAGCCGCGCGCGGCCCGTGGTGGAAGTCCCGATCACGGGCACCGTCACCGCGGCGTCGCCGCCGGCGGCCGGGAGCGCGCCGTGAGCGCGCGCTCGCGTTCGACGTCGTCGGCTTCGGCTTCAACACCATCGACCACGTGTGCGTCGTTACCCGCCCGCTCGTCGCCGACGGCAAGGCGCGCGCACAGGCGTACCGCCAGTTGCCGGGCGGCCAGGTGCCCACCGCGCTCGTCGCGTTGCAGCGGTGGGGACTGCGCACCGCGTACGTCGGCCCGATCAGCGACGACGCGGCGGCGCCGCAGCGCGCATCGTTGCGCGAGGCCGGCGTCGACCGCGCGGCGCCGTGCCGCCCGGGCGTCAGGCAGCCACACGTCGGTGATCCTCGTCGATGCGCGTCACCGGCGAGCGCACCGGTGCACTGGCAGCGGCCGCCAGCGCTCGCGTTGCGCGCCGACGAGCTCGATCCGCTCTCGCCGCCGGCCGCGCGCTGCTGCTCGACGCCGACGACGTCGGACCGCGCTGCTCGCCGCCGCCGTGGCCCGGGACGCGGGCGCTGTGGCGGTGATGCTCGACGTCGACGGCCCGGTTCCCGCACCGCGGCGCTGTTGGCATGCACCGACGCCGCCACCCGTCACCGACGGATACTTCCATCGCGCGCCACACCGGCCTCGACGATCTCGGCGCACGGCGCTGCGCCGCATGTGCCTGGAGGGGCCCGTAGCCTCGCCGTCGCGACGCTCGGCGCCGGTGCGGCGCCCTGGCGTGCGAATCGCGGCCTCGCTCCACGCCGTCGCCGGACTGCGCCGTGCCGGTCGTCGATACCACCAGCGCCGGCGACTTTGCTTCCCACGCCGGCGCGCTCTACGGATTGCTGCACTGGCTGAGAGCGCGTTGCGCGCGCTCCGCTTCGCGACGGCCGCCGCTGGCGCTCGCACTGCACGTCTCGGTGGACGCTCGAGCGTGCCGTCCCTCGCGATGCGGTCGTCGAGCCGGCGGATCGATCAGACGCCTGATCCGGCGCGCCAACGCGGACAGTGCGATTGCTTGCCGCCGTCGTAGGAAGCACCGGCAGACCTTGTGCGTCCACGTGGGATTACGCTTCCGACGCGCCCTCCGTGCTGAACCTTACGCCGATCGCCGCCAGACGTGGACGGCGCGCGGAGGCGTTCCGCGCTCATGGTCTCTTCTCGATGTTCGCCGGTTTCATTGCGCCAGCACATCGCAAGAGGAGGGACCGCCCGAGCGACCAGATGAAACTACTGCAGGGGTATGTGAGCGACATGCTGGCGGTCGAGATCGAGTTTTTCAACGAGGCGTTCCGCCGGCAGGAAGAAGACAATAATGAGCTGCACGCTCGACGCGGCGTGCGAGATCGTCCGCACCGAGGACAAATAATCGATCCGCACCCCGGCATTGCGCGACGCGCTGAAGCGACTGGGATGAGTCTGATGAAAGGAAGGCGGTCGGCGGGCGTGCTCGGGGCGGCCGTGGGATGGCGCCCACCGGTTGCGCTCCGACAGCACCGTGTCGCGCATGCTGCGCGACGACCATGCCGCGCCAGCTTCGCGACCATCTGCTACGAGATGCTGCACACGACGGTGCTGGCGATGAAGGCGCAGACGGCCGAACTCGCCATCCGCCACATCTCAAGGACTACGCGCCGCTGATCATGTCACTCGGCGATGCCGCCCGAGGTCTTGATCGACGAAGCCGCCAGCGCCGGAGTACAGGCTGGTCGCGCCGCCACGGTGCGCAATACGCACGAAGCGTGGGCGAGTGCGACGACCACGGCGTGAGCCATGGCGAGCACGCGCAAGACCAATTCCGGCAGCGGCCGACGCCGAGTGGAGTTCCCACCTGCCGCATCGCTCTCGGGTCCGTAGCAGAGCGCCGCGCGCGCCGCGCGGGGCGGCGGGAGGCCGGCATCCGCACCTGATCGGAACGCGGGCGCGGCGACCAGCGCGAGCCGTGGCGCAGCACCCTTGAACTTTCTGGGGCGCGGGCGCTCCGCGCCCGCCGCCGCCCGTGGGGCGGCGGCAGATGGAGGCGCGCTTGCGGGGCGAGGCTCCGGGTGCCGCCGAGTGGGCGACTGGAGGCCCGCGCTCCCGCTCCGAGCCTCTAGATGGATCCATCCGCGCGGCGAGAATTTTCTCGGCCGCGGGCGGGAACTGAGCGGCCCGCAGGGCCCGCCGGGCGTGGTCTCGAAAGGTTGGTGCGCAAGTAGGCTGCGTATGTGATGCGCATACCGCCGCCTGCTCGCCGACTGCGTTCGCGACAGCAGTCACCGGCTGCCGCCACGGCGTCATGGACGACGCCGCCGCACTCGGCGACGTCGCTGCGGCGGGCGGGTGCGCGCCTCGAGGCGCGCCCTGCTGCTCGTCACCCGGCTCGGCGGCTCGCGGAAGCTGATGTCGACTTCGCGTCCCGCATCTGATGTGTTCGGATCGCGTCGCGTGGCGGAGAACGGCGGCGTGCTCCTACCGACCGGCGAGCCGGCGAGCTGGTCGCGCTCGCCGAGCCGCCGCCGGGAGGGGCCTCGTCCAGGCCCTGGCGGCGGAGGCGTGACCTCTGCTCCTGATCGGGATCGACGACGGTCGCCACCTGGCGGCCGCACGAGACGACGGTGCTGGAGGCGATTCGCGACCTCGGACTCAGAGCTGCAGGTGGTCCAACGAGGCGCCGTGATGGTGCTGCCGTGGCGTCAGCAGCGGCGAGCGGCTCGATGCGGCGCTCGCCTGAGCTCGAGCCATCAGCCAGCCTTCGCCAGCTGCCGGCAATCGGCGATGCGGAGAACTGATCACGCCTCAGCCGGTGCGCAAACGCTGCGAGTGCGCGGTGCGTTGACCAACGCGCCGCCCGGCCCACGCGCGATCGCTGCGACTGGGTGACCCAGAGCGAGTACGCGCGCCGGCGTCGTCGAGACTGATCGATCGCGCTGCTCGCCGGCTGACACGCCTGCCGGCGCTGCGCGGCGAGCCGACGCGCGCCACCGTCTGTTGACCGGCAGGCGCGGCGACGAGGTGCATCTGCGGCGCCGGTCAGCGTCACGGCGCTGCTCGCCGGTCCGTCGGACGGCAGCGGAATCGACGCTCTGGCAGTCTGCGCGAAGCCAGTTGAGCGCATCGCCGCCGCCGCGCAGATATCAGCCCTGCGTCATCGATCCCGAGGGCGATCTAGCGCGAAGCGATGACCGGCGCGGCCGTGCTCGGCGATCGCCAGCGCGCGCCGAGCATCGGACGCTGCTCGAGCTGCTGCGCCAGCCCGACCCAGCACGTCATCGCCAACCTGCTCGGGCTCGCCCTGGCAGGATCGGCCGCCGTCCTGGCGCTGCAGCCGCTTTGCCATCGGACGCCCCTAGCGCGCACCGGCGGTAGCTGCCACTGGATCGTCGTCGACGAGGCGCACCATCTGGCTGCGCCCGCCGCCTGGGATCGCCCCGCGAGGCACGCTGCCGGCGCCGGGCGGTACGTCGCCGATCGCCGTGCGTCCTGAGCACGTGGCGAGCGCGGTTCTCGAGTCAGTGGACACGGTCCTCGCCGTCGGGCACGACCGCCGCGGCGACGCTGCGCGCGGTCCCCGGCGCGGCGAGGGCGGCGGCGACCGCAGGCCGGAGCTGGAGTTGCCGACGGATGAAGCGCTGGCGTGGTCGACGCATCTCCTGGCGAGTCGATCAGCGCGCTTCACCGTCACGTGCCGCCCGACTTCGAGCACCTCGACTCGGATCGTCGGGCGCCAGGCCTGTTTTACGGCTGCGCGCTGCCCGGAGCGCGGTAGCTGATCGACGCCGTTTCGCCGATGTTGACCGTAGGCCGGCCTGCTGGAACGCGCGCGGCTACAACCGCGCATCTCGAGACCTGTTCACTGTGCTCCTCGGATCGTCGGAGCGCGGGTCTCCAGACCCGCTCAGCGCGCAGAGCGCGCCGGAGCGCGGTGGAGTGAACGACGCCGCTTCGCGAGGCGTTGACCACGCGTCGACCCCGACCGTCTGGATACGCGCGGCGATGATCGCGGACCTGCGAGAACGTCAGCATCGTGCTCCGGCGCGCTCGCACGCCGAGCGGGTCTGGAGACCCGCGCTACGACGATCGGAAGGATCACGTGGCGCGTTTTGCGAAGAAAGTCCGATCCCGGACCGATCAGGTTCAGGGCGCGGATGCCGGCTGCGATCGGTGCGTCGACCGCCCCACGGCGTGCGCGCAGCGGGGCAGCAGCCGCGGCGCCTGCCGTCCACAGCCGCAGCTCCTCGGCGGTCATGTTGCCGTGCGGCCAGGTGACGGCAGCGCGTCGTCGTATCCCCAGTCGTCCGAACGCCATCGCATACGGGAGCGCGACGGCAGACCGCGCCGCGGCAGACGCCGACCGGCACGTCGTCGCCGGGGACGACGGGCGCCTCAGGCGTTGGCACAGCGATTCGACTGGCAGACCGCGCGGGAGCCGCCACCCGTTCGTCGGATAGACGTAGCCGAGGCAGGATCAGGTGGCTCAGGGCACCGGCCAGTGGTTGCCGAAACGGCGCAGCAGGCGCTGGCCAGTCGAGCGACCCCGCCGCGGCGCGCAGGAAAGTGGATGACGTCGGCGCCGCCACTATAGCGCTCGTGCGCTCCGTGACGAAACGCCTTCGGTGCACAGCATTTCCTCGATCGGCGCCAGAGCTGCAAGCGGCACGCCCACCACCTGGCCCGGCAGCGCGTAGGTGAACCACTCGTCGTCCACCGGCAGTTGCCCGTTACCGCTGCTGAAGATCACGTCGATGAACGCGTCGCCGGCATGGACCTTCGCGAGCCAGTGCGGGAACGGCACCTCGGCTCACGTAGCCCGCCGCCCGCAACAAGCGGAGGGTGCGCCCGCAGTCGTCACGCCGGACACGAATAGATCGAGATCCTTCGTCGTCTGCCGACTGATGCCGGTGAGGCACGCAAACGCGTACGCGCCGCCGACGAGATACGGCGCGCGCGCCGCGTTCAGGCGCGTCAGGATGTCGCGATAGAAGTCCTCGGACCGCGACGGCGCCGAAAGCGTGGACAGGCGGGTGACTTCCGTCATACGCCCTCCGCGATCGCGAGGCGCGGTCGTCGCAGCAGCGCCGCCCGCGGCGGCGAGATCCGGTACCTCGATCTCGACGACGCGCACCGGCGACCGGTCCGGAAAGGCGCGCTCGAGCACGGGCATCGAGACGTTGAACACCGGCACGCCGACGGCGGTCGTCCCTCGGGCGACGCCGACCGTGGGCATGCCCGTGGAACACCATGTCGACGCCGAAGCGATTCAGCGGCTCCTCGAGGCGGCTCGATCCGAGGAACGGATAGATCTCGGTCGCCTCGCCCTGCCAGCGTCGCGGCAACCGGCGAGTAGTGCAGGATCGGCGACGCGCGGGCCACCGCTGCAGGCGCGACAGCGCCGCCTCGAGTTTCAGCGCCTCCTCCACGGCTTCGCGGACGAAGGTCTTGATGGCGGCCTCGCCCCAGGCGCCGAGCGCGCGCGCGCCGAACCCACCGGCGAAACCCTTGACGCCGGCGATGCCGACGCCGCGCAAGGTAATGCTGTCGCCGTCGAGCACGTGCACACCGACGTCCGCCAGGATGGCGACGATCTCCGCTTCCTTCCCGGCCTCGACGTCGTGATTGCCCAGCACGGCGACCGTCGGGATAGCAATGGTCGCCAGCTCACGCGCCAGGGTGCGGGCTTCCTCCAGCAGGCCGTGATCGACGAGATCGCCGCCCACAGCAGCAACACTTCCGCGTCGGTGGCGGCGCGTTGCGGCAAAGCGTGCAGGACCTCCGGCGAATAGCGACCGCAGTGCAGGTCCCCGACGGCGGCCAGACGCACGCGCGTCGGCTCGCGCTGATCGCTGCCGGGGTCCTTCGCCTGGGCGGTCTTGGTCGACGGCGCGCAGCATCACGCTCGGTCCTCCGTGCGCTGGAAGTAGAGCCAATGCGATGCCATCGTGCGGGGCGCTACGGCGCCCCGAACGTCGGTGTCAGCGCCATCGCTCTCCTTGCAAGGCTTACCGGCGCGAGCCGTGTAAGTTCTTCGACCCGGCACGGCGGGTTCGTGCACGGCCGGCCTGGAGGGCGCCGCTCCGTCGGCGCCGGTTGGCGACGATTCTGACCTGGTCAACAGGCGCCGACGGGCGGCGCCTCCAGCGAACCCCATGCAGGGCACCGAATGCGCCCGGCAGACCGTAGTTGACTCAGAGGGTTCCGCTGATAGAACTGACCGGTCAGTATCGGAATTCAGGAGTCATGCGAGGGCGAAAAGAAGAGCGCCGGACACGCGCCTGGCGATCCTGCGTTGTGCAGCCGAGGTGTTCTCGCAGCGGGCGTATCACGAGGTGCTGACCGACGAGATCAGCTCCCGCCTGAAGATGGGCAAGGGCACGCTGTACCGCTACTTCCCGTCAAGGAAGAGCTGTACTTCGCGACCCTGGTCGACGGGCTCCAGGGGATGCAGGACGCGATCGACGCGGTGCTGAGCGAGCCGGCGCCGCTCGAGAAGGTGATCGAGGCGCTGACGAGCACCATCATCAGGTTACTTCTGGCAGCGCCGCGACTTCTTCGTGCTGCTGCACCGACACGAGACGAAGATCGACCCCGACGAGGCGGGTCGAGTGGCAGCAGCGCCGCGAGGCGGCTGGTCGAGCAGGTCGGCGCGCGCATCGCCGCCGAGCTCAGCGCGCACCCAGGTCGAGCCGCGGCTCGCGGTGGAGATGCTGTTCGGCATGATCCGCTCCGTCTGCCTCTACCGCGACGACCCGCGCCAAACCGGATCAGTTGGCGCGTCTGGTGACGTGCACGTTCCTGAGCGGCGTGCGGTCGGCGGATACGCGGTTGGCACCAGTGGCGAGCACCGCGCGCAAGCGCGTGGCAGGAGGCAAGCGGTGAGGTTCGCGCGAAGGAGTGCTGACGTGCTGACGTGTGGATGTGCTGACGTTCGGGGATCGCGAGTCACGTCAGCACGTCAGCGTCGCATCAGCGCTCGTCGCTGCTCATTGCGACGACGCTGTCCGCCTGCTCGAAAGCGCCCAGCCCCGAGGGCACCGCGGCGGCCGCGACGGCGACGCCCGTCGAAGGCCCTGCAGATCACCGTCGCGCCGGTCGCGCTGCGCCCGACCAAGCGCCTGCTCAAGTTCGTCGGCACGCTGTTCGGCAACGAGGAAGTGACGCTCTCCAGTCGAGGTGGAAGGGCAGATCGAGACGATGCACCGTCGACCTGGGCGATCCGCGTCAGCAGCGACGAGGTGCTGCTCGAAGTCGACGACACCAGCGCTGCGCGCGCAGCTCCGCGAGATCGAGGCGCGCCTCTCGAAGGCGCGCGCCGACGAAGCGCGCGGCCGCGAGCTGTTGAAGAGCAACGTCATCTCGCTGCAGGAGCACGAGACGATGCAGACCGCGGTCACGGTGGCCGAGGCGCAGCGCGACGCGCTGAACGTCGCCCTGCGCGCACAAGCAGGTCCGTTCGCCGATCGACGGCTCGGTGGTGCATCGCCTGGTGTCGGTCGGCGAGTACGTGCGCGCCCGGCACGCCGCTGTTCGATCTCGTCGACGACGACCCGCTGAAGCTGCGCGGCGACGTGCCGGAGCGGTTCGCCGACGAGATCGCCGACGGCCAGCCGGTGCAGATCAAGGTCGACGCCTATCCCGACGTCGTCTTCGAGGGCACCCTGGTGCGCATCAGCCCGGCCGCCAATCGCGAGAACCGCTCGATCACCGTCGAGGCCGCAGGTGCCGAACCCCGACCGCACGCCTGAAGGCCGGCTTCTTCGTCTCCGCCAACATCGTCACCCGCGCCGACGACCGAGGCGCTGGTCGTCCCGGAGACGGCCGTGGTCACCGTTCGCCGGCGTCACCAAGCTGTTCGTCGTCCGCGACGACATCGCCTACGAACGCCAGGTGCGCATCGGCACCCGCGACGACATGGGCCTGGTCGAAGTGCTCGAAGGCCTGCACGTCGGACGAGGTCGTCGCCACCTCGGGGCTCGCCAAGCTCGAAAACGGGCGGCCGGTGGTCGATCCGCAAGGGTGAGGACTGAAGACGATTTTCAGCGCTTGAGGACGCGGAGACGCGGAGTCCGGCGCGATCGGCCGACGGCCGTTCTCGTCCCGAGCTCTCCGCGAATCTCCGCGTCTGCAGCATCGAACGAAATTGCATGAAGCTCGTCGACCTCTGCATCCGGCGCCCCGTCGCCACCACCATGTTCATCGCCTTTCTGGTGCGTGCTCGGGCTGGTTCTCGTACCGCCAGCTCGCGGTCGATCTGCTTCCCGAACGTCGACTTCCCGATCATCACCGATCACGACGACGACGCTGTCCGGCGCGAGCGTCGAGGAGATGGAGAGCAGCGTCACCAAGCCGCTCGAGGAAGCGATCAACACGATCGAGGGCATCGACGAGCTGACGCTCGACGACGAGCGAAGGGCGTGTCGACGGTCGTCGTCTTCTTCAGCCTCGAGCGCAACGGCGACGCCGGCGCGCAGGACGTGCGCGACAAGGTCTCGACCGTCGCTGTCGCAGTTGCCCGAGGGCACCGACGCGCCGGTGGTGGCGAAGTTCGACATCGAGAGCACGCCGATCCTCAGCGTCGTCGGTGTCCGGCAACCGCGACCTGCGCGAGGTCACCGAGATCGCCAAGCAGGCAGATCAAGGAGGACATCGAGACGCAGCGCGGCGTCGGCTCGGTGTCGCTCATCGGCGGGCTCGAGCGCGCCATCAACATCGTGCTCGACACCGACCGGCTCGCCGCCTACGGCCTGTCGATCGACCAGGTGCAAAGCGCGATCCGGGCGCAGAACATCGAGATCCCCGGCGGCCGCGTCGACCAGGGCCAGAAGGAGCTCATCCTGCGCACGATGGGCCGCATCGAGCGCGCCGAGGACTTCACGCGAGCTCATCGTCGGCAGCGCCCAGGGCCGGCCGCTGCGCGATCGCCGACGTCGGCACACGTCGACGACGCGCAACGTCGAGCCGCGCAACCTGGCCCGCCTCGACGGCCATCCGGCGGTCACGCTGCTCGCTGCGCAAGCAGACCGGCACCAACACCGTCACGCGTCATCGACACCGTCAAGCAGCCGGCTCGAGACGCATGCCGCTCCGACCCTGCCCGCCGACATCGACATCGCAGCTCATCCGCGACCAGTCGCGCTTCATCGAGCGCTCGATCGACGAGGTGAAGTTCCACCTCGTGCTCGCCGGCATCCTGGTCAGCCTCACGGTCATGCTCTTCATCGCCAACCTGCGCGCGACGCTGATCGCCGCCGTGGCGATCCCGACCTCGATCATCGCCACGTTCACGGTGATGCGCTGGCTCGGCTTCACGCTGAACAACGTGACGATGCTCGCGCTCGTGCTCGCGACCGGCATCGTCATCGACGACGCCGTCGTCGTGCTCGAGAACATCTTCCGCTACATGGAGGAGAAGGGCGTCAGCGCCCGCCAGGCGGCGAGCGCGCGACCGGCGAGATCAGCCTCGCGGTCATGGCGACGACGCTCTCGCTGGTGGTGATCTTCCTGCCGGTGGCCTTCATGGAGGGGCAGGTCGGCCGCTTCTTCAACAGCTACGGCGTCACCGTCGCGGTCGTCGATCCATGGTGTCGCTGCTCGTCTCGTTCACCCTGACGCCGATGCTCTGCGCGCGCTTCCTGACCGATCACGCCCGGAACGCGCACCAGACGCAGCGCGGCATCTACGGCGCGATCGAGCGCGCCTACGGCGCGCGTCCTGCGCTGGTCGCTGCGCCACCGCTGGGTGATCGATGCTGCTCTCGTGCCGTGATGTGCGTCAGCACCGTGCCGCTGTTCGGCATGGTCGGCAAGGACTTCATGCCGCACGACGACCAGAGCGAGTTCGAGGTCATCGTGCAGACGCCGGAGGGCTTCAGCCTCGAGCGCACCGACGAGGCGCTGCGCGCGCATCGAGGCGCGGCTCGCGCAAGCTGCCGCACGTCCGCCACCTGCTGACGACCATCGGCGACACGTCAGCGGCCGCCTGCGCGCCGGCGAGGGTCCGGTGCACGCAGGCTCGATCTACGTCCGCCTGACCGAGCTCGAGGATCGCGACGTGTCGCAGACGGATCGATCATGAAGCAGGCGCGCGCGATCGTCGCCGACTATCCCGACCTGCGCACGCAGCGTGCAGAGCGTCAACCTGCTCGTCGAGCGGCGGGCATCGCTTCAGCGACCTCGAGTTCGACCTCACCGGCCCCAACCTCGCCAAGCTCGAGGAGTACTGCGTCGCAGGTGATGGAGGGCCTGAAGGAGCGCCGCGGCGCTCGTCGACGTCGATACCACGCTCTCGGTCCGCCAGCCCGAGCTGCAGCGTGCAGATCTCAGCGCGAGAAGGCGTCGATCGTTCGGCATCAACGTGCGCGACGTCGCCGAGCGCGCTGCGCACGCTGATCGGCGGCGAGCCGATCAGCACCTACCGCGAGGAGCAGGAGCAGATCGACGTCTGGCTGCGCGCCCAGCTCGCAGGACCGCAACGACCCGCGCGCCATCGGCGACGTGACCATCGCGGCACCGGGCGGCGAGCTCGTGCGCCTCGCCAACCTGGCGATGCTCAGCGAGGAGCGCGGCCCGGCGCAGATCGACCACTACAACCGCCAGCGCAAGGTGACGCTCGTCGCCAACCTCGACGGCATTGCCGCTCGGCACCGCCGTCGACCGCGTGCAGACAGCTCGTCGCCCAGCTCGAGCATGCCGCCGACGTACGGCATCGTGTTCGCCGGGCGCGCCAAATCGCTCGGCGAGACCGGCACCAACTTCCTCCTCGCCTTCCTGCTCAGCTTCCTCTTCATGTACATGATCCTCGCGGCGCAGTTCGAGAGCTTCGTGCACCCGATCACGATCCTGCTGGCGCTGCCGCTGACGATCCCGTTCGCGCTGCTCGTCGCTCTGGCTGCTCGGCGAGACGCTCAACATCTACAGCGTCCTCGGCCTCTTCATGCTGTTCGGCATCGTCAAGAAGAACGGCATCCTGCAGATCGACTACACCAACACGCTGCGCGCGCAGGGGCATGGCGCGCGACGCCGCGATCCTGCAGGCCAATCACGTCCGCCTGCGCCCGATCCTGATGACCACGCGTGATGCTGGTCGCCGGCATGATCCCGATCGCGCTCGGCCGCGGGCCGGGATCGGCGAGCCGCGCGTCGATGGCGAAGGTGATCATCGGCGGCCAGACGCTCTGCCTCCTGCTGACGCTGCTGATGACGCCGGTGGCGTATTCACTGTTCGACGACCTCGCCCATGCGCATCCGCTGCGCCGCCTGCGCCGGCTGCTGCCGACGCGGTGGCGTGGCGCGACGACCAATGGGCGCAGCCCGGCGTGACCCGCAACGGGGCGTGCTAGAGGCGGCGACTGGCAATCGAGGGTGCGGGCATGGTGCAGCGGCTGCTCACTCGTGTCGGCGATGTGCCTCGCCGCCGCGTTGGCGTGGGCAGAGGAGCCTCTGAACGGGGACGCGACGCGCGAGTACATTCTCGAGGACGTGCCGAACTTCCCCACCATCCTCAAGGATCAGTGGAGCAATCGCGTTCCGACCACCGAGTTCGACGGCGGCCGCAGCAGCTACGGCCTGCTGGCCGAGAACGCGAGCGCCGAGCGCCGATCACGCTGGCCGAGAGCATCGCCCTGGCGCTCGAGCACAACACCGGCCTGCGCATCGCGGCGCTCAACCCGATCGCCGCCACCAACCAGGTGCGCAAGGCGTACTCGCAGTTCGATCCCGGAGCTCTTCGGCGACACCTCGAAGCAGCGCAGCGAACTCGCCGGCGTCGACGATCAGCCCGTTCACCACCAACGATCTCAGACCCCAACGAGGACCAGCCGGACGACGTCGAGGCGCCGAGTCTGTTCAGCAACGTGGTCGATTGGAACGCCGGCGTTCGTAAGCGGTCTGCTGACCGGCGGCGTGTGTCGGCGCAGTGGGGAACACCGCCTCATCGTCGAACCCGACCGTCGTCAATCTGGTCAATCCCGAGCTACGTCACCGCGCTCGGCGTCAGCGCTCAGCCAGCCGCTGCTGCGCGACTTCGGCTGGCGCTTCGCGCTGCTGGTCGTCGACGTCGGCGCAGATCGGCGAGGAGCAGGCGTATCAGATCTACACGGGCGCAGGTGTCGCCGGGCTGATCGAGAACGTCGAGCGCGCCTACTGGACCTACGTGCTGGCGATCGAGAACGTGCGCGTCGAGCAGAACGGCCTCGACCTCGCCAAGAGTTGCTGCGCCAGAACCAGAGCCGCTTCAACGTCGGCTCGCTGCCGCGCACCGCGGTGCTCGAATCCGAGGCCGAGGTGGCGCGCCGCGAGGCCGATCCTCGTGACGGCGACGGCCTCAACGCGTCGCCCGCGACAACCTGCGGGCGCTGGTCAACGCCCGCCAGAACGACGGCGACGCGCTGATCATGATCGAGCCGGCCGACAAGCCGACGGTGTCGACGACCGACTTCAACCTCGACAGAGCCTGCGCGTCGGCTACGAGAAACGCCCGGAGCTGCTCGCCGCGCGCGCTTCAACGTCGACGGCCGGCAGGTCGAGCGCAAGATCGCCGAGAACCGCCTGCTGCCCCGCCTCGATCTGGCTGGCCTCGATCGGCCTCAACGGCCTGGGCGGCACCGACGCTGGCTGGTCGCACCGACGCCGGTGGTGACGCCCGGCCAGCCGACCCCGATCCCCAGACCAGTTTCGCCACCAGCCCAAGCAGGTGCTGGGCGGCTACAAGCCGCTCGCTCGAGCTACTCACCGACGGCCGCTACTACCAGTACTCTTGGTCGGCGCCCAGTTGGTGATTCCGCTCGACAACGCCAGCGCCAAGGCCGACTACGCCCAGGCCAAGGTCAACGCCGAGGCGGCACGGCTCGACCTGCGCCAGACCGAAGAGAACGTCACGCTCGAGATCACCGCAGACGGTGAACAACCTCAAGGCGCTCGCTGCACGCCGCATCGAGGCCACCGGTCGCGCGCGAGCTCGCGGAGGAGAACGTGCGCGAACCAGCAAGGCGCGTACGACGTCGGCCTGGCGACCACCAAGGACCTGATCGATTTCACGGACCGGCTGACCCAGGCGCAGCGCGAGGAGATCACCGCGCTGACGACCTACAACATCCTGCTCGCCCAACTGTACTTCTCCGAGGGCACGCTACTCGAGCGCCGCAACGTGCTCCTGGCGCGCAACATTGCCGAATCGGCGCCCTGGTACGCGCGCTTCTGAGAGGAGCCACGGATGCGCCCACGCGTCCGCGCCAGTCTCGGTTTGTTGATCGGCTGGCTCGGTCGCCGCGGCCCGCAGCTCGTCGGTCGGATCACCAAGGAGCTGACGCGCAGGGGGCTCGCCAGGCCGTTGATGGTCTACGTGTACGACTTCGCCGTCGAGCAGTCGGAGGTGAAGGTCGATCCCGGCGGTCCGTTGCAGCGGCTACGCGAGGGCGGCGGCCTCGCGCGGCGGCGGCGGCGGATTGCCCCGCGGCGGCGAGAGCCAGGGCGACCCGCCGCGCAGAACGACAGATGCTGGCGCTCGGCCACCAGATCGCCGACCAGGTCGCGCTGGATCTGGTGAAGCGCATCACCGCGATGGGGCTGCCGGCGCAGCGCGCATCACCCGCGAGCAGCTCCCGCCCGAGGGCGCGATCGCCGTCGCCGGACAATCTCGTCGCGACCTCGACGAAGGCAAACAAGGTGAAGCGCATGGCGATCGGCTTCCATCAGGGCCAGTCGAGCGTCAGCGCCGCCGTGCAGCTCTACCACGTGACCGGCCTCGCGCAGCGCCGTGGCCAGCTCCTCGACTTCACCGCCACCGGCACCAGTTCCCGCCGCCGCCGGGCGCAGCTGCGACCATGGGCGCGCGCCGCCGCCGCGCAGGTCGCCGCCGCCACCGCCGCCGCGGTAGCGGTGGAGGTCGGCGCCACGCTGTCGGCCGACGCGGGCCGCCTCTCCGCCGCCGTCGCGCGCAACCTGCAGACCTTCTTCGCCAAGCAGAGCTGGACCGACCCGCCGAGCGCGATCCCCGACAATCCGTTCTTGAAACCACGGATTTCCTGATCCGATCCGTGGAATCCGTGGTTGCGTGTCGAAAACGCCTGGCTCCTGAAGCGACACTCCTTCAAAACCCCAACGGAAGGAGTGCCGCCATGGCCACACCCAGGATCTTCGTCAACCTGCCGGTGAAGGACCTGAAGCGCAGCGTCGAGTTCTTCACGCGCCTCGGCTACACGTTCAACCCGCAATTCACCGACGAGAACGCCACCTGCATGATCGTCGGCGAGAACATCTGCCCGTGATGCCGTTTCGCGTCGAGAAGTTCTTCCAGACGTTCACCGACGCGCCCGCCCGCGACGCCACGGGCGAGCACCGGAGGCGATCGTCTGCCTGTCGGCTGGAGAGCAAGGCTTCGCGGCGGTCGCCTTCGTCGCCAAGGCCGTCGCCGGCGGCGGCACGACGCCGCGCGCCGCACAGGATCACGGGTTCATGTACCAGCACGGCGCACATCGGACCGCAGACGGGCATGTGCGGGAGCTCGTCCACATGGACCCGAACGCGCGCAGCCGCACGCGCGTGAGAGACCAACTTTCACGGCTTCCACGGATCGCGATCCGTGGAAGCCGTGGTCGGTGGTTCTTTAGCTCGTCAGCACGATCAGGCAGTGCCCGAACGTCCCGTTCGGGTAGACGCGCCCCGACAAGGTCGCGTTCTGCTTCCCGGGCGCACGGCGCAGGTGAACCTCGTTGCCGTCCGGATCTCCGGAGCATCGAGGTGCCGAGGTCGACGAGGCAGTTGTCGACGTCTCCCGAACCTGCGTCGCGCTGTTCATCCATGCTGGCGCCGGAGCAGTCGGTCGAGACCACGACGCCGTCGAACGCGACGTCCTGCGTGTCCCGGCAGACGCCGTCCCCTGGTCGACGTCGAGGTGCACATTGTTGGAGGGTGAGCATACCCGCCGCCGGCACGTTGATGTCCAACTGCGCGGTGCTGCGCCGCCGGGCGGCTCGAAGCGCAGTGTCTCGAGTCCGTCGAATGGGCCGGTCAGGGAGAAGCTGCCGTCTGCTGCGGTCCTCACGGCGACGCCGGTGCCTTCGACGACGACGCGGATGCCGCCGAGGTCGTCCGGTTCGAGGCCCGTCGCGACGGGCTGCTGACGACGTTGCCCAGGACAAATGTCGAGATGCCGCTGCCCCCGCGTTCCACCCTCGGCGCACGCGCAGAGCAGGGCGAGCAGGGAACAACAGCGCGGGGGTTTCCAGGTCATCGCTTCGGCTCTTGCTCGTGCGGCGGCGCCCGCGGCGCGGGGCCGGTGCCGGAGTGGCCGCGCGCGCACGGCGGCGCGGCCTGGAAGAAGTAGACGCCGACGCCGGCGTAGTGCCGCTCGCCGCCGGGGCGCGCGGATTGCGGTCGCGGTCGTACCGCGCCAGCAGGCCATTGATGCGCTGGAGGAAGCGCTCGCCCTCGCGCCGCATCTCGGCGCGCACCTTCGCCGCCGCGTCGGTGCCGAGGTTGTCGAAGTAGACCTTGCGCTGCAGCAACCGCTCGCGCCCTCGGCGAAGAGGTTGCGCAGGATCGTCTCGATGAGCTCGCGCGGATCCTCTTCGAGGATGCGCAACGTCTCCTCGGGCTTGCTCCGCGTCACGTACGCCGTGGTGCGCAGCACCACCACCTCGCCGTCCTTCAGCCCGCCGCGCCGCTGCGGAGCAACTCGTCGAGGAGCACGCGCGGCGCCAGGTCGGCGGTGATCGCGCGCGCCAGCTTCATGAAGCCTCGGCCGCGCGCCCGGCCTGATACGGCAGCGGGCGCGGCCGCCCGCGTCGGTCCACCGTGCGGGGATCCGTCAGCCACCGGCTGATGAGGCTCGTCGCGTGATTCATGCCGAACGAGCTCGGCCCAGGGTGACCGCGCTCGGCGGCGCGGATGCGGCGCACCTTCCTGCGATTGATGCCGGTGAGCAGCTGAGACCCGGCTGTCGGTCCGGCGCCGCCCCGGTAGCGCGAACTCCGCCTCGCCACCTCCACGAACAGCTCACGCAGGCGGCCCTCGAGTTGCCCGAACGGCACCCCGGCGGCGAGCAGGCGCGTCAGCAGCGGCAGCAACGCCTGCGCCGCGGTGGAGACCAGATGCTCACCGAGATCGCTCATTCCGCGCGTTACCCTAGCGATGCGCGATCGCGGCGCTCAACGACGAAAGGAAGAAAATCCCTTCCGACCGGCTTGCGGCACCTCGCCCGCTCTGGCTAGATGGACTCGTCTGAAAAGGGAAATTTTCCCGGCTCAGAGCTTGCGGAGGAAAGTGACGATGGGCAGGTACGGGCTGAACATGGGCGATCACCACGGTGGTGCTCGCGGCGTTGGGCGACGCGCGCGAGCGCCCACGCCAGTGCGTTCGGCTTGACCGGCCACCTGGCAAGCAGGGAAAGATCTGCAACGAGGTGCCACAGCGGCGGCACGGCTCCGACGGTTGCGTTCTCCGGGCCCGACACGGTCGCGGTGGGCGCAACCGTCACCTATCACTTCAGCGTCGAATCGGCGCGCGCCGCCCAGCGGCGCGCCGCCGGCTTCAACGTCGCCGTCATGGCGGCCAACTGGCCATCCTTCCCGATCAGGGCGAGCAACTGCTCGGCGGCGAGCTCACGCACACGGCCCCGAAGCCCAACACCGACAACCTGGCGGGCTGGGACTTCTCGTGGACGGCGCCGAGCACCGCCGGCCCGGCGACGACTCTTCGGCGCCGGCAACAGCGTGAACCTCAACGGGCTGAACAGCGGCGACCGCGCCAGCGCGACGACCTTCGTGGTGAGTGGTGGCCGAGGCGGTCACGCCGACGCCGACCGCCACCCCGGAGCCGCCCTCGCCCAGCGCGACGGCGGGCGCGCCACGACTCCACCCCGGGCGGCCCGTGCGCCGGCGACTGCAACGGCGACGGCACCGTGTCGGTGAACGAGCTGGTGCTGGGCGTGAGCGTCGCGCTCGGCACCAGCGGGACCGCACGTCTGCCTCGCCATGGACGGCAACACCGACGGTCAGGTGGCGATCAGCGAGTCTCATCACCGCCGTCGCCAGCCTGCTCGACGGATGTCCGTGAACCGCCCTCCGAGCGCCGGTGCCGCGCCGGACTCGGTTCTCCCACAGTCCGCCGCCGCGGCGCTCCCGCACGCGGCGGCGGCCGAACGAAAGGATGCGCATGCGACGCGTCTGTGGCAAGGGCACCGCAATCCAATCGTGAGAGCCAGCCTGCTCGGCTCTCCCCGCATTGACCATCGGCTGCGGCGACGACGACAACAACGGCGGCGGTGGCACGCGCTTCACCGCGACGAAGCTGGTCTCGAACGTCGCGGGCGACGCGCCGGTGACCGATCGCCAACACCTGGCCAACGCCTGGGGCGCTGGCGCGCACCGCCACCGGCCCATGGCGGGTCGCCAACAACCACTCCGGCACCAGCACGGTGTATGACGGCAACGGCACGCCCTTCCCGGCCGCCGGTCCGCTCGTGGTGACGATTCCGCCGCCGGCAGCGCAGCCCGCTCGGCGCCCAGGGCGCGCCGACCGGCCTCGTGGTCAACGGCAGCACTCAATTCGTGTTGGCGGACGGCATGCCGGCGGTCTTCATCTTCGACACCGAGGACGGCACGATCGCCGGCTGGGAATCTCGACAGCGGCACGGTCGCCGGAGATCACCAACGACGACTCCGACGAAGGGGCGATCCTACAAGGGCCTCGCCATCGGCACCGATGGTGGGGCGAACCGGATCTACGCCACGAACTTCCACGAGGGGGACGGTGGACGTCCATACGACGGCGACTTCGAGGACGTCGAGCGCAGCGGGGCCTTCACCGATCCCGATAGCATTCCGGCCGGCTACGCGCCCTTCGGCATCCAGAACCTCGGCGGCAGCATCTACGTCACCTACGCCAAGCAGGACGAGGACAAGGAAGACGACGTAGCCGGCAGCGGCAACGGCTTCGTCGACGCCTTCGACGGCGCCGGCAACCTGCGTGAAGCGCTTCGCCTCGCGCGGCCAGCTGAACGCGCCGTGGGGTGTCACGCAGGCGCCGGCGTCCGTTCGGCTCGTTCGCCGGCTCGATCCTCATCGGCAACTTCGGCAACGGCCGCATCAACGCGTTCAACGCCGGTACCGGCGCGTTCCAGGGCGAGCTTCAAGACGGCGGGCGGCAGCGCGATCGAGATCGAGGGCCTGTGGGGCCTCGCAGTTCGGCAACGGCGCGAGCGCCGGCAGCGCCGATACGCTCTACTTTGCCGCCGGGCCGGACGACGAGAACAACGGCCTCTTCGGCATGATCACCGCCAACGACAACGGGTGATCACGAACCACGCGGATCGCACGGATCGCGTCATCCGTGTGATCCGTGGTTCCGGAAACGATGGGCGGCGAGCTGCGCCCCCATGCCGCTGGCGATCATCACCAGGCGGTGATTCTGACGTGCAGCTTGGTGAGCCAGTCGAACGCCCCGCCGTCGACCAGCGGCACGCTGTCGCGCGCTCGACGCTGCGCGTGCTGATCTGGAAGCGGATGCCGTCGTAGTAGGGATGCTCCAGCGGCCCGCGCTCCACTGGCATGCCTGACACGGCCGCGGCGACGCGATCCGCGAGTGCCGTCGCGCGCCGGTGTGGCGAGCACGGTCAGACGGCGATCCGGAAACGCGCGTACCCGTGCAGTGCGAGCCGGTCGAACGCCGCCAGGTGGGTGGCGATGTGCGTGATGAGCTCGGCGCCCGCGACGGCGTGGTCGGCCTGCTCGCGGCCGGCGCTGACCAGGCAGAAGATGCGAAAGTGCGGCGCGTAGCCCGGCTGCTTGGGCAGCTCCTGGGCGCGGACGCAGCGCGCACAGGTCGCCAGGCGCACGCGCAGGGAGGGATCGCCGCGCAGCCGGCGCGCGCACTCGAGCGCGAGCACGCTGGTCGGATCGGCGAGCACTTCGGTGCCGCGCAGCGCCGAGACGATCTTGTTCTGGCTCGTCGGTCCCACCGTCGAGCAGGCGCCCAGCGGCGCGAGCGGCGCACAGCTCGATCGCCTCGAAACCCGCCGCCGCCGCGAGGAGATGGCCGTCGAGCGCGACCAGCGTGCGCTGGTCGATCGGCGCCGGTTGACGAATCCGTCGCGCTCGAACTGACGCTGCACGTCCGCCGGCGCGCGTTGCGCCGCATGATGCCCGAGCAGATCGAGCAGCAGCGACCAGAGCGACGAGGGCGCCAGCGCGCGCAGCGCGGCGTGCGCCGATTCGTCGAGCTGGGCGCGCGTCCAGGGAGCGGTCGGCCATCGGCGCTGCGTAGCATCGCGACGCCGATCGGAGCCACACGCGGCGTCGCGACGTTCGTGGCGCGGCCGCTCAGTTCGTCGCCCTTGGCCTTCAGCAGGTCGGCGTCGTTGGGCGGTCAGGTCGGCGTCCGTCAGCGGCGCTCTCCAATCACACGCCGGTGGAGAGTGCCGGGCGGACCTGCTCCCGCACCGGCACGGCCAGGGTGCCGAGCGTGGGATCGGGCAGGCCGGTGCCGGCCGCTTTCACCAGCACTCTTCGCGGTATCCGTCGCACTCGACTCTGAGGACGATCTTTGGTCACGCCGGACGCCGCGCCGGCCGCGTCCTTGTACGTGTACCTCTTCCCCCGACCGCGTCCACCGCGTGCGATGCGGCGGCACGTCGAGCTCCAAGCGAGCAAAGCGCGCGCACGCGCCGGCGGGAGACGCAGACCGCGTAGGCCGCGGTCGTCAGCGGATTGGCTGAAGTCCAGGAGCCCCGTGCTCTGCCCCTTCACCCATTTGAAGAGCTGCTTTGTCGCCGCTGCCGCCGGCCTGCTTCCACAGCAGCTTCGCGGTCCCGGCCAGTGCGACATCCGGCGCGCGCGGCGCGACCGGGCACGGCAGCGCCGGCGTCGCCGTCCCGGTCGCGGTCGGCGTGATCGTCGGCGTCGCGGTCACCGCCGGCGTCGCAGTCGGGGATCGGCGTCGCGGATTACGCCACGGGCCGTCGAGCTGACGGCGGCCACCGCCTTGCCGACCTTCTCGATGCAGTCGGCGGCGGTGGATCCCGGCCGTGCCGATCAGGTCCGTGCAGGACTGGTTCAGTGCGTCGTGCATCAGCCCCGCCACCGCCGCAGCGTCGCCACCAGACATTGGGTGAGGGCGCGACACTCGGATCTTGTCCGCCTTGCTCAGGCCGATGCCGGTGACCGTGACGCCGTTGTAGGTGCCGCCGTTTCGACCATCAGCGCGTAGGCGTGGTTCGGAATGCCCGAGCTCGGCGGACGCCGCCATTGTCGAATGCGCCAGGCGGGTGGTGACCGCCAGGCCGCCGACGCGGGCGGATCGCCGAACGCGTTCGGGTTGGACACGCCCGCGGCGGATGCCGGTGCCGTTGAGATCCTCCGACACGCGCCAGCGCACGGCGGGCGAGTCGTTGCCGGCGCCGTTCTCCAGGTCGATGGTCTCGCCGAAGATGTCCGGAGAAGGGATTACTTCCGTTCAGCGCCCCGGACTGCTTCCTGGCAGAGCAGGCCGTGGCCGGCGGTGAGTCCGGCGACGCCACGTGCGTCCACTCGTGGCCGATTCGATGTCGTCGGTCGACCAGTGATCGCCGAAGTGCCACGACCACGCCGGCATTGAAGGCGCTCTGGGCACGGGCACAGCCCGAAGCAGAGATCGCTCGGGCACGAGCGGACGATGTTGATCATCGTGCCGCCCGCGTCAGCCGCAGCCGTCGCGGCCGTGCTCGCTCAGGTAGTAGTTGTAGGTATCGGCGGAGTAGTCGTAGACGGCGTCGACCTCGCGCGCTGCCGGTCGGCGGCTGCCCCTGGCTGCGCACCAGCATGCCGAACAGCCTCGGCGCTGTCCGCGTCCCACACCTGGCGGACGAGCGCGGTTGTGCGCGCTGATCGAAGGTGTACGCGCAGCTCGCCGGTGTGTAGCGTCGACCCACGCATACACTGCTGGCGCGTCTCGGTGCGCGCCTCGACGAACCACAGGCGAGCTGCGTGGGCCGCGGTGCCGTCGCCGGTCAGGAGCGCCCGATTGAACAGCTCGAGGCGCGGCGTCGAGAAGACTTCCTCGCGCCGATGCCGTCGGCCCACTCGGCGGCGAGCACGCGCACGGCGCCTTCGGCGTCCCTTGCGGCGCTCACCGTCGGCGTCGTAGTCGAGGCCGGGCGAGGATCGCCGACAGGTGCGCGCGAGCACCGCGGTCACCGCGCCGCCGCGCAGATGCCGGATCGTCATCTCGCCGCCCGCCACCGGCATCGCCGCCGACGTGCTGCTGGACGCGCACGTGCTCCATGCCGACCAGGTCGCGGCCGCTGCTGCGCACCGTGCGCGCGCGGCGGCGGCATCGGCGACGCCAGTAAGGCCGGGCCGAACCTGATCGAGAAGCGCACGTGCCCGCGCATCGGGCCCGCCCGCGGCGCGCGCCTGCGCACTGAGGGGGCGAAGGCGCCGATACCGCCCGGCGCGGTGACGAAGGCCCCGAGGCCGCCGTGGGTCGATTTCATCGGGTCACCACCGCGCCGGCGCCCTCGAGGTCGGCGCGGATCGCCGCCTCCGGGGCTGTCCGCCGCGATGGCCGGCGCGCCAGCAGAGCAGCGCGAGTAACGGTGGATCCAGCCGAATCGAAGCGGATCGCTCGGTACAGTGGCGCATGGTGGTGTCCCCCCAACCTCATCGCGCTTACTCCGGGTGCCTTCCAACCGTCAATTGGGAAACCACGGATCACACGGATCCGTGGCAATCCGCTGGTTCCGGGCGAGGAACCACTGCACGCCGATGATGGTTTTGGCGTCGGTGAGCTGCCGCTGGCCGCGAGCGCGGCGCGCGTCTCGTCGACCGAACGGCGGACGATGCGAATGTCCTCGTGCTCGCCGGCGGCGCCACCGCCCTTGCCGACCTGCATCGCCGCGGTCACCTCGGCATAGAAGAGATGGATGCGCTCGGACGAGCCAGCCGGGGAAACGAAGAAGCGTCGCCACCGGCACGAGGTCGGCGGCGCGATAGCCGAGCTCTTCGTCGAGCTCGCGACGCACTCGTCGCGTCGGGCGTCTCGCCCTCCTCCACCATGCCGGCCATCAGTCTCGAGCGGCCACCCTCGCCCCTGCGGTAGGCGGGGAACCGAAACTGCTCGGTGAAGAGCAGAACGTTCGCGTCCCGGTCGAAGACCAGCGCGGCCGCCGAATCGCCGCGCTCGAAGACCAACCGCGCCGCGCGGCGACATCGAGCCATCGAACCGCTCGAAGCTGAGCGTCGCTTCGTCGACGCGAAAGAAATCGTCGAGCAGGCGCTTTCGCTGCAGACCTCGACCTGTGCGCCATCGCACCTCCGCGACGCGCTCGGATGCGTCTTGAAGGAACGTAGCGCGGATTGGCACGTGGACCCACCGGTCAGGCGACCCGTACTGGTCGCCTGACCGGGGTGGCGCGCCGCGAACGCCGATCGAGTGCCGGGCCGGGCGGGCGCCGGCGAATCAGCGTTCCTTGGCGGTCCACCTGCAGCCGCTCGCGTACCAGCCGTACCGCGATCACGGAGACGCTCGACCCAAGGCGAGCGCGCACCAGCAGTTGCAGTCAGCTCGAGCTCCGCTTCGAGTGCTTCCAAATCACGGCACAACACGCGCCGATACGCGGGGGATGCGTATGCCATGTCGTCCTCCCAACTGCGTTGCGGGCGATGTATGCGGATGAGGATGCATCGAACCGACACCCCGCTGCGTCGCTACGAAGAACCTTCATTCATCACCGCACTTTTCATTAACCGTCGCTACCGACGGCCGCGATCGTGAAGTATCCGGCGGCGACCCACGGATTTCACGGAATTGACACAGAATGGAGCGGTGCGATCCGTGGTTGGCGTGCTCCTCCCCATTCACGCAGCGATCCGATAGGGTTCGTCGATGGACGTCGTGCGTCCGCTACGCCAGTGAATTCCGCCTCACCTCCCGCCTCCGCCATCACGCTTCCGCCGTCTGCTGATGCCCGTGGTCGTCATCATCGCGGCGGGCCTGAGCATCCGCACGATGATGGCGCGGCCCGACGCATCCACCTGGCGGGCGCGGCGGGTCGTGGTGATCAGCATCGACACCCTGCGCGCAGATCGCCTCGGCACCTACGGCTACCGCGACCAGCCGACGTCGCCGAACGTCGATCAGCTAGTCGAAGAGCAGCCGGTAGTCTTCGACCGCGCCTTCGTCGGCCGCGCCGTGGACCATTCCGTCGCTCGCCGCGGTGCATACCGGGCCGCTATCCGGTCGAGGTCGGCGCCTACACCAACTGGCGACACGCTCACCACCGACGGCGACGACGCTGGCCGAGCTCTTCCACGCGCAGGGCTTCGCGACCGGCATGTTCAACACGCATGCCGTGCTGGTCAGCGAGCGCGGCGGGTTTCGCCAGGGCTTCGACACCGTCGTGCCGGAGCATCTCGTGCCGCTCGTCGCCGGCGAGCACAAGGCGCCGTTCGCCGCCAGCGAGCCGGCGCTGATGTCGTGGCTCGAGGCGCACGCGCGCGTGACCCGTTCTTCGTCTGGGTTCACGACACGGAGCCCGCACCTGCCGCAGACCGCCGGCAATCCGTGGCCTCACCACGCCCGGAGGTGGCGCCGCTACGACGCCGAGGTGCGCAACAGCGACGACCTGATCGGCCGCATCCTGCGCAAGCTGGCCGAGCTCCGCATCGGCAACGACCTGCTGGTCGTCATCACCGCTCGATCACGGCGAGGCGTTCGGCGACGAGCACGGGCTCACCGGCCATCAGGACGTGATGTACGACGAGGTGCTGCGCGTCCCGCTGCTCATCGGCGCTGCCGGTGTTCGACCGCGCCGCATCGGCGCCGACGTGGAGCTGGTGGACGTGTTCCCCACCATCGCCGACGCTCGCCAGGCCTGCCGGTGCCGCCGGAGGTGCGCGGCGAGAGCCTGGTGCCGCTCCTCACCGGCGCGCGCCACCGAACGCAGCCGTCCGTACGCCTTCCACATGCGCTTCTTCTTCGAGAACGACGGCTCGACGCACTGGCTCTCGGTGCGCGACCGCGAGTGGAAGCTGCTCGCGAAGACGCCGGATCACGCGCCAACGACGGGCCGCCGGGATGGGACTTCGGCGACCACCAAGACGTACTACGAGCTGTACCGGACCAGCGACGACCCGGGCGAGCAGCACGACCAGTACGAGGCGCACCCCGAACAGGTGGATCGCCTGCGCGGCGTCTTCGAGGAGCGGACGCGCTCGCTGAAGGAGAAACCTGCCCGCGTCGAGCCCGACGACGCCACCCGCGAGCACCTGCGCGCGTTGGGATACGAATGAACGCGCCGGCCCTGCTCTGCCTGTCGCTGCTGGCAGCGACGGTGGCGGAGCCGACGCCGATAGCCGGTCGCGACGCCGCCGGCGCTGGTCGACGTCGCGACGGTCGCGCCCGGCATCCGACTCGACATCCGCTACGCGACCGCGAAGCAACTTCACCGGCCGCGCCCTCTACCCGGCCGCGCGCTGCCTGCGTCCGCCCCGGCGTCGCCGAGCGCCTCGCGCGCGCGCCAGGAGGCCGCCGCGGCGCAGGGCCTGGGGCTGAAGGTGTTCGACTGTTACCGCCCGCTGTCGGTGCAGCGCCGCGATGTGGACGCTCGTGCCCGACGAGCGCTACGTCGCCGATCCCGCCAAGGGCTCGCGCCACAACCGCGGCGCCGCCGTCGATCTCACCCTCGTCGATGCCGAGCGGGAAGGAGTTGCCGATGCCGACCGCCTTCGATGACTTCTCCGCCGCGCGCCCACCGCGATCTACGACGACCTGCCGCCGAACGTGATCGCCAACCGCGCTCAGCTCGAGCGGCTGATGCAGGACGCCGGCTTCAGCGGCCTGCCGACCGAGTGGTGGCACTTCGACGCCGACGGCTGGGAACGCTACGACGTGCTCGACGTGCCGGTCCCGCGCTGACGGCGCGCATCACACCACAGAGGCCACAGAGCACACCGGCGGCGCGGCGATTTGCGCCGCTCCTCACCCCCAACCATACTGCCGCGATGCAGCCGGGGCTCTCAAGCGCATGCTGATCGGCTTGGTGGTCGGCGCGGTGCTCGGAGGTCCTGGCCCATCTCGCGTTCGGCGGCAGCGCCGGGCTCGAGGCGCATCGTCGCCTACGTCACCGAGCCGATCGGCCGGATCTTCCTCCGCCTGCTGTTCATGCTGGTGCATGCCGCTGGTCGTCTCGGCGCTGGCGCTCGGCGTCGCCGAGCTGCGCGACCTGCGCCAGCTCGGCCGCATCGGCCTCAAGACGCTCGCCTACACCGTCGTCGTGTCCAGCGTCGCGGTGTTGATCGGCGTGGCGCTGGTCAACATCGTCCGTCCCGGCGACGGGCTGTCGCCCGAGCTGCGCGCCAGCTGACGGCGCGCGCGTCGCCGCCGGCGCCAGGCGCTCGCGCGGCCGGCGCCACCGGCGTCGACTTCCTCGTCCAGCTCGTGCCCAGCAACGTGGTCAAGGCGATGGCCGACGGCGACATGCTGGCGGTGATGGTGTTCGCGCTCTTCCTCGGCATCGGCATCGTGGTCACGCGCACCGAGGCGGCGCGCGCGCTTCGAGAGCGGCGCTGCAGGGACTCTACGACGTCGTCATGCACCTGCTCGGCCTCGTCATCCGCCTGGCGCCGCTACGGCGTCGGCGTGTCTGCTGTTCAGCGCTCACGGCGCGGCTCGGCTACGACATGCTGCTGCCAGCTCGGCTGGTACGTGCGACGGTCGTGCGTCACGCGCTCGCCATGCAACAGTTCGGCGTCTACGCGATCTGACCGTGCGCTGGCTCGGCGGCATGAGCCCGTCAGCGTTCTACCGCGCGCGTTCGCCCGGCCGATGGTGACCGCGTTCTCCACCGCATCGAGCAACGCGACGCTGCCGACCGCGCTGCAGGTGGCGGAGGAGAACCTGCACCTGCCGCCGCAGGTGAGCCGCTTCGTCCTCACCATCGGCTCGACCGCGAACCAGAACGGCACGGCGCTGTTCGAGGGCGTCACGGTGTTGTTCCTGGCGCAGTTCTACGGCGTCGACGCTGACGCTCTCCGCAGCAGGTCATGGTCGTGTTCATCTGCATCCTCGGCGGCATCGGCACCGCCGGCGTCCCGGCCGGCTCGATCCCGGTGATCGCGATGATCCTCGGCATGATCGGCGTGCCGCCCGACGGCATCGGCATCATCCTCGGCGTCGACCGCGTGCTCGACATGTGCCGCACCACGCGTGAACGTCACCGGCGACCTCGCCGCGGCGGTGGTCGTCTGCGAAGGCGAGCCTGACGCGTCGCGTGCCGTCGTAGGAGGCCCACGCCGCGATGCGGCGGAAATCGTCGGGCGACATGAAGTCCGCCCAACTGCCGTTCATCCACTCCATGTACGAGGTCAGCTTGAGCGTCGGCCTCGGGGTTGCGCGGTCCGGGCACTGCGCACTCACCGGGTGCGTCAGGCCGGCACGACCGCCTTCTGTGAGCTCGCCACGGAAGCAGAACAGCTGCCATGTTCACCGCGACAATCAGAACCGCCTTTGGAAGGGCATCAACGTCGCGGCAGTTTCAGCCCCACTGTCGAAGGGCTGGCAGGATTACCCTCCAGCAGTTCCACGGCCACCACGTCTTCCGCCTTGAGCTTTGCCGCGGGGTGTAAGCCGGATGAAATGTGGGTCACGGCCAAATCGGCCTAACATGACATGCTCACACGTGATCCCGTCGCTTCAGTCCGGCACGGCTTTTGATTGATGATTATGCTGGGAGGAAGCACATGGTAGGATTATGTTGTTCTCTTCCCGGCACCATATCATAACACCGCTACCAGCCCTGACTCTACGAGGCTTAACGCTGAGTCAAATGCTCACTGCGATCGATTTCAGTTACGCTCACCGTCGGCATTTCGGAACTGGACAGGTAGAGCGGTGCGGACGGCGGCGGCTCCACTGCATGGTCTGGTACGCTTGTTAGCGAGCAAGGACGCCCGCGCGCGCGCCTGGCGCTTACAGAGGAGAAATCGATCGTATGATCGTCAACATGACGACGATTGCCTGTCGGTAAACGCAAACGCACGCCACATCGACCAGACGCTCGAGAGCTTGTCTCTGTCCGATGGGCGAGACATCCCCTGTCAATCTCATCCTGGGGTCCCATGACGCATCTCGTGTCGAGCAACCTAGAAATAGCGCGGGCAGCTCGTGCCGTCGGGATCTCGGTTGCGTGGATGCGCGAGACGGAGAAACGGCGGTGCCGGCGCGCCAGCTTCAACGTCGACGCGCTTCGGTCCCTGAAGTACGGCAGGTGCGGGGATTGTTGCCTCTGTTGCGAGGATGATATTCGGTTCGTGAAGAGGACTGGTTGAGTCCAATCGGATGTGCGACGGTCGCCGGGGATTCCCGACAAAGGAATGCGTTCTCAGCCTCGGGCAACGATCGGGGCCAATCACCCGACAAACGATATGCGAAGCGCATGCGGGTCATACCTGTATGGGTCGCAGAGCCATCTTCTACCCGAGCAAGGCTTGCTCCGGGACACAGAGTTGCCGAGTATCTGGACGAAGAAGATGGCCAAGGGCATGGCCGATCACTTAATCGGTAAATATGCCAAGCAGTATGCGGCGCTGTACAATTACGACCCCCGTTCTCATCGAGCACATCGGGGCGGTCGGGGCGCTGACTTCCCTTCGCAAATCGAGGGAGAATCCGGCCCGCGTCACGGGACGAAGTGTTCCGTCCGGAAGTGGCGATTTCGTGTAGCGGGTGTGAATCGGGCGTGGAGTTGACCTCCGTGCGGCGTACCGCCTGACGCAGACAGACAATCCTCGCGGTTGATCGCGCTCATTTTGAGCAGCTGCACCACCGTGAACGTCACCGGCGACCTCGCCGCGGCGGTGGTCGTCTCGAAAGGCGAGCGCTGACGCGTCAGCCGACCAGGCGCGCGCTGACGGTCACGTCCGGCACGCCGGCGAGCGCCTTCGACACCGAGCAGCCCTTCTTCGACGCCTCCACCTTCTCGGCGAACGTCTTGGCGTCGATGCCGGGCACCTCCGCCCGGTGACGAGCTCGATCTTGGAGATCGCGGGGCCGGCACCGAGATGGACGGTCGCCTTCGTCGCGACCCGGCGCGGCGGGAAACCGGCCGTCGTGAGCTGCGCGGCGAGGAACATCGAGAAACAGCCGGCGTGTGCGGCGCCGAGCAGCTCCTCGGGATTGGTCGCCTTCGCGTCGCCCTCGAAGCGCGACTTGCAGGTGAACGGGCCGTCGAGCAGCCTCGCTCGCGATCTTCATCCGGCCGGCACCCTCCTTCCAGGGTTCCGGTCCATTCTGGCTTCTGCCTTCGCTGGTCGCCATCGCCCTCCGTCGCGGTGTCGGGTGAAGGGTCGCGCCCGGCCGGGCCACGGCGGCGGGTCGCTGGCGGGGAACGATTCGGCCAGCGTCTCGTCGATGAGATCCTCCGGCGGCGCGTCGTCGCGCGCCGCGTGTCGGGCGGGATGGAACGTCCCATACGCGGAACGATACCACGCGCAGGCGGCTACTGCTGCGCCTGCACCCACGCGAGCTCGCGCAACGCCGTGCGCAGCCCCTCTTCCACGACCGGATGGTAGATCGGCATCGCCGGGGCCCATGATCGACGGTGAGGCGCGCCTGGATCGCCCAGGCGAGCAGGTGCGCCATGTGCTCGACGCGCGGGCCGAACATCTCCGCGCCGAGCAAGGCACCCCGTCGCTGCGGCGTGCGTAGAGGTGGCATCAGCCCGCGGTTCTGCGCCCAACACCCGCGCGCCGGCCCTGGTCGTCGTAGGAGACTCACGCCGATGGCTGCTCGGACCGTGTCGAGCTCGGACCACGTCGCGCCGGCGATCGCCATGTTGGGATCGGTGAAGGCGATCTCCAGTGCGCGTCCGGCGCTCGTGTGGGCGCACGTCGGGATAGGCGGCGGCGTTGGCGCCGGCGATCTCGCCCTCGTCGGAGGCTTCGTGCAGCACCGGGCGGTAGTCGCTGGCGTCGCCGGCCATGAAGATCGGCGCGTCACCGCACTGCATGGTGAGCGGGGTCGACCCGCGGCGCGCCACACGCGTCGAGCTTGAGGCCGGTCTGCTGCGATCCAGATCGGCCAGATCGGGCCAGCGGCCGGTCGCCGCGCAGCACGGCATCGAACCGCTCCTGGCGCTGGACCCGACGCGTCCCGCCAGCTCGAACAGAAATTCCTCGCCGTCGCGCCGGATCGTGATCGCCGATCGACCGAGTGCAAGGTCGAGCTCGGCGCCGAGCACCTCGGCGATGGTGCGCTGCACCTCGGGATCGGTCGTCGGGCCGAGATGCTGGCTGTAGCGGAGAAAGAACACCGTGCGCACGCCGAGGCGGTGCATCGCCTGGCCGATCTCGAGGCCGACGACGACCGGTGCCGACGACCGCCATCGAGCGCGGCAGATCGGCGCAGCTCGAAACATGTCGTCGTTGAGCGAGCACCGCGTCGCGCACCGCCGTGCAGCGACGGCGGAATGCTCGGGCTGCGACCCGGTGGCGATGACGACCGCCCGCGCCTCGACCCGCGTGTGGTCGTCCACCGCGAGCACCGTCGGCGCGAGGAAGCGCGCCCGGCCGTGCAGGCGCTGCTCGGCGGGGAAGCGCCTCGACGTCGTGGAGGACGAAGCCGACGAAGCGATCGCGCTCGCGAGCGCACCCGCTCCATGCACGGCGCGCCCGTCGATGCGCACGCCGCTCGACGCGGATGCCGAAGCGCGCCGGCGCCTGCCACGTCGATGCGCGAGCGTCGGCGGCGGCGATCAGCAGCTTCGACGGCATGCAGCCGACGCGGGCGCAGGTCGTTCCGCCGGCGCCGCGATTCGATCAACACCACCGTCGCACCGGCAGCCGCCGCGACGCCGCGCCGCGCAGGCCGGCGCTGCCCGGCGCCGATGATCGCGACGTCGACCCGCTTCACCTCCATCGGCACGCGCTCCACATCATCTTGACGACCGCGCCGACCTCGTACCGGTTGATCGAGGGCGGCCCGGCGATGAATCTGGCCGATCACGGCGTTGAACTCCGCCATGTGCGGGGTCTGGAAGTGCGCCGTCAGCGCCGCCTCGTCTCTCCCACTCCTCGAAGATGAGGATGGTGTTGGGGTCGGCGAGATCGCTGTAAGAGGCGTAGGATTTGCACCCCCGCCTCGGCCTGCGTCGCCTTGGCCATCTTGAGTGCCGCCGCCACCGCCTCGGCGCGACGATCGGCTTTGACGGGCACCTTCCCTGCCACGATCAGCATGCGTGGGATCCTCCGCGCGTTGCTGTAGCACGGACGCGCGCGTTGACGCAGCGACTCGGAGCGCGGGCCTCCAGGCCTCGCAGCAGGCCGCCGACGTACGACGCGTCAGCACGGTAGCGCGCGTGGGGCGGCTGCGCGCCCCGGCGGGTCACGGAGGCCCGCGCTCCGTACGGGCGCGGCGGCGCTCCAATCTTGACGACGCCGCGCTTCGTTCCAAGAACACGCATGCCCACGCACGAAGTCTTCAACCAGCCGCCGCCGCTGCGCGATCTACAACCTCTTCACCGCCGACCGCGCGTTGAGCGAGGCGATGAAGCGCGAGGGCGCCGACTGGGCGGTGGCGCGGGCGACCGGAGTTGGGCGCGATCTGCGGGCGTCCGGAGGTGATCGAGCTCGGCGTGCAGGCCAACGCGTCGCCGCCCGGTCCTGCGCACGCACGATCGCTACGGGCACCGCATCGACTAGCGTCGAGTATCACCCCGCCTGCCACGAGCTGATGCGGCTCTCGATCGGCCACGGCATGCACGCGCTGCCCTGGCGCGAGCCGCGCGCCGGCGCGCACGTGGCGCGGGCGGCGATGTTCTACCTCACCGCGCAGGTCGACGCCGGCCACGGCTGCCCGATCTCGATGACCTACTCGGCCGTCCCGGCGCTGCGCGCGCAGGCGCAGAGGTCGCGCGCGAGTGGGAGCCGCGCCTCACCTCGCACGACTACGACCCGCGGCTTGCTGCCGGCGCGCCGAGAAGCAGGGCGCGCTCTGCGGCATGGCGATGACCGAGAAGCAGGGCGGCTCCGACGTGCGCGCCAACACGACGCGCGCGACGCCGCTCAACGGCGGCGGACCGGCGGCGAGTACGAGATCACCGGCCACAAGTGGTTCTGCTCGGCGCCGATGTGCGACGCGTTCCTCGTGCTGGCGCAGACCGACGGCGGGCTCTCCTGCTTCCTGATGCCGCGCTGGCTGCCCGGACGGGACGCGCAACCGCTTCCACATCCAGCGCCTGAAGGACAAGCTCGGCAACCGCTCGAACGCCTCGAGCGAGGTCGAGTTCGACGCGGCGCCTGGGCGCGCATGGTCGGCGAGGAGGGCCGCGGCGTGCCGACGATCATCGAGATGGTCAACCACACGCGGCTCGACTGCGTGATCGGCGCCGCCGCCGGCATGCGCCAGGCGGTCGCGCAGGCGACCCACCACGCCGCGCACCGCAGCGCTTTCGGCAAGCGGCTCGATCGAGCAGCCGCTGATGCAGAACGTCCTCGCCGACCTGTGCGTCGAGTCGGAAGCGGCGACCGCCGCGATGATGCGACTCGCGCGCCTACGACGCAGCGGCGCCGACGAGCGAGGCGCCTGTTCGCCCGGCTGGCCACCGCGGTCGTGAAGTACTGGGTCTGCAAGCGCTGGCCGCCGCACGCGGCCGAGGCGCTCGAGTGCCTGGGCGGCAGCGGCTACGTCGAGGAGTCGCCGCTGGCGCGGCTCTACCGCGAGTCGCCGCTGCAACGGCATCTGGGAAGGCAGCGGGCAACGTCATCTCGTCTCGACGTCCTGCGCGCCATGGGCGAAGGCCCCGAGGTCGTCGACGCGTTCTTCGCCGAGGTCGACTCGCGCCCGCGGCAGCGATCCGCGCCTCGACGCGGTTCGTCGATGAACCTGCGCGACGACCTGCGCGAGTCGGAAGCGGTCGAAGCGCGCGCGCGCGACCTGGTCGAGCGCATGGCGCTGCGCGCTCCAGGGCTCGCTGCTCGGTGCGCGACGGCGATCCACGGCGTCGCCGAGGCGTTCTGCGCCTCGCGCCTCGCCGGCCAACACCGCCTCGCCTTCGGCACGCTGCCGCCGCGGCTTCCACTTCACCTGCATCATCGAACGGGCACGACCGCCGTCTGAAACCGCACGGATCTACACGGATCCGTGTATTCCGTGGTTAGTCGTTTCGCAGAAGCCCCCGCGGTGAACTGCGACATGAACTCGATCGCCTGGCGGCGCGACAGTTGAGCGATGCCGGCGGCGCCCTGGCGGTTGATCTCGCCGGGGATGATCAGCGGCTCGACGCCGAGGGTGTCGAGCGCTTCGCGCACCACGTCGTCGGCCTCCATCACCGGCAGCGTCGTGCCGTCGGCGGGCTGCGACGACTCCCAGCCGGGCGTGCGCGTGGAACCCGGCTGCACGACCAGGACGTCGACGCCCCCTGCGGTGCGAGCTCGATCCACAGCGCGTCGCCGAGCACGAGCGCGAACGCCTTCGAGGGCGGCGTACATCGCGAGCTGCGCCGATCCGACGTTGCCGGACATCGACGACATCAGCGACGATCCGCCGCGGCCGCGCGCGACCATCGCCGGCGCGAGCGCGCGCGCGAGCTGCACCGGCGCGCGGCAGTTCACCGCCAGCATGGTCATCGAGATGCGCGGGCGCCAGCTCGAGAAACGGCGCGACTGTGCCCAGCGCCGCGTTGTAGACGAGCAGCCCGATCTCCCGCCCGCGCACCGCTGACGTCACGTGGTCGACGATGTCGCGGTGGCCGAGATCCGCGACCAGCTGCCACTGCACGGCGACGCCGTGCGCTACGCGGATCGCCGCCGCGGTGGCGGCGAGCGGCGCCGGGTCGCGGTCGAGCAGCACCAGATCGAGACCGCGCTCGGCGATCTGTCGGGAGTATGCGGCGCCGAGACCGACGGCGGCCCCGGCAACGAGCGCGCACGACCGTACGCGCGCGAAAATCGGTCGAGCGTGGACATGCGCGGTCTTCGACGCAGCCCCGCCGCGGTTCAACATCCGCGCGAGCGCGGGTCCACCAGGCCCGTCGAGGCGACGGACGCCCCGGGCGCACCCCGGCGCGCCATGGCGCGCGCCGACGGGTCTGGAAACCCGCGCTCCGCTACCCGTTCCGGATGCTGGCGTTACCTGACAGGCGGTGCCGAGAGCCTGATCCGCAGGCGCCGTTGTCGCAACGATGCGTGACGCCGGCGCGGCAGACCGACGAGCCGCTCGCGACCGTCGCGTCGCCGACCAGGCACGTCCCGCGCGCCGCGGCCGCACTGCCCATCGGCGGCACGCACACCGGCGCGGGCGGCGGCTTGTCGGCGAGCAGGGTGATTGTGTGGCGCGCGCCGTTCGCGTCGATCGACGCTCCCCGACCCACTTCCCGACATATGGCTGCAAGTTCCACGCCTCGCCGGTGCGCGATACGTGCTCGGTATCGCCGACGACACCGAAGGTGCTCGCCGACGGATCGCGCAACACGAGCTGGCCGCGGATCGTCTCAGTGCCGCTCGTCACCGGCGTGATCAGGAACGGTCTCGCTCGGTGATCTGCGTGACCCGGCCGTTCGTCACCTCGACGGTTCACGGCCTTGCCGTCGAGCCCGTGAGCGGCGTTCCCGCCGGAGCGGTGGAACGCCGTCCGTGCCGACGATTCTGAACTGCGATGAGCTGCCCGTTGAGCAACCACCAGCTCGCCGCTGGAGTAGCGCGGTCGCTGGCACCGGGCAGGCGAGCTGAAGACCAACAGGGCCAGTACGATCAGGACACGTCTGGTCATTCGATCACCTCCTGCGGTGAGCTGTCCCTCGAGCGATACAACAAGCCTGATGCCAACCGGCGGACGACCCAAAGACAGACCAGCGCGACGCCAGGCTGGCGGTGAAAGGCTACGCTGGATTTGGCGGAATCTACCGAGAGGCGGTCACCGCCTGCCGTTCGATGGGAGCCCGTGACGATCTCCGGCGGGAGTGGCGCCGGTCCGCGGCGGACAGTCTCGCAGGGTGATCGGCTGGCGCCGGGCTGGCGCCGCCCGTCGCCGGTCACCGTCAGCTCGTAGCGATCGGCGGGCTCGGCGAAGATCCAGCAGTCGCCGTCGCGGCGCACCGCGGCATTGCGCGGTGCGAGCGCGATCGTCGGTGCCGCCGACGCGTCGCCTGCGACGCGCACGGCGATCGGCGGCGCGCGCGACCGAATGCAGACTGATGATGGCGCGCCGTCGAGCAGATCGTAGCGGTCGAAGTCCGTGCGCGCGAACAGACGCGCGTTCTCCTTCGCCGGGTCCCTGCTCGACTTTCGACGTCGCGGCTTCCCAGAAGCGCGGCTTGCCGGTGTCGGGTGGACGCGAACCCCTCCGACTGGTGGAGGCCGACGCCGCCGAGGTTGCTCGCGACGCAACTGGTTCCACAGCCGACGCCGATCGAGACCGACGGGTTGCACGTCGGCCGCCATGCGCCTCGGTGTGCATCGAGGCCTGCGCCACCTGACGGGCCGTTTGCGCGGAGCGCATTGTTGAGCTCCGGACTGCGGTAGCCCGAGACCAGAATCAGCCGGCGCGGCCGGTAGTGGTCCTCGACGTAGTCGAGCAGCTCGATCAGCCGCAACGACATGGGCCGCTGCTGCGCCCATCGGTGCGCGAGCGGAAGAAGCGCGCGATCGTCGCCATGGCCGCCTCGTCGTACCGCCCGTCGGCATCGCGGTACCGGACGTCGAGGGCTGTCTCGGCGAAGTGGGCATTCCCCATCGCAGCGTCCCGTCGCCGCTGAAATAGAAGCGCTCCTGCGCCAGCGCCGGCATCGCCGCCAACAACACCACCACACGAGGAACCTCATGGCGACAATTCACCACAGGCGGACGGAGGGCCACCGAGGTCTTCTGGTGGCCCCTCCGTGGCGCTCTGTGGTTGGTAGACTGCCACGCAGATCTGGTCATTCGCAAGGGCACCATCGTCGACGGCACCGGGCGCGAGCGCTTCACCGGCGACGTCGCGATCGACGACGGCGCGATCAGCGGCGGTCGGCGAGGTCGGCGAGCCGCGGGCCGGCGCGAGATCGATGCGCGCGGGCCTGCTGGTCACGCCCGGCTGGGTCGACGTGCACACGCACTACGACGGCCAGGTGACCTGGGATCCGATCCTCGCGCCCTCGAGCTGGCACGGCGTGACGACGCTGGTGATGGGCAACTGCGGCGTCGGCTTCGCGCCGCGTGCGGCGCGGCGAGGAGGACTTCCTCATCGAGCTCATGGAAGGCGTCGAGGACATTCCCGGCACCGCGCTGCACGAGGGCATCGACTGGCGGTGGGAGTCGTTCCGCGAGTATCTCGACGCGCTCGCCGCGATGCCGCGCGTGCTCGACGTCGCCGCGCAGGTGCCGCACTGCGCGCTGCGCGCCTATGTGCTCGGCGACCGCGCGCATGATCTCGAGATCAGCGCCGACGAGATCGCCGCGATGGCGCGGCTGACCGAAGAGGCGGTGCGCGCCGGCGCGGTCGGGTTCACGACGTCGCGCACGATCCTGCACCGCTCGAAGCACGGCCTCGTGCCGGGCACGCACTCGACGCCGGAGGAGCTGCTGGCGCTGGGCCGCGCGCTCGGCGCGGCCGGCCACGGCGTGTTCGAGATGGTCGTCCGATCTGCAGGGCCAGGAGCCCGATCTGACCGTGGATGCGCGAGTTCTGCCGCCGCACCGGCCGCGTCATCACGTTCGCGCTGGCGCAGACGCCGATGCAGCCGACGGCGTGGCGCGACACGCTGGCGCGGATCGACGCAGCTCGCCGCCGAGGGGCTGCAGCATCGTGCCGCAGGTGCCGTGCCGACCGACCGGCATGCTCTACGGTCTGCAGAGCTCGCTGCACCCGTTCATCTCGCATCCGACCTACAAGGCGGCTCGCTGGCCGCGCTGCCGCTCGACGAGCGCGTCGCGCGCATGCGCGACGCCGGCGGTGCGCGCGCGTCTGCTCGCCGAGGAGCCGTGCGATCGAGCATCCGATCGCGCGCTTCTGCATGACCAACTGGCCGCAGATCTATCCGCTCGGCGATCCGCCCGACTACGAGCCGACCGCCGAGCGCAGCGTCGCCGGCGTCGCGCGCGCGCGAGGGACGCCGGCCCGAGGAGGTCGTCTACGACTGGATGCTCGAGCGCGACGGCCGCCAGTTCCTCGTTCGCGCCGCTCGCCAACTACGTCGACACCAACTTCGACGCGCTGCGCGAGATGATGCTGCACCCGCGCAGCGTGCTCGGCCTGTCCGACGGCGGCGCGCACTGCGGCCTGATCTGCGACGCCAGCATGCCGACCTATCTGCTCACCCACTGGGCGCGCGACCGCACGCGCGGCGAGCGCATCCCGCTCGAGCAGCGCGGTGCGCCTGCAGACCGGCAACACCGCCGCCGTCTACGGTCTCGCACGATCGCGGCACGCTCGAGGCCGGCAAGAAGGGCGACGTCAACGTCATCGACCACGACGCGCTGCAGCTGCACGCGCCGGAGATGGTCTTCGACCTGCCCGGCGGCGGCCGGCGGCTGATCCAGCGCGTCGACGGCTACCGCTTCACGGTGGTGTCGGGCGCGGTGACGTTCGAGGACGGCGAGCCGACCGGCGCCCAGCCGGGCACCCTGGTCCGCGGCCACGCGTAGGCGCGCTGTTCGAGGGTTGCTTCCTGGGAGCGCGGGCGGCTCGCCCGCATCGCAGCGCGTGACTTGCAACCGGCGGAAGGGGCTCGCCTCTGTCACCCACCGCGCTGCGCTGCGGCCAGAGCCGGCCGCGCTCCCAGCAAGGCTGCCCCTACGCGGCGAAACGCACTCGCGCGTTTGACGCCCGCCATGTGGGCTGTCTCTACTGACCGGGTAGCGCGACCCCATGCACGGTGAGAGCATCCTGATCGACATCGGCGTCGCGATCCTCGCGGCGACGGTGCTCGCCTACGTCGCCCGCGCGCTGCGCCAGCCGTTGCTGCTCGCGCTACATCGGCGCCGGCCTGCTGATCGGCCCGCCCGGCCTCAGGATCGTCCAGAACGAGGAGACGATCGCCGAGCTGTCGGAGCTCGGCCTCGCCTTCCTCATGTTCATCGTCGGCCTGGAGATCGACCTGAAGAAGCTGGTCAGCTCCGGCCGCGTCGGCGCGCCGGTGGCGCTCGGCCAGGTCGTGCCTGCTGCGCGCTGATCGCCTACCTCGCGCGTCGTCGCCTTCGGCTTCTCCGGCCTGCCGGCGCTGTACCTCGGCGTGGCGTCGGCGTTCTCGAGCACGATGATCGTGGTGAAGCTGCTCTCCGACAAGAGCGAGCTCGACACCGTCGATGGGCGCCTCACGCTCGGCATCCTGCTCGATCCAGGACGTCCTCGCGATCGTCGTGCTGGCGCTGCAACCGAACCTCCAGAACCCGTCGCTCGCGCCGATCCTGCTGTCGCTGGTCGCCGGTCTGGGGCTGGTGGTCGGGGCGCTGCTGGTGGCGCGCTACGTCCTGCCGATCCTCTTCCAATGGGCGGCGAAGAGCCCGGAGATCGTGCTCATCTCCGCCATCTCGTGGTGCCTGCTGATCGGCTACCTGGCGATCCTGGCCGACTTCTCGATCGCGATGGGCGCGCTGATCGCCGGCGTGGCCCTATCGACCCTGCCCTACACGCTCGACGTGGTGGCGAAGATCCGCGGCCTGCGCGACTTCTTCGTCACGCTGTTCTTCGTCGCGCTCGGCATGCAGCTCGAGCTCGGCTCGCCGCAGGTGCTGTTCGCCGCGCGCTCCTCCTCTCGGCGGTCGTGATCGCGAGCCGGTTCGTCACCGTCGCGCCGATGCTGATGGCCGCCGGCTACGGGTCCGCGCGTCGGCATCCTCGTCCGCCATCGCGCTCTCCCAGGCCGGCGAGTTCGCCCTGGTGATCGTCAGCATCGGCCTCGCCCTCGGCCACATCGATCGCGAGATCACCTCGGTGATGGCGCCTCACGCTGGTCATCACCTCGACGTTGTCCACGTACATGGTGATGTCGAACCACCGCCTGGCGCGGTGGGCGGTGGACCTGCTGCGGGCTTCGGCCTGCGCGAACACGCCCACGACGCGGTGCCGCCAGCGGTCAGCGCCGCCGCGGCGAGTCGTCGATCGGTGCTTCTCGGCTTCCATCGCGTCGCCAGCTCACTGCTCCATGCGGCGCGCTCCGCTCCGGACGGCACCGGCATGCACATCGTCGACTTCAGCCCGGGTCTACCAGCGCCTGCGCGCCATGCAGGTGCCGATCACCGTACGGCGACATCAGCCACCTCGACACGCTCGAGCACGTCGGCGTCGAGCACGCGCGCCTCGTCCTCTCCACCGTCTCCGACGACTTCCTGCGCTAGCCAGCGTAACTGAACAAAGTACA
>ERZ1370068.3773-contig-2875_pt1 | contig 61491 bp, 73 predicted proteins | sample MGYA00561227_ERZ1370068 | MGnify/ENA primary metagenome ERZ1370068 (study PRJEB38410, sample SAMEA6850437) | metagenome | study: Metagenomic assessment of the ecological functions of the soil: analysis of the soil microbiota associated with the...
CCTCGTACATATGTGTGACGTCGCCACCCGTCGCTCTATTCAGCGTCAACGGCATGACTCTCCGCGCGCTCGAGTGGGGACAGCCTGACCGCCCCGCCCTGTGCTTCCTCCATGGCGGCTCGGCTCATTCCCATTGGTTTGATGAGGTGGTGCCGGCATTCGTTGACAGGTTCCACACTATTTCGCTCGACCAGCGGGGGCACGGGAGACGCAGACTGGGCGCCCGACTCATCGCTACGGCACCGAGCAGTTCGCCTCCGACCTGCTCGGTGTCATCGGATGCGCTGGGCTGGAAGCGGATGGCCCTGGTCGGCCACTCGATGGGCGGCCACAACGCCATGAAGCTTCGCGGCCTGGCATCCAGAGCGAGCGCGCATGCTCTGCGTGGTGGACAGCCGGCCGTCACTGCCCGAGGGGCGGCTCCAGGCCATGCACCGGCGAGGACATCGTGGCCCGCGGCGCCACGAGTCGCTCGACCTGGCCCTCAAGAGCTTCAGGCTTCGCCCCCGAGACCGTGGCCTCGCCCGAGCTGCTCTCGAGCACCTCGGCCGCCAGGGGATCACGGAGCGCGAGGGCTCGCTTCCCTATCGCTTCGACCCCCAGTGCAACGGGCGCGGCAGCCCGTCGACGGCTGGGAGCTCCTGTCCAGGATCGCGGCACCGACCCTGCTCGTCCGGGAGAGCTGTCACCGATCATGCCGAAGGAGATGGCGGACCGGATGCTCGCGGCCATTCCCAAGGCCACGCTGGTCACCATGCCGGGCGTCTATCACCATCTGGTTCTCGATGCGCCGGAGGCCTTCGCCCGTATCGCTCGACGACTTCCTCCGGGGGCTACCCGAGCTAGCAGGAGGAACCGAGGCGAGGGACGCCGAGCGTCGATTCGGATCGGCCAAGAAACGGCGCGGCTTCGCCCGGCATCGGTGCGGTGAGCTCGAGCCAGGCTCTCGGGTGCAGGATGACCTACTGGACGGCTCCCAGGCGGAGCGACTAGTCCCTGATCCAGGACTCCGCGAGTGGCACCTCTGGCGCGACTGAGCGCTCGGGTGCCAGCTCCCAGAGGTGGGGGCGAGCTGGATCAGGCGCGCCACCTCGGCCTGGCGGTACAGCCGCTGGCGCTTGATGCCCTGGCGATAGCTCTTGAGGAATCCTCGGCTCACGTAGGCGTAGAGGGTCTCGCGCTTGATGCCGAGCACGGCCGCCGCCTCTTCGCCCGTCAGATACTCTTCGCCGTCGAGGATCACCATTGGCGTCCTTATCGTAGCAGCCGGCCGCTTGCGCCATCGAGCCGAGTCTTGCCGTGTCTTGTTCAATCAATATAAATCAATTATAATCAATCTTCAGCAACCTAAACGCACCTTTGCTCGAGACACGAGGAGGACGGACATGGACCAGGCATGGAAGGCGGACTCGAGGATGTGATCGCGGCGCGACCGGCGGTCTGCCAGGTCGACGGCGAGGCGGCCGCCTCTACTACCGCGGCTACGAGATCGGCGATCTCGCGGCGGCGGCCAGCTTTGAAGACGTGACCCGCCTCCTCTGGTTCGGCGAATTGCCGACGGCGGCCGAGCGCGCGACTTCCAGGCCCGCCTGGAACAGTCGCGAGGGCTGCCTCCGGAGATCGCGGCCCTGCTCCGCACGCTGCCGCGCGACTGCCATCCCCTGGACGCCCTCCGCACCGCGGTGTTCCTGGCGGCCGTCGGCGATCCGGACGCTCGATCGAGCGAGGACGGAGCGAACCTCCGCAAGGCATTCCGGCTCATGACCCTCGTGCCGGAGATCGTCGCCGCGTGGCAGCGCATTCGCACCGGCCACGACCCTCTGATGGGAAGCCCTCCGGCTCGCACGCCGCCCGCTTTCTCTACCTTCTCAACGGCCGCGAGCAGTCCTCCGAGGTCGCCCGGACCATGGACATCGTGCTGACCCTCCACGCCGATCACGAGTTCAACGCGTCGACCTTCGCTGGCCCGCGTGGCCAGTGGCGACCATGGCCGATCTCCACTCGGCCATCGTGTCCGCCATCGCCACCCTCGAGGCCCCTCGCCACGGCGGCGCGAACGACGACGTCCTCGCCATGCTGCATCAGATCGAAGACCCGCGCGCGCCGAGGCCTTCGTCGAGGCGCGGATCGGAGGTCGCGCCGGCATGTCCAAGCGTGAGCGGAGCAACCCACGACGACGCGCATGCCCGGCTTCAGCCACCGCTGCACCAAGGTGGACGATGCCCGCGCGCGGTGCTCCGGGGCATGGCCAAGGAGATGGCCGCGGGCCACCGGGCGCGAGCGCCTGTTCGAGGTGGCTGAGGGCGTCTACGGAGCCATGCGCGCGCGGACCACCCTCCCCGTCAACGTGGACTTCTTCTCCGCCGCTCGTCTACGACGCCCTCGGCATCGCTCCGGATCTCTGCACGTCCATTTTCGCCGTCGGGCGGATCGCCGCTGGTGCAGCCCACGCGCTCGAGCAGTACGCGGACAACCGGCTCATCCGTCCCCGAGCGGACTACGTGGGCCGGCCCCGAGGCCCTCACCATCGGAAGCGCGTAGAGCGGATCTGGTCAGGCCTCCGGAGCGAGGGGACGCGTCGGGTTCAGCGGGCGCTGGGGACGGGATCGGCGAGGCGCGCTTCCGCGAAAGCCCTTCTTGCGGAGAAGACAGGAGTCGCAGAGGCCGCAGGCGCGACCGTCGCTCTCCGGCTCGTAGCACGACCAGGTGAGGGAGAAGTCCACGCCGAGCTCGTAGGCGCGGGAGACGATCTGCGCCTTGGTCAGCGTAATGAGGGGCGCGTGGATACGGAAGCGGCTGCGCCCCTCGACACCGGCCTGCGTGGCCAGATTGGCCAGGCGCTCGAAGGCCTCGATGAACTCCGGACGGCAATCGGGATATCCGGAGTAGTCGAGAGCATTGACGCCGATGAAGATGTCTTCGGCTTCCAGCACCTCGGCCCACGCGAGGGCGTGAGAGAGAAAGATGGTGTTGCGGGCGGGGACATAGGTGATGGGAATGCCTTCGCCGATCGCCGCGTCGCTCCGTCCCTTGGGTACGGGGAGGTCGTCGGTGAGAGCCGAGCCTCCGATGACGCGGAGATCGAGGCGCAGGGTCAGGTGTCGGCGGGCGCCGAGCGCGGCGGCGACCTTCACCGCGGACTCGAGCTCGCGCGCATGACGCTGTCCGTAGTCGAAGGACAGGGCGAAGCACTCGTAATCCTCGGCGAGCGCCACGGCCAGCGCGGTGGCGGAGTCGAGGCCGCCGGAGAGAAGGACGACGGCCCTCCGGGACATCACACGCCCCGCCAGGCGCCCCAGAGGAGAATGTGCAGGCGCGGCGAGAAGCGGAAGCCGTGACGCTTGCACGCCTCCACGACCCAGGGCGACCGCTCGATCAGCTCCTCGCGGCGCACCGCCTCCGGCTGGAGAAGGACGCGTGGGCGGGGAGAGCGAAGCGCTCGGCGATCTCAGGACCTCGGTGACTTCGCCTTCGTCGGTGACCACGAACTTCCACCACGCCTCGCGCGAGAGAAAGCCGCGAATGGCGTCGGGGCGGATGCGCGTGGTCTCGGCCACCCCCGAGCCCGCCAGCTTGAGCGAGACATTCCACTGTATGGCGCGATCGACGCCGATGGGAGGAGGCAGCGTGCCCGACGTCTCCACCTCGATGGCGAAGCTCGCGCCACCGAGGGCCCGGAGGAGGGGCACGAAGAGAGGCGACTCGAGCGGCTCTCCGCCCGTGAGCACGAGACGACGGCAGGGAAGCCGAGGCTTCCTCGACGAGGGCTTCGAGGCTCACGACCCGTCCGGCGTCTCGGGCCACGAATACTTCGTGTCGCACCAGGAACAGCCGACCGTGCAGCCCTGGAGGCGGACGAAGACCGCGGGAGGCCGGCCGTCACGCCCTCACCCTGAATGGAGTAGAAGACCTCGGCGACGCGGCCGGTGAGAGATGGAGGTGCTCACGCCCGCGCCGCGAGCTGGAGCCGCCGCCGGGCGGCGCCGCGTCGAAGACGGAATCGCTGGTGAGATCCATGGTTCCCGGAATCGTAGCACGAGGCGGCAATGCGCCCGCCGGACGACAGCCTCCGGGCAACGGCCCGCTGCCGTCAATGGTCGCCCACTCTCGATCCCGTGGTTGCCACGCGTGCTCTGCAAGACTCCGCGGAGCCGCTAGGGAAGCATGGACTTGGCCGCAGCAATGGATGACAGAGCGTTCTACTTCATTCCCTGAGACGCGGGGTTCAGCGTCGCGGATCCGCGTGCCGCCGCCAAATCTCGGGCGCGTGGTTGTCGCCGCCCAGGCGCTAGAATGGGCTCACGAGCGGTCGCACGCCTTCATCGCCCTCGGGGAAACGGCAGCCCTCGGGACACCGGGAGTCCGGGAACTCCGAAGGGCGACGGGTCGACCCCAAGGCCCGCGACGAAGTGCGCGCCCTCCTCGAGGGCTCGCCGCGCCGGCGCGACCTTCTCATCGAATACCTGCACCGCATCCAGGACCGCTACGGGCACCTCTCCGCTGCGCATCTGGTCGCCCTCGCCGATGAGATGAACCTCGCGATGGCGGAGGTCTACGAGGTCGCGACGTTCTACCACCACTTCGACGTGGTCAAGGAAGGCGACGCGGTTCCGCCGCCGATCACCGTGCGCGTGTGCAACTCCATCGCCTGCGAGATGGCCGGCGCCCCCGGGCTTCTCGAGGCACTCCCGGAAATCCTCGGCACCGACGTGCGCGTGCTGCCTGCCCCTTGTATCGGACGCTGCGAGACGGCTCCCAATGCCGTCATCGGCCAGAACCCCTGCCCTGGGCCACCGCCGACAGGGTGGCCGACGCTGGTGACGGCAAAGGCCGTGACGCACCCCGCGCCCGGCCGGGGGGCGTCACCCGCACCTGGATGTCGTGAGCCCTCCTCACGTCGACTACGCCGCCTACCGGGCCGCCAGGCGGCTACGCCCTCGCCACCTCGTGCATCGACGGTACGAGAAGGCGCGAGGACGTCATGGCCGTGATGGAGGAGTCCGGTCTGCGTGGCCTGGGCGGCGCGGGCTTTCCCGCGGGGCGCAAGTGGAGAGCGGTGGCGGCGGAGGCCGGCTCCGCGTCTGATGGCGATCAATATCGACGAGGGCGAGCCGGGCACGTTCAAGGACCGCTGGTATCTCGAGCGCGATCCGCACCGCTTCATCGAGGGCGCGCTGATCGCGGCGTGGGCGGTGGGCATCGACGAGATCTACATCTACCTGCGCGACGAATACCACGGCTGCCGTACCCTCCTGGAGCGAGAGTTGGCCGCGCTCCGGGCGAATCCTCCCTGCGCGCTCCCTCTCGATCCACCTGCGCCGCGGCGCGGGCGCCTATATCTGCGGCGAGGAATCGGCGATGATCGAGTCGATCGAGGGCAAGCGCGGCATGCCGCGCCTGCGGCCGCCCTACGTCGCGCAGGTGGGCCTCTTCGGGCGGCCCACGCTCGAGCACAACATGGAGACGCTGCACTGGGTGCGCGACATCCTCGAAAACGGCGCCGCCTGGTTCGTCGCGCACGGTCGCCACGGACGCCAAGGTCTGCGGTCCTTCTCGGTGAGCGGACGCGTGAAGAAGCCCGGCGTGCATCTCGCGCCCGCCGGCATCACGGTCCGGGAGCTGATCAGCCGAATACGGCGGCGGGATGGCCGACGGGCACCAGTTCTACGCCTATCTGCCCGGCGGAGCATCGGGCGGAATCCTCCCGGCGACGATGGGCGATATCCCGCTCGATTTCGATACGCTCAACCAGTACGGCTGCTTCATCGGCTCGGCGGCGATCGTGATCCTCTCCGACCAGGACCGCGCGACCGCCGCGGCGAGGAACCTGATCCGGTTCTTCTCCGAGGAGTCCTGTGGCCAGTGCACGCCCTGTCGAGTGGGCACCGCCAAGGCGCTCAGGCTCATCGAGAAGCCGACGTGGGACCAGGCTTTGCTGAAGGAGCTGTCGCAGGCCATGATGGACGCCTCCATATGCGGTCTCGGGCAGGCGGCTCCCAACCCTCTGCTTTCTGTGCTGAAATACTTTCCGAGCGAAATCTCGTGATGAGCCAGAGGCAAGACCGATGAGCCATACCGGCGCCGGCCCGGGTAGAGACCATGCCCATCGAGTTCACGCTCAACGGCCGCGCGGCGTCGGCCGCTCCGACGAGACCATCATCGAGATCGCCAAGCGGTACGGCATCGAGATTCCGCACCTCTGCTACAAGGAAGGCATGCGGCCCGACGGCAACTGCCGCGCCTGCGTGGTCGAGGTCAAGGGCGAGCGCGTGCTCGCGCCTGCCTGCTGCCGCTATCCCAAGGACGGCATGGAAGTCACCACCGACAGCGCGCGCGCGGTGACGAGCCAGAAGATGGTGCTCGAGCTTCTGCTCTCCGACATTCCCGAGAAGTCCTACACGCTCGCATTCTGAGCTCGATCAGTGGGCGAAGGCGCTCCAGATCGGCAAGCCGCGCTTCGAGTCGCGTGCACCAGCCGGAGGCGGATCTCTCGCACTCGGCGATCGCGGTGAACCTCGACGCCTGCATCCAGTGCACGCGCTGCCTGCGGGCCTGCCGCGAGGAGCAGGTGCAACGATGTCATCGGCTACGCGTTCCGCGGCGAGCACTCCAAGATCGTGTTCGACCTCGACGATCCCATGGGCGACTCCACCTGCGTCGCCTGCGGCGAATGCGTGCAGGCCTGCCCGACGGGCGCGCTCATGCCGGCGCGCGACGTCGGCAAGATCCAGTCGCCGACCAGACCGTGGATTCCGGTCTGCCCCTACTGCGGGCGTGGGATGCCTGCTCACCTACAACGTCAAGGGCAACAAGATCCTCTGGGTGGCAGGGTCGCGGACGGACCGGCAAACTCGCAACCGCCTGTGCGTGAAGGGACGCTACGGCTTCGACTACGTGCAGCACAAGCACCGGCTCACCCGGCCGCTCATCCGCAAGCCCGGCGTGAAAAAGCACAAGGACTTCGTCGTCGATCCCGACAACTGGTCGCGAGGTGTTCCGCGAGGCGAGCTGGGAGGAGGCGCTCGACATCGCCGGCGAACGGCCTGCGCGATATCCGCGACACCCACGGCAAGAAGGCGCTCGCCGGCTTCGGCTCCGCCAAAGGCACCAACGAAGAGGCCTATCTGTTCCAGAAGCTGGTGCGCACCGGCTTCGGCTCGAACAACGTCGATCACTGCACGCGGCTGTGCCACGCTTCCATCGGTCGCCGCGCTCATGGAGGGCATCAACTCGGGCGCGGTCTCGAACCAGGTGCGCGACGTGATGAACGCGGAGGTGATCTTCCTCATCGGCGCCAACCCCACGGTGAACCACCCGGTGGCGGCGACCTGGATGAAGAACGCCGCCAAGGCGGGCGTGAAGCTGATCGTCGCCGATCCGCGCCAGGGCGAGCCTCGCGCGCCACGCGACCTACAACCTGCAGTTCAAGGCCGACACCGACGTGGCGCTGCTGAACGCGATGCTGCACGTCATCGTCGAAGAGGGCCTCGTCAACGAGGCCTTCGTCCGCGATCGCACCTCGGGCTACGAGGCGCTCGCCGAGAACGTGAAGAAGTTTTCGCCGGAGGCGATGGCGCCCATCTGCGGCATCGACGCGAAGACCATCCGCGAGGTCGCGCGCCTGTACGCGACCTCGAAGGCCTCGATGATCATGTGGGGCATGGGCATCTCGCAGCACGTGCACGGCACCGACAATGCGCGCTGCCTCATCGCGCTCGCGCTTTCCACCGGGCAGATCGGCAAGCCGGGACTCGGGCCTGCATCCTCTGCGGGGCCAGAACAACGTGCAAGGCGCCTCCGACTCCGGGCTGATCCCGATGTTCTATCCGGACTACCAGCGCGTCATCACGCCCGAGGCCAAGGCGCGCTTCGAGAAGCTCTGGGGCGTGGAGCTCGATCCCAAGCCCGGGCCTGACCGTGGTCGAGACCATCCACGCGGCGAAGAAGCAGCGAGATCCGCGGCATGTACATCATGGGCGAGAACCCGGCGATGTCCGACCCCGACGTCGATCACGCGCGCGAGGCGCTCGCCACGCTCGACCACATGGTGGTGCAGGACATCTTCCTCACCGAGACGGCCTACCTCGCCGACGTGGTGCTGCCGGCGACCGCCTGGCCGGAGAAGGTCGGCACGGTGACCAACACCGATCGCATGGTGCAGCTCGGCCGCAAGGCCATCGAGCCGCCGGACGGGGCGAAGGAAGACCTCTGGCTCATCGTGGAGCTCGGCGAAGCGCATGGGCCTGCCGTGGAACTACGCGCATCCGCGCGAGGTGTTCGACGAGATGCGCCAGTGCATGGAGCTCCATCGCGGGCATCACGTGGGAGCGGCTCGAGCGCGAGTCCTCGGTCACCTATCCGTGCGTGAAGGACGGCGACCCCGGGGAGCCCATCGTCTTCGTCACACGCTTTCCCACCGACCACCGGCCGCGGTCAGTTCGTGCCCGCGGACCTGATCTCCGCGGCGGAGCGGCCGGATGCCGAGTATCCGATGGTGCTCATCACGGGCCGGCAGCTCGAGCACTGGCATACGGGCGCGATGACCCGCCGTGCCGCCGTGCTCGACCATATCGAGCCCGAGCCGGTCGCGTCGCTTCATCCTCTCGAGCTCGACAAGGTGGGCGTCAAGCCGGGCGATATCGTGACGGTGGAGTCGCGGCGCGGCAAGATCTCCCTCTACGCGCGCGCGGATGAAGGCACGCCGGCGGGCGCCGTGTTCATCCCGTTCTGCTACTACGAGGCGGCGGCGAACATGCTGACCAATCCGGTGCTCGACCCCTACGGCAAGATCCCGGAATTCAAGTACTGCGCGGTGAGGGTGACCAAGGGCGGGCCCACGCCGGTGCACGCGAGCTTCGGCGGCGGCCAGGCGTTGGCGGACCTCCCCGGCTGACCAGAACGTTCTTGCGGCCCGTTGCGAGCTCTGCTATCTAATGAGGTGGTCGCGAGGAAGCTGTCAAAGGGAGGCGCCTATGGCTATGAGCCTGACTGACTCGCTCAAGCACAATCGCTACAGCGTGGTCTCGGTGGACAAGGCGGCGGGGCGCCTGCGCATCAAGAGCGAGGCCGATATCTGCAGCGATTTTGGCTGCGGGGAGGCCGAGGTGGTCACCGATGAGGGTCGCACCCGCGACCTCGCCGAGATCAACCCCGGCGACATCATCATGCTCGAGCATTCCAATGGCCAGGCGACGGAGATCCGCGTGGTCCGCCGGGTCTTCGAGGAGTACTCCAGCCCCGAGTGGTAACCCTCGCTGCACCGCTCGCCGCCAAGGCGGGCGGGACGTGCTTCAGCGCTCGTTGATCCGGAAGCGGCGGAACACGTAGTCGGCGTCCGTAGCCGTGTGCCCTCGGCGATCAGGCGCGCAGCATCCAGGGCAAAGAGCCGCTTCACTCCATCGTGCTGGTCCGGATCGATCCGCACGCCTGTCACCGTCACGAAGACCTCGTCCACGAGGCCGGCGCCATGCAGCGCGTCCAGGATGGTCACCCCGCCCTCGCAGTCGAGGTAGCGGACGCCGAACTCCCTGAACAGCCTTTGATGGGCGCGCCGCATCTCGGCTGGGCCGAGCTCCGCGTCACCGGCGACGAGGAGAGTGGCCCCGGCCGCGCCCCGCCCTGCGTGCGGAGCCGCCGTGCGCCGTGGTCAGTCGTGACCACGAGCACGTCGACCCCCGGCGTGTTGAAGAGGCGGACGTTCAGGTCGAGATCGCCGCTCTGCGTGTAGATGACCTGAGGGGAAGCCGGCGCAGGCCGTGACCGATTCTGAACCGCTCGAGGACGTCTCCGAGATCGCTGCCGGCATGGCCGAGCGTCGGGGCAAGCTCGGGCTGTTCCCGCAGCGTCTGCGCACCCACGGAGACGGCGTCGGCACAGGCACGGAGATAGCGCATGAGGCTGCACGTCGGCGCGCCGCCCCGGCCGGGTGAAGTCCCCACCTGCTATGGCGCGGATGGGATCGTCGCCGGGACCGCGCCGCGTCCACGCCACGAGTCCGTTCTGCGACGTGATGACGTTCGAGTAGATCCAGGGCCGGTCGGGCCAGGGGGCGGAAGCCCAGCGGCTCGAGACGAGCCGGGTCCGGGGACACCGGTCCGTACGGATAGCGCTCCTCGAGATTGAGCTCCCAGGAGATGCGGGGCGCCGGCGTCACGGCCGCCGCCCTAGGCGATACCGGTGTGGATGCTGACGGTGCCGAAGCCGAGACGGCGGTACTTGACGCTGCGAAGACCCACCTCTTCCATGAGCGCGGAGAGCGCCGGTGGCGTGACGAAGCGCTCCACCGACTGCGGCAGATAGGTATAGGCCTCGCGGTCTCCGCCTACCAGCGCGCCCACCCTCGGCACGACGTGATGGAAGTAGGCGCGAAAGAGAGGAGCCCAGCCGGGCAGGTCGGCCTGGGTGATCTCGAGCGCCACCACGCGGCCGCCCGGCCGCGAGACGCGGCGCATCTCGGCCAGCCCTTGTCTCAGATCCGCGAGATTGCGCAGGAGAAAAGCCGAGGTGACGAAGGCGAACGTCCGGGCCTCGAACGGGAGGGCGAGGGCGTCGGCCTCGACGAGCCGGATGCGGCCGCCCGTCTCCTCGGTGCGGCGCTTCGTCTCGGCGATGGTGAGCATGCCGTGGGCGAAGTCGGCGCCCACGATGGTGCGGTGCCGGTGTATCTGGCCCAGCTCGAGGGCCAGATCCCCCGTGCCCGTGGCGAGATCGAGGCCGGGGCCGTCCGGCGAGGGGATGGTCTCGCGCGCCGCCGACCGCCGCCACGCGTGGTGCATCCCGAAGGTCATCAGCCCGTTCATGAGATCGTAGCGCCCGGCGATACGCGAGAACATCTCGCTGACGAACCGTGCCTTGCCTGGTCCCTCGCCCAGCCCGACGCTCACAGCATGCGCCCCCGAGGACGGCTGCGAAGAGGATGACCGCGATGTAGCCATTGATGTTGAAGAACGCGATGTCGAGCCGTGAGAGGTCGTCCGGCGAGACGAGCGAGTGCTCGTAGACGAAGAGCCCCGACACCGCGATCACCCCGGCCCAGTACAGCCACCCCAGTCCCGTCAGCAGACCCAGGACCGCGAAGGCGACGACGGTCAGGAGATGGCAGATCGCGCGCGCCCACGAGGGCCGCGGCGATGCCGAAGCGGGCGGGGAACGAATGCAGGCGCGCTCGCCGGTCGAACTCGACGTCCTGGCAGGCGTAGATGAGATCGAAGCCCGCGATCCACACGGTCAGGGCGAACCAGAGGACGAAGGCGGGCGGCTCGAACACCCCGCGCACGGCGATCCAGCCGCCGGCGGCGGCGATGCCGTCGGTGAAGCCGAGAATCCAGTGCGAGGCCCAGGTGAAGCGCTTGGTGTACGAGTAGCCGATCAGGAAGAGGGCGGCCAGAGGGGCGAGCCTGAAGCAGAGCGGGTTGAGCATCCAGGCCGAGAGCCCGAGGAGGCCGCCGGCCACGAGGCGCGCGAGCAGCATATGCCAGGGCCGGAGGAGCCCGCCGGAGGTGGCGCCCCGCCGTGCGGGGATTGGCGGCGTCGATAAGGCGGTCGGCGAGGCGGTTGACGCTCATGGCGAGAGTGCGGGCGCTGGCCATGGCCAGGCGTGACCCACACCACGACGTGGCCGCCCGGCCAGCCGCCCGCCGCGAGAACCATCGCCACGTAGGCGAAGGGCAGGGCGAACACGGTGTGCTCGAACTTGATGGCGTCGAGGAAGTGTCGGAGGGTGCGCGGCACTACAAGCCGTACTCTTGCCAGCGCCGCGTGACGAGGGCGCGCGTCTCCTCGCTCATCGCGATCTCCGGAGGCCACGGCTGGCCGATGCCGTCGTCGGCGGTCTTCTCCGTGGCGTCGATACCCATCTTGCCCCCGAAGCGATGACGGAGGGCGGCGTGGTCGAGATCGTCGGTGGGGCCGTCCACGATGACGATGTCCCGCTTCGGATCGACGTTGCCGGTGGCGCGCCAGGCGACCTCGGAAAGATTCTGGACGTCCACGTGCTCGGACACGACGAGGATGTTCTTGGCGAGCATCATGAGCCCGAGCCCCCACAGGGCGTACATGACCTTGCGCGCCTGTCCCGGGTAGCGCTTCCTGATGGAGACGATGACGAGGTTGTGGAAGACGCCCTCGGCGGGCATGTTCATGTCCACCACTTCGGGCAGCATGAGCCGGATGATGGGAAGGAAGATACGCTCCGTAGCCTTGCCGAGCCAGTAGTCCTCCTGGGGAGGACGGCCCACGATGGTCGTGGGATAGATCGGCTGGGTGCGGCGGGTGACCGCTTTCAGGTGGAAGACGGGATACTCCCGGGCCAGCGAGTAGTAGCCGGTGTGGTCGCCGAAGGGTCCTTCCATCCTGCGCTCGACGGGATCCACCGTGCCCTCGAGGACGATCTCGGCCTCCGCGGGCACCTCCACGTCGACCGTCTTGCACGTGACCATGGGCACGCCCGCGCCCCTGAGCCACCCGGAGAAGACCATCTCGTCGATCCCGGGGGAGCGGGAGCGGAGGCGGAGTAGATCGACGCGGGATCGCCACCGAGCGCGATGGCGACCTCCATGGGCTTCCGCGCTCTTCCGCCAGCCGCTGATGCTCGGCCGAGCCCTTGTGGATCTGCCAGTGCATGCCGAGGGTCCGCTCATCGAAGACCTGGAGCCGGTACATGCCCACGTTGCGCGAGCCCGTGGCGGGATCGCGGGTGAACACCATGGGCAGGGTGATGAAGCGTCCCGCGTCACCGGGCCAGCAGCGGAGGACGGGAAGCGTGGCAAGGCTGGGATGATCCGCCTCCACCACTTCCTGGCAGGGCGCGGAGCGCACCCGCTTGGGTCCGGCCTTGGCCACGTCGAAGAGATCGCCGAGCTTCTTGAGCTTGTCGAAGAAGGACCCGGGCATGCGCAGATCGAGGAGCTTGGCCACGCGCGCGGCGAGGTCGTCGAGGCGCTCCACCCGAGGGCCGCCGCCATGCGCGCGGGGAGCCGAAGGCATTGATGAGCACGGGCATGCCGAAGCCCTCGACGTTCTCGAAGAGGAGGGCCTGATTGCCGTCGGCGGCGCCCTTGGAGACGCGGTCCGTGATCTCGGCGATCTCGAGATCGCGCGAGACAGCGGCGCGCACGCCGCTTGAGCTGCCCGTGCTTCTCGAGGTGGGCGACGAAGGCGCGGAGGTCGTCGAAGGCCACCGCCGCTACTCGTGATACCAGGTCTTGACGAGCCAGCCCGCGATGAACGGAAAGGCGCAGGCTCGGGACGACCCGCACCAGGACGAAGCGCCATCCCATGAGGGGCGCCTCCCAGGCAATGATGCGCTGGATGCCGAAGAGCGACCACGAGGTCATGTAGGCGACGAGCGGGCCCAGGGCCATGCCGGAGTTGGCGAGCACCACGAGGAGAGGAACGCTCACCATGGGACCGCCCGGGGTGAGCACTCCGGCCACCGAGGCCATGGCGATAGCGCGCAGGCCCGAATCGTTGCCGAAGTAGCGGGCCACCGTGGCCTGGGGAATGAGCACCTGAGCATCCCGGCCAGGATCAGCGCGGGGACGAGACGCGGCACCACGAACCAGATCATGCTGAGGCCGTTCTTGGCGCCGAGCATGGGCAGCGACGGATCCTTCCAGTACGCTGCTCCGGCGGAGACGATGGCTAACGTAATCAAAACTAAGGCGGAAAGATCGAGGGAGAAGCCTCGCGGCATGCGGGCATTATACAGGACCCCTGGGCTATACTAATTGAGAGCCTCGACACGCGAGCTCGCTCATGCGCCTGACCATCCGAACGAAACTCACGCTGCTCGTGCTGGCCGTCCTGCTTCCGCTCCTCGCGGTCGCCGCTGTCAGATTCTGGGGCGACGTGTCTGACGGGTCGGCGCGCCGGACACCAGAGCCAGCTCGACATCGCCACCCTCATCGCCGCGCAGCTCGACGAGATCCTGACCGGCCAGCTGGAAAGCCTCCTCGCCCTCGCCACCGCGCGCGCCCTCGACAGCGTGCAGGATCCCGATCTCGAGGCGCTGGTCGCCCGGGTGCGAGAGCGGCATCCGTTCATGCGCCGCTTCGTGGCGGTGGCACCGGACGGACGTGTGCGCTCGCCACCAGCGGTATATCGGGACGGAGAGCCGAAGTTCGTGGCCCCGGAGGCCATCGAGGCGGTGAGGCAGCGGGGCGGACCCGAGATCTCGGCGCCGCAGGCGAGCGTGAGCGACGGGCGTCAGATCGTGGCCTTGATGGTGCCCGTCCAGGACCGCGAGGGAAATTCTCCGGAGTGCTCGGGGCGGAGCTCGATCTCGAGACGCTCGCGCTATCTCTCAATGTCATGCCCCTCGCGCGCGGAGCAGGCGTGGCGCATCGTCACGGCGGGCGGAGACCTGCTCGCCAAGTCGCTCAGCCCGCACGAGTTCTTCGACCGGCCGCTGGGCGGTATCCCCGAGGCCGATGCCGTGCTCCGGCGAGGCGGCGGGACGGCGGAGTGGGCGTCAAAGGACGGGATCCCGCATCTGGCGGAGCGGCCGCCATGGGGCGGGCGCCCTGGATCGTTCTCGCCGCCGTGCCGAGCGGCGGCGCCTACTCACCGGCCACGGGCCAGCTGACCGAGATCTGATCGGCCTAGGCGCGGCGACCGTGGTGCGCCCTTCTCGTGGCGTGGCTCATCGGCTCCCGCATGCAGCGCTCCATCACCGCGCTCATGCAGGGGATGCACGGCTCTCGAATCGGCCCAGGCTCCGCCCATCACCGTCTCCACGGACGACGAGCTGGCGGAGCTGGCGGATCAGTTCAATCGCGCGATCGGCGAGCAGCGGCAGACTCACGCCGCGCTGGATGAACGCCAGCGGCGGCTCCGGGCCCTCGCCGACGTCAACGTCGCGCTCTCTCGCAGCAGCTCGAGCTCAAGCCCCTCCTCGTCCAGATCACGGAGGCGCTGGCCCGGCTCACCGGCGCGGGCAGCGTCATCTTCTGGGAGGTCGACGAGGCGAGCGACCTGCTCGTTCGCCGGGCGTGGACGTCCATGCCCGCCATCAACGCCGACGAGGCTCCCCGCCTCCGTGGGCATCGACTCGGGAGGGGCGGGCTGGGTCGCGCGAAACCGGCAGCCGCTCTTCGTGGAGGACGTGACGCCGGACGAGCGTATCCGGGCCCGGCAATGGGCGGTGGGACACGGGCTCCTCTCGTTCGCGGGCGTCCCCGTGGTGTCGGGCGACGATCTCCTCGGCGTGCTCACCCTCAACCTCCGCCGCGAGGACCTGCCCGCCGAGGACGACCGCGAGCTCCTGACCTCGTTTGCGTCCCAGGCCGCGGTGGCCGTCCGCAATGCCCGGCTCTTCGCCGAGGGCACGCGCCGTCGTCGCGAGGCAGAGGAGCTGGCGCAGGTCGCGCGGATGCTCACGGAGAGCCTGGACGTCTCCGAGGTGGCCGACCGCGTCGTGCGCAGCGTCCTGCCCATCTTCGGGGTGGACGCGGCCGGCCTGCGTCTCATGCGCCCCGACGGAAAGCTCGAGGCCATCGCGTGGGCCGGCTCGGCCATGGGCTTCTTCCAGCTTGGGCACGTCCTCGAGCCGGGTGACGGACTGGTGGCCCGCGCCGTGTTCGAGGGACGCGCCGTCTTCACGCGCGACGTCTTCGAGGATCGAAGCTGACCCTTAGCGAGGATCTGCGAAACCGGCTCGTGGAGTCCGGCACCCGGCCCTCCTCGCCGCGCCGCTCCGCGCCAAGGGCGAGCTGATCGGGGTCCTCGCCGTGGCCTCGCGGGACATCCACGATTTCACCGAGGACGACGCGAACCTGCTCCAGGCCTTCGCCGACCAGGCGGCCCTCGCCATGCAGAACGCACGGCTCTACGGGAAGCCATGCGCCGGCAGCGCGGAATCGGAGGAGATCGCTCGGTTCGCCCAGACCCTCACGGGCAGCCTGGACGAGAACGACATCGCTCAGCGCATCGTGACCAGTGTGCTCCCCGCTCTCCGCGCGCTCTCCTGGGCTTCCGCCTCCTCCAGCCCGACGGCTCGCTCAAGGTCGTGGCGCAGGGCCAGGGCACCGGCGTCCAGCCCATGCATGGCCACGTCGTGCCGCGCCGGCTACGGCATCTCGGGCCGCGTTCTCGCGGAGGGACGAGCCATCGCGAGCACCGACGTGCTCGGCGATCCCCATATCCTGCTCACTCCCGAGATGCGGGCGAACGTCGAGGAGTCCAAGATCGGGTCGTTCCTCGCCGTGCCCCTTCGCGTGCGCGATGAGCTCATCGGCACCCTGTCCGTCGCCGACGTCACGGGACGGCAGTTCAGCGACGTGGATACGGCGCTCCTCCAGACTTTTGCCGACCAGGCCGCCCTCGCCCTCGATCACACGCGCCTGTACGCGCAGACGCCGGCAGCGGCTTCGCCACGTCGAGTTCATCCGGGAGGTCATCGAGCAGGTCCTCGTCCCCTTGAGCCTCGTGGAGCGGCTGAACCTGATCGCGCGCAAGGCGGCGGAGCTCTTCGACGCCGACCAGGCCCTCGTCGGCCTCAGGCCGGAAGGCCAGAATCACCTCGTCATCCGGGCCGGCCATCAGCTCGTGGCCGGCGAGCTCGGGCACGTGGTGGAGCTGGGCGAGGGGGCTATGGGGCTCGCCGCGGCCACGCGGGAAGGCGTGCTCGCCAACGACTACGCCTCTTGGCCCGGACGCATTCGCCGGGCCCTGAACACGGAGCTGGTGGAGAAGATCCGCGCGACCATCTCCTATCCGCTCCTCATCCGCGGCGAGATCATCGGCGCCCTCTCCGTCGCCTACTTCGGTGATCAGGACCGGCGCTTCGTGCCGGAGGATCTGGACCGCCTCGCCACGCTGGCCGCTCCCTGCCGCCCTCGCCATCGAGCACAGCCGCCTCTTCGACGAGCTGGCCGCGCGCGTGCGCGAGCTGCAGGAGACGCAGGCGCAGCTCGTGCAGGCGGGAAAGCTCTCCGCGGTGGGACAGCTCGTGTCCGGCGTCGCCCACGAGCTCAACAATCCACTGTCCGTGGTCATCGGCTACGGGCAGCTGCTCAAGGGCAAGCCGCTGCCTCCCGAGCTTCGCGGGCCGATCGATCTCATGGTGGCGCAGGGTGAGCGCATGGCCAAGATCGTCCAGGGCCTGCTCCTCTTCTCGCGCCAGCGCAAGCCCGAAGCGCGCGCCCGTGGACGTGGCCGCGGTCATCGAGCAGACGGTGGCCCTTCGCACCACCCGCCTCCGTCTCTCCGGCATCCGGGTGGTGTCCGAGTGCGCTCCCGACCTGCCCGCGGCCGAGGGCGACGTGCATCAGCTGCAGCAGGTGTTCCTGAACCTTCTCCTCAATGCCGAGCACGCCATCCTCGCCGTGGGCAAGGGCGACACCATCCGCATCCGCGCCTATGGGCGTGTGGAGGGCGAGCGGCGCTGGGTAGTCGTGGAGTTCGCGGATAACGGCCCCGGCATTCCCTCCGAGGTCATGCCCCGCATCTTCGAGCCGTTCTTCACGACCAAGAAGGTGGGCGAGGGAACGGGGCTGGGGCTTTCCGTGTCCTACGGCATCGTGCAGCAGCACGGAGGCCGCCTCACCGGCGAAGCGTGCCCGGGCGTACCGTGTTCACCGTGGAGCTGCCCACCACCGCGGTGGTCGAGCCGGCGGGTCCCGCCGCCCCGCCGCTCCCGCCGGCGTGTACGGCTTCGGGCGGCGCGCCCTCGTGGTGGACGATGAGCCGGGCATGGTGGAGCTGGTGACCACGCTGCTCAAGGACACGGGGTGGCAGGTCGAGGTCGCGGCGACGGGACGCTCCGCCCTCGAGCGCGTGCGTTCCACGCGCTTCGATGTGGTCCTGTCGGACATTCGCATGCCCGACGGCAGCGGCGAGGACTTCTATCGCGCGGCGGTGCTCGATCAGCCTGGACTGGCCAAGCGCTTCGTGTTCATGACGGGGGATACGGCCAACCCGTCGCCGTGGCAGTTCGTGGACGAGGTGCAGGCACCGGTGCTCGAGAAGCCGTTCACCGCCGACAGCCTCTTCGCGGCCATCGAGCGGCTGAGCATCTTGACCGCCCGTACGGCCATCGAGTAAAGGGAGAAGGTCATGACCAAAGCCGATCTCGTCACCGCCATGGCCAAGGCCTCGGGGGCAGCAAGGTGTCGGCGGAGCGCGCGTTGAGCGCTTTCGTCGCCAACGTCTTCGACGCCCTCAAGAAGGGCCGGCGGGTCACCATCGGCGGCTTCGGGACCTTCATGGTCAGCAAGCGGGTCGCCCGCGACGGCCGCAACCCGCGCACGGGCAAGGTGATCCGGATTCCCGCCGCCCGCGTGCCCCGCTTCAAGCCCAGCCGCTCGCTCAAGTCCGCCATCCTGTAGCCGACCATGCGATTGCTGGCTGGTCTGCTGCTCGTGGCGGCGCTGCTCGGCTGGCTGCGCGGGATGGTCGCAGACGCCCTACAATCCCCAGCAGGCCTGCGACATCGTGGGCGGTGTGCTCACCCGCGACGGGCGCTGCCTCGCCGGCAACCTGTAGGCGGGAGCCCGGAAGCGCGCTCCTAGGCTTCGTGGAGGCGCATGAGACGGAACGCCTCCGCCGCCTTCAGCCGCCGCTTGGCGCCCTGCTCCCGCGCCCACTCCGTGATCATGTCGGTGGGATCCCACGGGCCCATCTGGGTCTTGTGCTGCTTGAGGGCGGCGACCTTCACGTCGAGCAGCTCCGAGATGTCGATGAAGGTGTCGGACTGAGCGGAGCCGTGGATGAACACCGAGCGAGACCTTGTGGGGCTCGAGCCCCTCGGCGAGCAGCTCGGGGAAGATCAGGCGCGTCTCCGCCGAGGGGAAGACCGCGTCGAGGGCCACGTCGGAAGCGGCACGGTGGTCGGGGTGATTCATGTACATGCTGCTGTAGAAGCGCATGGTGGGATCCCCGCACACCACTGCCTCGAGGCTTGTAGCGGCGGATGATGCGTGTCAGCTCCCGGCGGAGCGCGAGCGAAGGCTCGAGCATCCCGTCCTCGTAACCGAGGAAGACCACCTCGGAGATGCCGAGGACGCGACAGGCCTCCCGCTGCTCCTCCTCGCGGATGGGCACCAGCGCTTCCCGCGTCATGTCGGGAGGGTGTGGTCGTTCGAGCCCGCGCCCCCGCTGGTGATGCACACGGTGACGATCGCGCTCCCCGCGCGCGCCCACTTGGCGAGCGTTCCGCCCACCGTGAACTCCTGGTCATCCGGATGCGCGTGGATGCTCATGACCCGCTTGGGGGCGGGCGGCTCACGGCGGGCGGCCTTTGCCGGCTTGGCCTCTCCGGCACGCCGGGGGACGCCGACTCTGTCTCGGGATCCTGGGCGGCCATGGACTCGGGCTCGCGATCTCCTACCGAGGCCTCACGAGGCGGTGGCCAGGCTGGCCAGCTTCGCCTGGACCTGCGCCTTCGGCACGGCGCCGATCACCTGATCCGCGACCTTGCCATCCTTGACGAACAGAATGGTCGGGATGGAGCGAACGCCGTAGCGCGCCGCGAGGGCGGGCTGCTCGTCCACATTCACCTTGGCCAGCGTCACTCCGCCCTTCGAGGACTGCGCCAGCTCTTCGAGCACGGGGGCGATGGCCCGGCAGGGACCGCACCACGCCGCCCAGAAATCCACCATCCAGACGCCCTCCGCGGCCGCCAGCGCCTCATCGAATGTCTGCTCCGTGAGGTGTACGACACTCGTCTCGGAGCCGGGGTGTTCTTGCTTGGAGCTCATTGTAAGTTCCTCCTGCCGTTGAGATGTGTCTGGTCGTGAAAAGGATGCGCACCCACGAGTCCGGAAGGCCGCCGGTGGCTGACATCATGGTCGAAGTGAGGCAACTCGACAAGAGCACAACTTCCAAGAGGCGGGCGCTGGACGGGGCGCGCCGGTAGCCGGTCAGGAGCCGGGGCGATGCCCTGGGTCTTCGTGCCGGACCTCAAGAGCTGGCCCCAGACCAGGGCCGGGGTGAGAGGGAGCACGGTGATGCCGGCCCCGCCGTTACCCAGCGCATCGCAGATGGCGTTGGCGATGGCTCCGCCCAGGCCGGGGTTGCCGCACTCGCCGAGGCCGCGCAGGCCGAGCGGATTCGTGGTCGCGGCCACTTCCTGATAGAAGCCCTCGACCGGAGGCATGTCGGACGCATACGGCAGCGCATAGTCCATGAGGGTGCCCGAGAGGAGCTGCCCGCTCGGCGTCGTACTCGAGGGTCTCGTGCAGCGAGTTGCCGATGCCGAAGGCGACGCCGCCGACGAGCTGGGCATCGACCAGGGCGGGATTGACGGCACGCCCGACGTCGGCCCCGATCGTGACGCGCGTGAGGCGCACCGTCCCCGTCTCCGTGTCGAGGTCGGCGATGACCCCGACCGCGCAGCCCGCATAGGTGATCTTGGGCACATTGAACGAGGCGCCCACGGCCAGTCGCTGTTGTGCGGCGAGCTCGCCCAGCGTCATGCGCCGGCTCCGCCGCCTCGAGGACGCCCCGCGGCATACGTGACCTCGGACTCCGGGACGCCCCATGCGGCGGCGGCGCTCGCGCGCGCCTCGACGATGAGCTTGGCCGCGGCCATGGCCGCGGCATTGCCCGCCGTCACCGTGCCCCGCGAACCGTACGTCCCCACGCCGCTCTCGACGTTGGAAGTATCGGCGTGGCGCACCTCGAAGCGATGGGTAGCCACGCCCAGAGACTCGCCCAGCGATCTGCGCGAGCACGGTCTCGAGGCCGGGCCCCATGGACGACGCGCCGGTGTCGACGACGAAGCGGCCGTCCGGTCGCGCCTCGAGGTGGGCGGTCTCGAACGGGCCGAGCCCCGTCTTCTCGACGTACACGGCGAGCCCGATGCCGCGCTCGCAGCCCGGGGCGCGCGGTTGCGCGCCGCCTGCTCCGCGCGCGCCCCGACGTAGTCCATGCGACGGAGCAGCTCGTCGAAGAGCGCGGGGTAGTCGCCGGAGTCGTAGACGGTGCTCGCGCCGAAGGACTTGGTGCCGCAGTCGTAGGGCATCTCGTCGGCGCGGATCAGGTTGCGCCGCCGGATCTCCGCGGGATCGACGCCGAGTCGCGCCGCGCCCAGATCCATGCAGGCGCTCACGGGCGAAGTTGCACTCGGGACGCCCGGGCGAGCGCAGCGTTCCCGCCGGCGTCTTGTTGGTCACCACCGACCACAGGTCGCAGTGGTAGCTGGGCACGCGGTACGGCCCGGGAAGAGCGCGGCGCCGAACTCGGCGGGCACGAGGGCGGCCGTGCGCACGTAGGCGCCGATGTCCGCGTGGATCAGCGCGCGCAGCCCGAGGATGCGCCCGTCCCGATCGAAGCCGATCTCGACCTGGTACTCGACCTGCGCGCGCGTGGTTGGTGGCCATGAGGCTCTCGCGGCGATCCTCGATCCACTGGACGGGGCGGCCGAGCTTCATGGCGGCCAGGGGCACCAGGATGTCCTCGGGGTAGAGCTCGCCGCGCACGCCGAAGCCGCCGCCCACGTCCACCTCGGTGAGGCGCAGCGCGCCGAGGGGCAGGCCGAAGATGGGCGCGAGAATGCCGCGGTTGATGTGGATGCACTTGGTCGATCCCACGAGGTGGAGCTCTCCGCCCTTCGGATCGGGCGGACGGCCACGAGCCCGCGCGTCTCCAGCGCGGCCGCGGTCTGCCGCGGATAGACGAAGCGCTCGCGGATCACCAGATCGGCGCGCTCGAGCAGCGCCGCGCCGGCGTCTCCGCTGTCCATGGTGATCACGGCCACGTTGTTGGATTCCGTCCCCGTGAAGAGGAGCGGAGCGCCGGGGGCGAGCGCCTGCGGCCGACGAGGCGCACACGGGCAGCGGATCGTAGACCACGTCGATGAGCGCGAGGGCATCCTCGGCCACGTAGCGATCGTCGGCCACCACCAGCGCCACCGGCTCGCCCACGTACCGCACCACGCCCCGGGCGATGGCGGGCTGGAGATAGCGCTCGGTGCCGGGCGGCGCGCCCACCCGATTCGGGATGATGGCGGTGGCGGGCACGTCGGCCGCGGTGAGCACCGTGCGCACTCCCGGCAGCTCGAGCGCCCGCTTGGCGTCGATGGAGACGAGGCGGGCATGGGCGTGGCGAGAGCGGAGGACGGCGGCCTGGAGCATGCCGGGCACCCGCACGTCGGCGACGAAGCGGCCCGCGCCCGCGGCGAGCCGGTCGCCGCCCAGCCGATGGTGGGATTCGCCGATCACCGGACCATGCGCTCCGCGTGCCCGTGCCCTCGGACTCCGCCCACGAACCTGTTCATCTCGTGAGGCCTCCGTGACCGGCGCGATGTTGTGATCGAGCGACGCGACGAAGAGCATTGACTCCGACCCGGGCGGTAGGGTACTGCTTCACCGGGAGGAATCAACATGCGCGAGCGCATCTCCGGCATCGTTCCGCCGATGACGACACCGTTCCGGTCCGACGACACGATCGACGAGGGTGCCCTGCGGGCCGAGGCGCGCTACCTGATCGAGACGGCCAGGGTCCACGGCCTCGCGCGTCGCGGGCAGCACCGGCGAGGGCCATGCCCTCACCACGGAGGAGATCCGGCGCGTCACCGCCGTGGTGAGTGAGGAAGCGAAGGGACGCGTGCCGGTCATCACGGGCGTCATCACCGACAGCACGCCTCCGCCGTCGAGCGTGGGCTCGCCGTCAAGGACCTCGGCGTGGCGGCCCTGCAGGTGACGCCGGTGCACTCATCTCTTCCGCCCCGACGACGACGCGATGGTGAAGCACTTCGACACGCTGGCCAGCCGCACCGGCTTGCCCATCATCATCTACAACGTCGTGCCGTGGACCTACCTGTCGCCCGCCCTCCTCGCCCGCATCATCGCTTCCGTGCCCGGAGTCGTCGGGGTGAAGCAGAGCGCGGGTGACATGAAGCTCCTCGCCGATCTCCTCCTCCTCGTGGGGGACGGCGCGCGCATCATGACCGCGGTGGATGCGCTCCTCTATCCGTCGTTCGCGCTCGGCGCGCACGGGGCCATCGCGGCCATCCTCACCGCCGCCCCCACGCTCTGTGTGCGCTCTGGGACGCGGTGCAGGCGGGCGACCACAAGCAGGCGCTCGCCCTCCACGAAAAGCTCCTGCCCATCTGGAACGCCATCTCCCACGACAACCTGCCCGCCAACGTGAAGCACTGCCAGAGCTCCAGGGCCGCGCGGCGGGCGTGCCGCGGGCGCCCATGCCCGCCACCTCTCCCGCGCAGGCCTCCGCGATTCGAGACGCGCTCCATCACGCCGGGCTGGTCTGAGGCCGTCATGCGAGGCCGTGGTATTGCGGGAGCCGGGCGCGGCGGGGAATCTGAAGCTCGAGGAGGTGGCGGATCCGTCTCCCGGAGTGGGCGAGGTGGTGGTGCAGCTCAAGGCGGCCGCCCTCAATCACCGCGATGTGTGATTCGCAGCGGCACCGGCGCCTACGCGGGCGGCTTCAAGCAGCGCGTGATCCTGGGCTCGGACGGAGCGGGAGAGGTGCTGTCCGTGGGGAGCGGAGGAGACCGGTCGCTCGTCGGGCGCGCGGTGGTGATCAATCCCAGCCTCGACTGGGGCGATGACGACGCGGCGCAGGGCCCGGACTTCCGCATTCTCGGTCTGCCCGACGACGGCATCCTATGCCCAGGCCGTCCGCGTGCCCGCGGGCAATGTCCATCCTAAGCCGGCCGCGCTGTCCTTCGAGGAGGCGGCGGCCATTCCGCTTGCCGCCCTCACCGCCTACCGGGCGGTGGTGAGACGCGCGCGCCTGCAGGCGGGCGAGACCGTGCTCGTCACGGGCATCGGGGGCGGTGTCTCCACGTTCGCGCCCAGATCGCCGTGCATCTGGGCGCCCGTGTGCTCGTCACCTCGGGTAGCGATGCCAAGCTGGCCCGGGCCCGCGAGATGGGAGCGGCGGGCGGCGCCAACTACCGCACCTGGGACTGGGCGCGCGAGATCGCCGCGCAGTGGCAGGGAGGGCCGGACGTGGTCATCGACAGCGTGGGCGGCGAGACCTTCACCGAGTCCGTGGAGCTCCTGAAGGCGGGCGGGCGGATCGTGAGCTACGGCGCCACCACCGGGCCGGTGAAGGACTTCGTGCTGCGCAATCTCTTCTGGAAGCAGGCCACCGCCTTCGGGACGACCATGGGCAGCCCGCGCGAGTTCGCGGCCATGCCGAAGCTTCTACGATCAAGGGCTGCGGCCGGTGGTCGACAAGGTCTTTCCTCTCGCCGACACCGCGGCCGCCCATCGCCGCATGGAAGAGGCGAGGTCAGTTCGGCAAGATCATCCTCGGGATGAGCTAGCCGCGCTCAGGCCGGCTCGAGGATGAAGTTGCCGGCTTCCACGGTTACGGTGGCGCGCGCCGGGTCGAAGGTCACCCCGAGCGGATCGCGGCCCGCCTGCACCGCTTCGTATTGTTCCCGTCGGCCACGATCTCCTCGTCGGCGGGCAGGTCGTCGAAGACGTCGTAGCGGGGAGGACGGGCTTCTTCTCCGGCGGGCCGAGATAGGCGAAGAGCAGGCCCAGGTATTCCTGGACGGGATACCAGGGCTGGCGGAAGGTCTCGCGATAGCGATCGCTCGCGTTCTTGTCCGGCGGCTCGCACGGCATGTCGAGAGCAGCGCCCCTCCACGTCGAAGAGCCAGCCGTGATAGCAGCACCGGATGCCCGAGGATTCCACCTTGCCGTAGTAGAGGGTGGTGCCGCGATGGCCGCAGCGCGGGTACAGGAGCCCCGGCCGGCCCTCGCCGTCGCGGAAGAGGATGAGATCCTCGCCGAGCACGCGGACTTTCTGAGGGCGCGGGGTGATGTCAGCAGCCACCCCCACGGGGTGCCAGTAGCGGCGCAGCATCTCTCCAGCCGGCGTGCCCGGTCCGACCTCGATCAGCGTCGCGTCGTACGTCGGCCTCGGGCGACCGTAGGCGGTCCCGGAATCCAGCGGCCTCCTTACTTTTGCTCGATGCGCCCGACCTTGCGAACTCCTCGGCGAGGCGGTGGCGCGTCGGCGTCGAAGAACTTCTGGAAGTCCGCGCCCCTGCTTGAACGTGACCGGTGTCTCTGAGCTTGTCCATGGCGGCCTTGAACTCCGGATCGGCCACGGCCAGCGTGGGCGGCCTCCCTGAGCCTGGCGAGGACGGGGCTCGGGCGTGCCCTTGGGAGCGAAGAGCCCTGCCCAGATGTAGAACTCGGCCTCGGATATCCGAGTTCCTTGAAGGTGGGAACCTCGGGCAGCGCGGCTACGCGCTTGTCCCCCCAGCCGGCGAGGGCGCGGAGCTTGCCCGCCTTGATCTGGGGCAGAACCACCGCGGGCCCGGAGGCGAGCATATCCACGTGGCCGCCGAGCAGCGCGGTGAGGGCGGGGCCGGCGCCCCGCATAGGGCACGTGACGGAGCTTGATCCCCGCGGCGTTCGACAGGAGCTCCATGGCCATGTGGAGCGTGCCGTAGATTCCGGATGAGCTGTACGAGATCTGCCCTGGGGCGCTTCTTCGCGTCCTCGATGAACTCCTTGGCCGTCTTCCATGGGCTCTCGGTGCGCACGACGAGGATGGTGGGATCGGCGGAGATGAGGGCCACCGGAGCGAACTGGTCCACGGTGAAGGCAGGCGGGCGGCCGAAGATCTTGTCGGCCTCGGGGATGATCGAGATGCTCGAGAGGGCGAGGAGCAGCGTGTAGCCGTCGGGCTTGCTCGTGGCGACGAACTGCATGCTCACCGCAGCCCGCCGCGCCCGTCTTGCTGACCACGCCCACCGGCTGCTTCAGCACCTTCTCCATCGCGGTGGCGACGGGGCGCGGGTCAGGTTCGGCCACCCGCCCGGCGGGAAGCGGCACGACGGAGACCGGATGGGCCGCGATGGATAGACGTCCTGGGCGAGCGGCAGCGGGGCCCAGTCAGGGCGAGCGAGGGCCACGGACGCAGCAATCGCGCCGTCGTAGATTTCTCTCCTCGTCGTGGGGATCCGCCGTCGCCAGTCGAGGGAGCGCGCCATCCACGAGACGAGGTTGAGGAGCACGAGGGCCGCCCCGAACGCGAGCAAGCGTACCGGAGATCGGGCGCGAGATCGAAGATCGCGTACTGGCCGTCCGCCGGACATCGCCAGCGATTGTCTCAGGCCAGCTCTGGAGCATGTGGAGCGAGGATGGCGCCGAGCACGATGGGGGCGGTCTCGAAGCCGAGCTCTCAGGCCATAGCCCAGGGCGCCCATGACGATGGCGGATCCAGACACGCCGACCACGCTGCCGCCTGACCGCGTACACGCCGCACCACGCAGAACATGATGATCGACGGGCAGAGGAGGAGTAGGGAACACGCAACACGTTCACGAAGAGGCCGACCATGGGCAGGTTGAGGGCGAGCAGAATGAGGTTGCCCACGTACATGGAGGCGATGAAGCCCCAGAAGAGCGCGGGCTGCCCTGTGATGAGGAGCGGCCCCGGCGAGACGCCGTGCACCATGAGGGCGGCCAGCATCACGGCGGGATGGGGCCGGAGGGGGACGCCGAGGGCGAGCATGGGCAATCGAAGGCGCCGGAGGTCGCGGCGTTGTTCGCCGACTCTGGACCCGCCACCCCGGCCACCGCGCCTTCCCTGAACTCCTCGGTGACGGCTCAGCCGGCAGCTCCACTCGGCGTAGGAGACGAAGCTCGAGATGATGTGGGCGGAGCCCGGAATGATGCCGATGAGGAAGCCCAGAACCGTCCCGCGCCCGATCGGCATCACGGACTCGCGCCATTCCCGGCGCGAGCGGCAGGAGCTCGCGCAGCTTGGGCTTGAGCACCTGAGGCGGCACTTCCTGCCCCGCCGTGGCCAGCACCTCCGCGATGCCGAAGAGCCCGACGGCAATCGGAACCACGCCCAGGCCGTCTCCGAGCTCATGACGATGCCGTAGAGAATCGGAAGTACCCGCTCATCTGGTCGATGCCGATCATTCCCAGGAGCAGCCCGAGCACGGCCATGCGCCAGCGACTTGACCATGGAGCCGCCGCTCATGTACGCGAGCACGAGGAGCCCGAGGAGGAGCAGGGCGAAGTACTCGGGCGGGCCGAAGCGGAGGGCGAAGCTCGGCGAGCGGGGGCGCGAGCAGCATGGCAGGGCAACCACGCTCACCGTGCCCGCGATGAAGGAGCCGACGGCCGCGATGGCCAGCGGCGGCACCGGCGCGTCCCTTGCGGGCCATGGCGTAGCCGTCGATGCATGTCATCTACCGACGCCGCCTCCCCGGGGATTCGCGCATGAGGATGGAGGTGGTCGAGCCGCCGTACATCGCGCCGTAGTAGATGCCCGCCAGCATCACGATGGCGTTGGTCGCGGTGAGGCCGAAGGTGGCGGGCAGGAGCAGGCTGATGCCGGCGAGCGGCCCCACGCCCGGCAACACGCCCACCAGAGTTCCCACCACGCAGCCGACGAAGGCGTAGAGGAGGACCGGCGGCTGGAGCGCCACCGAGAAGCCCGAGGCCGAGGTTCTGGAGCGTCTCCGCCATCTAGATGCCAAACGGACCGCGGGGCAGGGGCACGCGCAGCAATGTATCGAAGAGATAGAAGGAGCCTGCGGCGAGGGCGAGGGCGAAGGTGACGGCGACGGACGAGGCTTCGCCGCTCCACGAGCCAGACCAGGAAGAGCAGGGCGGCCAGCATGGTGAGGACGATAGCCGAGTCGCTCGAGGGCGAGGCAGATGAAGGCGCCCGACGGCCAGGATGACGAGAGCCTGGCGCGCCTCGCTCCAGCCCACGGTGGCGACGGGCGCGGCATGCGTGCCCATGGCGCACACGAGCCCACCGAGCACGAACAGGATCACCGCGAGGAGGACGGGGAAGTAACCGGGACCCGGATTGTGCCAGGTGCCGAGGGGCAGCCGGCGGCTCTCCCACATGACGAACACGGCAAGCAGGCAGAGCGCGCTTCCACCAAGTCGGTCCGTCGTCAGCATGGCATGAGGCGAGGAGAGCCCTCGCGGCCGCGCAAGAATATCACGCGGGCACCCGCGGCCAGGATTTCCGCTAGAATCTGCCGGCGACAGCATGGAAGCCGGGCCTCGGAACCACAGGGAGACGGCATGGACAGAATGACCATCGGCGACGCCGCCCGTTCACGAATCAGAAGGGATCGAGATGCCGCAGGCGCTTCGCATGAGGAGCGCGACATGAACGTGGCCACGTGGCGGGGCGAGAGCCGCTTCACCATCGACGAGGCGCCTGATCCCGCGGCGGGACCGGGCCAGGTGGTGGTGTCGGTTCATGCCGCGGGCATCTGCGGCACCGACATCCACGCCACCCAGGGGCTGTTCCCGTGGACGCCGCCGCTCGTGCTCGGTCACGAGTATTCCGGCGTGGTGCGCGAGGTGGGGCGCGGCGTGAGCAAGCGGCTCCTCGGCCGAGCGGTGGCGTGCGAGCCGTCGTACGGCTGCGGAGAGTGCTCCGCCTGCGAGGCCGGACGCATCTCCCAGTGTCCGAAGGCGTCGCGCATCGGAGGCTTCGCGGAACGCGTGGCGCTGCCCGCGAGCTGTGTGCATCCCCTTCCCGACGGACTGGACCCGGTCACCGCGGCCATGACGGAGCCCGCCGCGTGCTGCCTGGCCGGGCTCGAGACCTTCGCCATGCCGCGCGGCGCCACCGTGCTCGTCATCGGCGGCGGCATCATGGGACTCCTCACCATGGCCCTCGCCCGCCGCCGCGGCGCCAAGCGGCTCATTCTCTCCGACCCGATCGAGGAGCGGCGCCGGATCGCGCGGTAGCCTGGGCGCTCACGTGGTGGTCGACCCGTCGAAGGAGAGCCTCCGCGAGCGGGTCATGTCGCTCACCAAGGATCGCGGGGCGGACGTGGTCTGCGAGGCGGTGGGCAAGCCCGAGCTGGTGGCGGAAGCCCTCGCGCTCACGCGGGCCACCGGCCATCTCCAGCTGGTCGGCGTGAACCCGAAGGGCAGCACGCTGCCCCTGGATCTCTGGGACGTGCACTACCGCGAGATCAGGATCGGCGGCGCGTTCGGCCGCGGCACCGCCTTCCGTCGTGCCCTCGCCCTCATGCCGAAGCTCGGCGTGAGAAAGCTGGTCACCGCGCGTTTTCCCTCTCCCGCATCGCCGAGGCCTTCGCCCACGCCTCGGCCGGACACGGCGCCAAGACGGTCATCACGCCCTCCTAGGCGCGCGAGTAGCCGCGGCTACCTCGTGTCCTCCGCGGGCAGGGAATGCAGGCGGCGGCGGGGATGCGCAGGCTCACGCTCTCACCGGGGCGAGCGCGGAGCGGAGTGGGGCCGGCCACGCGGAGGATCGTGTCTCCGTCCGCGAGCTGGACCTGGTAGTCCACGCCATCACCCAGATAGCTTGCGCGCAGGACAGTCCCGCGAAGCACGTTCTCGCCGTCGCCGCCGGCAGGCGAGGTCGTGGCGGGCCGCAGCTCGATCTGATGGGGCCGGATGGAGATGGCCACCGCTTCACCCCGCCTGAGCTCGCCCGCGGCGACCCGCAGGCGGAGCGCGCCGCGCACGACGCTGTTCGTCTCCTCGGCCACGCCGTCGATGAGATTGGTTCGCCCGATGAACTCCGCGACGAAGCGTGTCCGCGGTCGGTCGAAGAGCTCCTGGGCGGTGCCGATCTGCACCACGCGCCCGTGCTGCAGCACGGCCACGCGGTCCGAGATGACCATGGCCTCCGCCTGGTCATGGGTCACGTAGAGGGTGGTGATGCCGAAGAGCTCGTGGAGGCGGCGGATCTCGAAACGCATCTCCTCCCGGAGATTCGCGTCCAGGTTGCTCAGCGGCTCGTCGAGCAGCAGGATCTCCGGCTCCACCACGAGGGCCCGCGCCACCGCCACCCGCTGCTGCTGGCCGCCCGAGAGCTCGCCGGGATATCGGCCTCCATAGCCCTCGAGCTGCACCGCGCGCAGGATGTCCCGCACGCGCCGCTCCCGGTCCGCCTTCGGCGCTCCGCCGAAGCGGAGCCCGTACGCCACGTTCTGATCGACGGTCATGTGCGGCCAGAGCGCGTAGCTCTGGAAGATCATGGCCATCCGTCGCCGCTCGGGGGAATCACCGTGGCCGGCGAGGAGAGGCAGCGATCGCCGATCCAGATCTCGCCCGCCTCCGGCTTGAGGAAGCCCGCCACCAGCCGCAGCGTGGTCGTCTTGCCGCAACCGGACGGGCCGAGCAGGCGCCACGAGCTCGCCGGGCTCCACCCGGAGGTCCAGTCCCTTCACCGCGCCCACGTCGCCGTAGTGCTTGGTGAGGCCGGTGATGGTCACGCCCGGCATCGGCTATCCCGCCGCGCCTGACTGCCGCGCGCCCATGACGTCGCGGCCGAGCAGGGTCTGCATGAGCACGACGACGGCGAAGGTCATCACGAGCATGAAGAGGCCGAGCACGGCGATGGCGCCGAACTGGCCCTCCTCCTTGAGGTCGAAGATCACCACCGACATGACCTTGGTGTTCGGCGTGAAGAGGATGATGGAGGCGGAGAGCTCGCGGATGCACCCCGATGAAGATGAAGCACCACGTGGCGATGATGCCGCTCTTGGCGAGGGGGCGGTGATCTCGCGAAGGACGCGCAGGCGGCCCGCGCCCAGGATGCGCCCCGCCTCCTCCAGCTCCGGATGGATGCCGCGGAAGGTCGCGTCGGACTGTGAATAGCCGACGGGCATCTCCTTGGTGAGATAGGCGATGAAGAGAATCCACAGGGTGCCGTAGAGCAGGAACGGCGGGCGCGTGTACGCGATGAAGAGCGCCACGGCGAGGACGATGCCGGGAATCACCACGGGAGCCAGGGTGAGGAAGGCGAGGACCTGGTGGCCCACGATGAGCTTGCGGGTGGTGATGTAGGCGAGGAGCGCGGCCAGCCCTGCGCCCACGCAGGCCGTGAGCACGCCCAGCTCGAGGGTGTTGATGATGGCGCCCTGGGTCGAGCTGTAGAGGAAGGTGAACGACCAGTTCGCGAGGGTGAAGTTCTCCCAGGTGAGCGGCTGGGCCCACGCGCGGGCGAACGCGGCCTTGGCGAGGATGCCGTAGGGGAGGAACACCGCGCAGGCGAGGACGGCGAGGCAGCCGAGAAGAGCGGGATAGCGCCAGCGGCCGAGGGGGATCTGCCGCCGCTGCGCGCCCTTGCCGCCCACCGACGCGTAGCCGCGACGGCCGAGGAGCTTCTTCTGCACGAGGAGGAGCAGAGCCGTCGAGAGGAGCAGAGGCACCGAGAAGGCGGCCGCCATCTCCACCTTGGGCGGGTACTGGAACAGCGACCACACCTGGGTGGTGATGGTGTGAAAGCCCGCGGGCAGGGCGAGGATGGCGGGCGAGCCGAAGAGGGCGAGGGCCTGGAGCACGGCGAGGATGAAGCCGCTCAGCATGGCGGGCAGCACCATGGGCAGGGTGACGGTGAGCGCCACCTGCAGGCGATTGGCGCCGAGGATCGACGCGGCTTCCTCGAGATCGGAGGCGATGAGGCCCAGGGTGTTGGCGATCATGATGTACACGTACGGGAAGGTGTAGATGGCGACCACGAAGATGAGGCCGGTCATGGTGAAGATGTTCAGGAGCGGATCCTCGGCGCCGGTGAGGCTCCGGTAGAGCTTGTTGAGGTATCCGGCGTTGGGGCCGGCGAGCATCACCCACGCGAAGGCGCCCAGGAAGGGCGGAGTCACGAAGGAGGCCATGACGAGGCTCCGTATCGCGCGCGACCACGGCAGGTCGGTGCGGGCGGACAGCCAGGCCATGGGGGCGCCGATGGCCACCGCGGCGAGCCCCGACCAGAAGGCGAGCACCAGCGTGTTCCACAGCGCCTTCTGCATTCGCGGATCGGTGAACACGCGCGCGTAGTGGCCGAGGGTGAAGCCGCGCTCGCTGCTCACGCTCATGTAGCCGAGCCACCCCAGGGGCAGCAGGATGAGCAGGGCGAGCGCGGCGGCCGCGAGCAGCCACACGGGCGCGGAGCGATCGAGCCCTTCCCGCCACGAGGCCAGCCCTGAAGGATGATGACCTCGGGCCACCGCCTCGTCGGTCATGTCCCGGGCTCAGGCCCCGAAGAACTCGACGAAGCGCGTCTTGATCTCCTCGTTGCGCTTCTCCAGCTCCTCCGCGTCGACCTGGAGGAGCTTGAGCTCGGAGAGCTTGGGCTGGTCGGCCGGGTACGTCACGTCGGGATGGCCGGTGTAGAGCCCTCGCTGTCCGCCATCACCTGCTGGATGGCGCGGCTGAAGATGAAGTCGGTGAAGAGCTTGGCCGCGTTCGGATGCGGCGCGTAGGCGGCGATGGCGGTGGGGAGACGACGAGAGGGACGCCTTCCTTGGGGAAGACGATCTCGACGGGATTACCCTTCTTCTTGACCTGGTAGAAGCTGTAGTCGCCTCCGTTCACCGCGACCGGGCGCTCTCCGGAGGCCACGACGCCCGAGGGATCCACCGCCGACTGCACGAGCATGGGCTTGTTCTGCGCGAGCTGCTTGAAGTAGTCCCAGCCGTAGAGATGCACGAGGGCGAGCACGTGGGTGGAGATGACGCCGCTGTAGCCCGGATGGGCGGTGACGAGCTTGCCCTTCCATTTCGGATCGAGGAGGTCCTTCCAGGTCCGCGGCGCGTCGGCGGCGGAGAGGCTCTTGGTGTTGTAGGCGATCACGTTGACGGTGGCGCGGAGGCCGTAGTGATAGCCGTCCTTGTCCTTGAAAGCGGCCGGGAAGCGGTCGACGCCGGCCGGGGTGTACTTCATCAGGAGCTTCTTGTCCTTCAGAAGGACGTAGTGGCCGGCGTCGGAGGTGTGGATCACGTCCACGTTCTTGATGTTGGCCTGGAGCTCCTGCATGACGCGCTGGAGGATGCGCTGCGAGCCCGTGCGGTGCACCTCGACCTTGATGCCCGGGTAGGCCGCTTCGAAGAGCTTGGCCACCTTCTCCGCGCTCGACAGGGCGAGCGAGGTGTACCAGACGACCTTGCCTTCCTTCTTCGCCGCCTCCAGACGCGCGTCCTGGGCGGGGCCGGAGCCGAAGCGGCGGCAAGGAGGCCGAGGCGGCGAGGACCGCGACCAGGCGAAGACGTGTCATCGTGCCACCTCTAGGCTGCGAGTGAGCGCATCAGTGCGTGGACGTCCGGCTGACTGGTGATATCGGCCACGAGGCCGATCACGCGGCTCGCCTGCGCGTCGGGGACGGCGAGGGAGGCGTTGCCGCGAAACTTCGCTTCGACCTCGTCGCCCGACATGGGCGAGTCGGGGCCGCCCGCGGATGATCCTGGCTCTCCTCGAGGCGGCGGCCGTCGCGAAGGCGCACGGTGACCTGGCCGATGAACTGGCGCGGATAGTCGATGGTGGGATCGAGCTCGTAGCCGACCTTGCCCGCCACCTCCAGCACCGCCTCGTCCCGCACCGCCTCGTCCGTGAACTCGGCGAGGGAGGCGCGCCCTTGACGAACATTGCGGCGAGGAGGTACGGCAGGCTGAACTTGGCGGCGTAGCCGTTGGCGGGACGATGCTTGGCGGCGAGCGGCTCCCACAGGCGCGGGACGGGACCCTCCGCGGTGCGGCAGCGGACGCTCGCGATGTCTGCGGGCCGGATCTGGTGCTTGTCCCGGAGCCGCAGCGCGCAGTCCATGTAGGGCTGGGCGATGGAGCCGCACGGGTAGGGCTTCAAGGTGAGCTGCTCGAGCTCCCATTCACGTGCCGAGCGTGCCGAGCGAGGCGCGTCGACGCGTCGCTTCCGCGGAGCCGCCGGCAAAGGCCTGATAGAAGCCGTGCGCGCCCTCGAAGACGGTCTCCGGTCCGGTGAAGCCGGCGCGGGCGAGGATGACCGCGGCCACCCCGGCATGGGCCGCCCAGCCCGGATGCAGGCGCTTGGTCCACGATCCGTCGGCGAGGTACTCGATGATCCCGCCCGCCTGGCTGCCGCAGATGCCGAAGGCGTGGACGAGCTGGTCCTCGGTGAGGTGGTAGAGCCTGCCCGCCACCGCCGCCGCCGCGAAGCTTCCCGTGAGCGAGGTGGGATGGAAGTGGCGCGCGTGGAAGCGGCCGGGCACGGCGAGGCCGACCCGGCACATCACTTCCACGCCCGCGATGGTCGCCTCGAGGACGGCCCGGCCGGAGGCGCCACCGCTTCGCCGACGGCCAGGGCGGTGGTGACGGCGACGCAGCCCGTGTGGACGATGGCGCCCTCGCGCGTGTCGTCGAAGTCGAGGCCGTGGGCGAGGGTGGCGTTGGCGAGGACCGCGCTCGCCGCGCCCGCCTTCGCCTTGGTGCCGATGAGCGTGCTTTCCGGCGGCCCGCCCAGTCGCTCGGCGCTGTCCAGCACGGCGCGGCCGAAATCCTCGCGCGACGAGGCGAGGCAGCTCCCGAGCGGTGTCGAGCATGAGCACGGCCGCCTTCGCGGTCACCGGCGCCGGAATGTCCGCGCCGGTCAGACCGAGCACGAAGCGCGCATAGCGCCGGGCCACCGAAGGATGGGACACGTGAGCTCTCCTGTCAGGTCCGCGTCGAGGAATACCTGCGCGGCCGCGCAAGAATATCACGCGGTTCCGTTGGAGTCGATGCGCGCGCCGGCGGAGTCGATGCACGCCGGCGCCAATGGCACGGAGTTCGGCATCACCAGTGCCGCGGGCTACTTCGTGGTCGGCGAGATCGGCTGATCAACCCCGGCGGCGTGTCGAGCGTGGGCAACGCGGTGGTGCTGGGAGCGCAGGTGGGGATCGAAGTCTGACCCCGGCCGCCCAATTTCGCTGCGGGCTCCGGCCAGGTACTGATCAGCTTCAGGGGCGTGAAGCGCTGAGGGCCCGGCCTACTGCCTGAACGTGCCCCGGACGGTGTTCGAGCAGTGGACTCTTCCCTGGGTGGTCTCCCCGATGGTGACCTCGTTGTTCGAGCAAAACTGGTTGGAGGTGGGCTGGCCCAGAGTGGTCGACCCGGATTGAAGGCGCCGCCAATGCCCGTATTCGTCGAGGGAATCGTCGAGGAACCGCCGACTGGTTTCGCGTCGGACAGAGGGCCGCTCCCCTAGGAATTGTCGGTGGACCCGACTACATCGGGGACCGTGATGCTTCCGATACCTGTCTGCGGCTTGTCGATTCGACGGCTCTGGTCTGATTGAGGCCGGTTGTTCTGCGGGGAGACGTTGATGCCTCCAACGTTCACATTGAAGTCGCCCGCGAAGACATTCGAGGCGGCGCCCAAGAGGCCGGCGACAAGGAGAAGGAACAGCATCACTGCGTTCGTGGCCTGGTCCCCTCAGTTTACAAATGCACTGCGTCCGCAGGTGTTAAGCAGTGTCTATGCCAGGCTATCGACCTCAGTAAAGTCAGCCACATTGAAAGCTCTCAGTAGGAGGCGGTGGGGAAATGCCAAGGAGTCCGACGGGTCACCGCTTTGCGACGGGTTTCTGGCCGCGAGCAGACGGCGCCCTCGTCTAGATTCACTGTCGACGCTCTTTACATGAGTCAAGAGATTTACTCAGAAGAAAATACCTGATAAGTCTTGGGCCCAAGCGATGTCGGGCATGAAGGACTGCGGCGCAGTAGCCTCTTCTGATGGGGTCCGGGCACAGACGCAACGTCGGAAATGTCTCCTCGGTCCCCGAGCCGGCGTCGCTGATTCTTCTTGTCGTCGGCCTGTCCGGTTTGGGCCTTTGTATCTCGCGCTCTCTTTGCCGTACGCTGTCCCGAGGATGACAGGGTCATTCCCCGCTAGGCAAGGTCACGAAACTCGTCGCCCGCTCCTCGCGGGCTCTTTACCCGGCAAGCTCTTCCCGGGTTGTCTACTCTCCGCCACCGATCCCGGACCTTCGAGCCCGGAGCCTCTCGTCGCTCCAGGCCATCACACCCTCATCTCGCCGGTCCCTTCCGGAGATAGAAGCGCGAATGGCCAAGACCTGGCGCGTCTATAGCGACTCGAATGGGCAGTCACGGATCGCCGAGCTGCCTCTGGCCATGAAGCCTTTCGTGGACACGGAAGGCGCCCACGGCGAGGGCACGGCGCCTGCAGCCGGCCACCGGGCATCGTCTTCCGCGTCTCGCCGCCCGGCTACGTGCTCGATTGGCATTGCGCGCCCAGACGCCAGTATTCGATCTCCCTGTCCGGCGTCGCGGAGATCGAGGTGGGCGATGGCACGGTGGCCCGGATCGGACCGGGCGACGTGGTCCTCGCGGAGGACCTCACGGGCCAGGGGCACATCACGCGCGTCGTCGGGCGACCAGCCGCGGTTCTACGCGATCGTGCCGCTCTCCGAAGCGTAGCGGATTCCTTCCGCCGGACCTCGCCTCGTGCCTCCGCTGATCAGCTTCGATATCGACGGCACCCTCGAGGTGGGCGATCCGCCGGGCCTCGTGAGCGTGGAGATGGTGCGGGAATGCAAGCGGCTCGGCTATCTCGTCGGGAGCTGCTCGGATCGTCCCGGTCTCCTACCAGCGCCAGCTCTGGCAGCGCCTCGACATCGCGGCCGACTTCACCGTGCTCAAGCACCGGCTGGCCGACGTCAAGCTGGAGATCGAGCGCCGAGGCGTACTTCCACATCGGCGATACGGATCTCGACCACTTCGTTCGCCGGGGAGGCGGGCTTCCGGTTCTTCCGGGCCGATGCGGCGATGCTCGAGGCATGGGGCCCCGCGCTGTTCATGGGCCCGCCATGAGCGCCCGCGCCGTACGAGGGCTGCGGCTCGAAGGTCGTCGACGCCAGCGCCGCCACCGCGAGAGAGAGAAGCTGGGTGGCTCTTCCGGAGCGCGCGGCCGGTCGGACGGGCCGGGGCCATGCGCGATGTGCTGGCCGGCTTCACCCTGGCCGCCATGAACATCCCGCAGGTGCTTGGCTACACGAAGATCGCGGGCACCCCGGTGGTCAGCGGTCTCTACAGCGCTGCTGTTGCCCGTGGTCGCCTTCGCGGCCTTCGGCTCCTCGCGCTATCTCGTGGTCGCGGCGGATTCGGCGACCGCGGCCATTCTCGCCGGCGGTGTCCTGCCCATGGCGCCTGTGGCCAGCCCGCACTACGTGGAGCTGGCGGGGATGGTGGCCCTCCTCGCCGCGGCCTTCCTCCTCCTCGCCCGCCTCCTCAAGCTCGGCTTCATCGCCGATTTTCTCTCCCAGACCGTGCTCGCGGGGTTTCTCACCGGCGTGGGCATCCAGGTCGGCATCGCCGTGCTCGGCGAGATGCTCGGGGTGCCCGTCGACACGCACAAGACCCTGGAGCAGCTCGCGCGGGTGGTGAGCGGCCTCGGGGAGGCGCACCTCGGGACCATTGGCATCTCGGCCACGGTGGTCGCGGTCATCGTCCTGAGCCGCCGGCTCTCTCCGCAGCTGCCCGGCCCGCTCTTCGCGGTGGCCGGCGCCACGGCGGCGAGTGCCGCCTTCGATTTCGCGGGCCACGGAGTCAACGTGATCGGGCCCATGACAGGTGGACTGCCGCGTCTCGGCCTCCCGCTGGTGAGCGGGCGGAAGTGGTCGCCCTTCTTCCCGTGGCCGCCTCGTGCTTCGTCATGATCGTGGCCCAGAGCGCGGCCACCGCGCGGGCCTATGCTTTCCGCCATCGGGAGGCGCTCGACGAGAACGGCGACCTGGCGGGCCTCTCGGCAGCCAATGTCGCCGCGGCCATCTCCGGCACCTTCGTGGTGAACGGCAGCCCGACCCAGACCGCGATGGTGGATCGCTCCGGCGGCCGGAGCCAGCTCGCGCACCTGGTGGTGGCCGGCCTCGTGGCCATCGTGCTCCTCTTCCTCACCGGACCGCTGCAATACCTGCCCCGCTGCGCCCTCGGCGCCATCGTCTTCACCATCGCCCTCGGGCTCGTGGATCTGCGGGGTCTTCGCGACATCCAGCGCGAAAGCCCCGGCGAGTTCCTGCTCGCCGCGGGCACGGCCGCGGTGGTGGTGGCCATCGGGGTCGGCCAGGGCATCGTGCTCGCCATGGCGTATTCGCTGCTCCGCCACGTGCGCCACAGCTACCAGCCGCACAGTGCGGTGCTCATCGAGGACGCGGGCGGGCACTGGCGGCCCACTCCGGCCGTCCCCGGCACAATGAGCGGGCCCGGCCTGATCGTCTTTCAGTTCGGGGCCGATCTCTTCTACGCCAATGCCGGCCGCTTCGCGGAGGACGTGCGGGGGCTCGTCGATGGCGCTCCCACCCCGTGCGGTGGCTCATCGTGGATGCGGGCGCCATGACCAGCGTGGACTACTCGGCGGCCCGCGTGCTGCGCGCCTCGTGGACGACCTGTCACGCGGAGGGTGATGGTGCTCCTCGTCCATGCCGAGGCGTCCCTTCTCGGCGATCTCCGCCGCCACCGGTTGGCGGACGTGGCGGCCCCGGCCGCGCCTTCGACACCCTCCGCGAGGCGCTCGCGGTGGTTCGCGGGGCACACGGGAAGGATAGCGTTTGACCGCTCCGGGTCGATCTGGCACGATCGGCGCCGTGTTGGTGCCTTCATCATCCATCTGCTCATCAGCCGTCCCCTCATCAGCCATGCATGGAGGCGTGATCGCGATGCCAACCACGGCGGGATTCACTGGGCTGGGAGCCCCGGGCGGTTCCCTGGCGTTGAACTTCCTCAAGCCTGGCGGAGCGTGAGACATGGCGACCTACGTTCTCGTCCATGGTGCGTATCAGGGCGGCTGGATATGGAAGCCGGTGGCGCAGCGTCTCCGGGCCGCCGGCCACGAGGTCTACGCGCCCACCCTCGAGGGCTGCGCGGAGCGGCACGACCAGGTCCGGGTCGGGATCACGGTGGGCACGCACGCCCACGAAGTGGCGCGGCTGCTCTTCTACGAGGACCTGAAGGATGTCGTCCTCGTGGGCACGAGCTCGGGGGCATGGTGATCTGCCGGGTGGCCGAGCTGGCCGAGGACCGCATCGCGCGCCTCGTCTTCGTGGACGCGCTCGCCCTGCCTGCCCGCGGAGCGCGTGGCCGACATCGTGAGCCGTCCCAACGCCAATGTCGTGACGGAGATGACCACCGCGCCCACCCGGGCGGACGCGGAAGGCCGCATGTTCGCCGATCTCGAGCCGGCCACGCGCGCGTGGGTGCTCGCGCGGTACACGCCCCATCCCGTCGACGCGCTGGAGGCGCCCATGGCGCCCAGCAATTTCTGGGAGCGCACGTGGAAGGCGGCGGTGATCCGCTGTCGCCAGGCGCGCAACCCTCCCGAGTCGCATCAGCGCCGCACCGCCGAGCGACTCAAGGCCTCGTACACGGAGATGGACACGGGGCACTACCCGATGGTGAGCCAGCCTGACGAGCTCGCGCGCCTGCTCATGTCCTCGACGTAGGGCGCGACGAGGCATCCGCGAATCCCATGAGGAGGATGTGATGGCGAAGGCGGGCAAGTCGAGGCGGGCCGCGGCGGCCGTCGCGGTGACGCAGTCGATCAGGGTCGACGGCGGGCAGTCCACCGAGATCGGCACCGACCAGCAGGTGGCCGTGGGGGCAGCCAGGTCGTCGCGATCGGCAAAGATCGGCAAGTGCAGATCGGCGGCTCAGACAGCGCGACGATCAAGGTGGACGACGTCATCGCCGTGGGCGGCGCCTTCTCCCTGTCCGTGGGCAAGGACGCGACGCTGGAAGTCGGCGGCGGGTTCACCGTCTCGGCGGCCAGGGTGAGGCTGCGGGCGACCCAGGAGCTCCGTCTCGAGGTGGGCTCCAGCCTGATCGTGCTGAAGCCCAACGGGGACATCCAGATCAAGGGCAACCGGATCGACGTCCTGGGCTCGGGCGAGGTGCATATCAAAGGCGCGAAAGTGCTCACCAACTAGGTGCCGAGCGCCAATATGCTGGGTTGAGCAGGTTGGACGGCGCCGGGTTATAATCAGCCGCTGTCAGCAGGCCCCACACACCACGGAAAGGCGAGCGAACACTCATGCGATATGAAGCACCTGATTCGGTAGAGGGAGCGGTGGCCCTGCTCGCGGGGGCGACGGGCGAAGCGCGGGTGCTGGCGGGAGGAACCGATCTCCTCGTCCAGATGCGCGCCGACGTCGTCGACCCGGAGCTCATCGTCGACATCAAGAAGATCCCCCAGACACGCTCCATCACCGAGGAGAAGGGCGGCTGGCGCATCGGCGCCGCCGTGACGGGGCCGAGCTCAAGGAGCACGCGCGGCTCAAGAAGGCATGGCCCGGCGTGGTGGAGGCGGCCAACCTCATCGGCTCGACCCAGGTGCAGGGGCGGGCCACCCTCGGCGGGAATCTATGCAACGGCTCGCCCGCGGCGGACAGCGTGCCGGCTCTCATCGCGGCGGGGGCGGTGGCCACCCTGGCCGGCCCCCAGGGGAAGCGGGACCTCCCCGTGGAAGACGTGATGCTCGGGCCCCGGAAGCTCGCCCTCGGGAAGGGCGAGATCATCGTCTCGTTCCTGCTGCCGCCGAGGCCGAAGGGATCGAGCGATGCCTACCTTCGCTTCATTCCGCGCACGGAGATGGACATCGCGGTGGTGGGAGCCGGGGTGAGCCTGACCGTCGACGGCGCGGGCACCGTCACCGCCGCGCGCGTGAGCCTGGGCGCGGTGGCCGCGCGGGTCTTGCTCGTCGCGGAGGCGGCCCAGGCCATCATCGGGAGCAAGCTCGACAAGGCGGCGCAGGATCGGCTGGAGGCAGCCGCGCGCGCCGCCTGCCGCCCCATCGATGACAAGCGAGGGACCACCGAGTTCCGGATCGACGTGGCCGCGGTGCTGACGCGCCGGGCGGCCCTGATCGCGCTGGACCGAGCGAGGACGAGCTGATGGCCAAGCACCATGTCGAAGCCAAAGTGAACGGGGACGAGGTCGAGTTCCTCTGCGAGACGGAAGAGACGCTGCTCGACGTGCTTCGTGACACCCTCCACCTGACCGGCAGCAAGGAAGGCTGCGCTTCCGGCGACTGCGGCGCATGCAGCGTCATGATGGACGGGCGGCTCGTCTGCGCCTGTCTCGTCCTGGGCTGCGAGGTGGCGGGACGGAAGATCGAGACCATCGAGGGCATGGCCAAGGACGACGCGCTCCATCCCCTGCAGCAGGGGTTTCTCGAGCACGCCGCCCTCCAGTGCGGCATCTGCACCCCGGGCTTTCTCGTGGCCTCCAAGGCGCTCCTCGAGCGGTCGCCGAATCCCACGGAAACCGAGGTGCGCTACTGGCTGGCCGGCAATCTGTGCCGGTGCACGGGATACGACAAGATCGTGACCGCCGTGATGGACACCGCTGCCGCAATGAGAAAGGGATAACCATGGCCGAGACGACGGCGACGACTACGACGACCAACGGGCACGCGCAGGGCGTGGTGGGGACACGCACCATCCGACCGGACGGCATCGACAAGGTGACGGGCCGCGCACGGTTCGGGGCCGACTTCAACCTGGCCGGCCAGCTCATCGGGCGGGTGCTGCGCAGCCCGCATCCCCATGCGCGCATCGTCTCCATCGACACGTCCAAGGCGGAGGCGCTGCCCGGGGTCAAGGCTGTGATCACCCGCGCCGACTTCGGCGACCAGCCCTCGGAGTTCATTCCCGCGGGCGAGATGATGATGAACTACAAGGACGTGGTGCGGAACGTCATGGCCCGCGAGAAGGCGCTCTACGAGGGCCACGCCGTGGCCGCGGTGGCCGCCACCAGCGTGGCCATCGCGCGCCGCGCCCTCAAGCTGATCGAGGTGAAGTACGAGGTGCTCCCCACGTGATCGACGTGGTGGAGGCCATGCGCCCCGACGCCCCGCTCCTCCACGACGATCTCTTCACGGTCGGGGTGGAGCCCAAGCCCGAGAAGCCCTCGAACATCGCCAAGCGCGTCGAGATCAAGCAGGGCGACGTGGAAGCCGGCTTCAAGCTGGCCGACGTCATCATCGACCGGGAGTTCAAGACCGCGCCCGTGCACCAGGGCTATATCGAGCCTCACGCCGCGCTGGCCACCGTGAACGAGGACGGCTCCACCGAGCTCTGGACCACGACCCAGGGGCACTACATCGTGCGCGCCCACTGCGCCCGGCTGCTCGGCCTCGACATGGGCAAGGTGCGTGTCACCGCCACCGAGATCGGCGGCGGCTTCGGCGGCAAGACCGTGGTCTACCTCGAGCCGCTGGCCATCGCGCTCTCGCGCAAGGCCAAGCGCCCGGTGAAGATGGTGATGTCGCGCGAGGAGGTCTTCAAGGCTTCCGGCCCCACCTCCGGCGCCACCGTGCGGGTGAAGATGGGCGCCACCAAGGCCGGCAAGTTCGTGGCCGGCTTCGCCGAGCTCAAGTACCAGGCAGGGCCTTCCAGGGCTCGCCGGTTCAGCCCGGCACCATGTGCGCCTACGCCCCCTACGACATCGAGCACGTGCACGTGATCGGCTACGACGTGGTGTCCAATCGTCCGAAGGTCGCGGCCTACCGGGCGCCCGGCGCGCCGATCTCCGAGTACGCGGTGGAGAGCGTGGTGGACGAGATCGCCAAGAAGCTCGACATCGATCCCATCGACCTGCGCATGCAGAACGCGGCGCACGAGGGCACCAAGGCGGCCTACGGCCCTAAGTTCGGGCCCATCGGGCTCGAGGAGACGCTCAACGCCATCAAGAAGACGGAGCACTGGAACGCGCCGCTGCGAAAGTGGCAGGGCCGGGGCGTGGCCTCGGGCTTCTGGTTCAACATCGGCGGCGAGACCAGCGTGTCCCTCACCGTGAACGAGGACGGTACGGTGTCGCTCATGGCCGGCACGCCGGACATCGGCGGCCTGCGCGCCTCCCTGGCCGCGGTGGCCGCGGACGAGCTGGGCGTCCCCTTCGACAAGGTGCGGCCGATCATCGGCGACACCGGCTCGCTGGGCTTCAACTTCCTCACCGGAGGCAGCCGCTCGGCCTTCTCGGGCTCCATGGCCATCGTGGAGGCGGCGAAGAACATCAAGGCCGATCTGTGCGCGCGCGCGTGCAAGCTGTGGGAGGCCAAGCCCGACCAGGTCGAGTTCTCGGATGGTGCAGTGAGGCCGCTGGGCGCGCTGGCCGAGAAGGTCAAGCCGATGTCCATCGCGGATTTCGCCAAGATCTCGGGCAAGACCGGCGGACCCATCGGCGGCCTCGGACGCATCAATGCCCAGGGCGCGGGGCCGAGCTTCGGGACTCACCTGGTCGATCTCGAGGTGGATCCGGAGACCGGCCGGACCACCATCCTGCGCTACACGGTGGCCCAGGACGCGGGCCGGGCGCTTCACCCGTCCTACGTCGAGGGACAGTTCCAGGGCGGCGCGGTGCAGGGAATCGGCTGGGCGCTCAACGAGGAGTACGTCTACGGCACGGACGGCAAGCTGCAGAACGCGGGCTTCCTCGACTACCGCATGCCCGTGGCCTCCGACGTGCCGATGATCGACGCCATCCTGGTCGAGGTGGGGAACCCGAAGCATCCGTATGGAGTCCGCGGCGTCGGCGAGACGCCCATCGTGCCGCCGCTCGGGGCCATCGCCAACGCCATGGAGAACGCCACGGGTATCCGCTTCACCGAGCTGCCCATGTCACCGCCCAAGGTGCTCAAGGCGCTCAAGGACAAGGGGCTCAACAAGGCCTGAGTCACGCATGGCGCGCGTGGTGCTTGTCGGTAACCTCGCGCAGCTGACGGGGGCGTCGCCGAGTTTCGACTCTCGGCGACGTCCGTCAAGCAGCTCTTCCAGCAGCTCAGCGAGCTGCACCCGCCCTCGGCCCTCACCTCGACGAGGGCATCGCGGTGGCCATCGACGGCCAGATCTTCCAGGACTCCCTCTTCGAGCCGATCGGCCCCGATAGCGAGGTCTTCCTCCTGCCCCAGATCGCAGGTGGCTCGACGCTCGCCTAGTCGCGCCGTTTGTCCTCCTCCTCCTCCCGTTCAGTAGTCGAATTCGCGCGCGCGCAAGCCCGCCGCGCCGCCCACGAGCACCCACGAGGCGAGGTTCATCTCACACGCGCTGGGGCGCGGGTAGCGCGGCGGCCGGGTGAGGCCGGGGCCACCACAGGCTGGCCCGCCACTTGATGCCGATGAGCAGGGTGAAGAGCAGGCCGATGATGGCGAACGCGCTGATGGTCAGGGGAAAGCCGATGCGCTCGATGAGGGCGCCGGACGCCACGAGCCCGAGAGGCAGTCCATACACCGCGAGCGCCCGCACGCCCATGACGCGTCCGCGAAACCGGTCGCCGCTCATGGCGAGGAGGGTGGCGGTCATCGAGATCATGCCCACATTCTGGACGAAGCCGGCGGTGAAGAGGGTGAGGAGCCCGGCCTCCAGGCTCCTTAGTTGCCCGAAGGCGATGAGGAGCACGTACCAGATGACGGTGTACACGAGCATGGAGCGCCCGGGACGGCGCGACCCGCCCGTGATCACCACGGTGATCGACGCGAGGAGGCCGCCCAGCGAGAAGCTCGCCACCAGCCAGCCGAGCCCCGTGGCATCGGCGAGGTAGATCTTCCGCGCCACGTAGGGCAGAAGCCCGTTCGTGGCGGGGTACGCGGTGAGATTGATCAGGAAGGCGAGCCACATCGCCGCGATGAGGGCGGGCGTTCGCAGCACATGTACGACGCCGTCCTTGAGGTCGCGCCACCGTGACGACGGGGACGCGCCGGACGACGCGGGGACCTCCACCGCCGCCGGATCGGCGACCCTCCGTCCCCGCGAGACTCCGCGGGTCAGGGCGAGGCCGAGCAGATAGAGCGCGGTCACTACCGCATAGGCGAGCGCGACGCCGAGCGCGGTGGAGAGCGCGGCGCCGGCGAGGGCGCCCGCTACGCGGGCCGAGTCCGCGGCCGCGCGCGACATTCCGAGCGCGCCCACGATCTGGTGGGGCGGGATCGTCTCGCCGATGAGCCAGTGGCGCATGACGAGATCGTTGGTGCGCACGATGCCGGAGAGGGCCGCCACCGCGAACACCCACACCGGCGTCAGGGTGCCCGTGATGGCGAGGAGCATGATGAGGGCCGAGAATACGGCGTAGGTCGCCCGCATGGCGCAGAGCATGAGGCGGCCGCCCAGCCGGTCGCCGAGCACGCCGAACATGGGCGCGGCCAGCGAGCCGAGAAACGGCAGGGAAGCGAAGGCGGTGAGGAGGAGCACCGAGCCGGTGTTGACCATGACGTACCAGCCGAGGATGAGCGTCTCCATCTCGAACGCCCAGGAGGTGAGAAGGTCGGCGGGAAGCTGGAAGCGGAAGCTCCGGATCCGGAAGACAGTCAGGATCAACGGTCGCGGACTCTCCTCGTTGAGTGCGGGCAACGGGCAGCGCGTGAGGGCGCGCCACGAGCCTACACCAAACTGCTATACTCTTGGGCACGCTCATGTCCTCGTCCCGCATCTTCTACGGCTGGTGGATCACCCTCGCGTTCTCGATCATGGTCTTCGTATCCGCCGGCGTGCGCCACGCCGTCGGTCCCTTCCTCAAGCCGATGGTGGCGGATCTGGGCGTCGACCGCGCCAGCTTCTCGCTCGTGATCGCCCTCGGCCTCCTCCTCTACGGTCTCTTCATGCCCTGGGTCGGCGGCCTCGCCGACCGGCTCGGGGCCCGCTTCGTCACCTCCGCCGGCTGCGTGGTGCTCGCGGTCTCCCTGGCCTTGACCGGACTCTGCGCCAACCTCTGGCAACTGGCTTTGGTGTATGGCGTTCTCGCCTCCCTCGGACTGTCCGCGGTAGGCCCTGTCGTCGCCAACGCCGTGGTCAGTCGCTGGTTCGTCCGCCGGCGGGTACCGCCGTCTCCCTGCTGGGAAGCGCGGCCATGACCGGGATGAGCCTGCTCGTGCCCGTGGTCGCCTGGCTCATCATCACGGTAGGGTGGCGCATGACCTACGCGCTGATCGGCCTCGCCGTGCTCGTGGGCATGCTGCCCCTGTGCCTCCTCGTGGTGCGCGATTCGCCCGAGTCCATCGGCTTGGCTCCCGACGGCGAGGCGGCCGTGCCCGGGACCACCGCCGTCTCCGCGACGCGAACGCCCGTGGGCACGGCCATACGCACGCTGGCCTTCTGGCAGCTCGCCGGCTCGTTCTTCACCTGCGGCTTCTCCATGAGCCTGATCTCGTCGCACGGGGTGCCCATGCTCACGGACCACGGCTACTCCCCGATCTTCGCCTCCTGGATCGTGGGCGTGCTCGGCGCCTCGAGCATGGTGTTCACGCTGGGGCTGGGCGCGCTGGCCGACCGCTGCGGGCGAGGCCGGTGCTCGCCGCCATCTACTCGGGACGCGCGCTGATCTTCGCCGGCCTCTTCCTCGTGCGCGACAACGGCCTGCTCATGCTGGGCGTGGCCATCGTGGGCGGGATCACCATCGCCGGCTCCATGTCCATGACGTCGATGCTGACCGCGGACATCTACGGCCGCTACTCGGTGGGGTCCATCCTCGGCGCGATCTTCCTCGTGCACCAGACGGGAGCGGCCCTCGGCTCCTCGCTCGCGGGCACGCTCTTCGAGTCCACGGGAGGCTACGGCGCGGCGTTCGCGGTGGCCTGCGCGCTCCTCGCCGCGGCCGGGCTGGTCAGCCTGCGCATCGACACCGGCGCCCGCGTCTTTCGCTGGGCCGCCCGCGGCGCGGGCGCCTGACCGCTACTCCCGGCAGACCCTCGATCGCCCAGGTGGCCAGCTCGAGGGCGTTGGGCGCGCCGAGCGCTCCCAGCCAGCGGCGGTAGATCACCATGATGTCGCCCGACCGGTAAAGCCTGGCCAGGGACCGGTTCACCGCGATCCGGAAGTCCGGATCTCCCCGTCGCAGCATCAGCGCATAGGGCTCGTAGGAGAAATAGCGGTCGACGAGCGCGAAGTCGGCCGGATTCTTGGCGGTGAGGGCGAGCCCGATGAGGATCTCGCGATCCGAGGCGTAGGCGTCGGCGGTCTTGTTCTCGAGGGCGGTGCGGCCGTCCGAGTGATCCTTGACGGGGACGAGCTGCACGGATATCGAGGACTTGTCCATGGCCTGCTTGAGGGCGCCCTCGGTGGTCGTGCCCGGAATGACGGCGATCCGGAGCCCGCTCAGGTTGGCCGTCACCGTTTCCTTGAGCGTGAGGAGGCTCGCTCCGGTCACGAAGGTGGTGAGGCTGAAGTCGGCCTGGGCCTGGCGAGACAGCGTGTTGGTGGTCGAGCCGCACTCGAGGTCGATGGTCCCGTTCTGCACGCTGGCCACGCGGTTCTCCACGGTCACCGGCGCCCACTTGACCGCGAGGTCGGGCATCTGGAGATCACGCTTCAGATCGTCCGCCACGCGATTGCAGAGATCCACGGAGTAGCCGGCAGGCTTCTGGTCGGTGCCCATGAAGGAGAAGGGCACCGACGAGTCCCGATAGCCGAAGGTGACGGTCTTGGTCGCCTTGATCGCGATCGAGAGTGGTCCCGGCGCCCGGACCCGCGCTTGCCCCTTGCGTTGACGCGCAGCCAGCAGAGGCAAGCGAGCATCGAGGAGCAGCCCGACCACAGCAGAGATTCTCATGGCGCCTTCTCCTGAGGGTGAGGGAGGCTCAGCGTGCCGCCGGGCATCGTGTCCGCGAGCCACTCGAGGCCGAGATCGGCGAGCTTGGCGCGCGTCGGATAGCCGGTGGACGGGTCGCAGCCCGCGAGCTCGTAGTACGTGCGCGCGCGTGCGCGAACTCTTCTTGGGTGAGCGCCACGCCGGCCGTCGGTCCCTTGCCCGTGAGGGGCTGGAAGAGCTTCTTCGGCAGCGTGTCGGCTTCCTTGCCGATGCCCTCGCGGGCGTTGAAGGCGCGCATGAGATTGATCTTCCGCTCGCCGATTTGCATGAGCTCGCTCATGGTCGCGTCCCAGCCGGTGCCGGCGTGCACCAGCTCCACGGTCTCCGAGGGACCGTAGAGCTGCCACGAGGGACCCCACACGAACTGGCAGAGGCCGAGCGTGTCGAGCGCGGAGTAGAAGCACTGCGTGGTATAGGCGAAGCGGACCTTGTCGTCGGACAGATCGCGAAGATCCATGTCGCCGAACTCGCCGATCTCGGCGAGCCGCCGGCGCTGGAGGCTGCCCGGCTTGGCCCGGAGCATGGAGTCGTGCTCGGAGGACTGATGATCGGCGCCGAAGGCGTTGACGGCATAGATGAGGCCGAGCGAGCGCTTGTGCTGCGGCATGTGCGCGGGAAGCTCCTGCCCCTTGACCGTCACGGTGAGGTCGACGGCGGCCTGGCCCAGCGTCTTCGCGCGCGCAGGCTACCCTCGGCGAGGAGATCGCCCACGCCCTCCGCAGCGCGATGGCCTCGATGGCGCGGAGGACGGACTGGCCGTCACCGAAGGCGAGACCGAGTCCCTTGTCGTCGAGGAGACCTCTTCCTTCGCCTCCATCGCCCACGCGATGGTGGCGCCGGCCGAGATCGTGTCCATGCCGTACATGTTGGCGCGTCGGCCGAGGCCTTGGAGAGCAGCTTGAGGTCGCCGACGCCGCACATGCTGCCGAAGAAGGTCAGCGTCTCGTACTCGGGTCCGCCGTAGATCGGGTCGATGTCGAGACCCGGCTCGTGCACCTCGACCACGCGCTTGCACTTGACCACGCAGGCGTAGCAGGTGTCGCGCTCCTTGAGGATGGTCTTGACCAGCGTGGAGCCGTCGATGTCCTTGCACTGCTCGAAGGTGCCCTCGGTGGAGTTGCGCGTGGGCTGGCCGCCCATCTTGTCCTGGATGGCGAGCACCCCCGCCGTGCCGTACTCACCGAACCACTTGATGCCGGGGTTGGCCTCTTCTGAGCTCCTTGAGCCGCTTGACGAGCCCCGCGGAAGAGCTCGGGCACGGCCGGCTTCGGCGATCTTGGACCCGCGCACGACCACCGCCTTGAGCCGCTTCGATCCCATGACGGCGCCGAGACCGGTGCGCCCGTTCGCGCGATTGACCATGTTCATGATGGCGGCGAAGCGCACGCGATTCTCGCCGGCGGGGCCGATCTGGGCGATCTCCACCTTCTGGTCGCCCAGCTCTTCCTTGATGAGCGCGTCCACCTCGCCCGTGACCTTGCCCCAGAGATGCTTGGCGGGCCGGAGCTCGGCCTTGCCGTCGTTGAGCCAGAGGTAGACCGGCTCCTTCGACTGGCCGGTGAAGACGAAGGCATCCGCTCCCGCCGCGCGCATCTCGGCGGGGAAGAATCCGCCGCACTGGCTGTCGCCGATGGCCCCGGTGAGCGGCGAGCGGGCGCAGGCCGTCATGCGGCTCTGGCCGGAGATGGCGAGCCCGGTGAGCGGGCTCACCGCCATGACCAGGACATTGTCGGGGCCGAGGGGATCGGCGCCCGTGGGAATCGATTGCAGCAGAAGGTAGGCGGCGAGGGCGCTGCCTCCCGGGTACTTGCGGTAGACGTCTTCGGGCAGGGTTTGGTCTCGACGGTGCCGCGGCTCAGGTCGACGTGGTACACGGTGGCGGTGAGTGCCAAGGCTAGATCCTCCCCGGTGGATGGCGGTCTCGCGACGCGATGAAGTGTACCTCAAGCCGACCGGGAAGGGGCCCGCCGAGTCCACGACCGCTGCGTGGTATTCTCCCGCCCAGGGAGGGCCGACACCATGCTGACCACGGAAGAAAACGAGCTGCTCACGAGGACGGGCCCGGGCACCGCCATGGGCGCCTTCCTGCGGCGCTACTGGATTCCCGTCGTGCAGTCCGGGAGCTCGAGGCGGGGGACGCGTCAAGCGCGTGCGTCTTCTCGGTGAGCCGCTCATCGTTTTCCGTGGCAAGAGCGGGCGGGCCGGCCTCATCGGCGAGTTCTGCCCGCACCGCGGTGCCTCGCTCTTCTTCGGGCGCGTGGACGAAGCGGGCATGTCCTGCGCCTATCACGGCTGGCAGTTCGGCGACGACGGCCGCTGCCTCGCCATGCCGAGCGAGCCGCCGGAGTCGAGCTTCGCCTCAAGGTCCGTCACGTGGCCTATCCCTGCGAGGAGCGCGGCGGCGTGGTCTTCGCCTACATGGGGCCGGGGGCGCCGCCGCCGTTGCCCCAGCTCGAGTGGACGCTCCTGCCCGAGGCCAACACCCTCATCTCGAAGCGGGTCCAGGAGTGCAACTGGTTCCAGGCGCTCGAGGGCGGCATCGACTCGAGCCACATCTCGTTCCTGCACGCGCCCATCAGCCACGAGGACACGGAGATCGCGCGGGAGCTCGACAAGGCGAGCTTCGGCATCGGCGAGGCGGTGCAGACGGCCGACCGGGCGCCGCGCTTCGAGATCGGCCGACACCGACTACGGCGCCCTCATCGGCGCGCGACGGTCGTGGCCGGACGGGCAGTACTACTGGCGCATCAGCCAGTTCCTCATGCCGTTCTACACCATGCCGCCCACCGACCGCGACGAGCGAGATCACCCAGTCGCATATCTGGGTGCCCATGGACGACACGCAATGTCGTGAACTGGATGGTCACGTGGCATCCCGACCGCGCCCTCACCAGCGAGGAGCGCGCGCTCCACATCGCGGGCAAGGGCGCCCACGTGTGCGACTACGCGCCGGCCACCTCCGAGGCCTACGGCGACGTGCGCACCGCGGCCAATCGCGACAACGACTACGGCATGGACTGGGAGGCGCATCGCACCCGCATGTTCTGCGGCATCCCCGGCTTCGGCGTGCAGGACCAGGCGGTCCAGGAGAGCCAGGGCCCCATCGTGGATCGCATCGCACGAGCGCCTGGGCTCGAGCGACACCGCGATCATCCACGTGCGCCGGCAAGCTCATGGCCGCGGCGCGGGCGCTGCGCGATCACGGACGTCGTGCCCGCGGAGAATCCGGAGTCCTTCTGCGTGCGCTCGGCCTCCGTGGTGCTTCCGCCCGAGGCCAGACTGGGTCGAGGGCGCCATGGCTCGCGTGGTCGTCAAGCCCGGCGCCCAGCTCACCCTCGCCTGATCGCGCACATGCCGGGACGCATGGCGGGCCGGGTGGCCCTCGTCACGGGCGGGGAGGCGGCATCGGCGAGGCCACGGGCCGTCTCTTCGCGGAGGAGGGCGCGGCGGTAGCCCTCGTCGATAGCGACAAGGCGGCCGTGGAAGCCGCCGCGGCGGGCATCGCCAAGGCGGTGGCGGGCGCGCGCGTCAGCGCTCTCGCCGCCGATCTCACGAGCGAGCCGGAGTCCCAGCGGGTGGTCGACGCGACGCTCGCCGCCTTCGGCGCGCTCCACACCCTGGTCAATGTCGCCGGCGTCCGGCTCTACACGCCACTGGCCGAGGCCGACGCCAAGGGGCTGGGAGTTCATCTTCGGCGTCAACGTGCTCGCCACCGCGTACTGCTGCAAGGCCGCGCTGCCCGCGCTGCGGCACGGCGGCCGCGGCACCATCGTGAACCTCTCGTCGGTGTACGGGGTCAAGGGGCGGGCGGGCATGGGCCAGTACGATACGACCAAGGCCGCGGTGCTCGGCTTCACGCGCGCCCTGGCCATCGAGGAGGCGCCCCACCAGATCCGCGTGAACGCGGTGTGCCCGGGCGGCACCATCACGCCGTATCACATTCGCCGGGCCGCGGCCCAGGGCGTGTCCGAGGCGGAGATGCGTACGCAGCGCACGCGGAGACAATCTCCTCGGCCGCTGGGCCGAGCCGCGCGAGGTGGCCTTTCCCATCCTGTTCCTCGCCAGCGACGAGTCGTCGTACATCACCGGGGCCACCCTGATGGTGGACGCCGGCAAGTCGATCATTTGAGCTCTTCCGGAGACGAGCAGAGAAGCGCTACGCCTGCTGCGTCGCTGGGAGGCGGGCCCGCGGGCATGATGCTCGGCTACCTGCTCGCCCGCGCCGGCGTGGAGGTGCTGGTCCTCGAGAAGCACGCCGATTTCCTCCGGGACTTCCGGGGCGACACCATCCACCCCTCGACGCTCGAGGTGATGCACGAGCTCGGCATCCTCCAGGATTTCCTCGCCTTGCCCCACCAGGAAGTGCTCCAGTTCAGCGCCCAGGTGGGCGAGTGCAGGTCCCCATCGCGGAGTTCGCGCACCTGCCCACCCACTGCAAGTTCCTCGCGTTCATGCCGCAATGGGACTTCCTGGACTTTCTTGCCGCCCGCGGGAAGCGCTACCCCGCCTTTCACCTCTGGATGCGCGCGGAGGTGGTCGGGCTGATCGAGGAAGCGGGGCGGGTGGTGGGCGTCGAGGTGATGACGCCCGAAGGCAAGCGCGACGTGCGCGCCGATCTCGTGGTGGGCGCGGACGGTCGGCACTCCACGGTGCGCGAGCGCGCGGGCCTCCCGGTGCAGGAGCTCGGGGCGCCCATGGACGTGCTGTGGTTCGGCATCAGCCGTACGACCGAGCGATCCGGTGGCGAGCATGGGCCGCTTCGATCCCGGCCGCATCTTCGTCATCATCAACCGCGAGCGCTACTGGCAGTGCGGGTATGTCATTCCGAAAGGCAGCGTGGAGCGCCTGCGGGCCGCCGGGCATCGAGGCCTTCCGCGAGACGGTGGCGCAGGCCGCGCCGTGGGCGCGAGACCGGGTGGGCGAGCTGCGAACCTGGGACGACGTGAAGCTCCTCACCGTGCAGGTGGACAGGCTCAAGCGCTGGTATCGCCCGGGGCTCCTCTGCATCGGCGACGCCGCCCACGCCATGTCGCCCGTGGGCGGGGTCGGCATCAACCTCGCTCTGCAGGACGCGGTGGCCACGGCGAATCTCCTCTCGGCTCCGCTTGCCGAGGGACGGTTCAGCGAGAGATCTCGCCAAGGTGCAGAAGCGGCGCGAGTGGCCGACGCGCGCCACCCAGTGGTTCCAGGTGCAGGTGCAGCAGCGCATCATCGCGCCCGTGCTGGGCCGCTCGACGTCGATCAAGCTGCCCGTCTTCCTCCGTCTCCTCGCCCGCTACCCGTACCTTCGCCGCATCCCCGCGCGGCTCATCGGGGTCGGCGTGCGCCCCGAGCACGTGCGCTCGCCGGAGGCGCGGCCGCCCGCCTAGCGCACGGATGCGACGGGAGTGGGGAGGCGCGCTGTGCCTCGATCACCTCGGCGGCCTCGAGGCAGAGATCCTCCCGATACCGCGAGCCGATCACCTGCCCTCGAGGGGCACACCGCTCAGAGGCCGGTGGGCACGGAGGCGGCGGGCAGTCCGAGGAGATTCGCGGCGACGAGCAGCCGCTGGGCGACCATGACCTCGCGTTCCATGAGTGCCTCGCGTCGTGCACGATCGGGCGCACACGTGAGCGGGATGATAGCACCTGCCTGCGTTGACAAGGCGGAGCGCCGTGTGATCTTCTCTGCTCTGTCGGCAGGCGGATGGACGGCGTAGCCCAGCCCCCGGCGTGAGCCCGATCCCCTGAGAGCCTCGAGGAGGAATCCATGACGTTCATTCGCCGATTTGCCACCGCGTGGGTGGCCGTGTCCCTGCTCTGGTGTGTCGTGGAGACGGCGCCGTCCGCGCGCGCGGAGACGACCCTGAAGGTCGTCATGCACTCCGACCTCAAGATCGTCGACCCGATCTGGACCACCGCCTACATCGTCCGCAACCACGGCTACATGATCTACGACACGCTCTTCGCCACGGACGCCAAGGGCGACATCAAGCCGCAGATGGTGGGCAAGTACGACGTCAGCGCCGACAAGCTCACCTACACCATGACCCTGCGCGACGGGCTCCTCTGGCACGACGGCAAGCCGGTGACGGCCGAGGACTGCATCGCCTCCATCAAGCGCTGGGCGCCAGAAGGACACCATGGGCCAGAAGATGATGTCCTTCGTGAAGGACCTCGCGGTGGTCGATCCCAAGACCTTCAAGATCGTCCTGAAGGAGCAGACGGGCCTCGTCCTGCCCGCCCTCGGCAAGCCCAGCTCCAACGTGCCCTTCATGATGCCCAAGCGCGTGGCCGAGACCGCCGCCGAGCGACGCAGATCTCCGACTTCACGGGCTCGGGCCCGTTCGTCTTCAAGAAGGACGAGTGGAAGCCCGGCGACAAGGCGGTCTACGTCAAGTTCGCGCAGTACAAGCCGCGGCCCGAGCCGGCCTCGGCGCTGGCCGGCGGCAAGGTGGTCAAGGTCGACCGCGTGGAGTGGCGCGCGATCAGCGATCACCAGACGGCCATCAACGCCCTCCTCGCCGGCGAGATCGACTACATCGAGTCGCCGCCCCACGATCTCCTGCCTGTGCTCAAGAAGGACGCCAACGTCAAGCTGGTGGACTCCAATCCCGCTGGGCAACCAGTACGCCTTCCGCTACAACACGCTGGCCAAGCCCTTCGACAATGCCAAGGTGCGCCAGGCCGTCATGGTACGCCTTCAATCAGAAGGACTTCCTCGAGGCGGTCATCGGCGATCCCGCCTACTACAAGGTCTGCAAGGCGATGTTCCCGTGCGGCTCGCCCAATTCGACTCGACCAAGGGCATGGACGGCTGTCTGGAGTCCAACTTCGAGAAGGCCAAGGCGCTCCTCAAGGAGGCGGGCTACGACGGCACGCCGATCGTGCTCATGCACTCCACGGACCTCGCCGTCCTCACCAACCTCGCCCCGGTGGCCAAGAACGCTCATGGAGAAGGCCGGCTTCAAGGTGGACATGCAGTCCATGGACTGGCAGACGCTGGTGTCCCGCCGCGCCAAGAAGGACCCGCCGCTCCCAGGGCGGCTGGCACGCCTTCCTGACCTCCTGGGTCGCCGCCGACATCCTGAACCCGATCGGTGGCGGGCTTCGTCAACGCCTCGCTGCGACACGGCCATGTTCGGCTGGCCCTGCGACAAGGAGCTCGAGTCCCTGCGCGATCAGTACGCGCGCGAGACGAATCCCGCCAAGCTCAAGGCGATCGCCGAGGCGGTGCAGGTGCGCGAGACGCAGTATCCGACCTACGTGTGGCTGGGGCAGTGGTACGGGCCCGTGGCCATCCGGAAGACGGTCGACGGCATCGATCCCCTCGCCGGCCACGGTCTTCTGGGGCATCGAGAAGAAGGGGTCCTGAGCCAGCCCGCGCGTCCCGCCGGCGGCCACTGAGCCGGCGGGCGGGACGCGCTCGCCCCATGCTTGGCTACATCGTCCGCCGCATCATCGCCACGATTCCCGTGGTCACGGTGGTGGCCATCCTGGCGTTTCTGCTCCTTCGCCTGACCGGAGGCGACCCCGCCGCCATCATCGCCGGCGACAGCGCGACCACCCAGCAGGTGGCGGAGATCCGGGTGAAGCTCGGCCTCGAGCGGCCCTCGTGGAGCAGTTCGTCATCTGGATCGGCCGCATCGCTCGCGGCGACTTCGGCGAGTCGTTCTTCTTCAAGAAGACGGTGGCCGAGCTGATCCGCGACCGCCTCGAGCCCACCGCGGCCCTCGCCGTATGCACCATGCTGCTCGCGGTGTCGATCGCCGTGCCGCTCGGCGTGGTCGCGGCGGTGTGGCGGGGGACGTGGATCGATCGCCTGGTGATGGGCTGCTGCGTGCTGGGATTCTCGGTGCCCGTCTTCGTGATCGGCTACGCGCTCATCTACCTCTTCGCCATCGAGCTCGCCTGGCTCCCCGTGCAGGGCTATCAGCGGATCTCCGAGGGCTTCGGGGCTTTCTCGAGCGCCTGATGCTGCCCAGCGTGACCCTCGCCGTGATCTACATCGCCCTCATCGCCCGCATCACGCGCACCAGCGTGCTCGAGGTGATGGGCGCCGACCACGTGCGGACGGCCCGCGCCAAGGGACTCGGGGCCATCACCATTCTGATGCGTCACGTGCTCCGCAACGCCGCGGTGCCCATCGTGACCGTGATCGGCCTCGGGGTGGCCCTCCTCATCGGCGGGCGTGGTGGTCACGGAGTCCGTCTACGGCATCCCGGGCCTGGGCCGGCTCACCGTGGACGCCGTGCTCGCGCGCGACTACCCGACCGTGCAGGCGATCATCCTGCTCTTCTCGCTGATCTACGTGATGATCAACCTCCTCGTGGACTTGACCTACACCTTCCTCGACCCGAGGATCCGCTATTGAAGTCCGGCGTTCAACCGGAGCGTGCTCGCCGGCGCCGTCATCCTCGCGCGTGATCTTCCTCATCGGTCTCTCCGCGCCGTTCCTCGGCACGCGCGACCCCTCCGAGATCGATCCCATCTCCCGGAACAAGCGGCCGGGCGCGGTGCGGATCCTCACCGGCGCGGATGGGCATCAGCATTCGACGACGTACTGGATGGGCACGGACAGCCTCGGGCGCGACATCTACAGCCGCGTGCTCTACGGGGCGCGGGTCTCGCATGCTCGTCGGCATCTCCGTGGCCGCTCATCAGCGTTGCCGCCGGCCTCGTGATCGGCCTGCTCGCCGGCTATATCCGCTGGCTCGACGGCTTCGTCATGCGCATCATGGACGGCCTCATGGCGGTGCCCGCCATCCTGCTCGCCATCGCCCTCGTCTCGCTCTCCGCGGCGGGCCTGCGCGCGGTCATCCTGGCCATCGTCATTCCCGAAGTGCCGCGCGTGGTCCGCCTCGTGCGCTCCGTGGTGCTCTCCATCCGCGAGGAGCCCTACGTGGAGGCGGCGGTCGCCCTTGGCGCGCGCACGGTGCCGCTGATCGTCCGCCACGTCCTGCCCAACGCGGTGGCGCCGCTCATCGTGCAGGCGACCTACGTCTGCGCCTCCGCCATCGTCATCGAGGCCATCCTGTCCTTCCTGGGCGTGGGCATTCCGCCGCAGACGCCGACCTGGGGCAACATCATGGCCGAGGGGCGCTCGCTCTTCCGCGTCTTCCCCCACAACATCCTTCTTCCCGGGCATCTTCCTGGCCGCCACGGTGCTGGCGGTCAACATCATGGGCGACGGCCTGCGCGACAGCCTCGATCCGCGGCTGCGCAATCGGCTCTGTAAGTAGTGGCTGTTCTTGACAGTCCCCGGAGGGAGCCATACACTGCCCGTGGGCTTGGGAGATCGTCTAATGGTAGGACGCGGGGCTCTGGACCCCGTAGTGGAGGTTCAAATCCTCCTCTCCCAGCCAATTGCCTCGTCGTCACCGACGTGGCCCCATCGTCTAGAGGCCTAGGACACGGCCCTCTCAAGGCTGAAACACGGGTTCGAATCCCGTTGGGGCCACCAGCAGTACGCAAGGCGGCGAAGTCGTTGAAAAGAAGCCCTTCTCCTGCGTGGCTGCTACGTCAACCAGCTACGTTGGAGGAGGGTTTCTCGTATGCGATCATGGCCCATGCTGATGCAGCGCGGCTCCACGTGGTACTTCCGTCGCATCGTCCCGCTCGCCCTGCGCCCCATGATGGAGGGCAAGCGAGAAATCTGGCGCTCGCTCCGCACATCTGATTTCAACGAGGCCAAGCTGCTCAGCCTCCGAGAAGGGCAGGAGGTCGAGCGCCTCTTCCAGTCGCTCAGGAAGCAATCCGAACGCGCCCAGGTAGACCCGGAGGCCTTCGCCCGTCAGTACGAATCCCGCAGACGCTCCGCAGACGCGGAGTGGAGGCTCCGCCGGGACATCGCGTTCCGTGGAGAGGACGACGGCTCCTTCGAGTCAGCCCGTCGCCAGAGTGAGACCCTGGACGCTGAACTCGACGCACTCACAAGCGCCATCGATGATCATCGAGCGTCGTTACGCGCTCCAAGACTCAACAATTGTGGAGCACGCTGCTCGATGAGGTGCTCACCGAGCAGAGGCTTCACGTGCCGCCTCAGCGTCGGAAGGAGTTCGCTTTGGCGCTCCTCAAGGCGCACCTTCGGGTACTTGAGGTGAGCGTGAAGCGAACGAGAGGCGAGGAGGTGGTGTCTCGAGGGCATCACCGTGGGTCGGTCTGCTCGACGCCTTCTTGAAAGAGCGGAAGCTGCCCTCGGAAGTCCGAGGCTGAGTTCCGTGCCGCCTTCCGGCGTTTCACGGCCATCGTGGGTGGTGAGGATACGGCAGCCTCCGCTGTTACCGAGAGAGGAGTGTCGTGCCTACAAGGAGTCGCTGCTGGCTGCGCCATCGGAGTCGCTCGCTGGCGAAGGATGGCACCCTGTCACCCGCATCGGTCAAGAAGCTCATGGGCATCGTCTCGACCATCTGGCGCTACGGAGTCTCACAAGGGTTGGTGGAGTCGAACCCATTCGAGGGCATCACGCGGGTGGTCAGGGGCGACACAGCCAGGGGTCTCGAAGCGCTCTGCCGTATGATCGTGCCGGACCTCAAGACGATCTTCGGAGTGACGCCTCCACGAAGCTCGACGGAGCCAAGAAGTTCATCCCGCTGATTGCCCTCTACTCGGGTGCGAGGACTCGAGGGAAATCCATGGGCTACGTGTTCAGGACATCAGGGAGGTCGAGGGTGTGACGTGCTTCGCCTTCGAGCCGCACGAGGAGCGCAGACTCAAGGCGGCATCCTCGCGGAGACATCGTGCCGATCCATGGTGAACTTGTGAAGCACGGGCTTCTCGACTACGCGAAGGCTCAGGCAGAGGGCTTGTTGTTCCCTGTCAAAGCAGGACCGCACGGCAAGCTCAGCGGAGCCTTCTCGAAATGGTGGAGGAGGTTCACGGATGAATGCGGAGTGCGGGATGCGCGGAAGGTCTTCCACTCCTGCGCCACGCCTTCGCCGATGCCCTGCGCCGTGCCAAGGTCGAGTCGGAAATCAGATCGGCTCTCTTGGGCCACAGCACGGCAGAGCGGTACGATGACGGCGCGGTATGGGTCAGGACACGACCTGAAGGCGTTGCAGGAAGCGGTGAACGCGGTGCGATACGAGGGGTGACATGGCTGGCATGAGGGATGAGTGTCCGAAGGACGTGCAGCGAGTCTTGGCGCAGCGCGGTCGCGAATCAGATGCTCCAATCCTGACCGTGGGGCAATCACGAGCGGTCCAGAAGAGGAGAAGCAAGGCGGTGAACTTAGGCGTGGCGGCGCACATCACGGCTGCCTCGCCCGATGGCCCACAGGCCGATCCCGCTCTTAGTGCCGGTCGTAATGGCGAGTGTGCCGGTGGTCACGTCGCCTACAGAACCAGAGCGTGTCGACTGGGAAGAGTGGACGCTAAGCACTGAACCTTTGGGCGCGGCGGCGTATCCGGGATGACGCGGTTCGAGGGAGCCTCCGAATAGTGAATGGTTATGACTGACCAAGAGCCTTAAGTACTCGGAAGAGCACGTGGACTACGAGTTCTGGATGCTCAGCCAGACCGGCAAGCTGCTATCTACGGATCCCACTATCCACGCCAGCCCGGTCGTGAAGAACGCTCTCATCGGAGTCCTTTTGCGTCCATGCCAGAGCTCTTGCGATCTTCCTGTATCCGAGGAAGCTACAGGAGCTGCCAGGCGATGCTAACCTCGGACCAGTATGTGAAGGCCGTGGCGGCGTGGAGGGCAGCTCGCGGACTTATCCCGCCAACTCTGAAGGAAGTTGTGCGCGTACGGGCAAGGAAGTCGCTCATCTCACCACTAGCCGGAAGCCCTTTGGTGCGTCGGGAAAGGAGTGGAATCCGCATTTGATCGTGTGGATGCTTATCGACCCCCTCAGAGACGTTCGTAGCCCACGTTCCAGCAGGACGTCTCCATGCTCCCTTTGTGCAGGCCGTAGCCGATGCCGAGGCCGCCCGCGCCACTCCGCCCTGAGCTCGAGTTTCAGCGCCATCATTGCCGATGATCGCGGCGGCTCCTCTACTGTCTGCGTCAGAACGTGATCAAAGGGAAGAGTCGGGCTGTACTCTGCTCACAACTTCCGAGACAGGTCAATTGAGCAAACAGCCCGTCGGAGTTGCCTTCCGACCTCCCGGAGAAAGCTAGCTGAGGGAGGAGGCCGGCGGGCGATTGAGCCTGATCCGAGATCCCTGACGTTCTTGACCCTCCTGCTCCAGCGACTATGCTCGGCGCACCTGTCCGACCTGTTCGAGCCTCCCTCGCCAAGGTAATGACTGCATGCAGTGTCCTAGATGCCAGCACGAGAACCGTGAGGGCCGCCGCTATTGCGCCGAATGCGGCGCGGCGCCGGCACTCTGCCTGTCCGATCCTGCGGCTTCTCGAGACGAGCCCGGCGAGAAGTTCTGTGGGGGCTGTGGCGCTCCGCTAGGGGCCTCGGCAGGGAGCAGCTGTCGAGTCACGGTTCAACTCGCCGGAGACCTACACCCCCAAGCACCTCGCCGAGAAGATCCTCACCTCCAAGGCCGCCCTCGAAGGCGAGCGCAAGCAGGTCACGGTCCTCTTCGCCGACCTCAAGGGCTCGATGGAGCTGCTCGCCGACCGCGATCCCGAGGAGGCGCGCAAGACTCCTCGACCCCGTCCTCGAGCGCATGATGGAGGCGGTCCACCGCTACGAGGGCACGGTGAACCAGGTCATGGGCGACGGGATCATGGCGCTCTTCGGCGCGCCGCTCGCCCACGAGGACCACGCCGGTGCGGGCGTGCTACGCGGCGCTGCGGATGCAGGAGTCGGTCGCGCAGTACGCGGAGGGTGTCTTCCGCTCGCACGGGGTGCCCATCCAGATCCGCGTGGGCCTCAACTCCGGCGAGGTGGTCGTCCGCGCCATCGGGTCCGATCTGCACATGGATTACACGGCGGTCGGTCAGACGACGCACCTGGCCGCCCGCATGGAGCAGATGGCGACGCCCGGCACGATCCTGCTCGCCCCGCGACCCTGCAGCTCGCCGAAGGCTACGTGCAGGTCGCGGCCCGGGGCCGGTCGCGGTCAAGGGCCTGGCGGACCCCGTGGAGATCTACGCGCTCACCGGAGCGAGCGCGCTGCGGACCCGGCTCCACGCGGCCGCCGCGCGGGGACTGACGCGGTTCGTCGGCCGCGACGCCGAGATCGAGCAGATCCGCCGGGCGCTCGCCCTCGCGCACGATGGCCACGGCCAGCTCGTCGCCGTCGTGGGGAACCCGGCGTGGGGAAGTCCCGCCTCGTCTACGAGTTCACCCACTCCCACCGCACCCAGGACTGGCTCATCCTGGAAGCGGGCTCCGTGTCCTACGGCAAGGCGACCAGCTACCTGCCGGTCATCGACCTCCTCAAGGCCTACTTCAAGGTGCACGATCGCGAGACCCACCGCGAGATCCGCGAGAAGGTGACCGGCAAGCTCCTCACGCTGGATCGGACCCTCGAGCCGATCCTGCCCGCCTTGCTGGCCCTGCTCGATGTGCCCGTCGAGGACGCCCACTGGCAGGCGCTCGATCCCGCCCAGCGCCGGCAGCGCACCCTCGATGCCGTCAAGCACCTCCTGCTCCGGGAGAGCCAGGGGCAACCGGTGCTCGTGGTCTTCGAGGACCTGCACTGGATCGATGCCGAGACGCAGGCCCTGCTCGACGGCCTGGTCGAGAGTCTGCCCACGGCCCGGCTCCTCCTGCTCGTCAACTACCGGCCCGAGTACCAGCATGGCTGGGGGCAGCAAGACCTACTACAGCCAGCTCCGGCTCGACGCGCTCCCGCCCGAGAGTGCGGGCGAGCTCCTGAGCGCCCTCCTGGGCGACGACCCGGCGCTGGAGCCCCTCAAGCGCCTGCTGGTCAAACGCGGCAACCCCTTCTTCATCGAGGAGAGCATCCGGACGCTGGTGGAGACGGGTGCGCTCACCCGGGAGCGCGGCGCCTATCGTCTGACCCGGCCGATCCAGGCGATCGAGGTCCCGGCGACCGTGCAGGTGATCCTGGCGGCCCGGATCGACCGGCTCCCGGCGGACGACAAGCAGCTGCTCCAGACGGCCTCGGTCATCGGCAAGGACGTGCCCTTCGTGCTGCTCCACGCCGTGGCGGAGGCGGCGGAGGACGCGGTGCAGCGGGGGCTCGCGCATCTGCAGGCGGCCGAGTTTCTGTACGAGACGCGCCTCTTTCCGGATCCCGAGTACACCTTCAAGCATGCGCTCACCCACGAAGTCACCTACGGCACCCTGCTTCAGGACCGGCGCAAGGCCCAGCCAATACGTAAC